>Ga0157373_10002031_pt1 | contig 15330 bp, 19 predicted proteins | sample C65metaG_FD_113460 | JGI IMG/M metagenome (GOLD analysis project Ga0157373, IMG submission 113460) | Corn rhizosphere microbial communities from Kellogg Biological Station, Michigan, USA - C6-5 metaG | ecosystem: Host-associated > Plants > Roots > Rhizosphere > Soil | place: USA: Michigan... | reverse complement strand
GACAGAACATGTTTGAAGAGATACGGTGAAGTGTCCGAGTGGCTTAAGGAGCACGCCTGGAAAGTGTGTATACAGGAAACTGTATCGAGAGTTCGAATCTCTCCTTCACCGCCACATTCAATAAACGCAAACCCCTGATTTTCCTAGAGAAAGTCGGGGGTTTGTGGTTTTTGGCGTCTGAAAAATGGCCCCATGGGACCGATATGGGACTGGTGCTCTATTTTGGTGCGAGCAGTGAGGTTGTTGAATGACCATTTGGCCACCGATCGGGCCGCATGAACTAGTCTATCCAGACCTCTCACTCCAGGACGGATCCCATGCCAGATCATTTTGCATCTAACATCGCCACGGCAGATGCGCTGACGTTGCTTCTGCACAACCAGCACGCACTGGCGGCCGCAATCGAGGAGGTCGCCGCATGGCTCTCAGCCAATGGCGTGGAGGCAGTTGCAGATAACGCTGTGATGGCTATGGAGACTCTAGACACAAACGCAAAAGCGATTACAGATGCGATTATGCGAATACGGCAGTCCTAGTGATTCGTGATCCGGATCGGAAGAGGTCATACAGCACTGGCGATTTAAGGGGGGCTCAAGCAAACCATCATGACGGTCAAAATAAGGCCCGCTGATGACCCGCTATCGGTAAAAGTGGGCGATAAAGCTTGGGCCGCTTCAGCTGGAGCCGACATTCTGAATATTCCAACGTTGGTCGTCCTAGTGTTTTTATTTGGATAACCGCGGTACCATTTATAGTTGAAGCTATTAGGAATGTGCAGGCCATCGTTTCCCAGACTATCTGGCCTAAGCAGTATTTTTATCGATTGGGGTGTGGATAAAATTTACTAAAGTTTGCCAGTCAATAGCACTATACCAAGCGAGCATATAATGCAGTTGAATTGTTTATTCTGGAATGCGGGAAGAAAATCTCCTGATTTGGAAATCGCTGAACTGGTAGCATCTTCTGGCGCTAATTTTATTGCGCTTGCAGAATATATGGATGATGGAGCGAACCTGCTTCACGAGCTTTCAAAAAAAGGGCTAGGCTTTTTTTTAATCCCCAAAATTGGCTGCGACCGAATTACATTACTAGTTTCATTTAATTACTCTTTTATAAGCCATAAGCGAGAGGCGGACAGGTACACTATAAAAGAACTAGCTGTGCCCGGGTTTGAACCAGTTCTACTCGCCTTCGTGCACTTTCCAAGCAAGCTGCATACCACCAGTTTGGATCAGGTTCATATAGCAAGTTTTTTTAAGCGAGATCTTGAAGAGGCGGAAATAGAGGCTGGACATACCAATACTATCGTGACAGGAGATTTTAATATGAATCCCTTCGATGATGGAATGATGTCTGCAGTAGCTTTGAACTCGCTTCCATGTCTAGTAACGGCAAATAAGAAGGAAAGGGTCATCCATGGAAATACGCACAGTTTTTTCTACAATCCAACATGGAATTTGCTTGGGGATTTTACTGGTGTGCCGGGTACTTACTTTCACTCATCCCCAACATCTCTTTCGCATTATTGGAATACGCTAGATCAAGTAATATTGAGGCCAATAGTAGCGAGTCAGCTTGACAGGAACTCACTTAAAATCCTCACAACAGCAGGCCCAATTGATTTGGTTGGTAAAAAAAATCGCCCTAAAATCAGTGATCACCTTCCAATTTTTTTCGCATTTAATTTAGCTTAGGAGTTAAGATGAAAAACCTTTGGCCGACAGAGTTTGAAGCTAGCGATCTACCAACCACTAAAGAATTGCTAGAAGAACAAGCGAGACTTCTTCCCCAACTCACCAATGATATGGTTCATGCTGACATCGTGCAGATGGACGAGCTTGATATGATCAGATATGGCTTGTCGAATGATTTTGGGTACCGGTTCGATATTCGGGGGAAGTTTCTTAAAGACTACCGTTTCAATCTGTTTAGTTTCTCGCATGATATCACATTGTTTCCTGTTGTTTTTAAGCTTGATGAAAAAATCGCCGATGAGGTGATTGGTAAGCAAGGGCCACTATCTGCGGGTAAAATGGTGGTTAAAAACATCCAAGAATTAGAAAATCTACTTAGTAGTGTTTTTGGATCGGCACGTCTGAAAGCTGTTATAAGCTCAATAATGCGACTGTCTAAGTAGTTATGTTGTATACCTGATTTCGGGCAGGAAAATATGCTCTCTTGGAAAACACAAACTGCGAAATGTCGTCTGGGTTTAGCCAATCAGCTTCGTCGACCGCTTTAATCTAAAACCCAAAGCTGCTCTCGAGAGATAGGGCAGCTTTGGGTCGATTACGTTTGTCAATGATAGGTAGAAAGAGCACCGTTTATGTTCAACAGGCCCCACACCGCGACCCGGTGTGGAGGACCTTTTCTTGATACCTTGGAAACCACAACCACCTAGACTGGTCTGCCATTTCCCCGCTATCTGTTGAAACGGCAGTGACCCTCAACATACAGAATGCCGGGGATGTCAGTGATATCAGTGCAGAGCTGTTGCCGGCGACAGTTTCAGGGCCAGTTGCAACATCCCCACCACGTCCGGCCCGTCTTCGTTGATCCACGTCCCATAGTGCTGACGGATCATGTTGCCGTTGGTGTGGCCCATCTGCTCGGCGATCCAGTCAATCGATGCCACGCCGGTGGTCAACAACTGGCTGGCGTAGGTGTGCCGGCATTGTCCCGGCCCCCGGTAACGCACACCGGCGGCGAGCAGATGCGCCTTGAAAAAACGGTCACGCACGACAAAGTCGTTGGCGTGTGGCAGACCGCTTTTCGTGTTGAGGAAGACGAAGTGCAGCGAGTGTCGGCGGATCGTCTTGTTGTCGCGCTCGACGACCTCGACGGTCTCCGCTTTGCGCCGGCGGGTCAGCGCATCGATCTTGCGCAAGGCGTCCCACGCCGGGGCCAGCAGGCGAACCCGACGCGTCGATCGTCGGGTTTTCGTGACCCGGTAGGCGCCACGCACCTTGGAGCGGCGAAAAGTCACGGTGCCTTGCGCCAGGTCGACGTCCTCCCACGCTAGGGCGATCGTCTCCGACACCCTTGGGCCGGCCCATAACATGAACTGCACCATCAAAAGCTCGTGCGTGCGGCTGGTCGGGGTGTCGAGGATCTGTTTGATCTCGGCCCGGGTGAACGGGTCCGGGGCTTCGGGATCGGGAAGGCGCACCATCAAGCCCTCGGTCGGATCGTGAGCGACCTTCATGCGCGTGCGGTAAAGGCGAAACACCTGGCGCACGTTGCTGATGATGTCGCGAATGGTCTTGTTCTTCAGGGTCTTCGACAGCGTGCCCTGAATCCACTCCTGCAGGTCCAGGTGATCGATCTGGTTAATCTGCACCTTGCCCCAGCGCGGCCGCACATGCACCTCGGCCTTGTTGGCGTAACCCCGGTAGCTGGAAGCGGCGACGCTGTTGGCTTTGATCTTCAGCCACAGGTCCAGGTAATGGCTGAAGGTATTTTCGACCAGCCTCGAGGAGTTGGGAAAATGTCGGGCGTAGTCAAAGGTGCCGGTCTGGATTTCGTAATCGATGATGCCGAGCAGGCGTTTGGCCTGGGCCACGGTGGCCGGCGTGTTCCCTCCGGGAATCGATTCCCGGCATTTCTCCCCATTGTGTTGAAAGTAGATTCTCACGGAATTGCCGCGAGCTTCGACGCCACTCATGTAAACCCCTAACGCTGTACTCGTGTATCGACAGTCTGACGATCGGAAACAAAAAGGCCCGTTTCCGGGCCAAGTATCTGCAGGCGCATCTTCTAGTGGACGCGGTTATCGCTTGGGCGGGTGATGACGCCGGTGGGCATTGAGCAATTGGCGCTGCCGGCTGCACTTGGCGTGGTTGCCTTGCACCCGCCACTTGCCGCACAGGTCGCACACGCTGGTATGGTCCAGGTTCCAGGGAAAGCGCCGCGCGGAGATTGCTGGGTCGTTAGACATGGCGTGAGTCACCCTGTGTTGCGGGAATGGCGAGCAGCCGAGTGACCACCGCTGCATCCGTTGCGCTCAACTCGCCTAGGGTACGGGCCATCTGGCTGAGGCTTTCCAGGCGCGTGCGTGATTCCGGGGTTTTGTGCACCAGGTAGCCGATGACGGCCGCGCCGATCAGCGCGGTGGCCACCAGGTGGCGCGCTGGTGTGGTAGCCTGCGTGCCGCTGCTGCTTAGGTTCTGTACTTGCATGTTTGAGTCCTCTGTAGTGGTCGGGTGTCGAGGAGCTGCAACTCCTCGACACTGTTTTTCAAAGGTCAGTCCTTGCGGGCCAGGTGAACCACCAGGCCGTCAAAATCCGGCAGGTGTTCGACACAGGACTGCCATTCCAGAACCTTCAAAATCTGTTGCCGGCTGCAGTCGTCGACCAGGATTTCGCGCTGGCCACCGGCGGCGCGGACTTCCAGGATCTGCAGCAAACCTTCTTCGCCATAGGCACCGGCCTGGATGATCGGCGCGCTTTCGCCGACAAACTCCAGTCGATCCTGAGCGGCCTGCAGTTTGTTGGTTTTGCCGTCGCCGGCATTGCCCATAAACACTTGAACTTGCATCGGTGTAGCCTCCTTTTACGCTTTGAAGATCCAGCACTTGACCGTCGTCGGACGGCCCGGCGCCAGTGGGGTTTTGGCGTTCAGCGCCGCACGTACCGCGCTGTGCACGGCCTTGTTGGCGTCCAGAAATTTGTGCGAGCGGGATTCTTTGAGCAGGTCGCGCAGGGTCGCCACGTCGGCCAGCTTCTGTTTGTGTTCGGCGGCGCGTTCGCTGAATTCGTTGAGGTTGATCGCGATGACGTTCGGGTCGCTGCTGTGGTCGACCACCGGGTCTTCGCTGAGCGATTGCAGGTAGTCGTACACCTCCCAAAACTCGGCCACCGCCGGATGGTCGGAGCTGATCGAAGCCTGGCGCTCGATGGCCATGCGCACGATCTGGCGCTGAGTGGCGGCAACCTGGGGGGCGCCCAGTTTCAGGACCAGGCGCAGGGCATCGAGCAGCGACAGCAGCTGCGCATGGTTCTTGCTGATCCGCTCGACGCGGATGTACCCACGCAAGTCGTATCCACAGCTGCTGCAGTTGCCTTGTTCGTTGGGATACTCCGTACCGCAGGCAAAGCAGTGGGTGTGCAGGCGGCGCAGCCTGGCTTCGTGTTCGGGCATGCGTTGGGCGAACAGCTCGAGCACAGCTGATTCCTTACCGACGGCCCGAATCAGGAAGTGGCTCAGCGTGCCGCCGTCCAGGGCGTTCAGCTTGTCCGCTGCAGCGCGGCTTTGCGGCGTCACTGTCGGCCGGATGAAATGCAGCTTGACGATCCGGGTCATGATCGCCTCATGAGCGACCACGGCCGCGTTCTGGCTGATGGCGATCGTGCCGCGAAATGGTGGCTCGTAGGTTTCGTTGCCGGCGGTCTTCACGCCTTTGGTGGCCAGCGTGCCGCCGCCGTAGAAGTCTTTCAGCTCGTCCCATTCGAAGGTCTTGGCGTGCGATCGATCATCGCCGTGCCGATCGGCTTCAAGGAACACCACCGGCATGCCCGACACCTGGCCCATCAACCGCGAGCGACCAGCTTTCGTCGACTTCATTGGGTCGAAGCCTTCGTAGCCTTCACGACCGAGCAGTTTCCACAGCAGATTGAGGAGGGTGGTCTTGCCGGCGCCAGCCTCGCCCGTGGCCTCCAGAAAGGGAAACGACTGGTAGCGGCTGCGGATCTGCTCACAGAAGAGTGAGCCGAAAAAGAACACCAGTGCCACCAGGCCCTGGGCACCGAAGCAGGTCCACAGCAGCGGCAGCCAGGCTTCATTGAAGTCCTTGCCATCTCGCTGTAGTTTGATTGGGACGCCTTTTTGCAGCGTCTTCAGACGCAGCTTGCCGAACTCGAAATAGTCCTCGCTGTTGACCTTGTAGGTCGTGCCGTCCTTTATCGCCAGGTCGCCGTAGACGTAGCAGCCGTATTCCTTGCTGTAGCCCACGTAGTCGATCGTCGACACGGTTTTGATGCCGAACAGTTGGTCCTTCATCAGCTTGTCCAGCTGCTGACCGCTGCCGGTATACATGGCGCCGGCTGCCATCCCGAGCAGGCGTTTTTTGAATTCACTGGCCGCTGACAACTGCCCGCTGGTGAAGGTGTTCTTCACGCTTTCGGAGTCGTGCGGGAAATCGACGCGCAGGTAATACCAGGACTCGTCCGTCACTTCATTGCGCTGGAAATACAGGGCTTGCGGGTAGCAGTTGGCAATCTCGACCACGCTGCCCGATTGCTGCAGCGCTTTCTCGCGTTGTTGTGCTTGGTTGAGCAACTGGTCGTCGTGGTTCTCGCTGTCCTCGATGTCCTGCATCGCCCGGTTGAACTTCTCCATGTCCAACTTGAACCAGTACAGGCGACTGCCGAAGCCCAAGTGGAATTCAACACGCTTGTTCCAGTCGTACATCAGCAACGCTTTTTCGGCCGCGCTTTCGGCAAGCAGCAGGGCGCCCAGGTGACGCGCCTGTTTCAGATCAGCCGCGATCTGGTCGGCGCGTTGGCTCTCGTCTTCGATGAAACTCCAGCGCTGATGCAGATCGTTCCAGTCGGTCTTGCGGCCGTCACGCAGAGGGATCTGCGCCGCCTCACAGACGAACCCCAGCGCTCGCGCCTGCTTCGCCCAGCGTTTGGTGTAGGCGTGGGCGCCCGACTCGTTGTCGAGCGCCCAGACCAGCTTGGGCAACTTGCCGTCGCGGTCACGGGCGAGGGCTCGCAGTGATTCTTCAGGGAAGGCATTCGAGGACATGGCCGACACCGCGACAATGTCGTTGTGTACCAGGGCGATCGCGTCAAAGATGCCCTCGACAATCCAGACTTCTTTCGCTCCCAACAGGTCCACGCACGGCGGGCACCACCAGACGCCGCGATAGCTGTCCTTGGATTTGAACCGAGCTTTCATCTTGCCGAAGCGGTGCGGCCGATCGATCAGGCGTTCCCACCAGCCGCCTTTCGCCAGTGCAAAGCGCACGGTGGCGCTGCCGGCGTTGTGGTCCGGGGAGTAAAAGCTTTCCTGGGTGAACCAGCCCTGGATCAGCTCGATGCGAAAGCCTCGGGCGAATTCCAGGTAGGCACGAGCTGTTGCGTTGGGGTGTTGGTCAGTGGCCGGTGCGCGCTTGCTCCAGTCTTCGAACAGGTCTTCGTACAGCTCTTTCACGTGCAGGGTGTGCGCGCATTTTTCCGGTCTACCGCAGATCACCAACCACGGAGCATCGAAACGGGTGTATAGCGTTTTCTGACGGCACTTGGGGCAGGTGCCGCCGCGCATGTAGTCAGCATTTGCCCGTTGCTTGAGCCCGTAATCGGTTTTCAGGCGTTCGATCACGTCGCTGCGCAGTTGCTCTTTCATGGTTACTTCGCTTTCTTGAGGCAGAGGGAGAGGGCGCCGATCAGGTGTTTCTGAGCAGCCATCACGGGGCAGTTGGCGAGAATTGACCCGTGGCGCAGACCATCGGGAATCAGGCGGAACTGGTCTGCGTACCAGAGTTCGTTGAAGCTGAGACGGTACTGCTCGCGCAGGTTGGCCAAGAGCGCTTGAGCCTCTACAGGCGTCAGTTTTGCGTTGATGTTCAGGGCGTTTTCCATCGTCAAACCTCAATTTCGGGCGCAGCTCACCCAAACCCACGGCAATGGGGATCGGGGATTTGTTGGTTAGGTGTTAGGAAGCGGTGATGCGAAAGCGCCCGTTATCGGGAGCAATGAGGATGCGTTCGTAGATCAGGCTGACCGGGATTGCCCAGGCGTTGCCGGTGGCGGTATCGAAAATCACGGTGTGCGTTGATGTGCTGTTGATGACATCCAGTCGCTGACGATCGCCGACCGCTGCCATTTCGCTGTTGGCCAGATGCACCAGCCGTTCGGCGTGCTGCATTGTGGCGTTGTAATCCGTCACAAGGTGCTGAACAGCGCGTTTGAATAGTTGCTGGTCGTCGCCCAGATGTTCGCACTGATGACGCTCAAGAAAAGCAAAGGCCGCGGTTTTGAGCATGTCCTGATATTCCTGTACGGCCGGCAGATTGTTCATTGGCTTTTCCCCGGTTTGGCACGGTATAGGTCGATAGCGGCCAGCACTTCGGCGTGCCGTGCGGCCATGTGGAGGTTGTGTGCGGCAAGGATGTGATCGGCTTCTTCCTTGCTGATAGAACCGTCTTCCAATGCCTGGGCGATCGCCTGGTCAACGCAACCGCGCTTTGCCGATACCTGCACCGACCGCGCATACAATTCGACGTTGTCCAGCTTCTCCGGGTCGGCGACGGCTACAAACAAGCCGCCATACATCTGCGCAACGTAGTTCGGAAAGTGGTGGGTGCCGCTGGCTTGCTCCAGCATGTAAACCTGAACATCCGTCAGTGGACTGCAGCCGGCATTTTCGTAGGCGTGGTTGTCGAACTTTTTGACCTTCATTCCCAAGCGAGCGGCAGCGCCTTCGCGTCCCTCGGGAAAGCTGCGAATGATCTCGCGCATCGCTTCCTTGCGCGTCTCTAGAACGGGGCTTTTCATCTTCTACTGTTCCCTGTTGGTCCGTACCGTTACTGTTCGATTACGCCGTCTTTGATACCAAGTAATACGGCGGCGCGATGTGCCTCCCCCCGGCGACCTTTGATCCTTCCGTTCAAAAGGTCGCTGACTAAATTTTTGTTCAAGCCATGCTTGCGGCTGAATTCCGCGATGCTCATTCCTTTTCGATCCAACGCCTCTCGGGCTTGCTCGGGTGTAACGGTGGCGGGCATAGTGCGCACTCTGTTCAGTTGTGTTTACTTGTGTTTGTCTGTGGTGATTCTTGGTCAAAAAAATGATCAAGTCAATGGTGGTGAATAAAAAAATGATCATTGCTGATCGAGTAGGTGAACGCCTGCGGGAAGAGCGCGAGCGCCTAGGGCTAAATCAAACAGAGTTTGGAGTGCGTTTAGGCGTCAGTCGGGGGACGCAAAAAAACTATGAATTGGGGGCGAGTTCACTCGACCTTCGATACGTAAGCGCGCTTGAAGAGCAGGGAGCTGACGCGGCTTACATTTTGACTGGGCGGCGGTCGACGCCGATCGGTCAAATGTTGTCAGCGGCAGAAGAAGAATTGATTACCCAGTACAGAAGCATCACGTCATTTGACCAAGAAGCGATACGTCGTTTTCTTCAGGCGATGGCCGATGACGCTGCCCGTCAAAAGAATTAACTCGCAACAAAAGCTTGTACGACATTGGTCGCCCCTACGTTCTAAAGTCGGTCCTCAGCCCGTCAATGCCGATTCAGCCATGCACTTTATGGAGTAGTCAGCATGTTGGATCGCATCAAAAAAGAACCTCTTTGCTTGGGATTTGCCGAGTTCGAATGGCACAACTTGAGCAAAGCGGAACGCCGCCTCATTGGCCTATACCGGTCATTGAGTGAAAAGGAGCAAGGTCAGCTTCGTCGGCTATCTGAAATTCTTGCCATCAATCCTGAAGAGTCAGCCAACAGCTGATGTCTTGATCGCCGACGTTTCGGTGTCGGCGATTGACCTGTCACGCAACTGCCTGCGCCCCGAGCTGCTCGAACAACTCCCGCTGTTTCGCCCTGGGCATTTCCCGAAGACGATCAAATAGCAATCGGTCGAAGGTTTGCGCTGATGGACTCAGCGTGTGGGAAAACGTCAAATGGGCCACCCATGTATGCCCGCACTGGACGTCCAGGCACTGGCAATAGAGCGTCACGAAATCTGGCGATTGCGGCTTGCTATCCCGGATTAATCCCTTGTTTCCACACTTACATGTCACTCGCATATGTCCCTCCCCAGGGGCAGCTGATCGCCACCATATTGCCACATTTTGTAGTGGTATCCGCTACGAGTACTGTTTCATGCAGTTCTATCCACTGCTTTTGGAGCGGGTTTCCAGCCAAACCGCCTGTCTTCGCGTAGCCGGTCATTCAACTGATTGAACAACTGACAGATCGGTCGAATCTCGTTGCTGGTGTACACGCGGTCGATCTTTTCGATGTCGCCGAAAGCACCTGTATTTTCCGGGATGATGCCAGCCAGTGCGGGGTTCATCCGCCAGGCCGCGATGACATCGTTTCGGGTGATGTTCTTCACTTTCTCCAGCTCGTCCTTCGCCTGGAAGTCACCCACCGGAATGATCTGAATTGCGTTCTCTTTGCCGTTGGGGATGTTGACGAACATCGATCGGAAGTTGCCCACGCCCTTACTCGCGCTGATCTGGGCGCGCAGCTCGTCTTCGTCCTCTTCGGTCAGGTCGGGGTCGTTGGTGTAGAAGATGTAGCCGGCGTGCGCGCCGTTGCTGTAGTAGCGCCGGCGGAAGAGGGTGGCGGCCTCATTCAGCAGCAACGCCTGCAGGCCGCCCAGGTAGTCCGGAATCCCGTAAATGTTCTGTTCCACGTCGTAGTCCAGGACGTGGGAGATTTCGTGCGCCTCGAACTCCATTTCCTTGTTGTCGGGCAGCAGCATCACGAAGCCTCCGTCGACCTTCACGCGCATGTTGATCGCCGGCAGGTGCTGCAGCTCCAGCACCTGGCCGAACGCGTTGGTGTCGTTGTAGAAGTACGCCTCGCCGAACACCATGTAGTCCAGCCCAGCACGGCCCATCGTCTCCGTGCTGCAACCGGCCGAGGCGATGAACTCACGCAGCAACAGGTTGCGCTTGAACTTCGGAATGGCGCCGTGGTGCGCGTTGGCGCGCAGCAGCTTCGCCAGGCCAGCCCGCGATACTGGCGGCTTGTAGATCTTGCCGTCGTCGCTCGGAAACACGCCCACGTACTCGCCGATGTTGCCGGACAGCACCTGCTCCGGCTCCCCGAACGTAAATGAGCGCATTGGCTGTTGCTGTGGCTGGGCTACGTGGTGCTTTCTGCGTTTGCGGTTGGCCATGGCTGCTCTGGTTACTCGTGACGTAGCGGCTACGACGCCGCTTATTGGTGTTCAAAGGTTCGTTGGACAGGGCGTGCATCACCGCCCAGGCAATGTCGGCGTGACCGGTGGCTTCGGTACGGGATGCGCTGTAGGTGATCTGGCCGCTGTTGGTGGCGCCGCGCTTAATGGTCAGGAACGCCTGGGCGATGTCCGTCCAGCCGGCGTCCCACTCGATGCGGCTACCCTGGATCGTGTCCTGAGCCTTGAGGACGAGCGCGTTTTTCGCCTCAAGGCTGTAGTGAATCGGCGTCGCCTTGGCGTAGAAGTCGCGCACCAGGTCGAACACGCCGTAACCCACGCCGGTGACATCGATGCCGATGTGCTGCACGTTGAAGCGCTCGATCAGCTTCTTGACCTGCGCGGCCTGGTAGGTGAACGAGTGGCCCCGCCAGCTGTGCTTCTCCAGGATCCGGAACTTCGCCCCGGGTTCGAGTGGCGGCGCAATGACCACGCACGTAGCGTCGTCGCGGGTGCGGCTTGGGTCGTAGCCCAGCCAGACCGGACTGTTGCCGAACGGGTGATCCAGATCCGGGTTGTAGTCCTCCCACAACGACAGATCCGAGTAGCAGCGCTCCAGATCCTTGAGACTGAACGCGCTTTGGGTGCTGTCGATGAACTTGCAGTAGAACAACTGCTGAAACTTGTCCTCGTCGTACTCCAGTTGCAGCTGCTCCAGGTCGAACAAATCGCAGCCGCCGGCGATCGCATCGTCCAGGGTGATCGTTTTGCGCCACTGGCCGTCCGGACACAGCGCGCCCTGTGTGTAGGCCGTTTCGCTCGGCCACACACCGCCGGCCTTCTTGCCGCGCTTGCTGTTGCGGAACTCTTCGCCCGACCAGAACGGATACGCCTGGTGCGACACGGCGCTGGGTGTCGAGAAATAGGTTTTGCGCCACTTCTTGTGGGTGCCCATGGCGCTGGCCACGGTGCTGAGTTTTTCGAAGTCGCGAATCCAGAAATATTCGTCCACGTAGACGTGGCCGTGGTAGCCCTGGGCGGTGCTACTGTTGGTGCTGAGAAAGCGCAGCTCGGCGCCGTTGCTCAGGGTGATCGGGTTACCGGTCAGCTCAATATCAAACCATTGCTTGGCGAACTGGATGATGTAGCTGCGGAAGATCTCGGACTGCGATCGGCTGGCCGACAGGAACACCTGGTTATCACCGCTCAACACCGCGTCCATGAACGCTTCGCCGGCGAAGTAGTAGGTCAGGCCGACCTGACGGCTTTTGAGGATGTTCCGGACACGGCGGGTCAGCGGGTTCTGTTTCGCCTCGAACAGCTCTCTCTGGTAGCCGTACATTTTCGAGATGAACTTATCCAGGAAGTCCACTTCGGTCAGGCCGCTGATGTCGTTCTTTGCCTTCTTTTCGCGCTTCTTGCCGCCGCCTTCGCCACGCTCACGGCGTTGACCAGGCTGACGTTCGCGAGGATCGTCCGGACGATCTGTTGCCGCCGCCGGCGCAGGTTTGGCCGCGAGCTTTTTCAGTCGCTCAAGCAGACTCGTCAGCCGCTCCAGTTCGTCCAGTTCGGCTTTCGTCAGGGGATCGATCTTCTCCAGAATCAGGGTGATTCGTCGGTTGACGGCGCTCAACGGTTCTTCGTCCGTTAGCATCTCGTCCCAGCTGCCTTGGCGGATCCAGTAGTAGACGATGCGGATGTTAGGCAGCTTCAAATGCGCCTGGATTTCCTTCACCGAACAGCGGCGGAGGTAGAGGCGTTTTGCGGCTTCTTTGACTTCGGTCGGATAGTTCATGGGCCGCAGTCTATGCGGCGAAAACGCCGGAAACGCGGGCTGAAATGCGGCGTTGTACGTAGAGTTTTCTTCTACGAATCGTGCCGAAGCAAAGCGTTTGTTTGGGGGATTTCGGCTCCCTATCGTGGCGGCTCATTCAACGATTGAGCGCAGTCACCGACCATGCCCCGTTCCCTTGTCTCCTACTGGAAACGTGTTGCCACCAGCGGCCCGACCGTCGATGGCCGCGAGATCCTTCCCCAGGAACTGCGCGACATCGCCGAGACCTACACGCCAACGCTGTACACCGCCGTTATCTGGTGTGAACACGAACGTTGGTTCGGTTCATTCGGCACCGTGTTCGCTGTGCGCCTCGTCGAGGACGCGGAAGACCTGGAGCCTGGCCAAGTTGCCCTTGAGGCCCAGTTGAAGCCCAACGACAAGTTGCTGCGCCTCAACGACGCCGGCGAAAAACTCTTCACCAGCATCGAGATCAGGCCGAATTTCCGGGGCCGTGGCAAAGCCTATATGACCGGCATCGCGGTCACTGACGAACCCGCCAGCGTGGGTACTCAGGAACTCTACTTTTCCAGCCGTACCAGCCGCGATTCGTATTACGCCGCCTCCCACGAACTTGGCTCTTTGAGCGAAACCGAGCCGCAGGGCGAGATCGGACGCCTTGCCACCATGTTCACCCGCTTGTTCAAGCGCTTCGGCATCGAAGACACGCCCGCCGAAACCACTCCGCAAACCCCAACCGAGAGCAAAACCCCAATGGATGAAGCTACCGCAACGGCCTTGAAAGCCCTGCTGGCCCAGCTGCTGGTCGTCGCTGCCGGCATTCAGGCCGTGATCGAGCCTGCCGCCGAAGACGCGCCAGAACCCGATCAAGCCCCGATCGATGACGTCAGTGCCGCAGTAGACGAGATCGTCACCACTGCCGAAGAGGAGCGCGAATTCAAGCGTAACGGTGGCGGCAATAAGGCTGTGTTGGCTGCGTTGGCCGGCCTGCAGAAGCAATTCACTGCGTTGCAGAACACACCGACCGGACGTCAGTTGCCGCGCAATTCCGGCCCGACTGACAAAGCCAAAGCGCGGGTGCTCTGATCATGGCCCGTTCCCTGAGCGCCTACGGCGCCAAGATGTACGCCGAAATGCAGCTGGCGATCGCCGAGACCTACGGTGTCGAGCTGGCCAGCAAGATGTTCTCCGTTGAACCGTCGATCGCCCAGGAGCTGAACGACGCCATTACCGCCAAAGCGGACTTCCTGCAACGCATCAACGTCATTCCGGTGACCGAGATCAAGGGCGAGAAGGTGTTTATTGGCGTGTCCGGCCCGGTGACTGGCCGCACCAACACCAAGACCACCGATCGTGTGGCGAAAGACGCCTCGGCGCTGGAGAACAGCACCTATGAGCTGTCGTCGACCGAATCGGACGTGGGTCTGCCCTACGCGAAGATCGATGCCTGGGCCAAGTTCCCGGACTTCCATCAACGCTACTCCGCCGCCGTACAGAAACAGATTGCACTGGATCGCATCATGGTCGGTTTCCATGGTGTGAAAGCGGCTGCACAGACCGATATCGAAGCCTATCCGATGCTACAGGACGTGAACAAAGGCTGGCTGCAGCAGCTGCGTGAACAGGCGCCGCAGCAGGTACTCAAGGAAGGCAAAACACCCGGCAAGGTCACCATGGGGCCGGGCGGTGATTACGAGAACCTGGACGGCCTGGTGCATGACACCAAGCAAATGGTGGACGAGCGTCTGCGCGACGGCGGCGACCTGGTGGCGATCATCGGCACCGACCTGCTGGCTGCTGACAAGGCGAAGCTGTACGCCAAACAGGGCGACACCCCGACCGAAAAAGAGCGCATCGAGGACGCCCAGGTGATCGCCACCTACGGTGGTCTGCCGAGCTTTAGCGTGCCGTTCTTCCCGGTCAACGGCGTGCTGGTCACCAGCTGGGACAACCTGTCGATTTACTTCCAGGACTCCAGCTGGCGCAAGCAAACCGTAGACAACCCGAAACGCTCCCGCGTCGAGGATTACAACAGCCGCAACGAGGGCTACGTGATCGAGCAGTTGGAAAAGATCGCGCTGACCGAAAACGTGGAGCTGGTGAAGTGAGCCTGGCCCTTGCCCACAAGCGCCGCATTCTGGCTTTGGGAAGCGCTGCAGTGATCGCTGCTGCAGCGGCACCGCTGGCGTATTCGCCGGCGGAAGCCCTGAGCAGTCCGGCCAATGCCAAAAAGCATCTGCAGCTGCAGGAAGCGGCAATGGCGCAAGACCTGGAGCGCCTGAGCGCGATCAAGGGGCTGGCCGGGCGTCAGGCACTCAAACGTGAGGAACTGCTGCCCAAGTACCAGGACTTTATTCAGCGCTACATGGATTCGGGCCTTGTCATGCCGAACCCCGTCCTGGTGCAGGTGATGGTGTGGCTGTTCGACACCGAGCAGTTCGAAGACGGCTTGGTGCTGGCGGACTTCGCGATCGAGCAGGGTCAGGAGATGCCGGAACGCTTCAAGCGGCGCGACGTGCAGACCTTTGTCGCGGATGCAGTGATCGACTGGGCGTACGGCGAATACAACGCCCAGCGCAGCCCGGAGCCTTACCTGTCCAACCTGCTGCCGCGTGTCGACGGTGAATGGGATCTGATCGAGCAGATCCCGAGCAAGTACCACAAGTTGATCGGTATG
>Ga0157373_10002028_pt1 | contig 15335 bp, 8 predicted proteins | sample C65metaG_FD_113460 | JGI IMG/M metagenome (GOLD analysis project Ga0157373, IMG submission 113460) | Corn rhizosphere microbial communities from Kellogg Biological Station, Michigan, USA - C6-5 metaG | ecosystem: Host-associated > Plants > Roots > Rhizosphere > Soil | place: USA: Michigan... | reverse complement strand
TGGACACTTCTAGCAGGGGTTCTGTTTGGTGTAATGTCTTGGAATGAAAGGTCGGGGGAGAAGATCCCTAAGTGACCGCTTCCACGTTACCTTGTGTTATCACTCATTATCACTAAAAAATATAAGGAGTTCTCAGCATTAGGGATCGCTATCTGCGCCGTCCGGTGGGACAATTAAGCCGATGAAAGATCATGACGCCAGTCGGCATCCCGGTCCATGGCGAGTCATGAACGTGGACTCGGAGACTGCCGGAATTTTTATTGCCATTGGCTTTCTCGCAATGGGCCTGGTCAGCATTCCGGTCGCGAGATGGTTTGTCCTCGGATGTTTTGCTCTCGGGGTAATGTTTGCCGTGCTGCTCCGCTTTGCTCCGAGGCGTGTCGTTCGCCCGATTTTGGCAGTGGTGATCGTCCTCGGAATTGTGGCCGTCCTCTGGTCGTTACGACGCGTGCCGCAACGACCCCCTTCTCTTTCGTCAAATGCAATCTACATTTGGCCGAATAATGTGCCGCTTAAGTCAGTGCACAATGGCTACTGGATGGACTGTTGGTTCGACCAGCAGGAGAATGACGACCGATGCAGGCTTACGGACAAAAATGGAAACCGTGTCTTTGAGGATGTCTATGTCACGTGCGGAATCCAAGCCACGATTCCTCAAAGCGAACTGGTTGTCGAGCCGGACACGGGGCAAAGATGGATCCAATTGCGTAAAGAAACGATCAACCTCCCCGTGGTTTTCGTTCGATACGGCCAGATATTGGTCCCCAGAAGCCTCTACGCAGAAGCTAGACAACAGGGCTATTGTTACGGCACTTGAAAAGGTGCTTCACTAAATAACCGCGATCACTTATTGAATGTAGTGGCAGAACTCCCCAGTTGATGAAAGCTAACAGCTAACGGCTAGAAGCTAATGGCTGTGTCCTAGCGAACAATTTGCGAAACATCCCCTCGCGCCTTAAAATACCCTAATGCAGTCTCTCGCCTGGGCCCATCCGCTGGTCGCCGAGTGGTTCACCGCCAAGTTCGGCACGCCCACTGAGCCGCAGGAGCAAGGCTGGCCGCACATCCTTGCCGGACGCACGACTTTAATCTCCGCGCCCACCGGCTCCGGCAAAACCCTGGCCGCATTTCTTGCCTGCATTGACCGCCTTGTTCGGAAGGCCCTGGCCGGCGATCTGCAAGACCGGACAGAAGTCCTCTACATCTCGCCGCTCAAGGCCCTCGGCAACGACATTCAGAAGAACCTCGAAGCCCCTCTCGGCGAAATTCTTCAGATGGCCGGCGAGCGCGGCCTGCTCATGCCGCAGATTCGCACTGCGGTCCGCACTGGCGATACGCTCATGCACGAGCGCCGGGCCATGCTCAAATGCCCACCGCACATCCTCGTTACCACGCCTGAGTCGCTCTACATTCTCCTCACGGCGGAAAAGAGCCGGGCCATCCTGCGAGATGTTGAAACCGTAATCGTTGATGAAATTCACGCCGTAGCCGATGACAAGCGCGGCGCGCATCTCACGCTTTCGCTCGAGCGGCTTGAGGCGTTGACGCATAGGCCTCCGGTCCGCATCGGTCTTTCGGCGACGCAGAAGCCGATTGAAGAGGTTGCGCATTTTCTCGCAGGAAACGGACGCCCAGATCCGGTCATCGTCAATGTCGGCCACAGGCGCAAGCTCGATCTTGCAGTCGAGATTCCCGCAACCCTGCTCGGGCCCGTTGCCAGCAATGAGATGTGGGATGAGATTTACGACCGCATCGTCCAGCTTTCGGAGACGCATCGTTCGACCCTGGTGTTCGTCAATACCCGTCGGCTGGTCGAGCGGCTCTCGCACAATCTGGCTGAGCGTATTGGAGAGGAAAACGTCGGCGCGCATCACGGCAGCCTGTCGTGCAAGCTGCGATTAGCCGCAGAGCGAAAGCTGAAAGACGGCGAGATCAAAATTCTGGTTGCAACCGCCTCGCTTGAACTGGGAATTGATATCGGCACGGTTGACCTCGTAATCCAGATCAGTTCGCCGCGCGCAATTGCAGTGGCGCTCCAGAGAGTGGGCCGCTCCGGTCACTGGCGCGGCGCAATACCGAAGGGCAGGTTTTTCGTCACCACCCGCGATGACCTCATGGAATGCGCCGCGCTGGTGCGGGCAATCCGGCAGGGCGATCTCGACCGGCTGATTATTCCCGACTCTCCGCTGGATGTGCTGGCGCAACAGATCGTGGCAACCTGTGCAGCGACCACGGTCCGTGTGGCTCGGACATTCTTATCCGAACAGTCCCGGAAACCAAGCCTTCAACGAAAGGTGGATCAGTTCGAACTAAGTGAATCGACCCAGAAAGCGCTGGTCTCAGCCGCTGATACTCGGACAGGAATGTCCGAGCCACACGAGCAGGCACACGACCCTGGCTGGGACGAAGATGATCTTTTCGCCTTATTCAAGCGCGCCTATCCGTACCGCAATCTTTCGCGCGAGCTTTTTGATTCGATCGTGGAAATGCTTTCTGAAGGCATTGCCGCCCGACGCGGACGTTACGGCGCGTATCTGCATCACGACCGCGTAAACCGCAAATTGCGCGCACGTCGCGGTGCACGCCTGGCGGCAATAACCAGTGGCGGAGCGATTCCTGAGACGGCGCTGTTCACCGTCGTGGCTGAACCCGAAGGCATCGTTGTCGGCACGCTTGACGAAGATTTCGCCATTGAGAGCAATGCCGGTGACATCATGCTGCTGGGCAATACTTCGTGGCGGATCCGTCGAGTGGAAGGGAAGTCCGGCAGGGTGCTGGTCGAAGACGCTCACGGCGCGCCGCCCAGTGTGCCGTTCTGGAATGGCGAAGCTCCGGCACGCACTCAGGAACTTTCGCTTCACGTGGCCGAGCTGCGCCGGGAGATCAGCGAACGAGTGAAGGGCATTTCACCGGTTGCGCTCTCGGCCAAAACACCGCAAGTGGCTGAAACAATCGCCTGGCTCCAACAAGAATGCGGCCTTGATGAGTCAGGCGCTACCCAGATGATTCAATACATTCTTGAAGGCCGCGCCGTTCTGGGTGATGTGCCCACGCAAAGCACCATCATTGCCGAGCGCTTCTTTGATGAGGGCGGCGGCATGCAGTTGGTCATCCATGCTCCGTTTGGTGCGCGGATCAACAAAGCCTGGGGACTGGCGCTGCGCAAACGCTTCTGCCGCAGCTTCAACTTCGAACTGCAAGCGGCAGCCACTGACAACGGCCTCAATATCGCACTGGCCGAACAGCACAGTTTCCCCCTCGCCGATGTTTTTCATTTCCTGAACGCCGAAACCGCACAGCCGGTGCTTGAGCAGGCGGCGCTTGCGGCGCCCGTGTTCGGTACACGCTGGCGTTGGGACGCCAACCGCTCGCTAGCCTTGCTGCGCTTTCAGGGTGGCAAGAAAGTTCCGCCGCAAATTCAGCGTATCCGCTCCGACGATTTGCTGGCTTCAGTTTTTCCTGATGTCGCTGCGTGTCAGGAAAATATCGAGGGCGACATCCAGATTCCCGATCACCCGCTGGTGAGGGAAGTCATGAAAGACGTCCTGACCGAAGCCATGGACATTGACGGCGTCAAGAACCTGTTGCGGGGGATCGAAACCGGGGGCATTCGCTGCATCGCTGTGGACACGCCCGTCCCTTCGCAGTTCTCGCACGAGATTCTGAATGCGAATCCGTACGCATATCTGGCCGATGCTCCGCTTGAAGAGCGCCGCGCTCGCGCTGTGGAAATGCGGCGCATTTTACCGGAATCGGTTCTCGAGGAGGTGGGCAGACTCGATCCCGCGGCCATCGATCAGGTGCGCCAAGAAGCCTGGCCGGATGTACGCGATGCGGATGAATTGCACGATGTACTACATACGCTGGTTGCGTTTCCAGTCGCGTCTCCGAATCGACTGGGGACGGGCGCTCTCCCCCGTCTGGTCGAGCGGAGCGCGACAATTTGGCAGGGATTGTTCGAGCGGCTTCAATACCAGAACCGTGCACTGAAAGCTCGCTCCGACGACCGGCATTATTGGGTCGGCGCTGAACGCGCCAAGGCCGTCTCCACGCTTTTACCTGGCGCAGTGTTTGATACTCCTCCGCATGAATTCAGCCAAGCTCCCCTGACGAATGACGACGTGCTCCTTGCCATGGTCACCGGATGGATGAGCCACATAGGTCCGACCAGCTCGAATGATCTGGGAGCATTGCTTGGGATTGAGCGGATGGAAGTCGAAAAGGCGATGCTGCGACTGGAGGCCAGCGGTTCGATTCTGAGAGGCAAGTTTACTGCTTCGGGTCTAACGGAGACCGAATGGTGCGATCGTCGCCTGCTTGCCCGCATTCACCGTCTGACGGTTGCGACGCTTCGCAAGCAGATCGAGCCGGTTACGCCAGCAGTCTTTATGCGATGGCTGCTGCGATGGCAGCATCTTGCGCCCGAAACCCAACTTCAAGGCGAACGCGCAGTTCTTGAGATTCTGCGCCAGTTACAGGGATTCGAAATTCCGGCCAATGCCTGGGAACGGCAAGTGCTCGCGCGTCGCATCGCCGACTATGACCCAGCGTGGCTGGATCAGCTTTGCCTGACGGGCGCAGTTGGCTGGGGACGCCTGTCTCCGCATCCGGCGACCCTTGAAGCCTCTGACGGAAACGGCCGACGGCGGGTGATTCCCACCAGCGTCGCGCCCATCACATTTTTTGTCCGCGAAGAAGCCGATTGGATGACGCCACACGGCGCTTCCAGCGATGCTGGAGGGCTCAGTCCCATTGCCCGCCAAGTCTTCGATTACTTGCGTCAGCGGGGAGCATCATTCTTCGCAGACATTGTGCGCGCCACCGGAAAACTGAAGGCTGAAATCGAAACCGGACTCTGGGAACTTGTCGCCGCCGGCCTGGTCACCGCCGACGGTTTCGACAATCTGCGTGCGCTTATCGATCCCAAGCGCCGCGCCGGGCAGGGTAGCGGTCGCAGCTCGCGGCCCCGTCACAGCGCCGGCCGCTGGGCTGTCCTGCACACCGACTCTGCAGTCGAACGCGAGCGTGCGATCGAGGCCACCTGCTGGATGCTCCTTAAACGTTATGGCGTAGTTTTTCGCGATCTGATGGTCCGCGAGAGCAATCTGCCGAAGTGGCGCGAACTGCAGATTGCCTTCCGACAACTCGAAGCGCGTGGCGAGATCCGCGGCGGCCGATTTGTGGACGGTTTCCTGGGCGAGCAATTCGCGCTCCCAATAGCGGTCGAATCCTTGCGTTCGAGCCGCAAACTGCCCCCGACAGGAGAAGTGGTCAGCGTGTCCGCAGCAGACCCGCTGAATCTGGTGGGAGTGATTGTTCCAGGCGAACGGGTCCCGGCCATCTCGGGCCGGAGTGTAAGTTATCGCGATGGGATTGTGCACGATACCGAACCAGGTGTCGGTAGCCGAGCGGTGGCCATCTGAAATTACAATCGGGACCTTGTGAGGGGGGCCCTACAAGGTCCCGAGTAGCTCTTGCTCGGGCAAAAACGGTTGCGCTTCCCCACGCATTCCCGACGAAAAGCTAGAGTACGCTAGCATCCGCAAAACCCGGGTTTTTAAAAAAAGGAGTTTTGTTACGAAAACGGAACAAAGCGGATGGAACAGTCTCAATTAGGGAGTTGGAAGCCGGAGCAGCACAGCCGGATCGAGATAGACGCCCTGCCAGCGCACCGCGAGGTGCAAGTGCGGCCCGGTCGCGCGGCCGCTGCTCCCGCTTAAACCGATCGTCTGCCCGGTAGTCACCTTGTCTCCTTCTTTCACCTGAAAATCGGAAAGATGAAGGTACAAACTTAGAAGTCCCTGGCCGTGATCGATTACTACAAATCCACCTTCGAAATAAAGTGGCTGGGCTAAAAGGACCGTGCCGCGATTAATCGCGTGCACCGGCGTTCCCCCGGGAGCCGCGAAATCGAGCCCCAAGTGCCGGCTTTGGACCTGCCCGTTGAACACGCGCTCGGTGCCGAAGACATCAGAAATTGCAACTGATACTGGGGCCTGAAACATCCCCTCCCATAATCGCTGTTCGCTTTCAGTGGCCAGCACGCTTTGCTTCACATTCTTGTCGGCCGAGATTTCCTTCAGCTGATCGGCATTCGGCGCCGTGAACTTTTTTGCGACGTGCGCCGCAATCTTTGGATAGCTTGCGTTCGCGACTTTGACCTTTTTGAGCACCGGAGATGTTCGGCCCGGCAGAGCTTCGATCAGGCTGAGTTCGTAACTTCCTGGCTTAGTTTCGACCGGAATGCCAGCCAATGCGTACCACTTTGTTCCGTTTTCAGAACGGAAAAAGTTGAGCGTATGCCCCATCCATCGGCCGGAGACTGCGTGCGCTCGCGGGGCTGAGACCTGAAACAGTATCGGCGATCCGCGCACCAGTTTTGCGGGCTGCCAGGTGACGATTACCGTCGCTTTCACCATCCGGGCATCAACCGGGCGTGCGCCGACGGATATCACCGCAGTCAACAACGCCCAAACTCTAACTTGGGCGTAAGCGAATCTTTTAACCGTCATTAACCGAATCGTAATCAGCAAAGATCAATAAGGCAAAATCTAAATCAGCTTGTGCCCAGCGGACGACAACACTAACGGTCATGCGATGCCGGCGTAGCGCCTGTGCTAGTATAGCGGGCGCAAAAAGAAGTGAACGGTGCGGCTTGCGTTCCCGCCCGGTTTGCCATCCAAGCGAACGAGATGAAAGACACTCTGGGAGTCCTGTTGGCGGGCGGTGCTGGTGAGCGTCTTTATCCCCTCACGCGCGACCGCGCCAAGCCTGCGGTCACCTTCGGCGGCATTTACCGCATCATCGACATCACACTTTCCAACTGCGTTAATTCCGATTTGCGCCGGGTCTATATTCTTACGCAATACAAGGCCCTTTCACTGAATCGCCACATCCGCGAGGGGTGGAACATCGTTGCCCGAGAAATGGGAGAATTCGTTGAAGTGCTTCCACCCATGAAACGGGTCAGCGATCAGTGGTATCAGGGGACCGCGGATGCGGTTTACCAGAATATTTACTCCATCGGTTCTGAGCAACCGAAGCACGTTCTCATCTTGTCCGGGGATCACATTTACAAGATGAACTATGGACTCATGCTCAAGCAGCACAACGACTCTGGCGCAGACGTCACTCTGGGCACAATTCAAATCGATCCCGACGAAACCTTCCGCTTTGGAGTCATTGAGATTGATCCTGACAACCGGGTCACTGGATTCGAGGAAAAGCCTACATCTACCAGGATTCGCGCCCCTGGCAATGCCGACAAAGTCCCCGCGTCCATGGGAATCTACCTCTTTAATACCGATGTCCTGATTCCCATTTTGCTTAAGGACGCGGAAGACGAAAATTCGTCACACGATTTCGGCAAAGACATCCTGCCCAAGATGGTGGATGATTACCGGGTTTATGCATACGACTTTGTAGATGAAAACAAGAAAGAGGCGCTTTATTGGCGGGATGTGGGTACGCTCGAGGCTTATTACGAAGCCAACATGGACGTGGTTTCGGTTTCGCCGGTGTTTAATCTGTACGACTCAGCCTGGCCCATCCGGACCCATCAGCGCCAGTATCCGCCGGCGAAATTCGTCTTCGAGGAACCTGGCCGCACCGGTCAGGCATTAGATTCAATCGTTTCCGCGGGATGCATTGTCTCTGGCGGCGCCGTCCGCTACTGCATTCTTTCTCCCGATGTGCGTGTCAACTCTTACACCGAAGTCGACTCGAGTATCCTGTTCTCTCATGTGAACGTTGGCCGCCACTGCCGCATTCGGCGGGCAATTATCGACCGCGATGTTCACATTCCCGAGGGCACCACTATCGGCTTCGATCCTGAAGCCGACCGGCAAAAATACTTCGTTACCGACAGCGGAATCACCGTGGTCACGCGCGATTACTCGCTTTTCGAGAATCCGGTCACCGTGGATTACTTCACCAGCGAATAGGGCCACGCCTGCAAGCCGGAACGGTCATGATTTTGCCCTGGTCTACGTCTTGCGCGCAATTCCATCTGCTTACGAGCAACGCACAGGTTAGGGTCGCGGCATCTTAAATGCCGCCGCGCCTCCGAGTTACGTATTTGTAAAATCTTGATCCCCGCGGCGCAAGCTGACCGGCACCGGCGTATTATGCGGTCTGCCGCCTGATAGCGTCTACAAGCCCTGGATAAAGGGTCTGAGTTGAAGCCGAACAGGGGCGGGCTTCGGAACGACGTCACGGGAGCCATGAAACACCGCTTGGCACGGTCCCTGGCGGGAAGTACAATTCGTCTCCAAGTTTTGGAGAGAGGGATTCGAGCATGCAATTTCCTCTTCGTTTTCCGGCGATCCTGTCTGGGGTTGTTCTACTGACCATCTCTGCTGTCACAACCAGCGCGCAGGTTTCTAGCTCTTCGCCTCCGAATGATTTAACCAGTGCGCAGCCGTCCGCCGATGATCAATCTTCTTCGGCTGTAACCGTTCACGGGCCCTTGCGGTCATTTTTGCGGATGGCCGGCATCAGCCAACAAGCATCTCTCGCTGAAGCGATGCCCCTTTTCGCCAGAAATGTTTACGTACAGGGTTACGTGGGATGGAAAGACCGGTCTACTCCGACGGAGTTCCTGGTCCTGCTTGGCAGATACGTGAACCAATCGAAAGAATTGTCTGAGCTCGCCGGCCCCTCGGGAACAATTCATCTCGCCAGATGCGAAGACGCTGCGCCGCTGCTTCGAATTCTCGGGTACCGCATGCGTCAGCAATGTGGCGACAAAGACACCTCGCTCGTAACTGCCGACCCGGAACGCGCGTTTTTGACAATGGACTCAGGGTTTCCTCTTCCCGCTCTGGAAGACTCCTTCCGGCATGGCCGTGAATTTGAATACCACTTCCCAGAAATTCGCGTTCCGATTTTCTTTACAGAAAAAGAATGGAAAAACGCCATTCACGTCAATAGAAGGGAGCCGCAGCGTGATCTGGTCGAACTCTTCCTGCGACACCCGGCAGTTGCCCGGCTTTATTGGGCGCTCTCGCGCATGGACTCGGAAACCCGGAATGTCTTGCGCCAGAAAGTGGGCTTGGAACGCCTGGTGCAGTATTCGCCTGAGCTCGATTACTACGGCACCCAAATTGTAATTCGATCAGGAGTCGTACAGGTTCCGGGCGGTCGTACGGCGGAGCACGAATGGAGCGAGCTTGTAGGCGTAAGTCCGCACGAAGCCGGTGAATTCGTGGTCAGGCTTCTCGCTAAGGACAAAGGTTGGCTGGCTGCGTATTTCGATTGCATGGAAAGGGTCAGCCTGGCGCAACAACAGCATTTCGCCGGGGCGGATCGACTCAAGATGTATTACGCAGCCTTCCGTGGCCAGCACGTAACGGCCGAAGCCGCCCGCCCGGCATTTCGCCTGGCGCCGGGTCTCCTTCTTTTGCTCACACGTCTGCGATGGGAGTCTGATGGCCAACCGCTCATTCCTGGTGGCGTTGATGTTTGGAAAGATATTTTCAAGCAGAAATCCGAGCACTCATTGGTGCGCGACCTGGGCAAAAACTCCGGAAGTTGGAGTCGTCCCAATCAGGTGCTGGAAGCGATGTTTGCGCTATCGCGGCTGGAAACGGATTCCGGCCCCCTTCAGATGTATCTTCTCTTTGCCGAAATGGACAGCAAGCGTTCCGCCAGCCATCGCTTGAGGCCTGAGACCCTCCGCCTAATGGCAAAACATTTCGAAGATTATAGAGACCAGTTTGAGGTCTTCTCAGAGTTCCCGGAGCTGGACGACACATCGATTGTGAAATTTATCGACGTGGCCTCTGCCCTGGACAAGATTTCCAGCCATACTCTTCGTGGGAATGCACTCGGCATATTTCAGGCGAACATCGGCATGTGGCAGATTCTAGCGCGACAGCGCGAGATCCCCGAGGCCAAGCTTAGCCAGTCGTGGCAGGATGCACTCACTGGCTTCGACAAGATCAGTACGCCTACCCAGTTGGTTGGCGTGGGCTGCGCCTCTCTTCGTGGGGTATTCCGTGCAGTCACTGGAAAAGAGAACGTCACGCAGGACGAGGTCATCGAATTGCTTGCTGGTCCGCATCAAAGCGATCGTGAGAGCCAGCGAGTGCACGCCGAAATGGCTAAAGGCATTCGCGCGGTAATGGATGGCCAGCGTCTGGTTTCATTGGACGCTCTGCTGGCATTGGCTGATGGGCTATCAGACAAGTCAAAAACACTCGAAAAGAGTTCATTACTCCCGATGATGGCGGAATTGCGGGAATTCCAGATGCCGCGGCCGATCTTTTCGTCGTCGGAACGCTCAGAGTGGGCCGCCGGAATTTACAACAATCGCCACACCGAGATGCAAATGCAGACCGATGTGGCCAAGCAGCTGAAGGGGTCGCCCACTCCCGCGCAGGTCGAAGAGGCGCGTGGTGAGTTGGCTCCCTTCCTCCGCGATACGCTTGTGGGACTCAACTACTCGTATTACGAGCCGCCGGGTGCGCAACTGCTGCGCGTGGATCCTCTATTCGTGCGGTCGCATGACTTTGCTGGAGAAACAGTAGAAGGCGTGGAGGGATTGTGGCGCGCTCCGCAACTATTCGGGGCAGGAATTGCAGCGGGCGGAGGCGCCCATCTAGTGGGCTCGCTGGCTGACCTTCCGTACGCCCTTTCCGAAGCCGAGCAGGACTTCATCGTGCCGGAAAACGTGCAGGCGCTCATCTGGAGGGAAACGGTTCCGGGCCTGCTCACCAGCGCCATCCTCCCGCGATGGTGGGACGTAAGCAAAAATGAACTTCACGCCGTCACGCTTTATCAGCGCGCAGGCGAGGAACTGCTATCGGCATCGGGGTCAGATGAGGCGCTTCGAGAGAAAGTAATGAACATCCTGTCCCAACGGATGCCGGCGAGGCAAGCCTCGTGGTTGGAACAGGAGTTAGCTAATGGAAACGCCGAGGACACGCTTTCACAAGTGACTCCCGCCGACGTTTTCTATTTGAGTGCGCAATTTCGTCAGCATTATCCCGACGACAATAATTCGTGGGGACCGGCTGGCAAGGAACTTGCAACTTTGATCCAGGAAGACCCAACCGAGGTGAACTGGGCACGATTATCGCGCGATTTTGGGGTGCCGCATCCTATTCTGGCGCAAACGGACGCACCCGAACTTATCAGCGTGAAGCCGTTCCCGGCATTCGCGGGATATTCCAGCCGTTTGATGGCGGAGAGCTGGGATTCCAACAATCTCTACTGGGCGCGACTGGTCGACGAAATGGGACTTCCGCCCGCGACCCTGAATAGAATTGTGCCGGAACTGACACGCCAGATGGCAGGAAAGATCTTCGCCACGGACTTCGAGGACTGGCACGCCTTGCTGCGCGCGATGCGAGAAACCGGAAAAGAATTTCGTGAAGGCAAGATTCCCGGTGGCTCAGCTACAGAGGTTGCCGCAAAAGGAGCGTTGAGCAATTAAAGAGTCGCCGAGGGTGGCGATTCGAGGAGCAAAACGACAGGACGAATCTACTATGAAGAAGCAGCTTGCGGGTGCGGTTTTATCAGGTCTCTTTCTAGTTTTGGGATCCAGTTTCGGTTCAGCACAGGAGAACCGTTCCGACATACGTGTGGTCGTAAACATGGTCCAGTTAAACGTGGCGGTGACCGACAACAAAGGTAGATACATCACCAGTCTCCACCCTTCGGATTTCACCATCACCGAAGATGGGATCACGGAAAAACTGGCGACTTTCGGTCAAGGCGACGAGCCCACGCGGCGGGTGGTCGAAGATCCTCCGAACAGTAATCATTTCGTAATTCAGGATTCCGCTGTTCAGCCGGAAGAAGCTCGCACCGGTAATCTGGGCGAATTGACTTCGCTGGTCGCAGGATCCAACGTATTTATTCTCTTTGACACCAGCAATTACATGTACCGCGGTTTCGTATTTGCGCAGGATGCAATTGCGGATTTTGTGCGCTCGCTGCAAGGCGCCGACAAGGTCGCTTTCTATTCTTATAGCCGCGACCTTTCGCGCTCTGCGACCTTAACTGCCGACCGCTCCCGCATTCTCCAGGGAGTGCGTTCTTCTGTAGCTGGCGATGACGCTGCTCTTTACAATTGCCTTTTGTTGACAGTGAAGGATGCCGCGCAGTATCAGGGACGAAAAGTGATCGTCGTCTTTTCGAACGGACCCGATAATGCCAGTGTAGTTCCCCCGGAAGATGTAGCCGAACTGGCACAATCGACCGGAACTGTGATCTACATGATCAGCACTCGACAGGCGCAACTGGAACCCGTTTCTACAGCGGTGTTCGAGCGCATGACGGCAGCAACAGGCGGGAAGGCCTATTTTGCCAAGAACTGGTTGGAGGAGAAGCAGGCGTTCGCTTCCATTCGTGACGATCTGGCACACCTGTATTCACTCAGCTACTATCCGAAAGTTAATTCAAATACCGGCTGGCGTGTGATTTCGGTCAAACTCTCGGGAGAAAATCAAAAGAAATACCACATTCGTACCCGCAGCGGATATCGCCCAATTCCGGCGCGCTTTTCCGGGGCGGAAAGTCAGCCGATAAGTAAAAATTTCGGACCGCAACGTTAACAGCTTGGGAAATTCCCGCTTGATGCTCGAAGAGCAGATTACTTCTTCAGAATGGGATTGTATCCGTCGCTGACGAGCTTCGAGCGCACGCCCTCAGCTTCTTTAATGTCCGTAAAGGGCCCAACCTGTACATGGAACAACTTGTCCGACGGTTGGTTGGCGATGATGGCCTGATACTGATGACCCTTCAGTGATTCCACCAAAGCTTCGGCGTCTTCCTGTTTGCTCACGGCAGCAACTTGTACAAAATAACCTGGTCCGGTTGGTGCCGCAGACGCCGGCTGCCCCGCCGATTGGTCTGCCGAAGTAGAGGGCTCTGGAGCACTGGAATTGTTGGTTGACGAAGTCTGCGCTGCAGGTGCCTGAGCTGGCTGAGATGGGCTTCCGGACGACGCTGTACCCGTAGGCTTACTGGCCGCCGACCGCGGGTTGGACTGACTCGGAGAGGGTAGCAACTCCGGTGTGGATCTCACCGAGTTCTTGCCCATCGAAAATCCCATACCAAAGAACACTGCGCACAATATAACCAGGCCGAAAAACAGGGCCAGCATTTTCCCCGTTCCCAGGGTTATCTCAGTGTCGTTGGCTTCTTCCATACGGACCGCAGTCGAAGGGCTCATTCGTGGCGTCTCGAGGACTGTGAATCACGTAACGTGGTAATTCCGTAATTGAAGGTCAGGTGATGCCTGCAATTACCAAATTACTCGATTACAAAATTCCTCAATCTCCTGTAACCCTATTTTGCGGCTGGAGTCTCGTTCTTCGCTAGTAACTTTTGAAGTCCCGAGAAGAAGTCCACCGGAACAGGGAAGACGACGGTTGTGTTCTTCTCTACGCCGATTTCGGTAAGCGTCTGCAAGTATCGCAGTTGTACGCTAACCGGCTCGCTGGATAAGAGATGGGCGGCATCCACGAGGCGCTGGGCAGCGGAGAACTCGCCTTCCGCGTGAATGATCTTCGACCGCTTTTCGCGTTCGGCTTCCGCCTGCTTGGCCATGGCGCGCAGCATGGATTCCGGCATGTCCACCTGCTTGACCTCGACGTTCACGACTTTGACTCCCCACGGAGCCGTGTGCTGGTCAAGAATGCTTTGCAGGCGAAGATTGATCTTCTCGCGGTGGGCCAGCAGTTCGTCCAGGTCCACCTCACCCAGCACCGAACGCAGAGTCGTTTGGGCAAACTGTGAGGTCTGGTAAACGTAGTTCGAAACCTCGACCACCGCACGATTGGGATCAATTACACGTAAGAAAATTACGGCGTTGACCTTCAGGGTTACGTTGTCGCGGGTGATGATGTCCTGGGGAGGCACTTCTAAGGCTTCCTGACGCAAGGAGACGCGCACGATGCGGTCCACAGGGGCAAATACCAAAATCACTCCGGGACCTTTGGACTGCGGAAGCAAGTGGCCCAAGCGAAAGATCACGCCGCGCTCGTACTCAGCAAGAATCTTGATTGAGCTCAAGACGTATAGCAGAATGATGATCGCGACAATCGCGAGTGTTCCCATGCCTATATCCATTGTGTGCTCCCCTGTTCTTCGATTCGACGTGATTGTACTGCAAGCAGTGACAGTAAGCTCGATTATCGCCTAGACGAGTGTTTTCTCCGTTGGCTCGGCTGCGCCAGAACTCACCGATTTGACGCACAGCCGGAAACCGTCCACTCGCTCGACAATGACCTTTTCTCCCGCAGCCACTTCATTTGCTGCCACCGCATCCCAGATTTCTCCATGTACGAAAACCTTGCCGGAGGGCGACAGGGTGGTTTGCGCGGTACCCATTTCTCCAATCAGACCTTCGATTCCCGTCGTAACCTTGTTTCGCCGGGCCTTGAGAGCTATGCCCATCAGCAGGACAGTAATGCCCCCTAACGGAATGCTCACCGCCAGCGCGGTTGCCAGATGAACGCGCATCTCTGGGACAGGAGTATCCACCAGCAGCAGCGCGCCGATCACCAGTGTCGCAATTCCCCCGATCGCAAGCACGCCGTGCGCGGCAAATTTCACGTCCAGAGCAAATAGCACGAAGGCGGCAAATATAAGCACCACGGCGGCGAATCGAATGGGTAACAAATGCAGGGCAAAAATGGCGAGCAGAATAAAAACGATGCCTACCGTTCCCGGCCAAACCGCGCCGGGATGATTGAACTCGGTGTAGAGGGCGAGCGCACCGATCGCCAACAAGATAAAAGCAATGTCAGGATCCATCAGAAACCCGAGAATCCGCTCTTTGACGGTTTCCTCTATCGTGACTTCTTTTTCGCCTACCAGGTTCAGCCTCGCGGATTCGCCATTAAAGCGTTTGATCGGCTTTGACGATATCTGGCGAAACAGGTCTTCCTCGCTCGAGGCGACATAGTCAATCAGCTTCTGAGAAAGAGCTTCGCTATCGGTAAATGATTTCGACTGGCGCACCGCGCTCTCGGCCACCTCGACGTTCCGACCGCGCTTGGAAACGACTGAGCGCATCAGGGCTGCCGCGTCGTTCTCCACCTTTTCTGCCATTTTGCCTTTGATGTCCCCGCCGAAGGGGCCAACGGGATGCGCAGCGCCGGTGTTCGTGCCTGGCGCCATCGCAGCGATGTCCGCGCTTTCGAGGATGAAAAATCCGGCTGACGCAGCACGGCTTCCGCTCGGAGTTACGTAAATGATGACCGGGACAGGCGATGCGAGAATCTTTTCCATAATCTCCCGCATATCGCTCATGACCCCGCCTGGAGTGCTCAACTCAATCAGGACAGCGTCGTCTTTTCGGGCCGCAGCTTGATCAAGTGCGC
>Ga0157373_10002024_pt1 | contig 15344 bp, 14 predicted proteins | sample C65metaG_FD_113460 | JGI IMG/M metagenome (GOLD analysis project Ga0157373, IMG submission 113460) | Corn rhizosphere microbial communities from Kellogg Biological Station, Michigan, USA - C6-5 metaG | ecosystem: Host-associated > Plants > Roots > Rhizosphere > Soil | place: USA: Michigan... | reverse complement strand
GGCTTCAAGCGGCATCGCCGGCAGACTCTCCAGAATGAACCACATGCTCCTCGCGTCAGCACCGAGACGGGTCCTGACACCTTGCCGCCAATTCCAGCGACGGCAGGTCACGCCTTTGTCATCGCGCCAGACAACCTCGCCGGCATCCGGATACTCGAAGGCAGCAGCACCCTCTTTCATCGTGTCAAAAGGCTCAGTGCCATCAGCGACTACCAGCCGTGGAGAGCCCACATAGGCTTCAATGTTTTCCCCGCCAACCGGGATGGCGTACTCAATGCTGATTGCGTTGTAGAGATCGACGATGGGATCCAGGCTAGGCAAGCTGCCGTCACGTAAAACTCGTTTACGCAGCGCTTCAGCTGAACAAGGTGTGCGCTGCGGCTTGGCCCCAAACTTTCGAAAGGTCTCAGCCCATGCAGCCAGATGGCCTTCTCCCCAGCTTGGCCCACCTTCCTGCACAGCCTTGCAAGCACGGTCCAGCGCAGCCTGGGCCACCTCAGGATGAGCCAGTGGTGCAGCTTCCACCACGATACTCAGGGCCCTGAACTCCGGCGCCAGCTCGGCAACGGCTTGATCGATTAACGGCAGTACGGACAGCATCAAAGACCTCCAGGAACCTAAATGTCATTTCATGCTAGTCAGCGACGACCAATAAAGTCAATATAATGACCATTATCATCTGCTATAACGGCTGAGCCGATTGACGGAGCTACTTATAAAGGCCGAGAATCCCAGCACTTTTTTCTCATGACCTTCATCAATGACCACCAATACCAGTCTGTCGACTACCCCTGGCGCTGATGCTCATGACGTCAGCCTGGCCGTTGCGCGCACACTTAAACAGGCACGCAAAACACAGAAGATCACGTTGGATGAACTTTCCCGCCGTGCTGGCGTGAGCAAAGGAATGGTTGTTGAAATAGAGAAATGTACGGCGAACCCCAGTATCGGCATCCTTTGCAAAATCGCCGCCGCGCTGGGCCTGTCCGTTGCAGACATCGTCAATGTGAGCGAGGCCCCATCCGCCCATATCATCGACAGCCAAGATATCCCCACGCTCTGGACCGGGGACCTGGGAGGAACGGCGCGCCTTCTGGCTGGAACGTCCGGACCTAATATGATCGAACTGTGGCGTTGGGAAATGCACCCAGGCGAATCCTTCTCTTCACAGGGGCATCCTCAGGGCACGCTTGAGCTGTTTCATGTGGAAAAAGGCGCGCTGAAATGTGTGGTAGGGGAAACAGAGTTGGTCATTCCTGCGGGGAGTTCGGCAGTGGCCAAAACCGATGTCCCCCATTCCTATTCCAACGCTGGCAGATCGAAGTTGGTATTCACTATGTCCGTGACGGAGATGCATCAGTAGATAGCAGCAGGCTGGCAGTCAGTAAGCATCTGCAAAGTGGACGAACCTGCCAATTTCAAAGGGGTTGTACCACTGAACCCGATCAATTACTGCGGTGGATCACCGCCAAGGCGCGCATTCACAATTGCTCGAGCAGCGCATGTGACTGGGGGCAAAATTGGGGGCACATTTAGCGTTTTTCAGCCTTAAAATACCGTTCTAGAGCCCTGTTAAAATGTTCTTCGGGGACCCCGATAGCTTGTAAATGGAGTTCCAGTGAGTTCCATAAAAGCAGCTGTTTTAACAAGGCGTTATTGTTAATTTCGGTCCTGGCTAACCATACCGCTCTGCTCAAGACCAAGACCGCCTGAATCGAGGCGCATCTCCTCAAGGAGGCGCGCGCATTCGCGTATGTCGACGAGCAATGGTTGGCGTTCAAGTCTGCCGAGCTGGCAAGCTTTGCGCACGAGATCATGTGGGCTCCTGGTGATAGACAGACCGTCGGGAGCCGACAGCCTACTATCCAGAAAACTGCGGTTTACTTGCCCAGAATGTTCTTCAACGCAGCGGTATGGCCAGCCGGGTCGTTTTCGCTGGACATCACTTCGATGATGGTGATCTTCTGATCGCTCATCGTCATCAACGAGGCCATCAGCAGTTTCAGGCCGTTGAAATCGTCGGTGCCGTCCAGGCGGTACATCCTCAAGCCGTTCACCTGAATGGTCTTCTCGCTGGTCATGCGAAAGTTGGGTGACGCGGCCTGCCGCTTATCCTTCAAGGTATCCACGGCAATGCGAAACGCAGCGTCCGGGGTGGTGCCCGCAGTCGGTGCCGGACCTTCGGTAACGATGATGGCCCGCTCGCTTTTCGGATCGAAGTACATCGTGCCGCCGTTCTCGCTGTTCAAGGTACGGGCCTCGACGCCTTCCAGCTCGAAGTTCAGCTTGCCGCCCGCCAGGGACACCGATTGCATGTCCGATGCCGCCGTAGCGTTAGGCGGGGCGGCAACTGCCATGGTGGCCGAGCCGCTCAAGGCAGCAAGCACGCACAAGGAAAGGGTCCAGCCCAACAGCAAATGCTTCGACATTGATAGCGCCTTTATTTTCAGGCCGTCGAACACCGATGGCCTGTCGTGCGAACAGGCTAGCCTACTTGCCTGCTCACTTGTCCAGGATGTTGTTCACAGCCGCAGCGTGTCGCTTATATTTGCGGCCAATATGGGGGTTGATACCCTTCGCGAGGAGCCCGGGCTGGAAACCGTGCGGGTTAATCAGCCCGGGCGAATGACCATCAGCGCGAAGCGGTCAAGCCGTCGAAGAATCGCGCGGCGTTTTCATCGAGAGTGGCGATGTCATAACCGCCTTCATGCACCACTACGCACGGCAGACCCAGCGCCTTGATTCGCTGCCCCAGCCTCCGGAAACCTTCATCGCTAACGGCGACCTTGGACTGCGGATCGTTTTCGTAGATATCAAAGCCCAGCGACAGCACCAGTACGTCCGGGGCGAAGGTGCGTAAGGCAGCCTCTGCCTGGTCCATGCAAGCGAAGAAATCCGCCTCGCTGGAGCCGTGGGCCATCGGCAGGTTCAAGTTGAAACCCTTACCTCGGCCCGTGCCGGTTTCGTCGTCGAAGCCGGCCACTACCGGGTAAAAGTTGGTGGGGTCGCCATGGATCGACACGTAGAGCACGTCATCGCGGTCGTAGAAAATCTCCTGAATGCCCTGACCGTGGTGCATGTCAGTATCCAGCACCGCGACTTTGGCGAAGTTGCCTCGCAACACCTGGGCGGCAATCGCCGCATTATTCAGAAAACAGAAGCCGCCAGCGCCTTCGGCACGGGCATGGTGTCCCGGTGGACGGCACAGTGCGTATGCGGCGTCATCGCCTTCGATAATCGCCTGGGCGGCGGCTACCGCACTTTGCGCTGACCAGTACGCGGCCTGCCAGGTGTATTGGCCAATCGGGCAACTGCCGTCGGCCAGGTAGCGCGCGGTCTTGCCCAGGATTCCGCGCAGCGGATTGCCCTCGCGGATGAAAATGTTCGACATCACCTCATCGCCCCAGTCCTCAGGCACCTCGTGCCACTGCTGGTAAGCGCTGCTCAGGTATTTCAGATAGGCCGGGCTGTGCACCGCGGCCAGTGGCGCCAGACCGGAATCGGCGGGCTCCAGCAGCGGGTAGCCGAGCTTCTTGATCACCGTCAGCAGCGGGTCGATACGCCCGGGGACCTCTAGCGGCTCGCGCATTTGCCCACGCGACAGGTAGGAGCGTGGATGGTGCAGACGCTGTGCCGGATGGAATAATGTTTTCATGGATGACCTCATGCCAAGACAATTCAGAATGCACACGCCTCGCGCCGACAACGCAGCACGCAACGCTCAGTGATTAGTTCTCTGTCCGCTCAATAACCCTGTATGGGATCGACCAGATTCTTCAATGCCAGTCCCGCTGTCAGCCGCAAGACGTTGTCGGCGACCTGTTGGGCGATGCATTGATCCGAGGCGGCAGACGCCATGTGCGGTGTCACCCATACCCCAGGGGTGTGCCATAGCGGCGAATCCGCAGGCAGCGGCTCCTGTTCAAACACATCAAGCAAGGCGCCACGCAGTTGCCCGCTGGCCAGGGCCTGTTGCAGGTCCAACTGATTGAGGTGCTGGCCACGCCCGCAATTGATCAAGGCACTGCCTCGCGCCATGTACCGGAACACCTCACAGTCCAGTACACCTTGTGTGGCGGCGGTCAGCGGCCGCAAGTTGACGAGCACATCCAGCTCCGCAAGAAACCCCTGCAGCGCGGACGCTCCGCTGAAGGTGCTCACGCCGTCGATTACTCGAGGCGTGCGAGCCCAACCGCGCACGTCGTAGCCGGCCTCGGCCAGCCGCGTGGCCACCGGTGCCCCGATCGCTCCGAGGCCCATCACCCCGACCTTGAAGCCTTGCGCACGGCGCTGCAGCGGACGCTGCCAGCGTTGCGTAGCGTTTCCGGTTATGACCTGGTCGAAGCCGCGGTGAAAGTGCAGCACCCCCCAATGCACGTACTCGCTCATACCCTGGGTGTGATCGGGGTCGACGACCCGACATACCGGCAGCGCGGGGTCACGCGAAGGGTCCTGGGCCAAATGATCGACCCCCGAGCCAATCGAGTACACCAGGCGCAAGTTCGGTAAGGCACCGAAGCTGCCCGCTGGCGGGAACCAGCACATCGCGATCTCGGCCTGCCGTGCGCCTGGATCTTCAGGGCGCAGCACCTGCAAGTGCGGTGCATGGCTGGCGAACAGCCCGGCCAGCCAATCGGTCAACGCCGGGTTCTGGCACAACAACACGAGGCTGGCCATGGTCAACTGCACCAATCGGCGCGCTGCTCGTCGATCAGACTGAGCGCGGCCTGCCAGGCCAGATCAATGATCCCGTCGATCCCGTCACGGCCGAACTGCGCAGCGGTGTGGAGGCATACGGCTTCGTCCGGGACGTTCCGCGCCACCCCGGCGGACATCGCCTGGATCTGCGCCTGGCAGGCGCGCTCCAGGAAGTAGATCTCGTGGAACGCCGCCGCCACGCTGCCACCGGCCGCGAGCAGGCCGTGGTTACGCAGGATCATCGCTTTGTGCGAGCCCAGATCGGCGATCAGCCGCTCGCGTTCCTCCAGCGATAACGCGATGCCTTCGTACGTGTGATAAGCCAAGTTGCCGTAGAACTTCAAGGCGTGCTGGGTCAGCGGCAGCAGGCCGTCGCGCTGGGCCGCCACTGCCATACCGCTCGCGGCGTGGGTGTGGATGATGCAGTGCAGGTCCGGGCGCGCTTCATGGATAGCAGAGTGAATGACGAATCCGGCGGCGTTAACCTTGCCACCGTTGTAGCTGCTTTCGACCAAGTTGCCTTCCAGATCGATCAACACTAGATCGCTGGCGCGCATTTTTTCGAACGCCACGCCGTAACGGTTGATCAGAAAATATCGCTCCACCCCCGGTACACGCAGGGTGATATGAGTATCGATCAGGTCAGTCATACGGTAGTAAGCGATCACCCGATACAGCGCTGCCAACTCGCAGCGCGATTGCCATTCGATCTCTGACATGGCGAGGGGTTTGCCCATTATGCAACTCCTTGGCTAGTGGACAGGCTGACCGGGTTGGCGTTAACGCTGCGCAAATGTGCCAGCCCCAACACCCCAGTCAGCGACATCAGGGCCAATACGCTGAAGAACAGTGCCAAAGGCACCCACTGCCCCGTAAACTGAGCGGCGATGAAGGTGCCTATCATCGGTGTCAGGCCGCCGGTCAAGCCGCTGCCGAGTTGATAGGCGATCGAAATGCCCGAATACCGCACCCGCGCCGGGAAGGCTTCAGCCATGTAGCCGGCAATCACGGCATACAACGCCGCCAGCAGGATCACGGCCAGGGCAATACCTGCGGTCATGTAGAACAGGTTGCCGGTCTGTACCAACAAGAACATCGGATACGGCACCACGATACACAGCGACGCCACCCACCTGAGGAACCGTCCTTCACCCAGCCGCTCGGCCAGCAGTGCCGAACAGGGTTGCGAAAGGAACTGCAGGATGGTGACCACAAACAGGCAATCCAGGATCGTGGTCTTGGCGATGCCCTGATATTGGGTGACGTAGGTGATCATGAACGTGTTGGTGAAGAAGAAGCCGCCCGAACCGATGGTGACGGCCAGTGCAGCGAACAGAATATTTTTCCAGCCCGTGCGCAGCACTTCCAGCACCGGGTTGTAAGAGGTCTGGTCGCTCCCCTTGACCTCGGCGAACTCTGGCGATTCCGGCACGCCGAAGCGAATCGCCAGGCCGACTATCATCAGCACGCCGCTCATCAGAAACGGAATGCGCCAGCCCCAACTCATCAGGGTTTCCAGTTCCATTTCACTGATCAAGCGAAATGCAATCAGCGCCAGCAACAGGCCAGCAGGGCTGCCCCATTGGGCGAACGAAGCAAAAAACACTTTGCGTCCCTTGGGCGCATGCTCGCTGGCCATGAGTACCGCGCCGCCCCACTCGCCGCCGACTGAAATACCTTGCAGAAGCCGTAGCAACACCAGGCCGACGGGCGCCCAGATGCCTACCTGGGCGTAAGTGGGAAGCAAGCCTATACCGGTCGTCGCAACGCCCATCAGCACGATGGTCACCAGCAGCATTTTCTTGCGGCCCAGGCGGTCACCCAGATGGCCGAATACCAGCCCGGCGAACGGCCGAGCGATGAAGCCTACAGCGAAGCTGCCGAACGCAGCCATGGTGCTGAGCATCGGGTTTTCACTGGGAAAGAACAGTTGCCCCAACACCAATGCCGCAGCGAAGGCATAGATGTAGTAGTCATAGAATTCGATGGTGGTGCCGATAAATGCGGCGGCTGCGGCACGCCGTGGCGTGGAGGTTTTGCTGGTCATCTGAGGCTCCCGGGAATCATTGTTATAGGCAGGAGATAGGTCATGCTTGAGCATGAAAATCGCACTCTCACGGTGCATTGCTGGATGGTGCGCCAAGCCCTATGCTAGGAAAAGCTTCTAATCTAAATACTTGAGTATAAGCCTGAGCAATAATGACTCTCTCATCGTCTGGTCTTCAGCGGGCCCCCGAAGCAAAGCGTTTTCTCAATGATCGCCTGGACTGGAACCTGTTGCGCACCTTCCTGGTTATCGGTCAGGAGGGCAGCATCAGCCGGGCTGCTGCCCGTCTGCACTTGAGTCAACCGGCAATCAGTCAGGCGCTCAAAAGACTGGAGGAGCAACTTGCCAGTGAGCTGGTAGTGCGTCGCGGGCCTCGCATTACGCTGTCCAAGGCCGGTGAGGAAGTCATGCAGATCGCTGCGGAGATTTACGGCACGATCTCCCGTTTAGGCCCGGCGCTGGATGCGCCTGCCGAGTTGGTCACGGGTAAAATCAGGCTGCTGACCATCAGCCGTATCCAGTCTCGCACCTACGATGAATTCCTGGCGCAATTCCACAATGAGTTTCCTCAAGTGGAACTGGAAGTTGATGTGCTGCGCAGCTCGGATGTGATCAGCGCGCTGCTTCAAAAGACCGCGTCTTTCGGTTTGAGCCTGTGCCGAACACCACAGCCCCGCCTCGAACAGCGGGTGATGCTGGAACAGCGATATGCGTTTTTCTGTGGGAAGCGCCATCGGCTGTTTGGTCGCAAGAACCTGACCTTGTCAGACCTGCAAGGCGAAAATTTCGTGAGTTTCACCAGTGACCAAATCTGCGGCAATTTATCGCCGCTCACAGTGTTCAGGGATCAGCAAGGTTTCACCGGGCGCATTGTTGCGTCCTCGCCCAGCCTGGATGAAATCTTGCGTTTGGTCGCTGCCGGATATGGCATTGGCTGCATGCCCGAACACATTGTCGCCGCTGATGTGCAAGCCGATGAAATCTGGCGCCTGCCGCCCTGGGAGGGCGTCAGCGATGTGAACGTCTATTTGCTCTGGAATCGCGAACAAAAGATGACCCGCGCCGAGGCGGTCTTTCTGGAGCGCTTCCAGCAGATGCTTATGACGACGGACGTGGCGGGAAGGTTTTAGCGCCTTGTTCAGCCCAGAACGTCCGATATTCAATCCTTGCTCAATTTGGGTATGGCCATACGGCTACCCGCTTTGATTTCGCGCAAAGCCAGACTCGACTGAATAGACGCGATACCGACCTGGCGCCTCAGCACTTGCTCGATAAAGTCGCTATAGCTATCAAGATCCTCTGCCAACACTTGAAGTACGTAGTCGGCATCTCCGGTGATCTTGTGGCAGGCCAATACCTCTGGCAATTGCGCAATCACTGCCTCGAAGGCGTCCGGAGCGTGATCGGCATGGGTGGAAAAGCGAATGTGCACGAATGCCATGATATCCAGCCCAAGCATTCGCCGATCAAGGTTGGCTTGATAGCCCTTGATGACGCCCGCCTCCTCCATTCGCTTGCGCCGCCGCCAGCACGGAGTAAGGCTCAACGACAGCCGTTCACTGAGTTCGGCATTGGAAATGTTCGCGTCCTCCTGCGACAACTCAAGAATAGCCAGATCGGTTTCATCGAGACTGATGCGCTTGGATATTTTTTTCTGCATGACGCCACTCCTGAGTAAAAACGCCCGAATAAACCACCGAACCACGAAAACAAAGCAAAGAAAGTGCAGCCCGGCCGGAACAGAATATTTGCACTGGCTCACATTAACGGATGCGCAGAATGTTTACAGTTTTCAGTGATTCCCACCGGTTGCACCACGGCACCGAATTGAAAGACGGCGTGCTCAAACCGTCTTTCGAACAGCCAAGTCGGGCCGACACTGTGCACAACCGCGTCAAGCAGGTTGGCCTTGGTCAGATCATCGAACCGCGCGCTTTTGACCGCTCGTGTTACGTCAACGCGCACAGCGAGCGCTACGTCAGGTTTCTGGAAAATGCCTGGAGCGAATGGTGCGCAACCGGTCGCACTCACGACGCCTTGCCGCTGGTATGGCCGGTGCGCGATCTGGCCGGCGAAGAGGTGCCCACGTTCATCGACGGCAAGCTCGGCTTCTATGCCATGGACGCCGGCTCACCCATTACCGCGACGACCTGGCAAGCCGTGAAAACCAGCGCCGATATCGCCCTCACCGGCCTGGCCCTGCTCGATGAAGGCCACGACAGTACCTTCGCCCTGTGCCGCCCGCCTGGCCATCACGCCGCGCGCGAATACATGGGCGGCTACTGTTACCTCAACAACGCCGCCATTGCCGCGCAACAGGCCATCACCCAGGGCGCCAAACGTGTCGCGGTGCTGGACGTCGACTTCCATCACGGCAACGGCACGCAGAACATTTTTTATCAGCGCAGCGACGTCATGTTCGTGTCGCTGCACGGCGAACCGGCGGTGTCCTACCCGTATTTCTCGGGTTACAGCCACGAAATCGGCGCGGGTGTCGGTGAGGGTTACAACCTCAACTATCCCCTGCCTAAAAACACCACCTGGGAGAGCTACCGCAACGCCCTGCTCCACGCCTGCAAAAAACTCCAGCAGTTCTCGCCTGAAGTGCTGGTGATTTCCTTGGGAGTCGACACGTTCAAGGACGACCCCATCAGTCACTTCCTGCTGGAAAGTGATGACTTCATCGGCATCGGTGAACTGATCGCGAGCGTCGGCTGCCCGACCCTGTTCGTAATGGAGGGCGGCTACATGGTCGATGAAATCGGCATCAATGCCGTCAACGTACTGCACGGCTTCGAGAGCAAACGCAGCTGAGCAGCCCCACGCTCTACAGCCTTTCAATGTCTGGATCGGAGAATAAGAACATGACGCTTTTCATAGATGTCGATGATGCTGCACGCCTGTTCACCCAAGTCGGTATCCGCCGCGCCATCCGCGAAATGGCAGGCTACATCGAAGCCGACTACGCACGCTGGGCGCAGTTTGATAAATCACCGCGCACGGCCAACCACTCAACAGACGGCGTGATCGAGTTGATGCCGACCGACGATGGCCAGCAGTACTCGTTCAAATACGTCAACGGCCACCCCAACAACGGCCAGCAGAATTTACTGACGGTCATGGCCTTCGGGCTTCTGGCGGATGTCCAGAGTGGCTATCCCACCCTGCTCAGCGAACTCACCCTGACCACCGCCGTGCGCACCGCAGCCACCTCCGCGTTGGTCGCGAAATCGCTGGCTCGCCCCGGTGCGACCTCGATGGCCCTAATCGGCAACGGTGCCCAAAGTGAATTTCAGGCGCTGGCGTTTCATGAAATGTTGGGCATCAACGAAATCCGCATTTTCGATATCGATCAAGAAGCGTCCTTCAAACTGAAACACAACCTCGCGGCGTTCCCGGACATCGAAGTGATTCTGGCCAGCTCGGTGAAGGACGCGGTCAAGGGCGCGGACATCGTCACCACAGTCACCGCCGACAAAGCCTACGCAACCATTCTGACGCCCGAGATGATCGAGCCCGGCATGCACATCAATGCGGTCGGTGGTGATTGCCCGGGTAAAACCGAACTGCACGCCGACATCCTGCGCAACGCCCGGGTCATCGTCGAGTTCGAGCCGCAAACCCGCATTGAAGGCGACATTCAGCAACTGGAAGCCGATTCCCCAGTGGTCGAGTTTTTCCGGATTGTGCAGGGCGAAGTGGCCGGACGCGAAAACGATATGCAGGTGACGGTGTTTGATTCGGTGGGCTTTGCCTTGGAAGACTTTTCTTCATTGCGCTATCTCAACGACCTAGCTCGGGCACAGCAAATCGGCCAGCGAGTCCACCTGGTCCCGACGCCGGCCAACATCAAAAATCTCTTCCAACTGCTCGATCCGCCACCGGCCAAAGCCTCGCATCTACGCACCGTCGGTTGATCGGTGATGACCGCCCTTCGCCACTTGGCGAGGGGCCATTCACCCTCCAGGCATCGTTTTGATTAGCCGCTGCCTCTCTAACAAGAACGCTCGTCATCTACTTTCTGCCAAAACTCAAAAACATAAAATCAAGAGGTTTTGCAATGAAATCGAACCATTCTGGGCTGCTTGAACAGCCCGCGCTGCAGCGCACGCTCAGCAATCGTCACATCCAGTTAATGGCCATGGGCGGTGCCATCGGGACCGGCCTGTTCATGGGCTCCGGGAAGATTATCGCCCTCTCCGGGACGTCGATCATCCTCATCTACATGATCATCGGTCTGTTCGTGTTTTTCGTCATGCGTGCCATGGGCGAAATGCTCCTGTCCAACCTCAACTTCAAAACCTTTGCCGACTTCGACGGTGCCTACCTCGGCCCGCGCGCGGCGTTCTTTCTCGGCTGGTCGTACTGGCTGAGCTGGAGCGTAGCGGTGATCGGCGACGCCGTCGTGGTCGGCGGATTCTTCCAGTACTGGTTCCCTGATGTGCCGGCGTGGATACCCGCCGTCGGCATGCTGGCGACACTGTTCGCCTTGAACGTGCTCACGGTCAAGCTGTTCGGTGAGGTGGAGTTCTGGTTCGCGATCATCAAGATCATTGCCGTCGTGACCCTGATCGGCGTCAGCACCGTGCTGATTGCCAGCTCCTTCGTCTCCCCCAGTGGCGTCACCGCGTCCCTGAGTCACCTGGTGGACAAACAGGCGGCTTTCCCTAACGGCTTACTTGGCTTCTTCGCCGGATTTCAGATGGCGATCTTCTCCTTCGCCGGCACCGAGCTGATCGGCACCGCCGCCGCTGAAACCCGCTCGCCGGAGAAGACCCTGCCCAAAGCCATCAACTCCATTCCGCTGCGGATCATCCTGTTCTACGTCCTCGCGCTGAGCTGCATTATTGCCGTGACATCGTGGCAACAGGTTTCCCCCGTCAAAAGCCCTTTTGTCGAACTGTTCCTCGTCGCCGGGTTCCCCGCAGCGGCCGGTATCGTCAACTTCGTGGTGCTGACCTCGGCGGCCTCATCGGCCAACAGTGGCGTATTCTCTTCCAGCCGTATGCTGTTCGGGCTGGCGAATCAAGACAATGCTCCGGGTATTTTTCGGCGACTATCGGGCAACAGCGTGCCTCTGCTGAGCCTGGCCTTCACTACGCTGTTGATGCTGCTGGGTGTACTCGTGCTGTTCATCGTTCCGGAAGTCATGACGGCGTTCACTATCGTTTCCACCGTATCAGCGATTCTGGTGATCTTCACTTGGTCGACCATCCTCGCGTCTTACATTGCCTATCGCAAAAAGCGTCCTGAGCTTCATGCCAAATCTGCTTACAAGATGCCAGGCGGCGTCCCGATGGCATGGTTCTCAATGGCTTTTCTGGGCTTCGTTCTCTGCCTGCTGGCATTAAGACCTGACACCCGCGTTGCCCTGCTGGTCATGCCGGGGTGGTTCATATGGCTGGCAATTGCTTATAAGTTAACACGTAGGAGGAAGCCTGAAACCGCAGTTGAATCGGCAAGTCAATTCGGTTGAGCTGCTCTAACGGGGCCTCTGCGCTGGAGGGCTGTAACAAAGAGACAGCCCTCTATTTGAATCGCTGAGCAGAGGTGTGCAGTGGCCATATCAACATTTTTCTCAAGCTAAAAACACCGTCCCAGAGCCCTGACAAAAATGTTCTTCGGGGATCCGGATAGTCTCTGAACCCAAAGAAACGCAACACTTCATCTGGACGGCTGCGGATCCCTACCCGCCCTTCCCCAGAAATCTTCGGCTGCCTGACTGAGAGTCGCTTTTGGGCGGGTGAGGTGAATTTCCAGGGGTATATCCCAGCTTTCGTCGAGCGCTCTGACCAAGCGCCCATCCAGGATTTCCTGCTCGGTGAGGCTCTTGGGCAACCACGCCACACCTTTGCTTTCCAAGGCCATGGACATGAGCACCGCTGCAAGATGACTGCTGAAAAGTGGCTTGAGGTGAAGGTAGTCTTCCTTGCCACGCAGTCTGTGGGCAACGATGCGCCCCAGTCCGGACTCATGGGTGTAAGCGAGGTATGGCAACGCCGCAGGCGAGGTACCGAAATCAGCGGAAGCACTTGCGAGTGGCACGAGAACGTCCTCTCCGACCTCTTGCTGATGAACTGATCAGGCGCCAGTAAAGGCGGAACGTCGGGATGGCGATGGCAGAGCAGAAACTGAACCTGACCATGTATCAGCATCTGCTCACAGGCAGCCATGCTGTCTGAATGCAGCTTCACGGCCTCAATTGGGGCGCCATTTTCCGAGCTTCGAAGCCACTTGGGGAAAAAGGTAAACGACAGCGAGTGAGTGGCCGCGAATTGCAGCGACCTGGCTGCCATGCCAGCGACCTCTTGCGCCTCGTTGCGCATTCGATACAGCTGCCTGGCCGCTTCCTGTGCACTGGGCAGAATCTGCCTGCCTGCGTCAGTCAGGGTGGCGCCTTGTGGTGTGCGCACGAACAACTCCACCCCCATCCAATTCTCCAGTGAACGGACTCTGCGGCTAAAGGCCGGCTGAGTCACATGGCGTGCTTCAGCCGCGCGGACGAAGCTGCCGTACTCCGCCAGTGCTGAAAGATCTTCGAGCCAGACGAGTTCCAAGGGGCCATGCCTCCTGTGCATAGGGTGCGGCATTAATAGCATTGGGCGGGTGATGTCGCAAAGCATAACGTGGGTTCACACACAACAAGAGGAACCCGTCATGCGTATCGTCGACATCCGTGAACAAACAGTTTCCATTGCGTCTCCGATTGCCAACGCCTACATCGACTTCTCGAAAATGACCTGCTCGGTCGTTGCTGTCATCACGGATGTGATTCGCGACGGCAAACCCGTCATCGGTTACGGCTTCAACTCCAACGGCCGCTACGGTCAAGGCGCACTGATGCGTGATCGCTTCCTGGCGCGCGTCGCAGAAGCGGATCCCGATACCCTCGTCGACCATGAAAACAACAACCTGGACCCGTTCGCCATCTGGAAAACCCTGATGACCAACGAAAAGCCAGGGGGGCACGGTGAGCGCTCCGTCGCCGTCGGCACCCTCGACATGGCGGTATGGGATGCGGTCGCCAAGATTGAAGGCAAACCGCTGTATCGCCTGCTGGCCGACCGTTACCGTGGTGGCGTGGCAGATGACAAAGTCTGGGTCTACGCAGCGGGCGGCTACTACTACCCAGGCAAGGATCAAACCAAACTCAAGGCAGAAATGCAGAGCTATCTGGACCGTGGTTACGACGTCGTCAAGATGAAGATTGGTGCGGTGCCGCTGGACGAAGATATTCGTCGCATCGAAGCAGTGCTTGAAGTGGTGGGCGACGGTCGTCGCCTGGCGGTCGATGCCAACGGTCGTTTCGATCTTCAGACCGGTATTGCGTACGCTGAAGCCATCAAGAAGTACAACCTCTTCTGGTACGAAGAGGTGGGCGATCCGCTGGACTATGCGCTGCAGGCCGAGCTTGCCAATCACTATGAACTGCCAATGGCAACCGGGGAGAACCTGTTCTCCCACCAGGATGCCCGCAATCTTCTGCGCCATGGCGGCATGCGCCCTGATCGCGACTACCTGCAGTTCGACTGCGCGCTGTCCTACGGGCTTGTGGAGTACATGCGCACCCTGAAGGCGATGGAGGAAATGGGCTGGTCCTCGCGCCGCGTGGTTCCCCATGGCGGTCACCAGATGTCCCTGAACATCGCCGCCGGCCTGCACCTGGGCGGCAACGAATCGTATCCGGATGTATTCCAGCCTTTCGGCGGCTTCGCTGACGGCATCCGCGTCGAGAATGGCTACGTTGGCCTGCCGGACATTCCAGGGGTTGGCTTCGAAGCCAAGTCTGCCTTGTATGCCGTCATGCGCGCGTTGGGCGAAGGCTGATCACCCTCGATCTGCGGCCTCGTTGGACGAGGCCGCGAATTCAGGCGTCCCCCACCGACGCCACACCACCTGCCCCATCACAACAATAAAATGAGGTGCTTCCGTGGAAATGTCCAAGTCCCGCTGGTATGGCCAGCTGTATGTGCAAGTGCTGATCGGCATCGTGATCGGTGCAGCAATCGGCTACTTCGTGCCTGATATCAGCGCCAAGCTCCAACCCTTTGCCGATGGCTTCATCAAACTGATCAAAATGCTCTTGGCCCCCATTATTTTCGGTACGGTCGTCGTGGGTATCGCGAAGATGGGCAGTATCAAAGAGGTCGGGCGCATTGGCGTAAAAGCGTTGATCTACTTCGAGATTCTTTCAACCATCGACTTGGTCATCGGCCTGATCGTGGTCAACGTCGTCAAGCCTGGCGTAGGGATGAACATCAACGCCAACGCGCTTGATGCCAGTGCTATCAACAAGTACAGCCAGGCCGCCAATGAGCAAGGCGGCATCATCGAATTCTTTCTCAACATCATCCCCCAGACCTTCATTGGCGCATTCTCCAATGGCGTCATGCTTCAGGTCATCCTGCTTTCGGTTCTGATGGGTGTTGCCCTGGTTCAAATGGGCGAAACCAGCAAGCCGTTGATCAACACCATCGATCTGTTCCTGCAGGGCCTGTTCAAGGTCGTCGCAATGGTCATGCGCCTGGCCCCGATCGGTGCCGGCGCCGGCATGGCATTCACTATCGGCAAATACGGAATCGGCACCTTGCTGTCACTG
>Ga0157373_10002020_pt1 | contig 15384 bp, 8 predicted proteins | sample C65metaG_FD_113460 | JGI IMG/M metagenome (GOLD analysis project Ga0157373, IMG submission 113460) | Corn rhizosphere microbial communities from Kellogg Biological Station, Michigan, USA - C6-5 metaG | ecosystem: Host-associated > Plants > Roots > Rhizosphere > Soil | place: USA: Michigan... | reverse complement strand
GTTGCGACGAGCATCGCGACCGACGCGCCGCTACCCGCCTGCGACGCCGAGCTCCCGCTGCTTTCCCTGCCTTTTCGGCTGGGCATCGATGCGCCCGGGTTGCGTGAACCGGGGCGGTATCTTCAAAGCGATGCCGCACGGCGCGAAAACATCGAATCCCACGTGACGATCCGCGGGCCCGGCACGCGCAGGCTCGGCATAGCGTGGGCGGGTTCTCCTCACCACGGCAACGACCGGCGCCGCTCGATTCCGCTTGCAACGCTCGCACCGCTGTTCGCGCTGCCCGGCATCGACTGGTACTCGCTGCAGAAGGGCGCGGCTTCGGCGCAACTCGCACAGGTTCGGGAGGCGCACGCCGTGGTCCCGCTCGACGTCGACTGCCATTTCGCCGACACGGCCGCGCTGGTCGACGCGCTCGATGCCGTCGTCACCGTCGACACCAGCATCGCGCATCTCGCCGGCGCACTCGGCAAGCCCGTCTTCGTGCTGCTGCCCTACGCGCCCGACTGGCGCTGGGGGATCGCCGGCGATCGCACGCCGTGGTATCCGAGTGCGCGGCTCTTCCGCCAGCCCGCCGTCGGCGATTGGCGCAGCGTCATCGCATCGCTGCGGGAAGCGCTTGTGGCCAGAGACGCATTTGCCGACGCCCCGACTCGCTATTGAGCTTTACATAATTGCGTGCCGTGGGGCTCCGAAGCTTCGTCGTCCCCGCGAAGGCGCGGACCCAGCGGCGCGTTCGAGCGAAAGACGCTACTTCGTCGTCCCCGCGAAGGCGGGGACCCAGTGGCGCGTTCGCGCGAAAGACGCTCGGTTCCCGCTTCCGCGGGAACGACGGTAGCGGGGAACCACTACCGGGAACGACGGTGCTCCGCAAATTGTCATGCAGTTCCGTGATGCTCAATAAGCGGCTCGCCGGGAACGCCCTGATGCAAAAGCATCTGCGCGAACGCCTGCACTGGCACGGGCGTCTCGAAGAGCGCGCCGAGGCCGTCGCGGATGGTCGCTGCCAGTGACGCGCGCCATGCCGGATCGTCGACGAGACCGCTCGCGATCCGGACGTAGTCGTCGGCATCGCGCGCAATCAATTCCGCCGCACCTACAAGCCGCAGCATGGCCGCACTCTGCCGCCCGCGCATGAAATCGCGGGGCAGCGTGACGACCGGCAGCGCACACGCGAGCGCGTCGAGGCTCGTGTTGCCTCCCGACCAGTGCAGCGTGTCCACCATCGCGTCGCATGCGAGATTGATGCGCAGGTAGTCGTCGTGCGGAAGTGGAGGCAGCAGGATCAAGCGCTGGTTCGCTGCAACGCCGTGCGCGTCGAACACACGCGTTACCCGGTCCACGAACTGCTGCGTGACGCGCGGATGACGCCCGTCGAACATCACGAGCGACGCGCGGGGATTGGCGGCGAGCACGCGCGCAAACAGTGCGTCGTTGTCGGGATGCACCTTGAACAGCGACTGCGGACACAGCAGCAGCGCGCGGTCGCCGGGGAGGTTGAAACGCGCGCGGTCCGCGCGCTCCGGTACCGCGAGGCGCCGGTACGATGTCCCGATGCCTGGCAAGCGCAGCAGTCGCTCGACATAGTGCAGGTCGGCATCGTCCGGCTCCATCTCGGCACAACTAACGAACCCGTCGATGGTCGCGTGGCCGCTCGTCACCGGGTGACCCCAGCCGGCGAGCTGACGCGGGGCGAGGCGCAACGCGGCGAGCGCGAACGTCGTATGGTCCATCCCGAGCTCGGGATAAACGAGCACGTCGAGCGCATCGCCGCGGATCACGGGCGCGATTTGCGACGGCCGCGCCCGGCTGCCGCCGAATTCCACGAAGCGATCGGCGCGTGCCGCGATCTCGGTCGCGACGTCGTCCATGCCGGGGTGGAGGTGGTAGACGAACACTTCGAAGCGGCCGCGATCGAGACCGGTCAGCCAGCTGCGAAAATAGCGCCCGGCGGTGCCGACATGGAAGAACGCCGACGCGAAGCCGACGCGCAAGCGGTCGCTGGAAGCGCGTTGCCGCACGGGAACCGGCGCACGCCATCCGGGTGCGCCGAGTTCGATCGCGCGCGACACGAACGAAGCGTACGACGCCTGCAGGTCGCGATCGTTGCGCCCCTGATAGGCGAGGAAGAAATTCGACCAGCGCACGCCGTCGAGCACCTCGGAGGGTGTGAGACCGGCGGCGAGGCGGGCGACGTCGCGATGCAGTTCCGCGAGTCCTTCGGCGTAGCGATTGCGCGCGCGCTCGACGTCGCCCGCGTCCGCATAGATCATCGGCAGTGACAGCCGCGAGGCGATCGCGCCGCGCAGGTCCTTGCGGTTCCGGGCGAACGCGCGCCGGTACGCTTCCCGCTCGCGCACCGGCTCGCACCGCTCGGCATGCACGCGCCCCAGGTTGAACCATTCGCCGGCGCTGTCGCGTGGCGCCATCGCGATCGCCTGCTCGTACAACGGCAGCGCCCGGTCGAGCTCGCCGCGCTCGCGCAACAAGCCGGCGAGCGCGACGACGAGCGCGCGCAGTGGCGGCTTTCCCGTCTTGCGTGCGAGCGCGGCCTCGAGCAGCGCCTGCGCGCGCTCGACGTCGCCCGCATCACGCCACATGACGGCGAGGTTGGCGATGGCAAGCTCGTAATCGGGCTTCAACGTGACCGCGCGCTCGAATGCCGCCCGTGCCTCGCCGTTCCGGCCGAGCGTGCGCAGCGCATTGCCGAGGTTGTTGTAGCCGCGCGCGTTGTGCGGATCGAGCGCGACGACGCGGGAGAACGCATCGGCCGCGCGCTGCGTATCGCCGCGCTCGCCGTACAGGATCCCGAGCAGCTGATGTGGCGCGACGAACGCGGGCGCGAGGGCGACCGCGCGCTCGAGGCTCGCAATGGCCGTCGACGCATCGCCGGCGCGCTCGGCGAGCTCGGCCCACGCGTAATGCGCGACGGCATTGCCCGCGTCGAGCGCGAGCGCGGACTCGATGTGCCGCTTCGCAGAGGCCGCATCGCCCGCCCGCTTCGCGCACGCCGACAACAGCAGATGGGCCGATGCGCGCTGCGCGGCGTTGCCGGAGCGCGCCACGCGCTCGCCTTCGACCCGTGCACCCGCAACGTCGCCCGCGGCAAGCCGCGAGCGCGCGAGCGCGAGCACGGCGTTGGCGTCCGCCGGATTTACGCCTTCCGACGATCCCGCGGCGCTCATTCCCGCGCGCTGTCGAGCGCCTCCGGGGCGCGGAGCTCGAGCGCCGCCACATACGCTGCCTCCAGGTGGCGCGTGTGGGCGACCATGTCGGTGAGCGCAGAATCGCGCAGTCCGGCTGCGATCCGCGCGCGTACCGCCTGCATGAACGCGCGGTCGGTGGCAAGACGCAGCGCAATGTCGACGTATTCGCCGCCGGTTTGCGCGACCGTGTCGGTGACCCCGAGATTCGTCAGGATCGAGAACGACGTGCGCTCGGCGTGACGACCTCCGACAAGCGTGACCACCGGCACGCCCATGTCGAGTGCTTCGAGCGTGCCGTTGACGCCGCCGTACGGCATCGGATCGAGCACGAAGTCGACGAGCCGGTAGCGCGCCTGGTTCTGCGCGTCGTCAACGCCCTGCGGCACGAACACGATGCGCTGCGGCTCGATGCCCGCGCGCGCGGCCAGGCGCTCGTACACGCCACGCAGTCCCGGATGAAGCGGCGAGAACGCGAGCCGCGCCTGGGGCAGGCGGGTGAGCACGTCGCGCCACAGCGCAAGGCAGCGCTGCGACAACTTGAGCGGCGTGCAGAACGCACCGACGACGATCGCATCGCCGGGGATCTGCAGCGCGTCGCGCGTGTACGGCGGCTGTGCCGATGGGGCGATGTGCCGGAAAGGGTAGACGCAGCCCTCCATCACCAGCGGCGGCTCGATCTGCATCTGCTCGTCGTGGCCCGTGTCGGCGTGGCGGTCAGTGAGCTTGAAGTCGATCGCCGACATCGCAAGCGTGCCCGCGCTCGCGACATGCGTTATCTGCACGCGTGCGGGCTTGCGCGCAAGGATCGCCGGGCGCGCGCCCCTCGTATGCGTGGAAAGGTCGACGAGCACGTCGAGATCGTCGTCGGCGATCCGTTGCGCAGCCGCGACATCGGTCAGCGCGGCAAGCGACTGGAAACGCGTGAACGCCGACTCGAATCGCGGCGTCCATTCGTCGCGCGCATGCGTCGTCGTGTAGCCGAGGACGTCGAAGCGCGCGTGGTCGTGATGGCGCAGCGCCTCGAGCATCATCTTGCCCATCACATGGTTGCGAAAATCGCCCGACAGGTAACCGATGCGCAGCTTCCCGGGCCGCCGCTCGGCACGCCGCGACCAGGGCTCGCCGTAGAGCTTCTGTGCGAGCGCGTCGTGCGTGCGCGCGTAGCGGCCGAAAAGTTCCGGCTCGACGTCGAAGAAGTGCAGCAGGTAGAGCAGCTGCTGCAAGGCGTCGAGCGTTTCCTCGGCCGTGTGGGCGGTGAACTCCCCGGCCCGCAGGCCGTCGAGATAGCGTCCGAGCTTCCCGAAGTCACCGCGATAGGCGCAGACCTCGAGCGCGTGGACGGCAAGCATCAGATGCGCCGGGCAATGCCGCTCGAAGCGGTCGAAATTGGCGAACCACGCATCGATGCGGCCGGACGCGAGCAGCGTCTCGGCGAGCGCCTTGTACGCCGCAACGTGGTCAGGGACGCGCGCGAGGACATTCGAGAACGCCGTGATCGCCGCACCGGCATGCCCCTGCTGGTCGAAGATGACACCGAGATTGAAATCGGCGGCGAACAGCGCGGGATCGCACGCCAGCGCGCGCTGGTAGGCCCGCGCGGCATCCGCCAGCTTGCGCATGCTCTGCAGCGCGACGCCGTGGTTGTAGTGCGCGTCGGCGTTGCCTGGATCGTACGCGAGCGCCGTCTCGAACGCGTTCACCGCGGCCGTTGCATTGCCGCGTGCGAGCTCGGCCTGCCCGAGCGCACGTGACAGTGCGCGCGCGCCCGGATCGAGCTCGATCCCCTCGCGTGCAACCGCGACCGCTTCGTCGGCCAGGCCGGCATCGACGAGCGACGTGATGAGCGCGACGCGCGCATCGGCATATCCGGGGGCGGCCTGCACCGCCGCGTGGAACCGCGCACGTGCCGCCGGCGCGTCGCCTTCGCTTCGCGCGAGCGCTCCAGCGAGGTATAGCGCGGCCGCATGGTCAGGCTGAGCGGCGAGCACGCGCTCATAACCCGTGCTTGCCTCGGTCAGGTTCCCGTCCTGGTGCGCCTGCACCGCGTGCTCCCAAAGCGTTGCGAGCTCGGTCGCCGTGAGCGCCGACGCCGGCCCGGACGCGACGGATGCGTGACGCTCGCGCAGCGCCCCGATCCAGCTTTCCACCGCCGCCGCATCGAAGGACCGATCGGCGAGCCCGTGCGCAAGCGGAGTTGCCGCACCCAGGATGGTCCACACCTCACGTGCAGGATGCAACGCGAGCAGGGCGCCCGAGGGAAGGCGAACGCCGGCCAGATCCACGATCACGTCGAGATCGAGCACCGCAATCGTGCGTGCTGCCGCATCCGGTGCAACGGACAGCACGCTGCCGGCGAGCAGCGCTGCGCTCGCGTCGTCTTCGACGAGCGCGGTGCATGCGACGGCGTTGCCGAGACCGGCCGCGGCGAGATCGGCGCGAAAGGCGGCTCCAGGATCGTTACGGCCCGGCGCGACGATGAGACCGATGCGCAGCGCCGGGCCGGCGGTGCGGCGCGGCCACAGCAGCGGCACCGACACGCGATGCAGCGCCCGGCATGCCTCGGCGTAGCGATCGGCGAACGGTTGGCTCTCGTCTCGGCGCCCCGCATCGGCAAGCGCTAGCGCGATGCGCCGCAGCGCATCCACGCTGTCGCGCGTGACCGCCGCGCGCAGCGATGCCTCGAGCAACGCAGGCACCGACCCGGTGCTGTCCCGGCCGGACGCAAGCCGCTGCACCAGCACGGCTGCGAGCAGCAGCAACGGCCACGCTGGATTGGAGCGCACGGCCTCGGTGATCGCGGCGTCGTCGGCATCGCCCGTCGTGGCGCCCAGCAGGAGCTGCAGCGCGCGCGTGCGCCGTGCGCGCGGGCGTAACGCGACGATGTGCGCGACGGCGTCCTCGCTTGCGCCGAGGTCCCCGGTGGCTGCGAGGGCGTCGGCGAGCGCGTGCCAGCTCGGAAGATGCTGCGGCGAACCTGCCACCGCACGGCGCCACGCGGCGATCGCTTCGGCATGATTGCCGAGGTGCCATGCAATTTCACCGGCGTGGAACTGGGCATCGGCGCCGTCGGCTGCTTCGCGCAGCGCGCGCCGGTAGCAGAGCAGCGCGTCGATCGGCCGCCCGGCCGTCTGGTGCGTGCGCCCGCGCGAGAGCCACTGCGCGTACCGCTCGAGCGTCACCGGCCGCTATCCATGCAGCCGCGCCTTCAGCGCGTCGATGACCGGCTCGGGTGTCATCCGATAGAGGAAGCGTCCCATCGGCGTGCGGCGCATGGCCAGCGCGCGCAGCGCAACGCGCTGCCATACGCCGCGCGGCGGTGGCGTGGCGACGCTAGCCTCGTCAGGCGGCGCCGCGGGCGGCGGCGGCGACCAGGCGCGATAGCCGAGCGCGTCGCGAAATCGCGCGTTCGAAAAGCGCGCTCCGTAGACGGGTGCGAGGGCGGTGGCGAGCGCCCTCGCATACCGGGCAACCGTTGCCGTGGACATCACGGCCGGTGCAATGGATGCGGCCGCCCGTGCACGATCCGCTGTGCTGCGCCGGGCGTCGGCCTGCGCCGGCGATACGAGCTCGCACAGTCGATCGGGCGTGCGGTCGTCGTTGCGCCATTCTTCGGCAGTCAGGACCCAGCCCGCCTGCGCGTGCGCGACACGCTCGGCCAGCGCGCCGATCGGCGGCACGAGCGCCGGCATCCCGGCCGACCACGCCTCCGACAGCGTGTAGCTGAAGCTCTCGGGGCCTTCCGACGGATACAGCACCAGCGCCACGCGGTAATGGGCGAAGAGCGCCGGCAGCTCGCTTCGCGCATAGCGACCATGCACGGTGAGCATGGCGTCTTCGCTTTGCCACGGTTCGTGCTGCACGTCGAGATAGCCGATCACGACGAAGCGGATGCGTTCGTCCCGTTCGCGCGCCCGCCGCGCAAGCCGCTCGATGCGCCGTGCCCCCTTGTCGCGGCCGATCGCCCCGACGACCGCCACGGTGGGAACGTCGTCGCATGGCAAAAGGATCGCGCGCAGCGGCGCGCCTCGCGCGCCATTCGCCGACGAAAGCGGGCTGTCGACCGTCGCGTGCGCGATCACGTCGATGCGCCCGCTCGTTTGCGGAAAGTAGCGGGCAAGCATGTCCGCGGCCCAGCGCGAAGGCGCGATCAGGAATCCCGCACCCGCGAGAAGCTCCGCATGCGCGGCCCGCCATGCGGCAATGTCGATGTCGCGCAGCGAGGGCACCGCGGCGAGGCACTGCCCGCAGGCAACGGCATCGGTCACCCCACCGCAATAGCGGTCGTCCGCGCCCGTAAGCGTGACAGTGGGACAGGCGAGCCACAGGTCATGGATCGTGATGCCGTACGGCACGCCCAGCGACGCCAGCGCGGCCAGTGCGCCGTCGCGCGACCCCGACAAGTGATGCACGTGCACGAGCCCGATGCCGAACGTCGCGACGATGCCACCGACGAACGCCTGCCATGATTCGCCTTCTTCGCGAGTGAACGCAAACACGCGCGGACGCCGGCCGTCGCCTCGCACTTCGATTTGCCAGCCATCGCCGACGGCGACGGCGAGACAGTGCCGCCATCCGGCGGGTGATGCCTCGACGAGCGCGCGCACGTGCGACTCGGTGCCGCCGCCGCGATCGTGAACGACATGCAGCACCCTCACGTCCGCGCCGTCCGCCTCGAGCCGTGATTGCGCCGCTTCGCGCAACGGCCGCAGCGGATCGGCAGCGATGTAATCGCGGACCATCGCGGCGTAGTGCGGGTGCAGCCGGGCAAGCAGCTGCATGTTGCGTGCGCCGAGCTCGTCCTTGCGTCCCTCGAACGAGCGGCCGCCGGTGTGGACGACGAACGCATCGTCGGCAAGCACGTTGCGAAAGCCGGCGCGCGCGGCGCGAAGGCAGAAGTCGTTCTCCTCGCCATAACCGGCGCCGAACGCCGGATCGAACATGCCGATCGCATCGATCGCCGCACGCCGCACGAACATGCAGAAGCCCACACCGGTCGGCAGATCGGGGTACGTTGGCACCGCCGCAGTGGCGAGCGCCGCACGCATCCGCTCGGCATCGTCGTGCGCAACGCGTCCGTTGTCCTCGCAGAACCGCGGGAACGAGCAGATCTCCGCGTTGTTCGAAAACGGCGTGATCGTCGCGATGCGTGCATCCGACGCTGCGCAGCGGACGAGCGCGTCGAGCCAGCCACGCGTGACGATCGTATCGGAATTGAGCAGCACGACATCGGCGCGCGAACGTGCCATGCCCCGGTTCGCGGTCGCCGTGAAGCCCGTGTTTCGCGCGTTGCGCAGGAGCTCGATGCGCGGATCGCGGCGGCGCGCGAGCGCATCGAAAAAAGCCCCGATTTGCGGATCGGTCGAGCCGTCGTCGATCAGAACCAGCGTGAACGCGCCGGTCGTGCACGCGAGCACGCTGTCGACGCAGTCGCGCAGATCGTCGGGCGCGTTGTAGACCGGAACGACGATGTCGACGTCCGGTGACGACGCCGCTGTCATGCCGGGCGGATCCGTATCCATGCACGGCGTGCAAGCACGAGCGGCAGCCGCAGCCACCATCCGATGCTCGCCCGATACGCGACGATGCGCTCCTGCGCCTCGATCTCGCGGACGAGGCGCATTCGCTCTGCCGCGTGCGCGGCGCGTTCGGCCTCGAGGGCGCTCGCGAAATCGGCGCGCAGCGCAGCTTCGACGCGATCGCGCTCGGCGATCACGTCGTTGCGATATTCGACCATCGCGCGCAGCTCCTCCACCCTGCCATGTTGCGCACGCAGTTCTTCGTCGCGGGTGCGAAGGAGGCCGTCGAGGCGCAGCACCTCGCGCGCCTCGCGGTCGATGCGCATCCATTCGGTGTCGCCGCCGTCGGCATAAAGCGACAGCGCAGGCGGATCGCCTGGCAGCGCATCGGCGCTGCGGGCGGCAATCACGATGTAGTAAAGCGGGTTGGGCAGCGCAGCCGCCTGCACGTCGGCCGCCGATCCGGAGAGTGCCTCGAATCGCTCGCCCCGCGACTCGCTCCATATTGCCGAGCCGAGATAGCGGCGCTGTCCGAACCATTGCCGATGCGCGAACGCGGGCCCGAGCCGCTGCGCGAGCTCGTCGCGGTCGAGCTCGCAAAGATGAAACGGATTGCGGTAGTCGCGCGCGTCGCTGTACTGCGGACGGTTGGGCGACGACAGGATCAGGATGCCGCCGGGCGCAAGCACGCGCGCGAATTCGGCGATCATCTGCGGCTGATCGGCCGCGGGCAGGTGCTCGATCGTTTCGAACGAAACGATTGCGTCGACGCTGGCGTCAGCCAACGGCAGCTTCGTGACGGACGCCGCTTCGAACACGACATTGCCGTGTTGTCGGTATTGGTCGGCGGCATCGGCAACCACGCGGGGCTCGATGTCGACGCCGGTCACGCACTTTGCCACCGGCGCGAGCAGCGCCGCCCCGTAGCCTTCGCCGCACGCGGCGTCGAGCACCCGCCGGCCGGCAACGAAACGGCGCGCGAAAGCATAGCGATGGCAGTGCTCGTAGGCGATTTCCCCGGTGACGCCGGGAAGGAACCGCTCGCCCGTGAACTCGTCGGGTGCGCTCAAATTTTCGGGAGGTGCCGGTGAACGGAAGCGGCAAGGCAAACGTGCGCGCCGCTGGACCGCAACCTGCGATTTTACCGAAGCCCGGCGATGCCGCTTTCGCCGGCCGCCGCGGAGGGAACGCGCGTGGCGAAACGCGGCCATTCCGACCAGAAGTGCCACGCCGCGGGATCGCGCCGGAGCGCCGCGTCGAGCATGGCTGCAAGCGCTTGCAACGCCTGCGCAGGCTCGTCGGGCAGGCGCGTGAAGCGCAAATGGCGCGTGCCGTCGCGCGCGTCGAGCGAGGCGATGTAGCCTGCGAGCGGCACGCGCTCCGCCGCGGCGATGCGCAGGATGCCGTCCGGGAACTGCACGTCTTGTTCGAGAAGGCGGACCGTTGCCGTGGACGTTCCCGGCTCGGGCACGTCGATCAGCGCGAGGACCGAGGCACCGCCGCGCAGCGCGGCGCGAATCCTGTCGCTGCTGCCGCCGACGTAGATGACCGGTGCACCGCCGGCGTCGGCGACGCGCCGCTGGCGCCAGCGCATGAACGCGAGCCGCAGCGGCTCGGCTCGCCACTGCTCCGCGTCGATCGGCGCCGAGAGGAACGACACCCTGTGTCCGAGCCGTCGAAGATGACGCAGCGACCAGAAGCCGGTGCCATAGTGAAATCCGATGAAAACGCACGGTCCCGCGGGAAGGGGATCACCTTCGACGACGAGGTGGCGAGCCATCCAGCGATCGCCGCGGGTCGCGGAGATGGCGGCGTCGATGTGATCGACGATCCGCGTGAGGCGATGACGCTGCAACCACGACGAACGATCGTGCACGAAGCGCTGCGCATCGCATATCCGTTCTGCGCGCGTCGTCTCGTCGTCGAAGAAGCGCCCGCGCGCGGCCAGCGTGCGCAACACGCGCCACGCCACCGGCCAGGGCAGTGCCGCACCGATTGCCGGCAGCAAAACGCATTCCGCGATCTGGCGACGCCATGCCAGCCGGCGTCCGGGCTCCTGTGCCGGTGCGTGCGCGCCGGCACCGGGTGTTTTCCAGCTCATCGCGATGCCCGCAGGTCGAACACGACGATCGAGTCGTCCCGATACGAAGGCGCGCCGAGTTTCGCGGCGATCGTCGGCAGGCAGGCCGCGACATCGGGCCACTCGACCGCCGCGTCGGGTGGCGTTTTCCACGGCGTCAGATGCATGACGAGATAGTCCGCGCCGTACGTGCGTCCGGCGAGGATTTCGGAAAGGTGCACGAAATAGCGGAAGTCGAGCCCGGTTCCCGCCGCCGGGTACTCGCCGAAATCGCGCACGCCGCAAACCGGGGTGACGAGCCCGATCCGGATGTACTGGCGATGCACCTGCTGATACCACGGGAACGGGATGAAGTTCGACTCGAGCCGCCACGGCGCTTCGATCAGCGTCAGCGATGCCGGTGGTTGCTGCGCAAGCGAGCGATAGAACGCCGGTATCGGATCGCGCGGAATTTCCTGCACGTACGGGTTATGCGCCGGATCGTAGTCGAACTGGAATCGCGCGTGCCCCATGAACTGGTTCGGCCGGTAGAGGTACCCGGGAATGGGTCCGGCCCCGTAGAGCAGCACCGCGCCGAGCGCAAGCGCCGCCGGCGCGAATGCGGCGGGCCGCAACCAGCCGACCAGTGCCACCGCACCTTCGGCGACGAACAGCAGGGCGAAGGGCAGCACGGGCAACAGATAGCGCGCGTACACGAGCGGATGCTGGATCCATTGCGGGCGCGCCGCGGCGATCGCGACCGCGGTGCCAGCACAAAGGAACCCGACGTAGCCGACGAACGACACGTCGCGGCGCGCGTGCCGAACCATGCCGAGCGCGCAAAGCGCGACGCATGCGCCGAGCAGCGCGGGCGATGCAATGCCGAAGAACATCAACGCGGTCCGGTACGTGCTTTGCGGCGTGATGCCGTCGGCACCGGCCTTCAGCGCAAGCTGCGTAGCACTCGCGGCGAATGGCGGCGCAAGCACGACGGCAAGCGGGATCGCGGTCGCTGCGCCGAGATAGACGAGGCGACGGATCGCCTGCGCCCGGCGCTCGTCGTGTCGCCACCGCAGTGCGGCAAGGGCGTAATACGCAAACGGAAGCAGCGTGAAAGGCAGGGTGACGAGATGCAGCCAGCCGGCGAGAACCGTGCAAACGGCGTACGTCGATCCCCACGCCTTCGCATGCGAGCGGGCATTGAACGCATTGCGAAATGCGATGACGGCGACGAACGCGAGCAGGCAGGTGATCGCATACGGACGCGCCGTACGGCTCAGATACACGAGCAGCGGCGAGATGGCGAGCAAGGCCACCCACGCGGCGAGTGCCGCCGGCTGCGCATCGCGTCGCAGCAGCCACGGACAGGCGACGAGCAGCGCGATTCCCGCAAGCAGCATCGGCAAGTGCATCTGCCACTCGGTCAAGCCGCCGTGCAGCGCGAGGAAGCGGTAATAGAGCGTCAGCGGGATGCTGTAGTCGGCGACGCCGAAGCTCGTGACGATGCCCTTCACGTCCGAGTGCAGCAGCTTGTGGATCGCATGCCACTCGTCGTCGAGAAGGATCTGCGTCGACAGCTGCGTGGCGCGCAGGTAGATCCCGGCGCCGATCGATGCCGCGGCGAGCAGCACGCACCCTACGTTGAAGGCGCTCGCGCCCGTGCGCGGCGCATGATGCATCGACGCCTCAGCGATCGATGCCATCGTGCCAGCGGTGCACGAGGTGGACGAGACCGAGCTCGCGCGTGCGGCCCCGCACGACGAGCGGACGCTCGACGTTGTCGAACACGCGCAGCCCCTCGGGATCGGCGGCATGCGCCTTGATCCAGTACTTGCCGGGCTGCAGCGGCAGTGCCGGAAAAGTCAGCGTGAATTCGAACCGGTGATCGTCGCACTTCCGCAATGCAACGCGATCCATGTCGGATGCAACGCCGAAGACCGGCGTGCCGTCGGCGCGCACGATGCCGATCACGACGACCGGCGCGCGGCCGTCGGGCGAATAGACATCGCCACGTACCGACACGTCTTCACCGTGGATGATGTCGTCGACGCTCGCATCGAACGAATTGACCGCGTACGCGCCCGTGGCCATCGCTTCGGCCAGCGGCATCCCCGATTTCGACGTCGCGGCCTTCTCCTCGTGGTACGTGAGATACGCGCGCGTCACGTCCTCCGAGAGTCCGAATTGCTCGACGCGCCCGTCCTTCAGCCACATCGCATGGCGGCACAGCTTCTGTATGTGATACATGCTGTGCGAGCACAGCAGCAGCGTGCCGCCGCCGTCGAGAAAGCGCTCCATCCACGCGATGCAGCGCTTCTGGAACGACTCGTCGCCCACCGCGAGCACTTCGTCGGTGATGAGGATCTCGGGCGCGAGTGCGGTGGCGATCGCAAAGCCCAGCCGTACCACCATCCCCGACGAGTATTGCTTGATCGGATCGCGGATGTGATCGCCGATGTCGGCGAACGCGATGATCTCGTCGCGCTTGGCCGCGATCTCGCCCGGTGTCAATCCAAGCAGCGCCGCCGCGAGCTCGATGTTGGCGAGACCCGTGTAATCGGGATGGAATCCCGCGCCGAGCTCGAGCAGCGCACCCACGCGCCCGTTCACGCTGACGTTGCCGCGCGTGGGCTCGATCACGCCGGCGACGATCTTCAGGAGCGTCGACTTGCCCGCGCCGTTCTCGCCGATGATGCCGAGCGATTCGCCGCGTGACAACGTCAGCGTCACGTCGTCGAGCGCGCTGAACACGTGCGCGGCACCGCGGCCGCGCAGCAGGTCGTACACGAGGCGCAGCCGGCCGCCGCGCGTGTCGACCTTCGCGTAGTCCTTGCCGACATGCGCAAGCTGCATGAGCGATGCGTCGCTCAAACGAAATCCTCGAAGTGCGGCGAAAGACGGCGAAACACCCACCGTCCGCCGGCGAAGAGAAGCAGCGCGACAGCAACTGCAACGACATCCGACGGATGCACGCCAAGCTGGCCGTCGAGGAGCGCTTCACGCAGGCGGGCCACCACCCAGTTGAACGGATTCGCCGCAACCCAGATCCGCAGGCTCGCCGGAACGAGCGACAGCGGATAGAGGATCGGCGTCAGATACATGAGGATCATCAGGATCGGCATCAGCACGTGCTCGACGTCGCGCACGAACACCTGCAACGCTGCGAGCGCGAACGTGATGCCGACGATGGCGACGACGAGGACCACCCACACCGCAATCGCGATGACGAGGCCCGACAGATGAATGGGCTCTCCCGCCAGCTTCAGCACGAGCAGCACCGCGACGTAGCCCGCGAACTGGAGCGCAAACGTGGCGAAGACCGACGCGAGCACGACAAACTCGTGCGGGAACGCCACCTTGCGGATCATCCCCGCATAACCCGCGAGCGACAGCGCGCCACGCTGCAGCGCTTCCTGCGCCGCAAGCCACGGCCAGAGCGCGACCGCGACGAACGCGAGAAAGCTCTGTCCCGCAAACGACGTCGCCCTGAAGATGTTCGTGAATACGAAGTGGTAGACGGCCAGTATCGCGAGCGGAGAAAGGAGCGCCCAGGCGAGGCCGCTCACGCTGCCGAGATAGCGTGTCGTGAGCTCGCGGCGGAAGAAATTGACGAGGAGCGCGCGGTTGCGCGCAGCCGAGGATTTCGCTGCGCCGGGTGATCGCGATGCAGCCGGCTCGCTGGTAGCCGGGCGGCTCAAGCGCTCGCGATCATTTGGGCGCGCCCGCCGGCGCCGAAGGCGTGGGGGGAGGCGACGATGCGGACGCGCCGTCGGAACCTGCCGTCTCGGAGGGCGCGACCAGCGCATCGACCTGCGCCTGGTTTACCTGCAGCTCGGGATCGCGATAGATGGCCTCGATGCGTTGCTGGCGTTCTTCCGCGACGAATTGCTTGCGCAACCCCTGCATGATCGAATCGTGCGCCTCGTCGAAACTGAGCGGCTTTGCCGGCCGGCGCTCGTCCAGACGCATCACGTGGTAAGCCGCCGCGGTCTTGATCGGCTGCGATATCTCGCCCGGCTTCAGCATGAATGCCGGATCCACGTGCAGGTCGGCCAGCTCTCTCCTCGGCATGAAGGGCAGCATGCCGCCCTTGTCCCGGGTCTTCGCGTCGTCGGAGTATTCGCGCGCCACGGCCGCGAAATCACCGCCGGCGACAACACGCTCGCGGGCCTCGCGAGCGCGAGCGAGTGCGGCGTCCTCGCCGCGCCCCTTGATCGCGATTGCGATGTCCGATAACCGCACCGCCTCGGGGATCTCGAACTTGTTCCGGTCGACCGCGTAGATCTCGTGTGCGCGCTTCTCGTACTCGGCTTTCCGCGCATCGAAAACCTTGCCGGCATCGGCGTCGATGCGCTGCAACTCGGCCGCAGCGAGGGCCCGATCGGCATCGTCTCCCGGACCAGTGCCGGCGGGGGCCGCCGGTTTCGCTCCGTGGACGCGTGCCTGCGCCGCCAGCGTCTTGGTGACGAGCAGGCTGTTCAACAGGTCCTGCACGCGCCTGGGACTGCTTTCGAATTCACCCCGCAACCGGGGCGGCAGTTTGTGGAGAGCCGATTCGTAATCGGCGCGCGTGAGGTTCATCCAGCGGTTGCGGAGCAGCACG
>Ga0157373_10002018_pt1 | contig 15391 bp, 11 predicted proteins | sample C65metaG_FD_113460 | JGI IMG/M metagenome (GOLD analysis project Ga0157373, IMG submission 113460) | Corn rhizosphere microbial communities from Kellogg Biological Station, Michigan, USA - C6-5 metaG | ecosystem: Host-associated > Plants > Roots > Rhizosphere > Soil | place: USA: Michigan... | reverse complement strand
CCCAGGGGATGCCCCATCGCTACAGCGCCACCATTAATGTTTACAAGATCTTCGGATAAACCCAATTCTTTGTTATTAGCGAGTGAAACTACTGAAAAAGCTTCATTTATCTCAAAAAAATCTACCTCATCCAGATTTTTGCCGGCTCTTTTCAATGCCAGCGGGATAGCTTTAGAAGGAGCGGTAGTAAACCATTCGGGCGACTGCTGTGCATCAGCATAGCCAATGATGCGCGCTAAAGCGCTCAGGCCAAGCTGCGCTGCCTTCTCAGCACTCATTAACACCAAAGCAGCTGCACCATCATTTAAGGCAGAGGCATTGGCTGCGGTTACCGTTCCATCCTTTTTGAAAACGGGTTTTAATCCCGGCATTTTATCAAAATTCACGGTGTAAGGATCCTCATCTTTATCAACCACCGTAATATTACCTTTTCGGTCGGTTACTTCAACGGGGATGATCTCATTTGTAAATTTACCCGATTCAATAGCGGATTGTGTCCTTTTGTAAGAAGCTGCCGCATATCTGTCCTGATCTTCACGGGTAATTTCACAGGTTGCAGCACATAATTCTGCCGCAGAGCCCATATGATAGTCGTTATATACATCCCAAAGACCATCTTTAACCAGGCCATCAATCATTTGAGCGTGCCCCAGACGGTATCCCGCCCTTGCTTTGTCCAGGTAATAAGGTACGTTACTCATGCTCTCCATTCCACCTGCCACCACGATATCATTTTCGCCGAGGGCGATGCTCTGTGCTGCAAGCATGATGGCTTTGGTACCCGAAGCACATACTTTATTGATAGTAGTTGCCGGAATATCCGGTAAGCCGGCGAATTTAGCCGCCTGCGTGGCTGGTGCCTGGCCTAAACCAGCTGACAATACATTACCCATAAATACTTCCTGCACCTGATCCGGCTGAATACCCGCGCGGGCTACTGCAGCCCTGATAGCGATACCCCCCAGCTGGGTTGCGGTAAAGCCTGACAGTGCACCTCCGAAACTACCAATTGGTGTCCTCAGTGCTGATACGATAACTACTTCTCTCATTTATCTGTATTAAATTTGGTTAATGGCAAAGTTAGTAATTTTTAATTCGCCCGGCTGCTATTTTTTTAGTTCAGCAATTTCCCGGCTCCTCACCATAAGACCACTTCAGTTATTGGTGTAAAAGTGAAAAAAATATTCTGTGAAAATGATAATGAAAAATCGTTTTTACTCGTTTTAGGAATAAATTATCTCTTCAACAGTATTGTTGAATGATAAAAAACTGTTTATCATTGGTCTATAATTAACAAATGATAAGCAACTGATAACCATTTGATAACATGCCGTAAGATGAAAAAGTTTTAGCCTATCCTGCTATCATCCAGCCTGTATTTTGGCCGATAAAAGGAAAGAAAGCGCTCTTGAGGGCGGCATTGATTTTGTTTGTTCCTTACTGGATTGATAGTATTCATGAACTGCTCAGGAGAGTAGCTTAGGAAACTTAATAAATAGTATAAAGATCTTGTTTTACGGACGCCCGTCCGGCAGACATGTTTAGGTAAATAATAGTTAATTAGAATAGCCGATGTGTGTGGATGCAGCATCGGCTATTTGTTTTTAAAAAAAAACCGCCCCATAATTTCTTACAGGGCGGCCTCAAAGCATCAGACAATATTTAAGTCAAACACGGCAATTAGAATCCGTATCTCAAACCAATCTGGAACTGGTATGGAGTACCTGATGGATTTGGTACACCTGAGTTGTTCACACGGTAGTTGAAAGATCTTGTTGCTGCATCGTAATTTGTTGTGGATGGCACTGCTGCTGCATTACCATTCAGTGCATATAAAGCCTGTGTACCTAGGCTCCTGTTTACACCCCATTCTTTATTAAGGAGGTTGGTAAAGTTGAATATATCTGCAGAAACTTCAAATGTATGTGTTTTATACACTTTGAATTTCTTTGAAACCCTGATATCAACCACGCCAAAATAATCATTCACACCTCCATTACGCTGAGCGATCTGACCAGAATATTTGTTGATATAATCTTTCAAACTCTGACTTGCATTTGGATTATCCAGCAAAGTTTGTAAACCTGTACGTACGTTCTGTGGAACGTTAGTATTATTTCTGTCAAAGATAAATGCCAAATCATTTGTACCTACGAAATCACCATTATTGTTTGCACCCGACAATAAGCTATAGCGTGTACCACCAATACCTGAATAACGAACAGCCACACTGACACCATAGAAAGTTGGCAATGTACCGTAGAATACAATTTTATTTCTGAACTGATTATCAGAATATGTCATGTTGCTCAGGTTTCTTGGATCATCCTTTACCGGAAGGGAAAGGGTCGCTGAATTGGCTACGTTACCATTGTATGAGGTATTATCTTTAGTATCATTCCAGGTATAGGAAGCAGAGATCTCACCGTCTTTCCAATATTTCCAGGTTGCGTCAAGCACTACAGCGAATTGGTTTACTTTACCCTGGCTGTTGAGCTCAAGCACTCGTCCAAAACTGTTGCTGATACGGCCAGTTTTCCAGTCAGATGAACCATTTGGCGCTATCGAAGGAACAAATACACCTCTGTTATCTTCATTTGGTAATGTGAAAAATGGAGCTGCAACCATGTTCCTGTCTACGTACATATAGTTATTTCTACCCAGTGATGCATAACCTGTAATACCCACTCTTAATCCCGTTGTGATTAGTCTGTTGTATGATAAGTTTGCTTTATAAACCACTGGTATTTTAGCATCTTCAGCATATGTATTGATAGTAGGTAATTGCTGCGCTTCCAGGGTTGGAGCAGACGCAGTACCGTTTCTGTAACCAGCAAAATTTGGTGTAGGTACACCGGTATTGATGACATCCACAGTGGCAAGGTGCGTACCATCAAAAGTCAGGTTGTTAATAGTTACATAGTTATTGACGTCAGATCCAAAAATACCCGCTCCAAAACGTACAAAGTCAGTTCTGTTTTCGTTGATATCCCAGTCAAACTGGATCCTTGGTTGTACAAGGAACTGTTTTAATTTGTTATCAGTTCTTACACCAGTTTCATCGAGTAATCTCTGGTTAAGTGGCGAGGTAGGATAAGCGCTATAATCCACACGTAAACCACCTGTGAAATCAAGCCCCGCTGCCAGTTTCGTTTGCATCTGACCATACAATGCTGCATTCCAGATGCCAGCTCTTACAGTAGGATCAGCAACTAATGGCACCTCACGGTAATATCTGTTAGGCAATAGATTATTAAAGTTGTCCAGTGAAGAACCGGCTGTATTATTAATAAATTCAAAACGTCCATTCACTTCACTGCCATACAAGGATTTAGCACGGGTATACATTACGTCCATACCAAATGTAAAGTTGATCTTATCAGTATTATAGTATAAGTTGTCAACTAACTGGAATACGTTATTCGTAAAACCCTCCTGACCAAAACGGTGACCACCAATCTGGATTGCCGTTGCGGCAGAAGAACCGTCAGATAAAGTTGATTGTACGTTGTTTACGATGGCGCGGGGAATAGCAAAACCCAATTCATCATTTTGTGTACTGGCCTGGAAAGTATATAAGTGCTGTACTTTCAGCTCATTGGTAATTTTGGGAGTAATAGTTGAACGTAACGTTGCCAGCAAACTGTTGTCAACGTTTTTATCATTACCATAACTCTCATACATGTTGATAGCTGTATTATCTGCCAGACCCAGCGGGTTTCTGTCGTTGGTATAGTTATCACGAACAGTCAGCAAGTTCCTGTCGTTAATCTGCCAGTCGATACGTGCAAATGCAGCATCACTACCACGTTTTTTGTCGAATGTACCATACTGAGGAGTATTGGCAACACCATATTTTGCTCTCGCGATATCAATAAAATTTGATAAAGTGCTGTTTGTAATTCTAAATCTTGCTTCGTCTTCAGCGCCATTCACATCTGCAATGATCAGTGGGCGTGAATCTTTCTGGTGATCCAAACCAATAAAGTAATGTAGTTTATCTTTGATAATCGGACCACCCAATGTGAAACCATACTGGTATGTTGAGAAGTCATTATCACGTTTGATGCCTCTGATATCATAAGGACTCGATAACCAGTCGGCACGGCCATACATAAATGCACTACCACTAACAGTGTTGGTTCCTGATTTTGTAACTGCAGTTACTGAACCTCCGCCTGATCTTCCGAAAGTCACATCATACTGATTCGTTACCACTTTAAACTCACGTACGGCCTCGATAGAGATGGAGTAGGGAGCACCACTACGGCTGGTTGTACTACCTGATGAGGTAGGGTTCTTGGCGTTCATACCATCGATGGTGTAGTTGGTAGAGGATGCAAGCTGACCAGCGATACCATTTCCGCGACTCAATGGAGATAAATCCATTAAGTTTGAGAAGTTTCGTCCGTTGATCGGCAGTTGATTCATCGTTTTAGCAGAGATTTCCGTAGATGCCCCAAAGTTTTTCACCTTGTTCTGCAGGCCTGTTCCTACAACTTCAACTGATTTTAGCGTCTGTGAAGCTTCCTGCATTTCAGCATTTGCTCTTACCGCATCCCCAAAATTGAGCACCAGGACATTCATTGTCTGATCGCCAAAGCCCATAAACATAACTTTTACCAAATAAGGACCGCCCAATGGAAGCTCTTTGAAAGTATATTTTCCTTCTTTATCTGTAAGGGTCTTGGTTGTAAATCCCGTAGAATTGTTTCTCACCTGCACCGATGCGCCCGGAATAGGTTTTTTCTCCTGATCGGTGATCACACCGAAAATAGAAGCCTGCGTAGTCTGTGCCAGAACAGGGTTCTTCACACAAAAGCACAGCATTACTAGTACAACAAGTAAATTTCGTATCATAATTGAATGTTAAATTGGTTACGGCACGAAGATGTTGCTTTAGTGTTAAGCTGGTTGTGAGTTAATGTTAATAAATGAATTTTATCGCAGAATTTTGGTGTTTGATCAGGTTTTGCAGCGCCCTGGTCGTGCTGATTTCAAGGGATGTTTGGAGGTTCAAAAGATAACTGATCCAGAGGGTTCAAAAAATGGTCAATTATCGCTATTGCAAGTCATTTTTCAAATTCTTAAATTTAAGAAAGGGTTGAATTATTGATCTTAATACATTTATTATGAAAGCTTTAGGTAATAAGGGCATTTACGCGAGCCTGGTAATCTGCGTTTTATTTGCGGCCTGCACTTCCTCAGAAGAATTAAAGAAAAGTCTGGTGGGTAAGTATGCTTCTGAAGGTGAGGACGAGTATGATAGCTTCAGGGATACACTGGAAATTAAGCTGCGCGACAATGGGCATTTTGATGTGCAGACTATCGCACACTGGTCGGCTGCAAAAATGGATAATCCTTTGCGGCCCAACAAAAACAAGGTTGCTGGCGACTGGAACAACTATGGACCGGAAGGGGTTGAGGTGGCCATGTTGCAGACAAGTGACACTACCCTCAGAATCACTGATCCGTTAACAAACGAAGTAAAGCGGATTTTTGTGAAGTCGCAGGGCAAAACTTTGGAGAGGACCGTGCGGGGCGGTGTGAGGAAGATTTATCATAAGGTTGAGTGAAGATAGACTTTGCATCAAGCCTTAGATTGATCTAAGGCTTTTTTGTTATTCATGGTTTGTAAACACTTATGTCTGGTTCTGCATACCGCACCAGATCGATCCCAACTCCATTAGGATCCTGTATCGCAAAGTGCCGGTCTCCCCAGGGCTCATCCCTGATATCGATTATGATCGCTACCTTCTTCGCTTTGATCTCTTTGTAGAGTTGATCAATATCTTCAACTTCTATCGTTAGGTACACCCCATTACCCTGGAATGCCTTGTGAAATAAGGGCTGCTGACTGGGATGATTGGGTAGGAGGAAGCTCAGTTCATCATTTCCATCCGGGGTATGTAACAAAAGATAAAATTCATTTTCAAAACGTACACCAAAGCCAAGTACCCCGGTGTAAAAAGCCTTGCTCTCTGAGAACTTTGTGGTTACTATTCCTGCATTTAATTTCATTTTATTCCGGGGTTTTGTTTGTGCTTTTACTATAGTTCCCAGGCATAGTGCCAGCAGGAACGTCATTAATACCTTGATCATGAAAGCAAATGTACTGCACCTGAATCATTGAAAATTGTAATAATCGGACATTAAATCTGCATCGCCTTTGCAGGAGTTAAGCCGTAAAGATTTTTGAATTCCCTGATAAAGTGCGACTGATCATAGTAACCCATACTCAAAAAAACCTGACTGGCAGATTTACCCGATTGTGTTTCTTTGAGTAACGATTGAAACCGTATTACCTGTGAGAAGGTCTTTGCGGTTGTGCCGGTCATTCGCTCAAAAAGCCTGCGCAGCTGCCGGGGACTGAGTCCGGTATCGAGCCCCTTATCAATATCAATGACGCCTTTATGTGAGAAGATCAGTTCCAACGCGTTGTAAAATCTCTTGTCAGGATCAATCTCACGCCCTGATAAAACCTGGAGAAAGTACTTGTCCAGCTGCGTGCTGATCTCCGGAAGATCCATATCCGCATGCACATGCCGGGTGATAAATGCCGCTGCATCAGGTAAAACATCCTGTAGGGGAGTAGTTCTGTTGCTCAGCTTTTTCGCATCAATCCCAAAAAGCTGTGAAATCATTGATGGAAAAAACCTGATTCCTGTATAACAGAACCTGCCTTCGAGGGGAAACTCTGTAAACTTACTGCAGAATCCCATTACATCACAGTGTTGGCTGCTGTCCTGCTCAAAAAAGATATCTATACAACCATCGGCCACCACCCGGTAGGTAAAATTCTCAGTAATGGCAGCAGTTCTGCTCAGTTGCCAGTAACAATAAATGTAGGGCTGCAGCCGGGCATCAGGGAGAAACTCCACATAACTGACATCCGCAGTGTCAAATTTTACGGAAGGCTGGATTGGTGTATAATATTTCCTGATATCCACTATATAACGATTTTATCATCACAGCGGGAAATATAAGTATTCCTAATTTGATCATTAAGGCATCAGGGGAAAAAAGTCCTGTTTGTTTATCCAACCGTGCATTGAGTGGGGCTGCTGGCGGCAGTACCTTTGAATATCAAAAATCAAGAAACAAATTTTTAAAATATCATGAAAACTCAAACACTCTTAAAATCCGCATTAGCCCTGGTATTGATAGTATTTTTAGGCACTAACGTTTTTGCACAGCAAGTAGTCGATCCCGCAAAAGATCCGCAAATTGAAAGCCATGTAAAAGCATTTCTGAATGTACTGAACTCAGGTGGTGGCAAGCCAATTGAAGAGCTTTCGCCAGAAGAAGCGAGAGCCGTATTGAAAGGTGCCCAGGAATCGGTAAAATTCGATTATAGTGATATCAGGGTAACTGAAAAAACAATCAATTCTACTGCAGGACCTGTAGTGCTGAATATTGTAAAACCTGCAAATGCAAAAGGCATCCTTCCGGTGTTTATCTTTATCCATGGTGGTGGTTGGGTACTCGGAGATTTTCCAACGCACAAGAGACTGGTTAGAGACCTTGTAGTTAACTCAGGTGCAGCCGCAATTTTTGTAAACTACACACCATCTCCTGAAGCTCGTTATCCGGTAGCGATCAACCAAATTTATGAGGCCACCAAATGGGTTGCTGCGAATGGAGCACAAATTGGTGTCGACGGAAAAAAACTTGCTGTAGTTGGTAATAGCGTTGGGGGCAATATGGCCGCAGTAACTGCACTGATGGCAAAAGACAAACAGGGTCCTCAAATAAAATTGCAGGTGCTGTTATGGCCGGTAACAAATGCTGCTTTTGATACAGAATCGTATAACAAATTTGCAGAAGGACGTTTCTTAAGCAAAAATATGATGAAATGGTTCTGGGATAACTATGCTCCGGATGCTGCGGCAAGAAAAGAGATCTATGCTTCGCCGCTGCAGGCAAGTAAAGATCAGTTAAAAGGTTTACCTGCTGCTTTCGTAGCTGTAGCAGAGAATGACGTACTGCGTGATGAGGGTGAAGCTTATGCACGTCATCTGGATGAGGCAGGAGTAACGGTAACTTCTGTAAGATATAATGGGATGATCCACGACTGGGGTTTGTTAAACCCACTTGCAACAGTTCCCGGAACGCAATCTGTGATGCTGCATGCTGCTGCTGAAATTAGAAAAGCGCTGAAGTAAGTCTTGAAATTACAAGGGTTGAAGCCTCGGGAGATATTTCCGGGGCTTTTCAGAGTTTTAAGGAATGTTATTACAGTAAGCTGACGTTTTGTATAACGAGAAAATAGGCAGATAAGTGCTAATCCTTACCTTTGCACTAAGTAAAACGACATGTCATCCTTCAAAGAGTTTGCCTTCAAGAAAATCGGATTGGTTGATCTGCCTGCCGCCCCGCCTGGTACTGCGACTGAGCTAAATGCATTTGTAAAGATCCTGTATATCAAGGCTGGTGGAAGAGTAACGATTGACTTCCGGGAATATATCCTGGTTCAGGATGCGTTGTTTTTTATCAGTCCGGGACAATTTAACGAACTGGGTGACCAGGCTGAAGGGAAGATGTTGTACTACAACCGCGACTTCTATTGTATAGAGATCCATGACAAGGAGGTAGCCTGTGATGGCATCCTGTTTCACAATGTGTACGACATACCGGTGGTCTACCTCGACGAAGTTCAGTCGGCACGCATGTCCTCCATCTTTGAAGAGCTGGGAGAGGAATTTCTCCATCAGGATTCTACCATGGAGGAGATGTTGCGGATCTTACTCAAGAAGGTCATCATCATTGGAACCAGGATCTGGAAACAGAAGAACATGATCATTGGCGACGAGATAGGTCATGAGGCGGAGTTTTTCAGAAGATTCAGTCAGCTCGTAGAATGGAACTATTACAAGCATCATACCGTAGCTGAGTATGCTGAGCTCTTAAAAATCACCCCAAAAGCCTTGAACAAGCGCATTGGAAAAGCACACCGCTCGGGCCCGAATGAGATCATCAAGGAGAGGATTATCCTGGAAGCAAAAAGGCTGCTGGCACACACTTCCATGAGTGTAAAAGAAATTGGATATAAACTGGGTTATGATGATCCTTCTTATTTTATACGACTGTTTACCAGTCAGGTGTCTACTTCTCCGCAAAGCTTTAGAACTAAATACCGGGCGCAGCAACCTGTAATGACTGATCGTATGGCTTCAGACAGCCTCTCACCATCTCTGAGCCAGCATATTGAGCAGTAATAAACTAAAATCCCAGCCAATTTTTCTTGCAGCCAGTGCGCTGAGGCTGTCCTGATCCAGTCTGTGATTTCTGCTTGGACCCGTCATATTGGGTTTCATGTTGAGATCGAAGAGTGAGTAATTGCCCTGATCATCTGCCCGGCAGTCTATCCTGATCGGTGCTTTGGCATCAATAATGGCAGCCGCTCTGGCACATTGAATACCCAGATGTATCACCGCTTCTGAACTTTCCTCGTCCCCTTCCAGAACAGCACTATTGTGTACAATAGCTACCACACCATTGTAGGGGGCAATACCATTTTCATGGTTGAACCTTTTAACAGCGGGCAGCACCCAGTGCTTATCTTTGATAACTGGTGCGCCGTGAATCTGATAGATGCCGGGAGGCATTATGGTAAGTGTAAGCTCTTGCCCGCTCAGATAAGGCTCTATATATACTGCTGTACCATAAAGATCAGCATCGAACATATCTTTCAATATGTTGTCCAGTTCTTCCTTGTCCTGAGCTAAAGAAACACCCTGACTTCCGCGACCCCGGATAGGTTTCGCCACTACAGGAAAAGAAAATCCAACCTGAAAATTACCTTGATTGCTTGCGTCAATGACCAGTGAATCAGGTACCGGGAGATCATTTTCCCTCAGCAAGTTATTGGTATAGCATTTATCATCGTATTTATCTACATCTCCGGGTCGCTGACCAACAATTTTTACTGATCCTGCATATTGCTGAATAGGATGCCCTTCATACAACACCGTGTTGAGCCAGAAAGTATTGGCGCCCTTCGCCAGCGCCGCTTCAATACCTTGCTCATCGTCCGCAAATACCCAGTCAAAATCGTTTTCCTCAGCAGGCTGTTCTACCGGAGTGATCACCTCAATATCCTTACTCCGAAGCGAAAAAGCGATGTCTGCGCCACTGTCGGAATATCCGCCCGGCTTCATGGGTTTTAAAATTCCCTCTTTAACCGGGGGCTGGTTTTTCTGGTACAATACTGCAACTTTTACTTCAGTCATTTTGTCGGTTCTATTGAATCAATATATGGTAAACATCCTGATGCTAAATTGGTTTAGTATTTTACAATGGATTTAACATTATTTCAATTCTTTGAGTTTATGAATAGCATTTTCATTTCTGGGGTCAAGTTTTAAGGATGTCTGAAATGCCTTTTTCGCTAAACTTTTCTGAGAGGTAAATAAGTACCCCTCCGCCAGGCTGTCAAATAAATTGGCAGAGGCGGGGTATAGGCTGGTGCCCAGTAAAAGAACATTTACACCATGCTGCGAAGTCTTTTTGTTAAATAGTAATTGTAATCCGAGATTGTTGAATTTCCCTTCGTCTGGCTTAAATTCCGGATGCTTGGCAACAAGCGCCTTGTAAAGTGTTTGCAATCCCGAATATTCCTGAGCTGCCGCCAGTTCATTGAAATCCTCAAAGCTGAATGTTGTAGCTTTAGCAGCTTTATACCTTTGCGATATCAGACCCTGTGAGACTCCGTTAGCTGTAGGATCAGCCTGGATAAAAGCCAATGATTTTTTATCCCCCATAAGGTAGGCGTTGAGAAAATTAAGCGCATAAATTGCTGTCCATCGGTAAGAAGTCATGATTTCCTGATCACTTTTGTCCTGTCGTTTATCCCTTTCCTGAAACAAGACCCCAAGGGTACTAAAATAGGCATGAGTCATGTGATGGAATTTGAAACTGTAGGCCTCACTATAAATCAGGTCATCATAAAACTCAAATTTGTTATTTAGCGCTGAATCCAGTTTGTCCTCTGCCAGCACAGGAGCAGGAATATCCTTCTGGGCCATGTGCAAAAATGGCACATCCATCTTTTCGATATTTGCGTAAGCAGATTTTTTAAGGGTTGCGTATTGATAACGAATAGATCCATCGAGACTGACGATCGCTTTTATTTTTGCATTTCGAATCTGACTGAGCACGTTGGAAAGTCCGCCAAAACTAAAGCCCATCGTTGCAATTTTGCTGTCGTCAGCCGATGGGTAGTAGGAACACCTTGCAATCAGGTATTCGATATCGCGTGCCTGGGTATCCATATCCTTTTCTGTCCCTGCGCCCATCATACGGGTTTCAGTGCCCCGGGAAGGACTCGCGATTACCAGATATCCATGACTCGCCAGGAGTTCGCAAAGGGCAAAGTTCTCTATTGAAGATGCCTGATAACTAGCTGCATAAATGATGACAGGGAACTTACCTTTGGCAGCCGGGACCCCTTTGTATGCCTGGCTATTTTCGTTGAGGTGCGCCCGGTTGTTGGCTGTATTGGAGTAGCTAAACCAATCCAGTATCCTGTCGTCGGGCAGATATTCCCATTCTTCCTCTTCTTTCAGCACCTTCATGTAATCGAGGACTTTTACCGGACTTGTCTTTACCGTCGACAGGTCTGCGGGGTACCAGACACTGAGGGGTATAGGTCTGGGTATCGAAAGGTTATTCCAATCCCCACTGCGTTTGTACAACCTGGTGCTGTCAAAGGCTGTTTCATGCCGAAAACCTACCAGATAGTGGCCAGGATGAAGACCGATTTCCTTCAGTGATACCTGTGCGCTGGCAGATGAGCTAAAAAAAATGATAATCTTCAGCAGAATGATGGGCCGTGTTTTTGTATAAGTACTCATAATCAATAAGTTGATTGGTTGTACTGCTAAGATAAAGAACCTTTATCTATATAAAAATGAAGTTGTGGCCGGATATGTTTAGAAAAACAAAAAAGCCCTTAAATCATATGATTTAAAGGCTTTTTGAATTTTTAAGTCGGGGTGGCAGGATTCGAACCTACGACCTCCTGCTCCCAAAGCAGGCGCGATACCGGGCTACGCTACACCCCGAACTTGACCAACAAGTCCGGTTATTAAAAACCTTCGTTGTTGTTGGGATTGCAAAAGTACAACAATATATTTAGTACGCAAATTTATTTTCATTTTCTACTGATAAAATTCGCAGCTCAACTAAATAAAAATAGCCAAAATGTTGTTATACTGATGATTAAAGTGAATTTCTCACCGTCACTTTAAAAGGAATCGCAATACGATCGGCAGAATTCCGCAGAATCAGCTCCGCAGTCTTTTCACCCATCAGCGTAAAATCAGTAGAAATCGTCGTAATACCATCCAGGATAATTTTCTTGATGGGTATCTCATTGTAAGAAATCACCCCCACATCTGTACCTACTTTAAACCTGCCCTCCATCATTTTCTCAATTAGTATCACAAGGTCATCCTCAACTAGGTTGATATAAACACAGCCCTTTTCTATTTGCTCATGCTGCAGGCAATGTAGAATCTCGTGTTTATAATCATACTGACGGCAAAATCGGCGGAAGCCCCGGATGATCTTTTGGGAATGATAAGTTTGCTGCGGAAAAATAAGTTTCAGGGTATGGTACTTACCTAAGCGATCCGCCAATTGCTGGAGAGCTGTGTAAATATCATTTTCAAAATCCTCGTATACAGCACCAAAATTACCACTGATACCCTCCGCAAGTTTATCCATCAGGATCAGCTTTTTCTTTGGCAGCGAGTCTATCAGTTCGTAACCCAAATCTTTATCGTCACTAAAATTAGGGATGATTACACATTTCTCATGAGAACCGGATTTCTCCTCAATGATTTTTTTAAACAATTCAAAGTCATTGTTATAGATGTAAAAATCAATCGCCGCTTTGTCGCCCAGTGTTGCCGCAAAAGCATCGTAGATCATCTTTTTATGGATACTCAGTTTGTTAAACAGCAGCAGCACCTTCGCCGGTTTGTGGAAACAGGTATGCACGATAAAATATCCTTTTCCAGCTACTGATGCTACCAGTCCCATTCTTTTTAACTCATTGTAGGCCCTTTCAATGGTACTTCTGGCTGTTTCGAGCACACAGCTCAGCTCATTGATAGAAGGCAGCACGTCATCTTTCCTGATATGTCCCGACTGCATACCCTCCAGGATCGAGTTGATCAGCTGAAGGTACTTCGGTGTCATCGAATACTCGTCAATCCTGACAATGTTTTGAATGTTGTTCATGGTAATACCTCGTGCTTATTGGTAGATGAAAGTAAAGAATCCCACAACTTAATGGAATTTTTGAAAATATTTTTATATTCTTGAACGAGCTTATCAGTAATGAGTTAAAACGTTTTCCTGATTCTTGATCAGTGATGAGACAGGACAAATGGCCCAAAAACCTCCGGATATTTTAATCCTGTTTTAATCCTTTAAGAATTGCTGCAGTCTATGTATTTGAAGTTAGGAAAACATTAAAACAACACGCAAATGAAAACATTCAGAAATTTAATGCTGCTGTTGGTGACGGCATCATTGTTAAGCTCATGTTACGTTCAGGATAACAGGGGGCGCGGACACTACAGACATGGTCACGGTCACAGACACGGCGGACCAGGATGGCACCGCGGACACTAAACAACTACTAAGATTTATCAGGGCTGCAATTAACTGCAGCCCTTTTTTGTTTTGTAAAATATTGATAATCAAATACAAGTGATTTAATTCGCAAGCTGCTGTAACGTTTTATCATCAATTGACATCTTATAGATATAAATGCTTTGAAGATGAAAAATTTAATTCCCTCAATATTGATGTCCCTTATGTGCCTGTGTATCATGCCCCTGGCGCATGCCCAAACCGGCTATGGAAAACTGTCCGGAAAAGTGCTCGATGAGAAACATGCTAATCTGTCTTATGCCTCAGTAAGCCTGCTTAAAGCAAAGGATTCTACGGTCATCAAAGGATCCATAACGGAAGATAACGGCACCTACGAATTTTCCAGTCTAGCTGCGGGGCAGTATATTATCGCCATCAACATGGTTGGTTATGCAAAAGTGCTGAAAGGACCATACCTGATCAACGATACCCACAAAAGCTACACCGTAGATCAGGTGGAATTGGTACCTACCTCCAAACAGCTGAAAGGAGTTGAAATCACAAGTCGTAAACCACTGGTAGAAAGACAAGTCGACAAGACCGTCCTGAACATCGAAAACAGCGTTTTAGCGGCGGGCAATACTGCCCTGGAAATCCTTCAGAAAGCCCCTGGAGTAAATGTGGATAAAGATGGTAACATCAGTTTACGTGGTAAAAAAGGGGTGTTGGTGATGCTGGACGGCAAGCCCACTTACATGTCCAGCGAGCAAATTGCCAACCTGTTACGATCTACTGAAGGAAACGCCGTGCAGTCTATCGAACTGATCACTAATCCTTCCTCAAAGTACGATGCGGCAGGTAATTCGGGAATCATCAATATCAAGCTCAAGAAAAACAAAAATTACGGCACCAATGGTTCGGTAAACGCAGGAGCGGGATATGGCAGATACTACAAAGCTAATACTGGTATCTCCCTCAACCACAGGGAAAAGAAATTCAATGCCTTTGGTGACTTTAACTACTCACGGCGCAAACAGTTCCATAACCTTGATATCCGACGCGTAAATGAGACTGCTACAGATCAAACGTATTTCGATCAGACCAGCGAGGGGATTGGACCAAGACGTAACTACAATTTTAAAGCCGGACTCGATTACTTTATTGATAGTTTAAATACGATTGGGCTCGCCATAAACGGATATAATGGAGGTGGCAACAATGAAACAAAAGTGTTAACCCTGATTGGAAGCCAGCCTATGCGTACAGATTCTTCTGTAAAAGCCAGCACCCCAAATAGCTGGACCTATAGCGGTACCACATACAATCTGAATTATAAAGGTACACTGGACACTGCCGGTCAGGAGATTACTGCCGACATTGATTATTCCAGGTATAAAAATAACAATGACAATTATTATGAGAACAACTTTCTTGATATCAACGGACAACCATATAAAGCTCCCGGGATCTTCAGGAGTGCGGCTCCTTCAGAAGTCAATGTCTTCGCTGTAAAAACAGATTACACTTATCCCTTCAGCAAAAAGATGAAACTCGATGCAGGACTTAAAAGCAGTGTGGTCAGCACCGATAACAATATTCTTTTTCAGAATTTCTTAAACAACAGCTGGCAGACTGATGCGCTGCGTACAAACCAGTTCCAGTACGATGAAAATATCAATGCAGCCTATGTGAATCTGAAACGGGAATTTAAAAGTACCACCGTTCAGCTAGGACTGAGAGGGGAGCAGACCAATTCAAAAGGTAACTCTATCACCGAGCAGATTGT
>Ga0157373_10002013_pt1 | contig 15401 bp, 19 predicted proteins | sample C65metaG_FD_113460 | JGI IMG/M metagenome (GOLD analysis project Ga0157373, IMG submission 113460) | Corn rhizosphere microbial communities from Kellogg Biological Station, Michigan, USA - C6-5 metaG | ecosystem: Host-associated > Plants > Roots > Rhizosphere > Soil | place: USA: Michigan... | reverse complement strand
AGTGCAAGTCTACCAAGAGAGCCAGACCTTCGCCCGGAAACAGGCTGCCCTGGCGTGGACGCGCAAGCGCGAATCGGAGTTGGACGAACCTGGTGCGATCGAGCGGGCCAGCCGGAAGGGCGTCACCGTCAAAGACATGATCGATCAGTACCTGTTGGAAGTGGGAAAGGCCCGGCCGTTGGGCAAAACCAAGAAGGCCACGCTCGAAGCCATCGGCAAGATGGACATCGGCCAACTGAGCGATACCAACGTCACCACCCAATGCCTGGTCGACTTTGCGCTGTTTCGGATGAGCAGCGAGGGCGGCGGTGTCCAGCCGCAAACCGCCGGCAACGACCTGGCGCACCTCGGTGCCGTCCTAGCGATCGCCAAAGACGCATGGGGTTACCAGGTCGACCCGCTCGCCATGGGCGGCGCCCGCCGAGTATTGCGCAAACTGGGCTACAACCTGAAAAGCCGCGAGCGTGACCGCCGGCCGACGTTGGACGAGCTGGCGAAGGTGCTGACGCACTATCAGGCCATGCAGGTGCGGCGCCCGAGCGTCATCAATATGCTCAAGGTCGTGGGCTTTGCCCTGTTCTCCACCCGTCGGCTGGATGAAATTACCCGCATCCGGTGGGCCGACGTCGACGTGCCAGGCCAGCGGGTGCTGGTGCGCGACATGAAAAACCCCGGCCAGAAGATCGGCAACGACGTGTGGTGCTACCTACCGGACGAGGCGTGGCAGATCCTCCAGACCATGCCGAGGGCCGGCGAAGACATCTTCCCCTACAGCCCTGAATCCATCTCCACGTCCTGGGCGAAAGCCTGCAAGTTCTTGACCATCGCGGACCTGCACTTCCACGACCTTCGCCATGAAGGCGTCAGCCGCCTATTTGAGATGGATTGGGACATCCCGCGAGTGGCGAGTGTGTCCGGCCACCGAGATTGGAATTCTATGCGGCGGTACACCCACCTGCGTGGCAAGGGTGACCGTTATGTGGGTTGGGAATGGCACGAAGAGATACTGAGGGCGCCCGTCCAACTGGGCGCCGCATCAGAGAAGTGGCTCAGACGGCGTGTTTTATCCCGTTGAGCTGGTTGTGTTCCTTCACAGCGGCGGCGCGCTGCAAGTCGAGGTAGGCAGCGAGGTCGGTGAGGTGGATGCCTTTGGCCGATTTCTGGCTCGGTTCCAGGCGTGTAATGGGCAACTTGATCTGACCGCTCATCACTTTGCGCTGGAACATGTCCGGCGTCAGGTGCGTGAAGTAATCTCGGCAAACCAGCTCCAGCGAGATAATCGCCTGGCCGTCGTATTGGGCCATGAGAATGAAGGCTGTGTTCATGGTGATCCCCTCACATCCGAAACGATTGATGAATGAAGGCCGGCAGCGCTTTGTGTTCTGCAGGCTTTGGTCCGTCGCCCTGGATCTCGCAAACAAACCGATGGCGTTTCCGATTGGGCGCAGTCAGCGCCTCAGTCAGGCCTGGCAAGACTTCGACGCATTGCTCGTAGGCGTGAGGTCCGCTCCAGCTATCAGCCCTAATCACCTGGCAATCCGTACGGGTCGCATCCGCGCACAGGTAAAGCAAAAGAAATACGGTCATGGTGCGTTCCCTGCGCCGCAGTTCGGGCAGTCGTCGAAGCGCTGACGTTCGCTGAGAAAACGCCCGCAGCCTTCGCAGTTAAGCCGGTCGCTGTAGGTGCGGTTGCGCGGGCGCTTGATCGTGGGCAGCTTGAGGCCGACTGAGCGCAGTGCCTGCCTGTGGTCGAGCAGCGCGGCCGGGACCACCGGCCGGGAGCGCTCGACGATGTATCCGCATGGCCAAAGCTCAAAGCCTTGGGCCAGGTAACCAGCGGCATCTGCCGCACCGGGGTGGATGGCGTTATGCAGGTTGGCGGTTGGGCCTTTGCCGCCGCGCCACACCAGATCATTGCCGTCCCACTCGCGTGCGTAGGCGACATATACGCGGCCGTCTTCGTTGCGGTAGGCCTCGGCCTCTGACTTGGTGAGGTACTGGCAGTCAACGCCGACCTCTGCCCGGGTGCGGACGTACTCCACTGGCCAGGGCAGGTCGGTTTCGCGGCATTCGTACTGCTTGACCGCGGGCTCGCGCTTGAATTGCTCAGCCTCGTTGAGGTTCGAGGTGTAGCCGCCACCCTCTCGCCAGAACATGGCTCGGCTGCCGACATTGCTGCGGCTGTCCTGCAAGAAGAAGAGGTCAGACATGATCATTGGCCTCCCATGAGCATGCGCGTCAGTGCATTGGGCTTGCCGTCCGGGGTCAGTTTGTTGAGCGGTTTTGTGATGCTACGACCGTTCGTTGCTCGCACGGTGGCAACGCTGCCATCGATCGCTTCTATGACGCCGGTACGAGCACTGAGCTGGTATTGCTGGCCACCACCGCTCATAGCGACATAGCAGACCTTGTCGCCGACAGCCATCGGGGTTGTGGTAGCCTCTGCGGTGCCGCCTTGGGGTTGATTCACTTGCATGGTGCTTCTCCTTTGGGTGGTCGGTGTCGAGGGGTTGCAGCCCCTCGGCACCACCTTCTTACTGGCATTCGCCGGTTGGGTTTTGCTTCCGCACCAGGTGCAGCAGCAGGTTTTCAAATTCAACGACTTCATCCGTTGCCGACTGCCATTCCAGGACTGCCTGGATCTGTTCCCGGCTGCACTCAAGCACCAGAATTTCTTTGTCGCTTACCGCACGAACCTCCAGGGTCGCGACCAGGCCGGCTGGGCCGTATGCTTCGGCGTGAACGATCTTCCCGGACTCGTTAAACCAGTCCTTCAGTTCTTTCAGGTGCCGAAGGCGGTTGGTTTCGCCCTGTTGGCCGTCGCCGGTGATGACTTGTACGTGCATGGTGCTTCTCCTTTGGGTGGCAGACGTTGCAGCGCCTGGCAGGTGAGTTGTTAAGCCTGGAAGTGCCAGCACTTAACGATGGGTTGCTTGGTAATGACGGCATTGCTGTTCTTGGCCTGGTGAGCCCGCACCGCGCTATCCGTCGCTTTATTGGTGTCGATCAACTTGCGCGAACGTGAGTCTTTCAAGCGCTCGCGCAGCTCGCTGACGTCGGCAATCTTCTGGCGATGCTCGGCTGCGCACTTCACAAAGTCGTTGAGGTTGATCGCGATGATGTTGTCTTTCTTGCTGTGGTTGACCACTGGGCCGTCGGCGTCAAGGCCTTCCAGGTATTCGTAGACTTCCCAGAATTCAGCCACCACCGGATGGTCGGAGCTGATCGAGGACTGTCGCTCGATCGCCATGCGGATGATCTGCGTGCGGGTGTGGCTGATTTGCGGTTCAGTGAGCGGCACCACCATGCGAAGGCAGTCGAGCAGGGCGAGCAGTTGGGCGTGGTTTTTGTTGATCCGCTCCACCCGGATGTACCCACGCAGCTTGTTGCCGCAGTGCTGACAATCGGCTTGCTCGTCCTGAAACGGTGTCTCGCAGGCAAAGCAATGCGAATGCAGGTTGCGCAACTTCGCCTCGTAGCCAGGGATGCGCTGGGCGAACAGCTCCATCACTTCCAGCTCTTTGCGAACCGCCTGCAAGACAAAGTTGCTGAGCGTCGAGCCTTCCAGGGCATTGAGCCGATCTGCCGCCGCTCGGCTCTCTGGCGTCACGTTCGGTCGCACAAAGTGCAGTTTCACAATCCGGGTCATGATCGCTTCAGACGCCACCACAGGGGCGTTCTGGCTGATGGCGATCGTGCCGCGAAACGGCGGTTCGTAGGTTTCGTTGCCGGCTGTTTTGACGCCCTTGGTCGCGAGCGTGCCGCCGCCGTAGTAGTCCTTGAGTTCGTCCCATTCAAAGGTCTTGGCGTGGGCCTTGTCATCCCCGCTGCGGTCCGACTCCAGCAGCACGATGGGCATGCCCGATACCTGGCCCATCAGGCGGCTGCGGCCGGCCTTGGTCGACTTGGATGGGTCGAACCCTTCGTAACCGTCCCGACCTGCCAGTTTCCAAAGCAGGGTAAGCAAGGTGGTTTTGCCGGCGCCGGCTTCGCCCGTGGCTTCAAGAAACGGAAACGACTGGTAGCGGCTGCGGATCTGTTCGGCAAACAGTGAGCCAAACCAGAACGTCAGCGCGACGATCCCCTGGGCGCCAAAGCACTGCCACAGAAGGCCAAGCCACTGTTGGTCGTAGTTTTTACCGTCCTTCTCCAGATCGATCTTCACACCCTTTTGCAGGGTCTTGAGTTTCAGCTTGCCCATCTCAAAAAACTCCTCTTCGTTGATGTGGATGACCTGGCCTTCGCGGACGGCTACGTCGTTGAACACGTAGCAGCGGTATTCCTTGCTGTATCCCACGTAGTCGATGGTCTGAACGGTCTTGATGCCGAAAAGCTGGTCTTTCATGAGTTTGTCCAACTGTTGTCCACTGCCTGTGAAAACGGCACCGGCGCCCATGCCGAGAAGTCTTTTTTTGAATTCGCTGGCGGCGGCGACCTGGCCCCCGGTGAAGGTGTTTTTTACTGACCCACCGTCGTGAGGGAAGTCGACGCGGAAGAAGTACCAGGACTCGTCCGTAATCTCGTTGCGCTGGAAATAGAGGGCTTTGGGGTAGCAGTTGGCGATTTCGACGATGCAGCCGGCCACGTTCAGGGCCTTCTCCCGCAGCTGCTTTTCGTTCAGCACCTGGGCTTCCTGGTCGTCGCTTTTCTCCAGCGCCTGCTTGGCGCTGTTGTATTTCGCAAGGTCCAACTTCCACCAGTACAAGCGGGAGTCGAAACAGAAGTGAAACTCCTCGCGCTCGCGCCACTGGTACATGAGCAATGCCTTGTCGCTGGCGCTATCTGCGATCAGCAGGGCGCCCTGGTGGCGGGCTTCCTTCAGGTCTTTTTCGATGCGTTCCGCACGGGTTTTCTCATCGCCGATAAAGGCCCAGCGCTGGTGCAGATCGTTCCAGTCGACCTTGCGTGAGTCTGGCTGCGTGACCTGGGCGGCGTCGCAGGTAAAGCCGAGTTCGCGGGCACGTTTCACCCAGGTGCGGGTGTATTTGTGAGCGCCTGGCTCGTTGTCCAAGGCCCAAACCAACTTGGGAGTCTTGCCGCCGCGAGCGGTGATGAGCGCCTTCAGCGATTCTTCGGGAAAGGCGTTTGACGACAGGGCGGCGACGGAGGAAATACCGTTTTGAATGAGCGCAATCGCGTCGAAGATGCCTTCAACGATCCACAGTTCGTTTACCTCCAACAGGTCCAGGCACGGTGGGCACCACCAATGCCCTCGGTAGCTCTTGAGGGGCTGGAACCGGGCCTTCTTCTTGCCGAAGCGTGAAGGCTGATCAATCAGGCGCTCCCAGTACCCACCATGCTCCAGCGGAAACCGCACAGTTGCAGAACCGATATTCAGGTCTCGATCGAAGTAGCTTTCCTGGGTGTACCAGCCCTCTATCTGCTCAACACGGAAACCCCGAGCGAACGCCAGGTATGCCTTGGCACTGGCGGCTGGCTGGTCACTGGTGGCCGGTGCGCGTTTGCTCCAGTCGTCGAACAGGTCCGGGTACAGCTCTTTGACCGGGGCCATGTACCGGCATTTTTCTTCGCGGCCACAGCGGATGAACCACGGTTCGTCGTGGCGGGAAAAAAGGCGTTTCTGGTTGCACTGAGGGCAGGTGCCCTTGCGCATGTAATGCGTGCCGGTCATGTGCTGGAGGCCGTAATCGGACTCCAGGCGCTGAAGTACATCAGCCCGGATCTTTTCTTCCATGGGCTTGCGTATCACTGCCGACGCTCCGCAGTAGGCACCACGAGCTGCTTTTTCAGCTCGTGGCGCGTCTTGCCGATGCCAGCCAGGTGCGGATAGTCGGCAAGCACTTTTGGCCCACGCTGACCGTTGGGCACATTCCGGTAGCGATCGGAGTACCAAATATCAGCCATGGTGACTTCGTACTGACTGGTCAACCACAGCAGGTAGTGCTGCGCCTGCTGTTCGTCCAGTTCCAGTTTTATGGTGATTTTGCTCATTTCGGCCACCAGTAAGTTGCAAATTTCCCCTACCCACGCGGTGCGGGCATCCATCAGGGATTGGTTTCGGGTTAGTGCGGGAGGTTGCGAGTCAGCAGCAGGCGTGTGGGAAGCAAGCGTGCTGAAACGGGGTGTCGCTGTTGGGTGCAGTTGTCGAGAAGCCAGATGACCGGGCGGAATGGACCGCTGCTCGGGTGAACACCAAGCCAGGCAACGCGCTTGCAGGTCATGCTTTCGAACTCGGCGACGGCCAGTTCGGCGATGCGTTGCACCAGGTGCGGAGGGACTTCAAGCGACAGCGTCAGGTAGCGGGTGCAGTTCTCCAGCAACTGAGTGTCACCGGCCAGGTGCTGGAAACGATGGCGGTAGAGGAATGCCACCGCTGCTTGTTGCATCGCGGAACGGTAGTCACTGGCGGGGTTGGTAGTCAGGTTGATGGCGTTCATGCGGTAGTGGCCTCCATATCCAGTTGATCCAACAGATCGGGTTGATCGTTGGCTGTTTTCATTGCCTGGCGACGAATGACCACATCTGCAACTGGCAGCTTTACCGCCGGGTTGGGCATGCCGCTGGGGCTCAGTTCGTGGGTCATCTGAAATTCAGCACGCACCGCCCAGCCGCACGCTTCGTTGGTGCATTGCATGTAGGTGATACGCAGGAAAATGTGCTGGCCTTCGCTGGTGCGGATACGCATACGGCCGTGGCAGTGGGGGCAGACCAGTTTGTAAGTACTCACTAGACAGCTCCCTGGCTGTACAACTGGATGGTCGCAAACACTTCAGCGTAGCGGGCGGACATGTAGGTGAGCAGGGCGGCTATGATCGCGTCGGCTTCACGCCTTTCGATGACCCCATCGTCAAGGGCGGCAGACATGATCTGATCGACCTTGCCGCGCTTGGCCGAGGCCTTGAGCGAGCGGCTGTACAACTCCACGTTGTCCAGGTTCTCCGGCAGACTCAGCGGTACGAACATGCCGCCGTACATTGAAGCGATGTAGTCAGCCAGGAACGTGGTGCCGGCGACTTGCTCCAAGCGGTGGATGTGTTCGTCGGTCAGCGGGCGGCTGCCGGCGTTTTCGTATGCTTGGTTGTCGAACTTCTTCAGCGGCATGCCGAGGTCTGCCGAGGCGTATTCCCGACCGCCTGGGTAGGCGCCGATGACGGCCATGACGACGCTCTTTCTGCTGTCTAGAACTGGGCGTTTCATCTTCTGGTTTCTCCCTGGAGTCATCGCCCCTACAGTCGTTTCATACAGCCTGTGCTGATGTTTGTTCGGTGCTCTCCGCGAGGATTCCCGGCAGCACTTCCTTACCGATTACCCGCGAAAGGTCTCGAAGTATCTGGAACGTCAACCGGCCACGAGGCAGCTTGTTGTGCCCGGCCCAACGCTGAACCACTTGCGTCACAGTTCGCACTTCATAGCCGTGGCTGAGGGCGAACTGACGGAAGTTGCTGCCGCGCTCGATCAGCCGTGCTTGGATCTGGCGCTTTTCCATGGCTTGGCTCATGGTTGATGTGTTCCTAGTTGGTTAAGATGTACTCATTGCGCATAAGCCTATTTATTCTTATTAAATAAATCAAGCGGTATTTACTCAAAATGCAGAAAAAGTCTCTCGACGCCGTGCTTGAACGCTTGATGACGGTCTTTGCCGTTGATAGCGATAGTGAGCTGGCACGTAAGCTGGGCGTGAATCGACAGACGTTGGGGAGTTGGCGTAGTCGACAATCCATACCTTATGCGTTATGCGTAAACGTAAGTGAGGCTGAAGGCGTTTCTCTGGATTGGCTGCTCACCGGGGAAGGAACAATGTTGCGAGGTGTGTCGGTCGCGGCCACTGATTTGCCAGCCACCACTCCTCAGGAAGACGCGATTTTGGCTCTATTCCGGTCCTTGGAGGAGACCGATAGGCGGGAGATACAAAGCGCTGCTGAAGAAAAGAAACGCATAAGGGACATCGAGCAGCGCCTCAAGGATTTGACTGAAGCCCTTGCCGATACCAAACGGCCAGCATAGTCTGTACCCATTAAGAACGGATCAGCGTGAAGGGATAGCACTGATCCACTCGCCAAGCCCGGTTTACAGGGATTGCGGGTCTGCCAAATCGTCATAGGGATGTGATCTATGCATAGCACCACCCCTCTCTCGGTGTGTTCTCATCTCATTCATGCCTTCTATGGTAAACCCGAAAAAACGATCGGTGCTTTATCCATAATTAAATTAATTAGCTAGGGCGCAGAAAAGTTATGGAAATTACTGAGTCGATTATTCATGGAGTTATCAAGGCTCGTGAAAACTAATGGTGAAGGTGCGGTAACGATAAGACCCCGTGAAGTGGTGCTGCCTATTGATGCGCGCCTTGATACTTTAGGGGGGGAGGTGCTAACCCTTTACACTCGACTCAGTAACGGCTATGGGACATTTGGTGATGATGCTTTAATTCATCAGTTTCCTGTTCTAATGAAAAGATATATCGAACAAGAGATAGATCTCGTCGAGTTTAGTCGAGGAGTGTGTTCGTTGATCTCTGTTCCTATGCAAGAACAGTGGATGGCTACTACGACTTGGCCGCTTTTTGTTCGATACCATAATCAGGGCAGAGATTGGCTTCTTATAGCAATGTTGAAGCTTAAGGAAGGCGTAGGTATTGATGAGGCGACTCTTGATCTGAATGACTCCCTGTCATTTGACGTTAGCCACTTGTATGAGGCTGCGCGAATTGATATTCAAAAATGGCAGAATGATGAGCAGCCGTACCTTTCATTTATAAAAAGGCGAGCTACCGATGCTGATGTTACCAAGTATTTTAGGGTGGCCTTGGCGTGTACTGAATACACTGATGCTCGACATAATACAGAAGTAACGGTTACAGCTCTTAATGATTACTTCGAGAGCGAGGGCTGGGAACCACTCAAAAGGCAAGTTGCTACGGATCGTTTATATGCTCATTGTGTTGAAAAGAAGGCGAATGATGAGCCGGTAAATTTGGTCGCGCTATCTGCAATTATTAATGATCAGGCTCCTGAGTCATTCATTAATTTCATAAGGGATAATGAGTATGAGGTGAGTGAGGTTTTTTCGCCAAATCCTGCCACTTACAAAAAATTGATGAGAGTTAGTAGGAGGTTTGGTAGTGTTAGTGTAAGCTTTGATGTTAATGATCTTCGGAATGAAACTGTTTATTACGATCCGGAGTTGCAAGGTTTGGTTATAATGAATCCTCCAGCAGACTTACTTGCTGAGATGGATAAGGCTCTCGGTGCTCAAAATGCTGCCAACGACGAAGATTGAGTTAGCTGTCGAAGTTTACAAGCTGCTGGAGAACCGCACCCTCGAGCAAGGTCGCTTGAGGGGGACTCTTCCCGGCGAAGTATTTGAAGAAGCCGTTACGAAGTTAAATAGGTTGGAGATGCTCCAAAGTTCGTCTGCTGAGACCAGAGAGGTGCTCTTTATGCCACCTTTGGAGCAGAACGCTTTTTTTGCTTTTTCATTAGATGATTTGCTGGCTACCAGCCAGCGGCGTCAGTCTGTGCCTGCCAAATTTTATCTGGCCGATATCAATTATTTATTTGAGGGAGACTATGAGGCTGCCCCTCCAGAAGTTTGTTCGTATGTAGATGCTGTTACCTTGGTAGGGTTGTTTTCTCCCCCGTTAGCTGATCACATTGTTCCTAAAGGCGCTGCTAAGTTGATTTTTTTTCATGGGGAAAAAATCGAGTTGTTCCTTGAATATAGTCGCGAGGAAATGTCTTGCTTGAGTGGTGTCTCGGCTTTTGCTCAAGACTATATAAAGACGGAAACGCACGTGGAGCAGAAGCGTACTATTGTTAAGTCTATACTTTTGGAGATGAAGAAGGAGGTTGGTGAGGGAAGGTTTCATATTGGGTTGATTATGTCTCGATTTGAAGAGTTTGCGAGGCGTGTATCGTCCAGTTATCAGTTGTACGTTTCGGAATTTTCTTTTCAGAAAATAAAGGCAGAGGTTGAAAAGAGTAAGTTTGAGGCGCTGACTAAAATCAACAAGGTTTTTTCCGATATACAGAACCAGCTTTTAGCTGTCCCAGTTGCACTGATAGTTGTCTGCGGTCAGATGGAAGTGGTTGACGGATTCTCTTTGAAGAATTTTTTTATTCTGGTAGGGTCACTTGTTTTTGCCGTTTTTATGTTGTTTTTAATACTGAATCAAAAAAATACCTTATCCACTATTTTTTTTGAAATGACCGCAGAGTGGGATTTAATTAAGGGTAAGCATAATGCGGTAAAATTAAAATTTGACGCGCCTTATAAGTTGCTGCGTGTTCGGTATAGATATCAGTCGATATTGTTGGAGGTCGTTGGTCTGGTAGTGCTTATCTCCTTTGGTGTGGCGCTCGTTATGTTCTTTTATTATTCTGAAAAGGGTGCTGTGCCATGGTGTGCGATTACTTGGACATCCATCGGCATTCTATCTTATGTCGTGTTCAGAGCTGTCTCACTGTTCTGTGATCCTTCCTTAAGAGAGGGTGGCGATAAGTAATCTGGTGATTATTAGTTAATTATCCAGCTTGCTTTGTTCGCGAACTACCGCCCGCTTGGCCGTTTTCTCACTGGCGTACAACCACCGCAACCGCCTCGGCTTCGCCTGATCCCCCGCCGTAATCGTCTTTTCCTTCCCGGTCTTCTGGTCGCGGTAATACGCGATGATCCCCGTGTAATCCCCCTTGTTTTCCTCCGCCAGATCCTCAACGTTGTCCTCCGGCAACTTGCTCTGCAGCTCCAGGCTAACCGTATAACCCCCGTCCGCACTCAAGCTGTGCTGAACATTCCCGCCATACCAAATTATCTCGTCGATTTCCGCCTTCACACCCTGAAGCGTATACGTCAGCTCGGGGATCAGATCCGGCCGCCCCATCGCTAGGGTGTAACTGAGCGTGGCACTGCCGCGCTGCAGGCGCCGAAACTCCGCACGGGCAGCGCGCAGGGCTGACTGCTGATCGCTGTACGTGTGGCGCAGATCCTTGAGGTTGTCACCGCCGCCGGCAATGGCCTCCTGTTTCTTGGCGCTGTTCACGTCGTAGTAATAGGCACGCACGCCGTCGTAGCTGTCGCGGTCGGCCTGCAGGTAACGGTGCTGGTCACCGTCTGCGCGGGTGAGCGTGATGTGCGGCAGATCCATGCCACTGGCGGTCTTGCCGCCACCCGCTGGCAAGCACAGCAGGCAACCGGCTTTCACGCTGGCCACCGCGTCGAATTCTTCACCAAGTCGGCTGATCAGGTTGGCGTCGGATTCGTTGGCCTGGTCCAGTTGCAGGATGGGCAGGCCGTCCAGCGCGCCAGCGATGGTGGCGGTTAGGCCGTTGCCAATGGCGATATCGCCCAGGACGTCGCCGAGGGTGGTGTTGCTCCAGCTGCGTTCGCGTTTGGTTTTGAGGCCCTTGCGCAGGTCTGCCGATCGAGCGCGGATGCTGAGCACGTCGGGCGCACCGCTATGTTCGGTTTCGTCGACGGTATAGGTGCCTTTGTCCACCAGGCCTGTGTCGCTCCAGCCCAACCACAACCGGACCACTGCACCCTTCGGCGGAATCGTCAGCAAGCCGTCATGGTCGCTGAGGGTGATGCTGAGTTGGTCGGCCTCGACGCCGCGGTTGTCGGTCAGCTCCAGGCTCATCAGCCTTGGGCTGATGATTTGTGCGATGTCCAATCCGTCGACGGCGAGCCGGAAGGCCGGCACCGGATAGGCTGCGTCCCTTACGTAGCGCTCTGCGGTGTTACGCAGGTAGCCCGTGACCTTGGCAATGATGGGCTCTATCACAGCAGGCCCCGCAGGATGTTGACGCCGATGCTGGTACCGGCGCCGAGCAGGTCGATACGGTCATCGTCGGTGCGCTTGAGGCTCAGGGTGAATTCAATGCGCCGTGCCGTACCGTCGGGGAAAAATATGGTCCTGGTTTCGCTGAGGCTTTCGATCACCCACAGGCCGTAGATCCGCCCTGTGCCCTCGACCATGGGCCACGCCTTGCCGGTGTTTGCCATCAGGCGTAGCGAGTCAAGGCTGAGGGCAGTGCCGGCTAGTTCGGGGAAGAGGATGCCAGGGAGGGTAATGGCGTCTTCACCACGGCCTACGAACTGCCGCGCGGGGGCTGCACCGATGCGGTTGTTGCTGGCGTGGCGCCAATCGGTTTGGCGTTGCAGTTCCTGATAAGCGGCGGTGTGGAGGCTGAACACGAACATGCCGAGGGCCATCATCATGGTGGTTATTCCAGATCGGAGAGTTTGCTGCGCTGACGCGCTTTCTTTTCGTTTTCGATGCGGGCAATCAAGGCGCGCAGTGTCTTCTCAAGGCTTTGCATGTCCGTGCCGGGGCCTACGGGGAAGTTAAATTCGTAGGTGTCGTGGCTGTCGTAAACCACTGCCGGCGGCGCGGCGCTGATCGGCGCCTTGGTGTCCACGGCAAACGCGGGCATAGCGGTTGTCCCCAGCGCCAGGGTGCCCGCCGCTGTCATCTGCTTGCCCATTGTGGTCAGGGCGTCTAGCGGTCCTTTTTGCCCACCTTCCAGGCCCTGCGTCAGACCGGCCATGGTGAACCCGCCCAGCTCCGCGAACACGCGCGAAGGGCTGTGGATGCCGAGCTTTTCCTTGAACCATCCAATGCTGGAGTCGCCGATCGAGCTGATGGCGTTTTTGACCGCGCCGAGCCCAGCCGTAAGTCCGTTAACCAAGCCGTTGACGATCATTCCGCCGAACTCAGTAAACCGGCTGGGCAGCTCAATGCCCAGGTAGCTCAGCACTCCGGCAAATGCCTGGTACAGCAGGCCGAGCGGGCTGAAGTTGACCAAAGTGGTGATGATGCCGCCAATCCCGCCGTCGAAACCCGCTTTGATTTCTGTCCAGGCATTGGCGAAGTAGTTCTTCACCGCGTCCCAGTTCTTGTAGATCAGGTAGGCACCACCCGCCAATGCGGCGACAACGGCGGCAATGACCAGGACAATCGGGTTGGCCGATAGGCCCCATAATGCGATGCCGACGGTGCGAAGCGCAGTCACAAGCGGGCCGATCAGAATGCCGCCCAGCGTTCGCAGCACTGTGCCGAACACCTTGAAAATACCGATCACGCCGGGCAGGCGTAGGCCGAACATAGCCAGGCCGAACCGCAGGAACAGGAACGGTCCCAGGATACCGGCGAGTGTTAAGGCGAGCCCGCCGAAAGCAGCTGACAACACCACTACACTGGCTACGATCTTCAATAGGGTCGCGGTCAACGCGGGGTTGGCTTTGACCCATCCATTCACCTTGTCCAGCACGCCGCCGATGGCGTCCATGACGTCGACCATCGTGGCCCGAACCGATTCACCCGCGCCGCTTTTGGTGTTGAACAACTTGTTTTGCAGCACCTGCCAGCGACCTTCGATCGCGTCGGCGCGGATATCCATTTCGCGCTGCATAGAGCCATTGGCGGCTGCGTCATTGACCAGGTCGAGCTGGCGTTTAAGCTCGTCCAGGTTGTTGACCAGCTTGCCAGCGTCCTTGCCGAACTCTTTGCCGAAAATCCGCGTCGACACCTCTGTCTGCTGCTCAGGCGACAGTTTCTTGATGCGGTTCAGGACACCCATCAACGTGCCCATGGCGTCCTTGCTCATGCCGCTTTGGACGGCTTTTGAGTCAAGGCCAACCATGGCCATGCCTTCCTGAAACTTCTTGCTCTGCATGGTGGCGATGGACAGTTCGCGAACCATAGCCCTGGAAGCGCTCGCGGCCACTTCTGGTGCAGAGCCTAGGGACAGAAAGGTACTGCCCAGCGCCGCCGCCTTGCGGTAGTCGAGCTTGTCGGCCACGTCGCTCATGCGGGTCAGCGTTTCAATGATTTCGCCGCCCTTGGACCGGGTGTTGTCGTCCAAGTAGTTGAGCGCGTCACCCAGTGCGGAGATGTTCTTGATCGGCACCTTGTACAGGCCGGCGATACGGCCCATGTCCTCACCGACCTGTTCCGCCGGCAGGTCGAAGGCCACAGCAGCGGTGGCCGACACCTTCGCCATGGTCAGTAGGTTTTCCTTACCCTGGATACCGGCCCGTGCCTGGGCTTCTACCAGGGCGGCGAACTCGGTGGTGGCGATGGGCATTTCGTTACTGGCCGCTTTGATCGCGTCAGCAAACTCGTAGTAGGTCGCGGTGAGCTTGCCGTTATTGTCCCGTGCTCCGTCGACCTGCTTGGCGACACCCATCATGGCGCTTTCGAAATCGACGTATTCCTTGACCACTCCGATGATCGGGCGGCTGGCGGCGTATGCCACGCCCAGGCTCGAGCCGCCGGCCACCGCCGCGTTGCCCGCAAACTGTTTACCCTTGTCGTAGGCGCCACGGGTCTCTGCCATGCGCTTCTGGCGGGCGCTCAGGGCCGTGAGGCGTTTGGTTTGTTCGCTGATACTGGCGTTGGCAGCGCTCATCTGCTCGCGCAGCTGGCGTTCGTGGGTGCCCAGGTTTTTGGTGCTGATGCCGGCGTCGTAGAGTTTCGACCGCAGGCCCTGCAACTGCACGCTTTGTTGCTGGTGCTGCTGCTTGAGCTTGGTGGCTTCGCGTACCGCCGCCTGAAACTCCCGTGTCATGGCCCTGGTCGGCGCGCCGGTTGCGGCAAATTGCTGACTGAGGGCTTTTACTTTTTCGCGGGCGGCAGTGAGGGCAGCACTGGTCATTTCAGACGCGGCGCGTTGAGTTCGCCAGGCGCTGACGTCTTTCTGCTGGGTGTTGAGTTCCTTCAGGCGGTCGCGGGCAGCCTTGAGCGCACGGGCGGTCTCCAGGCTGCCATTGTTGATTTGCTTCAACGGGCGGGTGGCTTTGTCGATGGCATCCAGCACCACCTGTAGCCGCAGATCATTTGCCATCGGTGGAACTCCGCACCCTGGCACGTTCGCGCCAGTCCATCAGCTCTTGCAGGCCCAACTGATCCATGTCAGCCGGTGCCCAGTGAAAAACCACTGCCAGGTCGGCCATGGCCTCTTCTACGCAACGAGGGATGCATCCGTCTTCGCCGATTTCTGTAGCAAAAAACCGGTGATTTTCGTGCTGAGCGCGACCAGGTCCGCCGGGTCCATCGACGTGACTTCGATGGCAGTCAGGGAAGGGCTGCTGATGCGCGGCACCACCTTGATCAAACTGTTGACGTCCATCTGCAGCAGATCTGCCAGGCTGACGCCGCGCAGCTCGCCCGAGTTGGGTTTGCGCAGGGTGATGCTGTCGATGCTGGTGGTGCCACGGCGGATCGGCGTGTCGAGGATGACGGTGTTGTCGTCGGCCAGTGGTTTCACGTCGGGTTGTTCGGTGGTTTCGGTCTTCATGGGTAAAGCTCCTGGTGATGAAAGGGGGTTAGCGATCGATGCCGGCGATCAAAGGCCGATGGCGCTGCGCTGTTTCTCCAGCATGTCGACGCCGCCGACCTTCTCGATGAAATTCAGCAGGTCGATTTCGATGATGTCTTCGTT
>Ga0157373_10002009_pt1 | contig 15416 bp, 14 predicted proteins | sample C65metaG_FD_113460 | JGI IMG/M metagenome (GOLD analysis project Ga0157373, IMG submission 113460) | Corn rhizosphere microbial communities from Kellogg Biological Station, Michigan, USA - C6-5 metaG | ecosystem: Host-associated > Plants > Roots > Rhizosphere > Soil | place: USA: Michigan... | reverse complement strand
TACTTCGCGTTCCCGCTGCTCGTGGGCTTCACCTTCGCGCCGTTCTGGGCCGCGGTGATCGCGCTGACGCTGCACATCGCGGCCTATGCGGCCGAGGTGATCCGCGCGGGCATCGAGTCGATCCGGCCGGGCCAGACGCGCGCCGCATTGGCGCTGGGCATGTCGCGTGCGCAGCTGCTGCGCAAGGTGCTGCTGCCGCAGGCCACCATCCGCATGCTGCCGGCCTTCGGCTCGATCCTCACCATCGCCATCAAGGACACGGCCATTGCCACCGTGATTGCCGTGCCCGAGCTGATGCACCGCGCCGAAACGGTGGCGGGCCAGAGCTACCGGCCGGTGGAAGTGTTCACCGCGGTGATGGTGGCGTACTTCGCGATCCTGTTCCCGGTCACGCGCGGCATCGACCGGCTCTACCACCGCGTCGCGCACCTGGGGCGTTCATGATGAAGAGGGCCATCCCATGACTTTCGACTGGTCCGTGATCTGGACGCACCGCCAGGCCTTGCTCGAAGGCGCGGCGCTCACCGTGGGCCTCACGGTGCTGACCATGCTGCTGGCCGTGCCGGGCGGCATCGTGCTGGCACTGATGCGGCTGTCGTCCAACAAGCTGCTGCAGTCGGCCTCGCTCGGCTTCGTGGAGTTCTTCCGCAACCTGCCGCTGATCCTGGTGATCTACTGGGTCTTCTACGTGATGCCGATGGCGGTGGACTTCCAGCTGTCGCCGCTCGTCACCGCGCTGGTGGCGCTGGTGCTCAACATCTCGGCCTACAACGCCGAGACCTTCCGCGCCGGCATCAACTCCATCCGCAAGGGGCAGCTGGAGGCGGCGCTTGCCATGGGCATGTCGCGCCGCCAGGCCATGTTCAAGGTGGTCATTCCGCAGGCGGGCCGCCGCATCCTGCCGGTGATCGCGAGCACCTGGGTCTCGCTCTTCAAGGACACCTCGCTGGTGTCCGTCATCGCCGTGAGCGAACTGGCCTACACGGCGATGCAGATCCGCGCGCAGACCTTCCGCGTGCTGGAAATGCTCACCGCCATGGCCGTCCTCTACTGGCTGATGGGCTACCCGCAAGCCAAGCTGGTGGACTGGATCCACCGCACATATGGAGTCAAGGAATGAACAACGACATCGCCCGCGCCCCGGCGCGCAAGAACGCCGACCAGCCGCCGGTGCTGGTCTACGAAGAGGTGCGCAAGCTCTATGGCGACTTCGTGGCGCTCAATGGCGTCTCGCTGCAGGTCCACAAGGGCGAGGTGATGTGCTTGATCGGCCCTTCGGGCTCGGGCAAGTCGACCCTGCTGCGCTGTACCAACGCGCTGGAAACCATCAACGGCGGGCGCGTGCTGATCGACGGCGTGCCGCTGCCCGCGCAGGAATCGGCGGTGCGCAAGGTGCGCCAGCGCATGGGCATGGTGTTCCAGAGCTTCGAGCTGTTCCCGCACAAGTCGGCGCTCGACAACGTGGCCATGGGCCCCATCACCGTGCTGGGCATGCGCGAGGCCGAGGCCAAGGCGCGCGCCATGGCGCTGCTCGAGAAGGTCGGCCTGTCGGCCAAGGCCGGCAACTTTCCGGCCAATCTCTCGGGCGGCCAGCAGCAGCGCGTGGCGATCGCGCGCGCCCTGGCCATGGAGCCCGAAGTGATGCTGTTCGACGAGCCCACCTCCGCGCTCGACCCCGAGACCGTGGGCGAAGTGCTCAGCGTGATGCAGAAGCTCGCGCAGGAAGGCATGACCATGATCGTGGTCACGCATGAAATGGGCTTTGCGCGGCGCGTGGCCGACTGGGTGGTGGTGTTCGAGTCCGGCGCCATCATCGAACAGGGCCCGCCGGCGCAGATCTTCGAGCACCCCACCGTGGAGCGCACGCGCGACTTCCTCGGCCACCTCGGCTGGAACGGCTGACGACGCACGAACGCTGCCGCCGCCCCGCCATCTCTCTTGCTTCAACCATGAAAATCACCAACGCCCGCGTCATCGTCTGCAGCCCCGGCCGCAACTTCGTCACCCTCAAGATCGAAACCGACGAGGGCCTGACCGGCATCGGCGACGCCACGCTCAACGGGCGCGAACTCTCCGTGGCCGCCTACCTCACAGAGCACGTCATTCCCTGCCTGATCGGGCGCGACGCGCACCAGATCGAGGACATCTGGCAGTACCTCTACAAGGGCGCCTACTGGCGCCGCGGCCCGGTCACCATGACCGCCATCGCCGCCGTGGACACCGCCTTGTGGGACATCAAGGCCAAGGCCGCCGGCCTGCCGCTGTACCAGCTGCTGGGCGGCAAGAGCCGTACCGGCGTGATGGTCTACGGCCATGCCAACGGCAGCGATATCGAGCACACGGTGGACGAGGTGCTGCGCTATGCGGACGCCGGCTACAAGGCCATCCGCGCGCAAAGCGGCGTGCCGGGGCTGGAAAAAGTCTACGGCGTGGGCAAGGGCACGCTGTTCTACGAACCGGCCGATGCCGACCTGCCCTCCGAGCACGACTGGTCCACCGAGAAGTACCTGCGCCACACGCCCAAGCTGTTCGAGCGCATCCGCGAGAAGCTGGGCTTCGAGCACCACCTGCTGCACGACGTGCACCACCGCCTCACGCCCATCGAGGCCGGGCGCCTGGGCAAGGCGCTGGAGCCCTTCAACCTCTTCTGGATGGAAGACGCGACGCCGGCCGAGAACCAGGACGCCTTCCGCCTGATCCGCCAGCACACCACCACGCCGCTGGCGGTGGGCGAGATCTTCAACTCCATCTGGGACTGCAAGGAGCTCATCGAGAACCAGCTGATCGACTACGTGCGCGCCACCGTGGTGCATGCCGGCGGCATCACGCACCTGCGCCGCATTGCCGACCTGGCCTCGCTCTACCAGGTGCGCACCGGCTGCCACGGCGCCACCGATCTGTCGCCGGTGTGCATGGGCGCGGCGCTGCACTTCGACCTGTGGGTGCCGAACTTCGGCATCCAGGAATACATGCGCCACACCGAAGAGACCGACGCCGTGTTCCCGCACGCCTACACCTTCGACCAGGGCATGCTCTACCCGGGCGACGTGCCCGGCCACGGCGTGGAAATCGACGAGGCGCTGGCCGCGAAGTACCCCTACAAGCGCGCCTACCTGCCGGTGAACCGCCTGCAGCACGACGGCACGCTGTGGAACTGGTGAGCGCCATGACCAGGCTGAATGCCGAGATGCTGGCCGCGCTGCCGCCCGCGGTGGCGCGCCCCGCCTACGACCGCGCCGCACTCGAGGCCGGCATCGTCCACCTGGGCGTCGGCGCGTTCCAGCGCGGGCACCTGGCCGCCGTCAACGAAGCGGCACTGCATGCGAGCGGCGACTTGCGCTGGGGCATTGCGGGCGTGTCGCTGCGCAGCCCCGACACGCGCGATGCGCTCGCGCCGCAGGACGGCCTCTACACCCTCACGCTGCGCGACGTGGACGAGGCCGGCACGCCGCGCGCGTCGCTGCAGGTCATCGGCTGCCTGCTCGGCGTGCAGGTCGCGCCCGAAGACCCGGCGGCGGTGCTCGCGCGCATCGCGCATCCCGCGACCCGCATCGTGAGCCTCACCGTGACGGAAAAGGGCTACTGCCACGACCCCGCCACCGGTGCGCTGCGTGCCGACCATCCCGACGTGCTGCACGACCTCGCGCGCCCCGATGCGCCGCGCGGCACGCTCGGCTTCGTGGTCTCGGGCCTGCGCCTGCGGCAGCTGCGCGGGCTCGCCCCGGTCACGCTGCTGTCGCTCGACAACCTGCCTTCCAACGGCCATTTGCTGCGCGGCCTGGTATTGGACTTCGCGCAGCGCGTCGATCCGCAGCTGGCACGCTGGATTGCCGAGCACTGCAGCTTTCCCTGCTCGATGGTGGACCGCATCGTGCCGCGCACCACCGACGGCGACCGCGCGCAGGTCAACGCCGCGCTCGGGCTGGAGGACGCCTGGCCGGTGGTCGGCGAACGTTTTCTCGAATGGGTGGTGGAAGACGATTTCGCGGCCGGCCGCCCGGCCTGGGATGCCGGCGGCGCCCGCTTCGTGCCCGACGCGCGCCCCTTCGAGACGCTCAAGCTGCGCATGGTCAACGGCGCGCATTCGGCGCTTGCGTACCTGGGCGCGATGGCAGGGCTCGACACCGTGGACCGCGCCGTCGCCACGCCGGCCCTGCACCGCTACCTCGACCGCCTGATGCGCGAGGAGATTGCGCCCACGCTGCCGGCGCTGCCCGGCCTCGACCTCGATGCCTACCGCCAGCGCCTGCTCGAGCGCTTCGCCAACCCGGCGCTCGCGCACCGCACCGCGCAGATCGCGATGGACGGTTCGCAGAAACTGCCGCAGCGCCTCTTGGGCACGGTGCGCGAGCGGCTCGCCGCAGGCGCTTCGATCGACCGTCTTGCACTCGCCGTCGCGGCCTGGCTGCACTACCTGCGCGGCATCGACGAACTGGGCCGCCGCCACGAGATCCAGGACCCGTTGGCCGATGCGCTGGCCGAACGCTGCGCGGCAGCCGAACGCGCGGCGGCCGCGGCCGCGCCGGCACAGGCCGACGAAGCGCGCGTGGCCGTGTTCGCGGCTTTCGCGCCAGTGTTCGGCAACGACCTGGGAAGCAACCCGCGCTTCGTCTCGGCCGTGGCCACGCAGCTGCGTGCGCTGCGCGAACTCGGCGTGCACAAGACACTGGCCGACCAGCCCTGAGCCAGCGCGCATCGGCCCGCGGTCACAATGCCGTGGCCATGCGCTTCTTCATCCGCCTCCTGCGCGCCCTTGCCGCGGCGCTGCTCGTTCCCATCCTGCTGTTCGAAGAATGGGGCTGGGAGCCGCTCGCCGCGCTGGTGCGCCGCCTCGCGCGGCTGCCGCTCTGGGCGCGGCTCGAAAACCGGCTGCGCGAACTGCCGCCGTGGGGCGCGCTGCTCGCGTTCCTGCTGCCGGTGCTGCTGCTGCTGCCGGTCAAGGTGCTCGCGCTCTTCCTGTTCGGCCGCGGCCATGCCGCAAGCGGCGTGACGGTGCTGGTCGCCGCCAAGCTGATCGGCACTGCCTTCGTGGCGCGCATCTTCCAGCTGGTCGAGCCCGCGCTCATGCGCATTCCGCTGTTCGCGCGCTGGTATCCGCGCTGGAAAGCCTGGAAGGACCATGTGCTGACGCTCGTCCGCGAGAGCCGGCCATGGCGCGTGGTGCGAGCCCTCAACCGCCGGCTCGCTCGCGGATGGCGGCGACTGCGCGGGGGGTGACTGCTTATTTTTACCCGGGTATATTGTATTTTTAGTTTTACCCGGATAATATATGGCGCATGAACATGCCCCAGGAGACGAGGCGCGCCCTCGCCAGGAAATACAAGGAAACGGTCCGCCCCGCGGGCGTCTTCGCCATCCGCAACACGCTCAGCGGCCGCCTCTACGTGGCCGGCAGTCTCGATGTGGAGGGAGCGATGAACCGCGCCCGCTTCGAACTCGGCCTGCGCTCGCACCGCAACAAGGCACTGGTGCGCGACTGGGCCGCGCATGGTGCGGCCAACTTCAGCTTCGAGGTGATCGACCGCGTCAAGGAGCGCGACGACCCGGCCTTCGACCGCGCCGCGGAACTCGAAAAACTCCTTGTGCTCTGGCGCGAGGAGCTTCAATGCCACGGCGACCGGGGCTACGACGCACCATGAGCATCGATCCGCTGGACCTGTGCCTCAACATCGGCCGCGCCCACGCCAGCCTGAACCTGAAGCTCCAGGAGCATCTGGGCGCTTTCCATGGCCTGGACTACGAAGACTTCACGCTGCTTCATCGGCTGCTGGGCGCCGAAGGCGGCCGCATGCCCACGGCCGAGCTTGCGCGATCCCTCGGGTTGCCGGTCTCGGCGTTGATTCGCAAAATGGTCCTGCTCGAAAAAACGGGCCTCGCCGAACGCACGGCCGGCGCGAATGGAAGCGGCCGCCACGCAGCCATCCGCCCCGGCGGCAGAAAATTGATGCAAGCTGCCGTTACGACCGCCGACGCGATCTGCGCCGATGCGGTGAAATCGCTGTCTCCGCAAAGCCTGCCGCAAATCAACGCTGCGCTCCTTGCGCTTTGCCGCGACGACACGCGCTACGACCGAAGAAACCCGACATGCCATCCGACACGCCACCCGGCAACCTGATAGTTTTTGCCGACTTCAAATGCATCGCCCAGGGAAGCACCGCCGACGTGCTCGCGCAACTGCGTGAGCGCAAGGACGACACGCCCTACCTGGTGTTCAACGAACAGACCGGTGAACTGCTCGACTTCGACCTGCACAACCGGGCCGGCGCCGTGGCGCATGCGGCCAGCGCCGAGACCGCCGAGGAAGCCCCGCGCGGCGTGGGCCGCCCCAAGCTCGGCGTGGTCGCGCGCGAAGTCACCCTGCTGCCGCGCCACTGGGATTGGCTCAACCGCCAGCCCGGCGGCGCCTCGGTCGCACTGCGGCGGCTGGTCCAGGAAGCGAGCCGCGTCAACGCCGACCGCGACGCCGTGCGCGCATCGCGCGAAGCCGCCTACCGCTTCATGACCGCGATCGCCGGCGCCCTGCCCGGCTTCGAGGAAGCCACGCGCGCGCTGTTCGCGGGCGAACGCGAGCGCTTCGAGGCGCTGATCGGCTCCTGGCCCGCGGACCTGCGCATCCACCTTCAAAAATTGTCTGCCGCCGGCTGGAGCACCACCGCATGAGAGCAAGTCCTGAAAACGCAGCCACCGGCCAGAGCGGCCTGCACGGAACGCCGGTGGCGCCCGTGGGCGCACCGCGCGCGCTGTGGAAGACCTTCCTTTTCTTCCTGGCGCCGATGCTGCTCAGCAACATCCTGCAGTCGATGTCGGGCACCATCAACAACATCTACATCGGCCAGATGATCGGCGTTGGCGCGCTGGCGGCCGTGTCGAGCTTCTTTCCGGTGATGTTCTTCTTCATCGCCTTCGTCATCGGCCTGGGCGCCGGCGCCTCGGTGCTGATCGGCCAGGCCTGGGGCGCGCGCGATGCCGCCAAGGCCAAGGCCATCGCGGGCACGGCGCTGTCGGTGGGCATCCTGCTCGGGCTGGCGGTGGCCGTGTTCGGCGGCGCCTTCACGACGCCGCTCTTGTCCTTCCTGGGCACGCCGCCCGACGTGCTGGCCGACTCCACGCGCTATGCGCGCATCATGCTGATCGCGATGCCGGGGCTGTTCGTGTTCCTGCTTTCCACCGCGATGCTGCGCGGCGTCGGCGACACGGTCACGCCGCTGCTCACGCTGCTGATCTCCACCGGAACCGGCCTCGTGGTCACGCCCGCGCTGATCCGCGGCTGGGGCGGCCTGCCGCAGCTGGGCGTTGCGAGCGCCGCCTGGGCCTCGGTGCTGGCCTTCGTGCTTGCCACGCTGTGGCTGGGCTGGCGCCTGCGCCGCCGCGGCAGCCCGCTGGCGCCCGATGCGGAGTTCATCCGCCACCTGCGCATCGACCCCAAGCTGCTGAAGGCCGTGCTGAAGGTGGGCATACCCACAGGCGTGCAGATGATCGTGGTGGCGCTGGCCGAGGTGGCGCTGCTCTCGCTGGTCAACAGCTATGGCTCCAGCGCGACCGCGGCCTACGGCGCGGTGAACCAGGTGGTGGCCTACGTGCAGTTCCCGGCCATCTCGATCGCCATCACGGCGTCCATTCTTGGCGCGCAGGCCATCGGCGCGGGCCGGGCCGACCGGCTGGGCGCCATCGCCAAGACCGCGCTGCTGATGAACCTGGTGCTCACGGGCGGCCTGGTGCTGCTGGGCTACCTGTTCTCGCGCCACCTCATGGGCTTCTTCATCACCAGCGCGCCGGTGATCGAGATCGCGCAGACGCTCTTGCACATCATGCTGTGGAGCCTGGTGATCTTCGGCATGGCCTCGGCCATCTCGGGGATCATGCGCGCCAGCGGCTCGGTGCTGGTGCCCACGGCCATCTCGATCCTGTGCCTGATCGGCATCGAGGTGCCCGTGGCCTGGTTCATGAGCCACCGCATCGGGCTCAACGGCATCTGGTGGGCCTACCCCGTGACCTTCGGCGCGATGCTGCTGCTGCAGACGGCCTACTACCGGCTGGTGTGGCGCAAGAAGGCGATCCGCCGGCTGGTGTAGGGCCGCGGGGCCGGCGCTTGCTCACTCGCCGTCGAAGGCTTTCTGCGCCGCGGCGAGGTCGAGCTTGATCATCTTCATCATCGCCCGCATTGCGCGCGCGGCCTTGGCCGAATCCTTGTCCTGGAACATCCGGATCATCGCCATGGGCACGACCTGCCACGACACGCCGTAGCGGTCGGTGAGCCAGCCGCACTGCACCGGCTGGCCGCCGCCCTCGAGCAGCCTGTCCCAGTAGTGGTCCACTTCGGCCTGTGTCTCGCACTGCACGAGCATCGAGATGGCCGGCGTGAACTTGTACTCCGGCCCGCCGTTGAGCACCATGAACGACTGCCCGTCGAGCTCGAAGGTGGCGGTCAGCAACGAACCCTTGAGGCTCGGATTGGTGTCGCCCCAGAACAGCCGGTCGGTGACGCGCGAGTTCGGAAAGATCGAACTGTAGAACTTGAGCGCGTCTTCGCCGTTGCCGTCGAACCAGAGGCAGGGAATGATCTTCTGCATGGGAATCTCCTGGGTCTTGATAATGAACCTGAAGGTTCAGTATCCAGGTGATGCGAGGTGCTTGTCAACCCTTCGGGCTCGCCGGCAGTACGACGCGGAATCCCACGCCCTGGTTCAAAAGGCCCTCGGTCACTTCCACCCTGCCCCCCATGCGGCCGGCAGCCTGCCTGACGATGGCAAGGCCCAGGCCCGAACCGCTCGCTTCGTGTCCCGATCCGCGATAGAAGCGCTCGAACACCTGCTCATGCTCGGCCGCCGGAATACCGGGGCCGTCGTCGGCCACCGTGAGCACCAAGCCTGCCGGGTCTTCGGTGCGAAGCGTCACGGTCACGTGTGCACCGCCGTGCACATACTGGACCGCGTTGTTGAGCAGGTTCTCCAATATCGACTGGAACGCCGGCACGTCGATGGGCGCGTTCAGGCTGTCCGGCGCATCGAATGTCAGCTCGACGCCGCGCGCCATGGCCCGCGGCGCCGCCTGTGCGAGGACCTCGCGGGCCAGCTGCGCAACGTCGACGCGTTTCGGCACCGCGGGCTGGGCATCGTCCAGCAGCGCAAGATCGAGCAGCTGCTGCGTCAGGTGCGAGGCCCGTGCGATCGCCTGCTCCAGATGAGCCTGGGCACGGCCGCGGCTCTCGCTGCTGTCCGCGCCCGCCAGCGCATGCGCCTGCGCCGCAATGACCGCCATCGGCGTTCGCAGTTCGTGCGCGGCGTCGTGCACGAACGCACGCTCGCGCGCCACCTTGTCGCGCAGCTGCTGCAGCATGCGTTCGATTGCGGATGTCAGCGGCCTGAGTTCCGCATAGGGCGGATCGACGCCCAGCGGCGAAAGATCGGATGCCTTTCGATGCCCGATGCCGTCGGCCAGGCGGCGCAACGGCCGCAAGCCGTGCTTCACCGCAAACCAGACTGGCAGCAGCACAATGGGAAAGGCGAGCAGCAGATAGGGCAGCACGCTGCGCGTGTTGTTGGGCAGCACCTTGACGAAGGTGCGCTCGGGCTCTGCAATGCGCAGCGACCAGCGCGGCGTTTCGTCCTGGTACACCCAGTACGGCTCGCCATCGATGTGCTGCGTTGCCACCTTTCGCAAGGGCCCGGCCAGGATCTCGCTGCGCAGTTCCGGCGACGAATGAATCAGCTTTCCGCCGCGGTCCGACAGCTGGAACCGGAGCGTCCCCGCCGGGTTGCCGCTGATCCGCATGCTCTTGTAGATCGTTTCGGCCGAGGCGATCACGGCGCGCGCGCGCGCTTCGTCATCGAGCTGCGAGATCGCCTGCGTCAACGACCTGCCGAGCCGGCTCAACCCCTGGTCGACGGTCAACGACTGCCGGAAGTTGATATACATGTACGCCTGCAATGCCAGCAGCACGAAGACGAAGGCCAGCAGCACCGCAAGAAACACACGCTGCACGAGCGAGGGGCGCCACAGCCTGCTCATGGCACGAGCATGTAGCCCACGCCGCGCACGGTGTGCACCATGGCACCGCCGATCTTGCGCCGCAGGTTGGACACATGCACCTCCACCGCGGCGAAATCCACCGGCTCGCCCAGGGGCTCCAGCTTTTGCGCGAGCACGCCCTTGGCAACCACCGCGCCCGGCTCGCGCGCCAGCTCGAGCAGCAGCCGGAACTCGCGCGGCGACAGTTCCAGCGGCTCGCCGTTCAGCGACGCCACGTGCCGGCGCGGTTCGATGGACAGCGTGCCCAGGGTCCACACCTCGCTGGCCTGCCGCGCCGAGCGGCGCAGCACGGCGCGAATGCGCGAAATCAGCTCGGCGGTGGCGAAGGGCTTGATCACGAAATCGTCCGCGCCTCCGTCGAGCCCGGCCAGCCTGTCTTCCACCGCCGAACGGGCGGTGATCACGATGACGGGGAGGCTGCTGCCCCCGCGCCGCCAGCGTGCGAGCAGCTCAAGGCCATTGCCGTCGGGCAGCGACAGGTCGAGCAGCACGCAGTCGAATGCGCTCCCGTCCAGTTCGCGTGGCGCATCCGCTGCCCGCCGGCGCCATTCGCTGCTCAGGCCGTCGACCTTGAGCGCGGCCTGCAGGGCGCGGCCAAGTTCAAGGTCGTCTTCGATCAGCAGGATGTGCACCCGGCCATTGTGCGCGAGCGAACCTTTGGCAAAGCCAAAGGTTGCGGCCCGCAGAATCCAGGCGCGGACAAGGCCGCACGCCAGAACATTCATGAGGGACCCCAAAGCATGAGAAACATCAGGACCCCCAGCGGTTGGTACGCCGCTCTTGCAGCCATGTGCAGCGCCGCGGCACTGCTTGCCGGCTGCGCCACCGGCCCCACGCACCCCGCGCTGGTGTCGGCGCGGCAGGACAACACGCTCCCGCCGCTCGTGCCGATGCGGCGTTTCGTGGCGAACATCGATGCGGTCAACGGCCACGTTCTCTCGCCCGATGGACAACAGCTTGCATGGGTGCAGGCGGTCGGAACCGATGTGGGACTTGGCGTGCGCAAGACCTCCGATGCAGCCGAGGTCAAAAGCCCCAGCACCCGCACCTTTGCGACCGGCACGCTCGCGCGGCCCTTCGTGTCCGGGCCAACCTACATGTGGCTGCCCGACAGCCGCCACCTGGCCTACCTCAAAGACTTCACGGGCGACGAGAACACGCAGATCTTCGTGCTCGACACCGAGGCTCCGGGCGCCAGGCCCTGGGCCGTCACGCCCTGGCCGGGCGTGCGCTCGGCCATGCTGGGATGGGGCGCGCCGGGCAGCGCCACCTTCCTGTTCGCGAACAATCAGCGGGACCGCTCCAGCATGGATCTTTTCGAAGGCGATGCCCGCACGCGCACCGTGCGCGAAGTTGCGCGCAGCGAGCCTGACAGCCGCGTGCTGGCCTGGTTCATCGACACCCGGCGCGAACTCGCGGGCCGCATGCGGCAGCTCGGAAGCGCGGACGGCTCCGACCGGCTTCTGGAACTGCGCCAACCCGACGGCAGCTGGCGCGCATTCCGGACGGTGAAGGCATTCGATTCCTTCTGGCCGCAGCGCATCGATCTCGGCGCGGGGCGGCTCTGGGCATTGACGAATGTGGGGCGCGACAAGCTTGCGCTGGTCGAGGTCGATCTTGCCAACGGCACGGAGAAGCTGCTCGCGGAAGATGCCGAGGTCGACCTTGACTACGGCGTGTTCCCGCCGCAGCAGGGAGCGCCGCTGGCGTATGTTTCCGAACCCGGCCGTCCCCGCATCTCCTACCTCGACACCGCACTGGCCGGCGAAGTGGCCGGCGCCGTGAAGACGGCCCGGGAGCGCGGCTGGCTGGAGGCCGAACCCGTCATCACGCGGCCCGCGAGCATGGCCAACGACGTGCGCCGCATCGTGCTGCGCTCGACCACCGAGAACGAACGCGTCGAACTGCTGCTGGACCGCACGAGCGGCCAGCTCACGCGCCTCACGCCGCCGCGCGAGCCGACGGCCGACCTCTTCTCGCCCATGGAACCCTTCTCCTTCAAGGCATCGGATGGTCTCATCGTGCATGGCTATCTCGTGCGGCCGCTCGGGGTAAAAGGGCCCGCGCCGCTGGTGGTCGACATCCACGGCGGCCCCTGGAGCCGCGACTCATGGCAATCTGCCGGCTTTACACCCACGCAGATGCTGGCGAACCGAGGCTATGCCGTCCTCAACGTGAACTACCGCGGCTCCGGCGGCTACGGGCGCGCCTTCATGATGGCGGGCGCGCGCGAAACCAGCGGCCGGCTTCAGCGCGACATTGCCGAGGCCGTGCAATGGGCCATCGACCAGGGCGTGGCCGACCCCAAGCGCATGGCCGTGCTGGGCGGCAGCTTCGGCGGGTTCTCGGTGCTCGCCCAATTGATCCAGAAGCCGCACGACTACCGGTGCGGCATCGACGTGGTGGGCGTGGCCAACTGGCCCCGCGTGATCGAGAACTGGCCGCCCTTCTGGCGCAACCGCCACTACTTCGCACTCTTCTACGGCGACGTGAACAAACCGGAGGAACGCGCACGCATGCTGCAGGACTCGCCCATCTCGCAGATCGACCGCATCACCGCGCCGTTGCTGGTGATTCATGGTGCCAACGACGTACGCGTGCTGCGGCAGGACTCGGACGACGTGGTGGCCACGCTCCAGAAGCTCGGCCGGCCGGTCGAGTACATGAGCTTTCCCGACGAGGGGCACAGCGTGCGCAAGTGGCGCAACCGGCTCGCGCAATGGCGAAAGATCGAGGACACCCTGGCGGTGTGCCTTGGCGGGCGCAGCAACGGGTTCGACTTCTACGAACTGATGCCCCGGCAATAGTCCTCGTGGCGCCGGGGCGCGGCGCGGCTTTTTTTCAGCCGCCGCTGCCGTGGTCCTTTGCCGCCCCGCCGCCGATCATCAGCCAGGCGCTCAAGGCGCTGAGCACCGCCAGGCCCGCGCTCAGCAGCATCACCCAGCGAAAGCCCGCGACGAAGGATTCGGCCACGGCCTTCTTCAGGGCCGCGGCGGTGGCCGCATCGACGCCCGGCGGCAGCGCGGCGCCGGCCAGCTTGCTGCGCTCGCCCTGGAGAAATGCCGTCGCCTCGGGCGATGCGCCGATGCCGTGCAGGCTTTCGGCCAGCGCGCCGTCGAAAGCCCAGGCCATGACCACGCCGAACACCGCAATGGCCAGCACCGCGGCCGCGCGCGACACCGCGTTGTTGACGCCCGAGGCCACGCCGGCCTGCTCCGGCCCCACGGCGTTCATCACCGTGGTGGTGAGCGGCGCCACGGTCACGGTCATGCCGAAGCCCAGCACCACCACCGCGGGAAAGAAGCCGCGCCAGTAGCTCGCTTCCACGCCGGGCACCGCAAACAGTGCGAAGCCCGCCGCGGCAATCGCGGGGCCGATCACCAGCGGCAGCCGCGGGCCGAAGCGGTCGACCAGCTGCCCGGCCCAGCCCGAGAGCGCGAACATGATGAGGATGAAAGGCAGCAGCGCCGCGCCCGCCACCGTGGCCGAGTAGCCCTGCACCTGGATCAGGTTGAGCGGAAAGAAATACAGCCCGCCGCCGAGCGCCGCATACAGCAGCAGGGTCAGCAGGTTGGCGCCGCTGAAGTTGCCGATGCGCAGCAGCGCGAGCGGCAGCATCGGCGTGCGCGCACGGCGCTCCACGGCAATGAAGCCCGCGCTGGCGGCGATGCCGATGCCCAGCGCCGCCAGAACCGCGGGCGAACGCCAGTGCTGCGTGGGCGCCTCGATGAACGCATAGACGATGCCGCCGAGGCCGGCCGTGGCCAGCAGCGCACCCACGAGATCGAGCCCGCCGCTGGCCGACGAGCCGCGGCTCTCGGGCACGTGGCGCCATGCGATCCACAGCACCAGCAGCGCCATCGGCACGTTGATGAGGAAGGCCCAGGCCCACGAGAAGTGATCGACCAGGAAGCCGCCGAGCACGGGTCCCGCGGCCGCCGTGATGCCGCTGAAGCCCGACCAGACGCCGATGGCCTTGCCGCGCTCCTTCTCGGGAAATGCGGCGCTGATGAGCGCGAGGCTGCCGGGCACCAGCAAGGCCGCGCCGATGCCCTGCACCGCGCGCGCGGCAATCAGCTGCTGCACGCTGCCCGAGAGCCCGCAGGCCACGGAAGCAAGGGCGAAGATGCCCACGCCGATCGCAAAGATGCGGCGCCGCCCGAAGTGGTCGCCGAGCGCGCCGCCCACCAGCAGCAGCGCCGCCAGCAGCAAGGCATAGGACTCGACCACCCACTGCGCCTGGAACGCCGTGGCCCGCAAATCGGCCTGGACGGCCGGCAGCGCCACGTTGACCACCGTGCCGTCGATGAAGGCCATGCTCGACCCCACGATGGCCGCGGCCAGCACCCAGGGCTTGGACACGTCGGGACAGGCGCCCTCCTGCGTCTTGGCGCCATGCAGGATCAATACGTTGTCGCAGGGTGCCTTGCCGATCTGTGCCATGGTGAGCTCCGATCTATCTGGAAGCAGATGCTTGTCTTGCTCCTTCCCCCTCCGGGGGAAGGTCGGGATGGGGGCTGCTCGCAACTGGGCGCCATGCATCGATGAGCGCCGTCGTGCCCCCACCCCGGCCCTCCCCCGGGAGGGGAGGGAGAAAGAGAATCAGGCCGGACATAAGGTCGCGGACGGATTCGCCCGCGCCGCATCCACGCTGCGCGCAATGGCCGCGGCCGCCGCGGCGGTGACGCGCTGCGCGCCCTGCGCCACCGCATCGATGCCGCCTGCGACCGCTTCGCCCGCGTCCAGCTGACACACCACGGTGCGCGGCTCGTCGGAGCGCCGCAGCGTCCAGTTGAAGCCTGCATCCACGCGCCCGCCGTCGACCGCGTCGAACCGCCGCACCTGCACGGCGATGCGCCACACGGGCTGAGCGGACGGGCGGCCGCCCTTGGTGACATCGAGCGCACCGAGCCGCGCCGCGATGCCGCTGGCCAGCGCGTCCTGCAGCTCGTTCTCGAACGACGCGGCCCAGCGGTGCTGCTCGAGCACGTCGACCTGCACGCTGCCGCCCGGCCGGCCCACCACCATCTGCGGCCGCGCGAGCCGCTCGGGCACCGCCACCGGCGCCAGCTCGATGTAGAGCGGCGCGGCGGTGCCGAGCGTCGACGGGGCCGCCTCCGCGGCCGGCACCGCGCTGGCCAGCGTGTAGTAGCTGTCGGGCTTGCTCGCGCAGCCTGCGAGGACCGCCAGCACCGCAATGGCCGCAAGCGGAAGCAGCGTTTTCCTGTTCTTCATTTCTTGTCGTCCGGTTTGCCGCGCAGGAGCGATTCGGGATGCCGCTCGAGGTAGTCGGTCAGCACGCGCACCGAGCCCGCGGCGCGCGTGAGTTCGCGCAGCGTCTGGCGCATGTCCTGCTGCAGCGGAGAGTCGTCGGCCAGCGTGCGCTC
>Ga0157373_10002004_pt1 | contig 15436 bp, 11 predicted proteins | sample C65metaG_FD_113460 | JGI IMG/M metagenome (GOLD analysis project Ga0157373, IMG submission 113460) | Corn rhizosphere microbial communities from Kellogg Biological Station, Michigan, USA - C6-5 metaG | ecosystem: Host-associated > Plants > Roots > Rhizosphere > Soil | place: USA: Michigan... | reverse complement strand
GGCCGAGGCCGAGCTCAGGTCGCCCATCGACGCCGTGGTGCGCGCCCGCCTGCTCGAGCCCGGCGACATGGCTTCGCCGCAGCGCCCGGCCTTCACGCTGGCCATCACCGATCCCAAGTGGATTCGCGCCTATGTGGCCGAGCCCGACCTCGGCCGCGTGCGGCCCGGCCAGCCGGCCAGTGTGGCCACCGACAGCCAGCCCGGCCAGCCGATCGCGGGCAAGGTGGGCTACATCTCGTCGGTGGCCGAGTTCACGCCCAAGACGGTGCAGACCGAGGAGCTGCGCAGCAGCCTGGTCTACGAGATCCGCGTGATGGTCGACGACAAGGAAGACCGGCTGCGGCTCGGCATGCCAGCCACGGTGCGGCTGCAGCTGTCGTCGACCGGCAAGCCGTGATGACCGATCTCATCGATCGTCCGTGCGCATTGCTCCCTCCCCTTCCGGGGGAGGGCTGGGGTGGGGGCGCCCCCATCCCAACCTTCCCCCGAAAGGGGAAGGAGCAAGACCGCATGCCCGGAGGGAGGTTGAATGCTGCGCGCTGAGCCGGCCGTCAGCGGACGCTCCCTGCACAAGCGCTTCGTGGCCAAGGGCTCGAAGCAGGTGGTGCGCGCGCTCGACGACGTGTCGCTCGAAGTGCCCGCCGGCACGCTCACGGCGCTGGTCGGACCCGACGGTGCCGGCAAGACCACGCTGCTGCGGCTCATGGCGGGCCTGATGCGCGCCGACGAGGGCGAACTGCGCGTGCTCGGCATCGACGTGTCGGCCGATCCGCAGGCAGTGCAGGACCGCATCAGCTACATGCCGCAGCGCTTCGGCCTCTACGACGACCTCAGCGTGCAGGAGAACCTCGACCTCTACGCCGACCTGCATGGCGTCTCCGCGGACAAGCGCCGCGAGCGCTATGCGCGGCTGATGGAAATGACCGACCTCGGCCGCTTCACCGATCGGCCCGCGGGCAAGCTCTCGGGCGGCATGAAGCAGAAGCTCGGCCTGGCCTGCACGCTGGTGCGCTCGCCCGACCTGCTGCTGCTCGACGAGCCCACCGTGGGCGTCGATCCGCTCTCGCGGCGCGAGCTCTGGCAGATCGTGCAGCAGCTGGTCGGCGAGGAAAAGCTTTCGGTGATCGTGAGCACCGCCTACCTCGACGAGGCCGAGCGCTGCAGCCACGTGTTCGTGCTGCAGGAGGGCCGGCTGATCGCAGAGGGCACGCCGGACGAGATCCGCGGCCATGCCGAGGGCACCTGCTTCGTCGCTGCGCCGCCCGAGGGCGAGGCGCCGCGCCTGATGCAGGCGCGCCTGCTCGATGCGCGGCAGCAGATCGTCGATGCCGTGCCGCAGGGCGGCGAAGTGCACTTCATCCGCCGCCCGGACGCGGACGACGCGGCGCTCGAAAAGCTGCTGGCCGGCGCGCGCGCCGAACCCGTGCCGCCGCGGCTCGAGGACGGCTTCATGACACTGCTGCGCACGCGGCAGGCCAGCGACACGAACATTGCCCCATCGGCGGCGAGCGAAGGCCTTGCGCCGGCCGAGGGTGAACCCGGCGAAGTGGTCATCGAGGTGAAGGACCTGGTGCGCCGCTTCGGCGACTTCGTGGCCGTGGCCAGCACCAGCTTCTCGGTGCGGCGCGGCGAGATCTTCGGCCTGCTGGGGCCCAACGGCGCGGGCAAGACCACCACCTTCCGCATGCTCTGCGGCCTCCTGCCCGCAAGCGGCGGTCAGCTGCGCGTGGCCGGCGTCGACCTGCGCCATGCGCGCGCGCAGGCGCGCCAGCGCATCGGCTATGTCTCGCAGAAGTTCGCGCTCTACGGCAATCTCACGGTGCGCGAGAACCTCTCGTTCTTCGGCGGCGCCTACGGCCTGCGCGGGCAGAAGCTGCAGGGGCGCATGGACACGGTGCTGCGGCAGTTCGACCTCGAGCGCGAACTCGACGCGCCCAGCGGGCAGCTGCCCGGCGGCTACCGGCAGCGCCTGGCCATGGCCACGGGCCTGCTGCACGAGCCCGAGATCCTGTTCCTCGACGAGCCCACCAGCGGCGCCGATCCGCTCGCGCGGCGCGAGTTCTGGCGCCGCATCACGGCGCTGGCCGAAGGCGGCACCACCGTCGTCATCACGACCCACTTCATGGAAGAGGCCGAGTACTGCGACCGCATCGTGATCCAGGACGCCGGCAAGGTGCTGGCCATCGGCACGCCGCGCGAGGTGCGCGCGCAGGCGCAGGACGGCGCAGACGGCGGAAGGCGCATCGACATGGAGCAGGCCTTCATCGGCATCGTCGAGAAGGCGCGGCAGGAAGAAAGGAGACAGCCATGAGCGGCTTCGGCACCCGGCTCGTCTCGCTCACGCGCAAGGAATTTCGCCAGCTGCTGCGCGACCGCAGCAACCTGGCCATCGGCATCCTGCTGCCCATGGTGCTGATCCTGATCTTCGGCTATGGCATGTCGCTCGACGTGAAGAACGCGCCGGTGGCCGTGGTGCTCGAAGATTCCTCGCCGATGGCGCACGAGGCCATTGCCGGCCTGCAGCTCTCGCCCACCATCGCACCCGTGCTGCTGGGCTCGATGCGCGACGCCGAGGCCCTGATGCGCGAGCGCAAGGTCGACGGCATCGTGCGCGTGCCCGCCGACTTCTCGCGCGCGCTGGCCGCGGGCGATGCGCGCGTGCAGCTCATCGTGCATGGCGCCGACGCGGGGCGCGCCACCATCATCCAGGCCTATGTGAGCAGCGCGCTGGCGCAAGCGGCCCTGCGCCAGGCCGACCGCGGCGGCGCGGCCGGTGCGGCCGCGCCTTCGGCGGGCCGCGTGACGGTGGAGCAGCGCATGTGGTTCAACGCCGCGAACACCAGCACCTGGTACCTGGTGCCCGGGCTCATCGTGCTCATCATGACGCTGATCGGCGCCTTTCTCACCGCGCTGGTGATGGCCCGCGAATGGGAGCGCGGCACGCTCGAGGCGCTGTTCGTCACGCCGGTGCGGCCGGTGGAAATACTGCTGGCCAAGATCATTCCGTATTTCGCGGTCGGCATGCTGGGCCTGGCGCTGTGCCTCCTGGCCGCGCGCTTCCTGTTCGCGGTGCCGATGGTCGGCTCGCTGTTCGCGGTGGTGCTCAGCTCGATGCTCTACCTGATCGTGGCGGTGAGCCTGGGGCTGGTGATCTCGTCGGTCACGCGCAACCAGTTTCTCGCGAGCCAGGTGGCGCTGATCGCCACCTTCATGCCTTCGATGATGCTGTCGGGCTTCCTGTTCGACCTGCGCAACGTGCCCACCGCCGTGCGCGTGATCGGCCACCTGCTGCCGGCCACCTACTTCATGGACCTGATCAAGACGCTGTTCCTCGCGGGCGACGTCTGGCCGCTGATCTGGCGCAACTGCGCGGTCCTCGTGGCCTATGCCGTGGGCCTGCTGCTGCTGGCCCGCATGGTCACGCGCAAGAGCCTGGACTGAAGGGGAGCATTCCATGATCGACTTCCTGCTGCGCATTGCCAACCTCTGCAAGAAGGAGCTGCTCGCCATCTTCAAGGACCCGGCGAGCCGCGTGATCCTGTTCGTTCCCGCCATCATGCAGAGCCTCATCTTCGGCTACGCCGCCACCTACGATCTCTCGAACGTGCCCTATGCGCTGCTCGACCAGAGCCGCACGGGCGCCTCGACCGAGCTCATTGCGCACCTGGACAGCACCGGCGTCTTCCATCGCGTGGCCACGCTGCGCACGCAGGCCGACATCCGCGAGGTGATCGATACCGAGAAGGCGCTGCTCGTGATCCAGATCGCGCCCAACTTCGAACAGCAGCTCGGCGCGGGCCAGCCCGCGGCCATCCAGCTGATCCTCGATGCGCGCAACTCCAACACCGCGGGCTCCGCGGCCGGCTACGTGGGCGCGGTGGTCGAGCGCTACAACGCCGAGCTGCGCACGCGCGCCGGCGCGCCGCCGGCTCCGCTCACCATCGAATCGCGCGCCTGGTTCAACCCGAACCTCCAAACGCGGTGGAACCTGCTGCCCGGCCTGATTGCCGCGCTCAGCATGCTGCAGACGCTGCTGCTCACCGCGCTCTCGGTGGCGCGGGAGCGCGAGCAAGGCACCTTCGACCAATTGCTGGTCACGCCGATGTCGCCGCTCGAGATCATGATCGGCAAGGCGCTGCCGCCGGTGCTGGTGGGCCTTGCGCAGTCGACGTTGATCCTGCTGGTCGCGCTGTTCTGGTTCGGCATTCCGATGGCGGGCTCGCTCATCACGCTCTACACCGGGCTGGTCTTCTTCACGGTGGCCAGCGTGGGCATCGGCCTGTCGATCTCGGCGGTGTCGGCCAACATGCAGCAGGCCATGCTCTACACCTTCGTCCTGCTGATGCCGATGATGCTGCTCTCCGGGCTGACCACACCCGTGCGCAACATGCCGCACGTGCTGCAGCTGATCACCATGGCCAACCCGCTGCGCTTCGCGATCGACCTGGTGCAGCGCGTCTACCTGGAAGGCGTGGGCCTGGCCACGGTGTGGCACAACCTGATTCCGCTGTCGATCATCGCCATCGTCACACTGCCGCTGGCGGCCTGGCTGTTTCGCCATCGTCTGGTCTAGGGAGCACTCCATGTCCGCATCGCGCACCCTCTTCTCCTGTTCCGCGCTCGCGCTCCTTCTTGCAGGCTGCGCCGTGGGGCCCGACCACCGGCCCGCGCAGCCGCAGGCGCCGGCCGACTGGTCCGCATGGCACGGCGGCTCGGCGGCGCTGCTCGGCGCCGAGCGCAAGGCCGCGCCCACAGCCGCCGCATCCGGCGACTGGAAGGCCTTCGGCGATCCGCTGCTCGACCAGTTGCAAGCCCGCGCCCTGGCCGCCAACCACGACCTGCAGACCGCGGCCCTGCACTTCGCGCAAAGCCGCGTCCAGCGCACCGCGGCCGCGGCGCAGCAGGCGCCACAGCTCAATGCCAGCGCCAGCGTGAACCGGCAGCGCCAGAGCGAGAGCGGCGCCGCCACGCGGATGATCGATGCGCTGGGCTCGTCGGTCGCCAACCGCGACCAGCTGATCCGCACGCTCAGCGAGCCCTACAACCTTTACCAGGCCGGCTTCGACGCCTCCTGGGAAATCGACCTCTGGGGCCGCGTGCGGCGCAGCATCGAGGCCGCCGATGCGGATGCCGGCGCATCGGCCGCGCTGCTGCAGCAGGCGCAGCTCAGCGTGCAGGCCGAGGTGGCGCGCAGCTACTTCGAACTGCGCGGCGCGCAGCGCGAACTGCGCGTGGCGAACGCCGACATCGCGGCCGCAGCCGAATCGCTCGAGCTGGTGCAGGCGCGTGCCGATGGCGGCCTGGTCACCGACCTGGACCCGACGCGCCAGCGCACGCAGCTGGCCGAACTCAAGGCGCGCATCCCCATGCTGCTGCAGCAGGAGGCGCAGGCCATGAACCAGATCACGCTGCTGACCGGCGCAGCGCCGGGCGCGCTGAACGCCGAACTCGCGCCAGCTTCCGATGGCGCGGGCAACCCGCTCGAAGCGCTGCAGGCACCGCCGCTGCCCGAGCTTGCGCTGGGCCTGCCCGGCGACGTGGTGCGCCGGCGCCCCGACATCGCCGCCGCCGAAGCCCAGCTGCATGCCGCCACCGCGCGCATCGGCGTGGCGGTGGCCGACCTCTATCCGCGCGTCACGCTCGGTGCGGGCTTCGGCTACGAATCGGCCGGCAGCGAGCGTTTTGGCGAATGGGGCAGCCGCCAATGGCACGTCGGTCCTTCCATCAGCCTGCCGATCTTCGACAACGACCGGCGCCGCAGCACGGTGAACCTGCGCGAGCTGCAGCAGCAGGAAGCCGCGGTGGCCTTCCAGCAGGCCGTGCTCAAGGCATGGCACGAGATCGATTCGGCGCTCAGCGCCTACGCCGCCGAGCGCCAGCGCCATGCCGAGCTGGCCGAGCGCGAGCGCAGCAGCCGCGATGCACTCACGCTCGCACACGCGCGCTATGCGAACGGACTCACGGATTTCGGCGTCGAACTCGACGCGCGCCGCGCACTGCTGCAGGCGCGGCGCGACCAGGTGCAGAGCACGAGCCGCATGGCGGTGGGCATGGTGGCGGTCTACAAGGCGCTGGGCGGCGGCATTCCCGCGGCGCCCGGCACTCCAGGCTAGAAGGTGTTGGTGAAGCTCGCATTGCCGAGCCCGGTGCCGATCGTCAGCACGCCCCAGTGGGTCACGTCGCGCATGAAGGGCAGTTCGCTCAGCCCCTGCACCACCGCGTCGTTGTGCATCAGGATCAGCGTGGGGCCGGAGCCGATCATCGGCATGCGCCGCCACAGCGCGCTCGGCAGGTGGAACGCGCGGCTTTCCCAATCGCCCGGCAGGTTCTGCGTGCCGCGCTCGATCGAACCGTCCTTGCGGATCAGCCCGGGGCAGGCAATGCCGATGAAGGGCGCCAGGCGGATGTGCTTGCGCTCGCAGTAGCGCACCATGTCCTCGAGCATGGCCGCGATGCGCTCGACCATGCCGGTGCGGTTCGGGTCGTCGTCCGCATGCCGCCATTTCTCCCGCCGCACCACCTTGGCAAGCGACAGGTCGCGTGCCTTGCGCCGGCGCGTCTTCACGATGCCGCAGCGCACGTTGGTGCCGCCGATGTCCACCGCCAGGATGGCGTCGTGCTTCTTGAGCATGGCCGGCGGTGCCAGGTGCACCCAGCCGATCAGGCCGCCGTCGTCGACCTCGTGCGACAGGCGCCCGAGCTGGACGTGAACGCCCAGCTCCTCGAGGATGGCGGCGGTCTGCAGGATGGCGCGCTCGCCCACGTCGCTTTCGGTGAAGCCGCCGCCCACCACGATGCGCTCCACCTTCTTCCATGAGGGCTGGCGCGTGAAGCGCTGGATCACGAGGGCCAGTTCCTCGGCGAACTCCTCGATGGCGCCGTGCATCAGGTCGCCGGCCGCCGAGGTCTTCAGCAGCACGCGGTCGAGCTGCTTCTTGCTGAGGTCGCGCGAGTGTTCCCTGCCCAATGGATCGGTGCCCGTCTTGCGGCGGCGCTTGCGCCAGCGCTCGAGCAGTTCCCTGAAGGCCGTCTGGCTGGCCTGGTCGCCCACGAAGCCGTCCTTGTCGCGCAACTGCAGGCTGTAGCCCTCGACCCGAAGGCCCGGGAGTTCGCGCAGGCCGTGAACGTCGGGGCCGGGCAGGAGATGGGTTTTCTTCTTCATGGCGGCCACTATGGGCGCGGCTGCATCTACGAAGCATCGGTAGCCCGCACCAGGGTTTGTAGGAGATTGGCGGGTACGCCGAGCGGTTCGATGTCTATACACTGGCCTGCGATGCCACTGCCCCATCACCGCATGCTGCGCGCCGCCTTGTTGTTCCTTGCCATGGCCTGGCTCGGTGCCGCTGCATCGGCGCAGCCCGGCGAGGGCACGCTGCGCGTCGGTTCCAAGCGCTTCACCGAGTCGTACATCCTGGCCGAACTGCTCGCGCAGACCGCGGCGCCCCACACCGCATCGCCGCCGGTGGTGCGCCAGGGCCTCGGCAACACGGCCATCGTGTACGAGGCGCTGCGTTCGGGTGCCATCGATCTCTATGCCGAATACACCGGCACCATCGCGCTCGAAATTCTCAAGGGTTCGCCAGCCGAAACGCGCGAGGCCATGAACGCGGCGCTGGCGCCCATGGGCCTGGGCGTGGCGATTCCGCTGGGCTTCAACGACGGCTATGCACTGGCCGTGCGGGCGGCCGATGCCGAGCGGCTCGGGCTGCGTACGCTGAGCGATCTTGCAAAGCATCCCGAACTCAAGCTCGGCCTGTCGAACGAATTCCTCGGCCGCGCCGACGGCTGGAAGGGCCTGGCCGCGCGCTACGGCTTCACCCAGGCGCCCACCGGCCTCGACCATGGCCTGGCCTACGAAGCCGTGGCCGCGAAGCAGATCGACGCGATCGACATCTACACCACCGACGCCAAGATCGAGCATCTCGGCCTGCGCGTGCTCGAAGACGACAGGAAATACTTTCCGCGCTACGACGCCGTGGTGCTCTACAGGCTCGACCTGCCCACGCGGCTGCCCCAGGCCTGGGCCGCGCTGAAAACGCTCGAAGGCCGCATCGACGAACACGCGATGATCGCGATGAATGCGCGCGCCGAACTCCAGAGCGTGCCCTTCGACACCATTGCGCGCGACTTCCTGGCCGGCGCAGGCCAGGGCGCAAAGACCCAGGAGCCCCGGCGCGGCTTCAGCGCCAAGCTGTTCGGCCCCGATCTCTGGCAGCTCGCGCGGCAGCACCTGGTGCTGGTCGCCGTATCGGTGGGCGTGGCGATCCTGATCGGCGTGCCGCTCGCGATCCTGGTGTTTCCGCATGTGCGGCTGCGCGCGCTGGTGCTCGGCTTCGCGAGCCTGCTGCAGACCGTGCCTTCGCTCGCGCTGCTGGCCGTGCTGATTTCCATGCTCGGTGCGATCGGCGCGCTGCCCGCGCTGATCGCGCTCACGCTCTATTCGCTGCTGCCGATCATGCGCAACACCGTGACGGGCCTGGCCGAAGTGCCGAACGGCCTGCGCCTGGCCGGCACCGCGCTGGGCATGACGCCGCCGCAGAGCCTGCGGCTGGTGCTGCTGCCGCTGGCACTGCCCACGCTGCTGGCGGGCGTGCGAACGGCCACCGCCATTGCCATTGGCACCGCGACCATCGCGGCCTTCATCGGCGCAGGCGGATTCGGCGAGCGCATCGTCACGGGGCTGGCGCTCAACGACCGCGAGCTGCTGCTGGCCGGCGCGCTGCCGGCCGCGGCGCTGGCGTTGCTGAGCGAGGGGATCTTCGAGCTCGTGGAGATGCTGATGCGCCGCCGGCGCCGGGCGCCGCCGCCTTCGCTTCTCCCATGAGGCATTCGCGCAGCAGCGTAGCGCCCGCTCCCAGCGTCTTGTCGCCGCGGTGGCAGAAATGGCACTGCTGGCTGGTTCCACCGCCGGGGCCGATGCGGCTCACCGGCAACTGCACCAGCGTTCCGGCGGCCAGGTCGCCGGCCACCAGCCACGACGGCATCTTTCCCCATCCCAGGCCCGCGCGCAGCAGCGCGAGCTTGATGTACATGTCGGTCACGCGCCAGGTCGAGGGCGAGAGCACATCGATGTCGTAGCCCTGGCTGAGCGTGCTCGGATCTTCCACCACGATCTGCACGTGCTCCGCCGCGGCGGCATCCAGGCCCCCCGCACCGCGCCGGCCCGCATGGACCGCCAGCGCATGCGACGGCGCGGCAACGGCCACGGTATGAAGCTGCATGAGGAATTCGCGGCTGATTTTTTCGTCGGCATGGCCGAAGGCCGCAATGGCGAGATCGCATCGGCCCGAATTCAAGGCATCGACGGTGCCGCCCATCGAGCTGTATTCCACGCGGATGGCAATGCTCGGGTAGACCGCATGCATGCCACGCAGCGCGCTGGCCAGGAGGTTCGGCGGAAAGAGCGTGTCCACCGCAACTGCCAGCCCGAGCTCGATGCCCTGTTCGAGCCCCTGCGCGCGCGAGCGCAGCGCCTCGACCTTCGACAGGATCACCCGCACGTCGCCCAGCAGTGCCTTGCCCGTGGGCGTGAGCACCGGCTTGTGGCCGGAACGGTCGAAGAGCCGCACCTGGAGCTGTTCCTCGAGATTGGCAATGGCATGGCTCACGGCCGACTGCACCCGGTGCAGCCGGGCCGCGCCGGCACGGAAGCTGCCGGCATCCGCCACGGCAACGAACATCTGCATCTGGCTCAGCGTGAGGATGTCCAGCATGATCTGTCCAATCGATTGAGTTGGCCGATATTATTCGCTTTCATTGATCGGGTGCCCGCTGCAAAGTGGCGGCATGCAGAACCGAATCGAAATGCGCGGCGCCACATCGCCACCCGCCGCTGCGCCGCTCTCACCTTCTTCAACGCACTGGCTCGGCGTGGCGCTGGTCGTGGCCGCCGGGGTCGTGGCGTCCCTCCAGGTCGGCAAGGTCGCCATTGCCGTGCCGCAGTTGCGCACGGACTTCGGGCTCGACCTCACGATGGTCGGCTGGCTCATGGCAACGTTCTCGCTGCTGGGCGTGGTTGGCGCGGTGCCGGTCGGCGCGTGGGTCGCGCGCGCGGGCGACAGGCGCCTGCTGGTGGCCGGCCTGCTGGCCATTGCCATCGGCAGCATGGTCGGCGCATGGGCACAGGGCATCGCAATGCTGCTGATCGGCCGCGTCGTCGAAGGCCTGGGTTTCGTGCTGATCACCATTGCCGGCCCTTCGGTGCTGCAGCGCATGGTCGCGCCCGGCGGCAAGGACCTTGCCTTCGCGATCTGGAGCTGCTTCATGCCCGCCGGGATTGCCATCGCGCTCTTCAGCGGCTCGCTGCCGGGCAGCTGGCGCGGCTTGTGGCTGGGCAATGCCGCGCTTGCGGGCTTGATCGCGGTGCTGGTGCTGGCGGGCGTTTCGCGCGGCGCGAGTGCAAATACCCGCGAAGCGCCGGTTTCGTGGCGCAGCATGGCCCGCGACGCGGCCGCCACGGCAAAGGCCAGCGCGCCGGCGCTGATCGCCGCTTCGTTCGTGATCTACAGCCTGCAGTTCTTCGCGCTCTTCAGTTTTCTGCCGGTGCTGCTGATCGAGCGCATGGGCGTGGGCACGGCCACCGCCGGACAGCTGAGCGCCGCGGCCTGCTGCGTCAACGTGGCGGGCAATCTTGCGGCCGGCATGCTGCTCCAGCGCGGCATCGCGCGCTGGCTGCTCGCGGCACTGGCCAGTGCGGCGATGGGCATCGCGTCCATCGGCATCTTCCTGCCGGTGCTCGGCGCAGTGCCGGCCTTTGTGCTGTGCCTGGTTTTTTCGGGCGCGGGCGGCCTGCTTCCCGCAACGCTGATCGGCACCTCTCCCATCGTGGCACCGAGCACGCGGCTGGTCCCGATGTCGATGGGCTTGCTCATGCTGGGCAGCAATCTCGGCCAGATGATCGGCCCCGTGATCGTGGGCGGTGCAGTGGATTCGCTGGGCTGGCCGGCGGCCGCCGCCATCGTCGCCCTGGCGGGCGCAATGGGCGTGCTGCTTGCACTGGGCCTGCGCCGCTCGATGGCGCGCGGCGGCCATCGGCTGTAGGGCGGACAAAGTGGACGGCCAGCGCCGGGCGCGTGCGGCGCCCGGCGCGGGGGTGGCATCAAGCCAGCGTGTACGCCGTCTTCACCGTGGTGAAGAACTCCTGCGCATACTTGCCCTGCTCGCGCGGGCCGTAGCTCGAGCCCTTGCGCCCGCCGAACGGCACGTGGTAGTCCACGCCCGCCGTGGGCAGGTTCACCATCACCATGCCGGCCTGGCTGTGGCGCTTGAAGTGCGTGGCGTACTTCAGGCTGGTGGTGGCAATGCCGGCCGACAGGCCAAACTCGGTGTCGTTGGCCGTGGCCAGCGCCTCTTCGTAGTTCTTCACCCGGATCACGCTCGCCACCGGGCCGAAGATCTCTTCCTTGTTGATGCGCATCGCGGCCGCCGATTCGCTGAACAGCGCCGGCGACATGTAGTAGCCGTCGGTCTCCAGCTTCAGCAGTTCCCCGCCGGCCGCCAGCGTGGCGCCCTCGCCCTTGCCGATGGCGATGTATTCCATGTCCTGGTCCAGCTGCGACTTCGAGGAGACCGGGCCCACGTCGGTGCCCTGCGCCAGCGCATCGCCGACCTTGATCTTGGCCATGCGCGCCTTCATCGCCTCGATGAACTTGGAGTAGATGCCTTCGGTCACGATCAGGCGGCTGGAGGCCGTGCAGCGCTGGCCGGTCGAGTAGAAGGCGCTTTGCACGCTGAGCTCCACGGCCTGGGCCAGGTCGGCGTCGTCCAGGATCACCTGCGGGTTCTTGCCGCCCATCTCGAGCTGCACCTTCTTGTGGTTGGTCACGCACTGCACCGCGATGTTGCGGCCCACGCCGACCGAGCCGGTGAAGCTGATGGCATGGATGCCGGGGTGGCTGACCAGCGCGTTGCCGATCACGCTGCCGCGGCCCATCACCAGGTTGAACACGCCCGCCGGAATGCCCGAGCGGCTGATGATCTCGGACAGCGCCCAGGCGCAGCCGGGCACGAGGTCGGCGGGCTTCAGGACCACGCAGTTGCCGAAGGCCAGTGCGGGCGCGATCTTCCAGGCCGGGATGGCAATGGGGAAGTTCCAGGGCGTGATCAGGCCGACCACGCCGACCGGCTCGCGCGTGATCTCCACGCCGATGTTGGGGCGCACCGAGGGCAGCACTTCGCCTGCGAGGCGCAGGCATTCGCCGGCGAAGAACTTGAAGATCTGGCCGGCGCGGGTGGCTTCGCCGATGCCTTCGGCCTTCGTCTTGCCTTCTTCACGGGCGAGCAGGGTGCCGAGCTCTTCCTTGCGCGCGAGGATCTCGGTGCCGATCTTGTCCAGCGCATCGGAGCGCGCCTGGATGCTGCCGGTGGCCCAGGCCGGGAAGGCGGCGGTGGCGGCGGCCACGGCGGCCTCGACATCGGCAGCCGTGCCCTGCGCGTAGTGGCCCAGCACGTCGGACAGGTTGCTGGGGTTGAGGTTGGGGCTGTAGCTTGCGCCGGCACGCCATTCGCCGCCGATCAGGTTGTCGAAGTTTTGCATGAGGATTCCTTGTGCTGCTCGATGGAAAGAAAGAAGCCGGAGCACTGCGTGTCCGGCTGCGGAAATGGAAACGGGAGACTAAACCTTCAGCGCACCATGCAGGGCTTTTTATTGTCGAAAGTCCACCCCGGGATCAGGTATTGCATCGCCTGCGCATCGTTGCGCGCGCCCAGGCCATGCTTCAGGTACAGCTGGTGCGCCTTCTCGACTTCGTCCATGTCGAGCTCCACGCCCAGGCCGCCGCGCGTGGGCACCTTCACGTAGCCGCCCTCGATCTGCAGCGGGGCCTTGGTCAGGCGCTGGCCGTCCTGCCAGATCCAGTGCGTGTCGATGGCCGTCACCTTGCCCGGCGCGGCCGCGGCCACGTGCGTGAACATGGCCAGCGACACATCGAAGTGGTTGTTCGAATGCGAGCCCCAGGTCAGGCCCCAGGCCTGGCACAGCTGCGCCACGCGCACCGAGCCCTGCATCGTCCAGAAGTGCGGATCGGCCAGCGGAATGTCGACCGACTGCAGCGAGAGGCTGTGCACCATCTCGCGCCAGTCGGTGGCGACCATGTTGGTGGCGGTCGGCAGGCCCGTGGCGCGGCGGAACTCGGCCATCACCTCGCGGCCCGAGAACACGCCTTCGGCGCCGCAGGGGTCCTCGGCATAGGCCATGACGCCATGCAGGTCGCGGCACAGGCGGATCGCATCGGCCAACAGCCAGCCGCCGTTGGGGTCGAGCGTGACGCGCGCCTTGGGAAAGCGCTCGTGCAGCGCGCGGATGGCCTCGACTTCTTCCTCGCCGCGCAGCACGCCGCCCTTGAGCTTGAAGTCGGTGAAGCCGTAGCGCGCGTGCGTGGCCTCGGCCAGGCGCACGATGGCTTCGGGCGTCATGGCTTCTTCGTGGCGCAGGCGAAACCAGTCGTCGGCGCCGCCGGGGTCGCTCTCGTAGGGCAGGTCGGTCCTGGTGCGGTCGCCCACGTAGAACAGGTAGCCGAGCATCTGCACGGCATCGCGCTGCTGGCCTTCGCCGAGCAGTGCGGCCACCGGCACTTCGAGGTGCTGGCCCAGCAGGTCGAGCAAGGCCGCCTCGACGGCGGTGACCGCATGGATGGTCACGCGCAGGTCGAAGGTCTGCTGGCCGCGGCCGCCGCTGTCGCGGTTGGCGAAGGCACTGCGCATGCTGTTGAGCACTGCGTGGTGTTTGCCCAGGGGCTGGCCCACGATGAGGCCGCGCGCATCTTCGAGCGTCTGGCGGATCTTCTCGCCGCCCGGCACTTCGCCGACACCGGTGTGGCCCGCGCTGTCGGTCAGGATCAGCAGGTTGCGCGTGAAGAACGGGCCGTGCGCGCCGCTCAGGTTCATGAGCATGCTGTCGTGGCCCGCGACGGGCACCACGCGCATGGCGGTGACCACGGGTGCGCCGGAGATGGGAGAAGCGGAGTCTGGAAGTGTCATTTTTTGCGCGAGCCCTGGAAGAAAAGTGCTGCTAGATCCGAACGGCCTGGCGGGCCAGCATCTTCCACTCGCCGCCCTGTTTTTGCCAGATGCCGAGGATCTTGAGCGCCACCTTGCCGGGCTTGCCCGAATCGTTGGTGTCGGCCGCGAGCGTGTGGCGCACGATCGCAACGTCGCCCGCCACCTTGATGGTCTGGTCGGTGATCGTGATGCTCACGAAGTCCGACTTGCCGGCCACCAGGTCGCCGATGAAGCTGGCCTTGGTGTCGACCTTGCCGCTCGAATGGCCGTAGCTCAGGTCGTCGGCCACCAGTGCGCCAAGGGCGGCCGGCGTGGGATCGATCATTGCAAGGCGCAGCCGCTCGGCGGCCGCGGCCACGGCCGGCTCGGCCGAAGCACCGCCGCCCGCGGGCGCCATGGCACAGCCCGAAAACATGACGGCCGATGCGGCAATGAGGAAGAACTTCTTGATGATGGACATGCGTTGTCTCCGTTGTTGTTTGTTGTCGTCGTTCCCGGCCCGGCCGCTTACTGCGGGCCGAGCGCGTCGATCAGCGCCTTGAGCTGTTCCATCTCGGCGGGCTGGAGGTCCGTGAGCGGCGTGCGCACCGGGCCGGCGTCGTGGCCGACGATCTTGGCACCGGCCTTGACGATGCTCACCGCATAGCCGGGCACGCGGTTGCGCAGATCGAGATACGGCATGAAGAAGTTCTTGAGCAGGCGGTGCTGCGTCGGCAGGTCGTCGGCGGCAACGGCCTTGTAGAAATCCATCGCGGTCTTCGGGATGAAGTTGAAGACGGCCGACGAATACACCGGCGTGCCCAGCGCCTTGTAGGCCGCGGCATAGACCTCGGCCGTGGGCAGGCCGCCCAGGTAGGCGAAGCGGTCGCCCATCTTCTGGTAGATGGCGACCATGGCTTCGATGTCGCCCACGCCGTCCTTGAAGCCCACGAGGTTCGGGTTGCGCTCGGCCAGCGCGGCCAGCGTCTCGGGCTTGAGGCGGCTGGTGGCGCGGTTGTAGACGATCACGCCGAACTTCACGCTCTTGCACACGGCTTCCACGTGCGCGGCCAGGCCTTCCTGGCCGGCTTCGGTCAGGTAGTGCGGCAGCAGCAGGATGCCGTGTGCGCCGGCCTTCTCGGCCGCCTGCGCGCACTGGATCGCAAAGCGCGTGGGGCCGCCGGCGCCCGCGATGATCGGCACCACGCCGCGGCAGGTGTCGACCGCGGTCTGGATGATGCCGGGGTACTCGTCGCCGGTCAGCGAGAAGAACTCGCCCGTGCCGCCGGCCGCGAACAGCGCGCTCGCGCCGTAGGGAGCCAGCCATTCGAGGCGCTGCTGGTAGCCCTTCTTGTTGAAGTCGCCGTTGCTGTCGAAGTCGGTCAACGGGAAAGAGAGCAGGCCGGAGCCCATGATGGTCTTGAGTTCTTGCGGGTTCATCGGGAAGAGTCCAGTGAAG
>Ga0157373_10001999_pt1 | contig 15460 bp, 8 predicted proteins | sample C65metaG_FD_113460 | JGI IMG/M metagenome (GOLD analysis project Ga0157373, IMG submission 113460) | Corn rhizosphere microbial communities from Kellogg Biological Station, Michigan, USA - C6-5 metaG | ecosystem: Host-associated > Plants > Roots > Rhizosphere > Soil | place: USA: Michigan... | reverse complement strand
GAGGAACACCGTGACGGACCCAAATAAACTGCGCCCCCATGAGCTCGCTCATGAGGTGTTGCAAGACACGGCTATGGACCAAGCCCTCGACTGGCTGATCGTCTTGCAGTGCCCGCAGCCCGGACAGCAAGCCGAATTCGAAGCCTGGTTGGCCAGCGACCCCGCCCACGTCCACGCCTTCGGCAAGGCCCAGGCCGCCTGGGGCGGCGCGCCCGTACACAGCGCCGCCGTCGCACTGGCCGCGCCGCGCAAACCCAGCGCCTGGCACCGGATCAAACCGCATTGGAAACCACTGGCCACCGCCGCCGTGTTGTTGATCGGCCTGTTCAGCTTCAGCAACCTGCCAGTACGCCTGCAAGCCGATCACCTCACCGTGGTCGGTGAACGCCAGCGCCTGCAATTGGACGACGGCTCCAAGGTGTTGCTCAACACCAACTCGGCGTTTTCCAGCAGCATCAAGGACCACCAGCGCATCGCACGCCTGTACCAGGGCGAGGCGTTCTTCGACATCGTGCCCAGCCATGGCGCGCCCCTGGAGATCGATGCCGGCCCCGTCCGCGCCAGCGTGCGCGATACTGCCTTCGCCGTGCGCTACCTCAATGGTGAAGCACAGGTACAAGTACAGCGCGGCGATGTGGACCTGAGCAATACCTTCGACGATGCCCGCGTGCGCCTGACGGCCGGTGAAAGTATCCGCATCGGGCCCAAGGGTTTCGGCCAACCCGCCAAGCTGGACGCCAACAAAGATTTGGCCTGGGTGCAGGGTCGGCTGATCTTCGAAAACTGCCCGATGAGCGAAGTGCTCGCCGAATTGCGCCGCTATTACCCGGGCTGGATCGTCAACACCAACGACCAACTCGCCAGCGTCGCGGTCACCGGCAATTACCGCCTCGACCAGCCCTTGGACGTCGTGCGTTCACTGGCTCACATCACCTCGGCCAAGCTGTCGGAATACCCGGCGCTGGTGATCTTGAACTAAATGAGAATTATTTTTACTCGATAGCCGACGGTGGTACGTCTCGTCTTAGCCAATGCAACTGATTCCTATTTGTCTCGGTTCGCGCCGATTCGATTCGTACACCAGAGCGCTCTCGATGTCCTCTTGTTTCAACCGCCGGTCCTCTTCGCCCGTCCTGTCCTTGCTGACTGCAGCCATCCTGCTGGCGGGTGCGCCCGTGATGACGGCCACCGCCGCCGAACCTGCCGCACGCAGCCACGGCAACTACAACTTCAGCATCGAACAGCAACCGCTGGTCTCTGCGCTGAACGCCTTTACCGCCGTAACCGGCTGGCAGGTCGGCCTGCCGGCGGAACTCGGCCAGGGTGTGTCGTCCCCTGGCGCACGCGGGCCGCTGTCGCCGGAAAAGGCCCTGGACCGGCTGCTGGTGGGGACCAACCTGAGCTACCGCAAACTGGGCAATAACAACATCGTGCTGGAAAAACGCGCGTCGGGCGGCACCCTCAACCTGCAGCAGGTGACCATCAGCGCCACCCGCAACGAGCAGAACATCAGCAGCGTACCGAGCACCGTGACCGTGCAGGAGCGCGAGGAACTGGACCGCCAGAACGTGAATACCATCCGTGAACTGGTGCGTTATGAACCCAACGTCTCGGTCGGCGGTGCCGGTGGCCGCTCGAGCAATTCGGGCTACAACATTCGCGGCATCGACGGCGACCGCATCCTCACCCAGGTCGATGGCGTGGAAGTGCCGGACAACTTCTTCAACGGCCCCTACGCCAAGACCCGTCGCAACTACGTCGACCCGGAAATCGTCAAGCGCGTGGAGATCCTGCGCGGCCCGGCTTCGGCCCTGTACGGCAGCAGCGCCATCGGCGGCGCCGTCAGCTACTTCACCCTCGACCCCGAGGACATCATCAAGCCCGGCCAGGACTTCGGTGCCCGCCTGAAAACCGGATACAGCTCCGCCGACGACAGCTGGCTGACCTCCGGCACCGTCGCTGGGCGCGTGCAGGACCTCGACGGCTTGCTGCACCTGAGCCAGCGCAACGGCCATGAAATGGAATCCTACGATGGCAACAACGCCACGGGCCTGGCGCGCACCGGTGCCAACCCCGAGGATGCGCGCACGACCAACGTGCTGGCCAAGCTGGGCTGGAACTATGGCGATGACAATCGCTTGGGCCTGACCTACGAGAAGTACAAGGACGATCGCGACGTCAATCTCAAGAATGCCGTGGGTGGTCCGTTCACCGGCGGGCGCGGCTTCAACTTCTACCGTGCGCGGTCGGGCAACGACACCATCACCCGCGAGCGTTTTGGTATCGAAAACCGCTTCGCCCTGGACTCGCCAATTGCCGATCAGATCAAGACCAGCCTCAATTACCAGATCGCCAAGACCGACCAGTCCACCGCCGAAATCTACCAGCCGTCGCGGCGTGTCTTGCGCACGCGCGAAACCCTTTACGAAGAAAAACAATGGGTCTTCGATGCCCAGTTGGATAAGGCCTTCAGCATCGGTGACACCGACCACCAAGTCACGTATGGCACCACCCTCAAGCAGCAGAAAGTCACCGGCTCGCGCGAAGGCTCCGCCACTTGCCTGGCTGTCGGCGGCGGCTGCACGGCCATCGGCGCACCCAGCCCGACGGCCAGCGACAGCGTGAAGAAGGCCAGCGATTTCCCGGACCCGACCATCAACACTTACTCGCTGTTCGCGCAGGACCAGATCACCTGGGACAAATGGACCTTCCTGCCCGCCGTTCGCTACGACTACACCCAACTCAAGCCCAAGTTGACTGAAGAGTTCCTCAACACCGTTGATCCGACACGGATCTACGCCCACAGCGACAAGGAAAAGACCTGGCACCGCGTCGCGCCAAAATTCGGCCTGACCTATGCGCTGACCGACCAATACACCTGGTTTGGCCAATACGCTGAAGGCTTCCGCACGCCTTCCGCCAAAGCCTTGTACGGCCGCTTTGAAAACCTGCAGCAGGGCTACACCGTCGAGCCCAACCCGGATCTCAAGCCGGAAAGCAGCAAAGGCGTGGAGACCGGGATTCGCGGCCACTTCGAGTCTGGTTCGTTTGACATCGCCGTGTTCTACAACAAATACCGCGACTTCATCGACGAGGACGCCTCCGTCGCCGGCGGTACCGCACAGCAATTCGAAGCCAACAACATCAAGCACGCCACCATCAAGGGGATCGAAGCCAAGGGGCGCCTGGACCTCGACGCGTTCGGCGCCCCGCAAGGCCTGTACACCCAGGGTTCGGTTGGCTACACCTACGGCCGCAACGACGACAATGGCGAACCGCTCAACAGCGTCAACCCGCTCAAGGGCGTATTCGGCCTGGGCTACGACCAGGACCACTACGGTGGCCTGCTGAGCTGGACCCTGGTGAAGAAGCAGAATCGCGTCGACAGCACCACGTTCCACGCGCCTGATGGCAGCACCACTGCCCCCTTCAAGACCCCAGGCTTCGGCGTCCTCGACCTGACCGCCTTCTACAAGGTCACCAACGACGTGACCGTCAATGGCGGCCTCTACAACCTCACCGACAAGAAGTACTGGAACTGGGATGACGTGCGCAGCTACGACGGCGTCGGGGAAGCCGGTGTGACCTCCCCGGCCAACCTTGACCGCCTGACCCAACCCGGTCGCAACTTTGCGATCAACGTGATCTGGGACATTTGACGACGCCCACTCACCTCGTCGAATTTCATCGACGAGGTGAGGATTTTTTACTGTGCCGCGTCTTCTTGTTCGTCTAGTTGATAACAGCTCTCTTTCGGGCACCAAGGCGCTTCCCTTCTCAAGGACTTTTTCATGACCGCTTCCCCTACCGCAGAACGTGCAAGCCTGCGCTCCCAGCGCCTGAACCAGATTACCAACGAGCCACACACCAAGCTCGACGCCCTGGTCAAGGCCCACGCCCCGTTTGAAACCCAGGCCAATTTCGCCCGTTTCGTGGTGGCGCAGTACCTGTTCCAGTCAGAACTGGTAGCGCTTTACAACGATGCTGAACTGATCAAGATCGTGCCGGACCTGGCCGAGCGCTGCCGCGCTGAAGCCGCCAGGCTGGACCTGGGCGATCTGGACACTGAAGTGCCTGCGCCGGTCGCCGGTGCCGTGAAGAACCCAAGCAAGGCCGAAGCCCTGGGCTGGCTGTTCGTGTCCGAAGGCTCCAAGCTGGGCGCCGCATTCCTGATCAAGCGTGCCGTGGGCCTGGGCCTGAGCGAAACCTTCGGTGCCCGTCACCTGGGTGAGCCGGCCGGTGGTCGTGCCGAGGGCTGGAAAAGCTTCACCCGCACCCTGGATGCGCTGGAATTCAGCCCCGAAGAAGAAGCCGCAGTGGAAAAAGGCGCGATCGACGCGTTTGTACGCTTCACCGTATTGCTGGAACAGGCGTACGCTACGGCCCCTGAACTGGCCTGACCCTTGGTTGGAATGCGATGAACATGTGGGAGCGGGCTTGCTCGCGAATGCAGTGTGTCAGCCAACACATCTCTGACTGATCCACCGCATTCGCGAGCAAGCCTGCTCCCACATTCAGATCTCATTTCATATTGATTTTCTGTGATATCCCTGCACATGACTGGCAAAACCCAATCCACCTCGAAAATCGCCCGGATCTTCTTCGGCCTGCTGGCCTACGTCAGCCTGGGCATCGGGTTGGTGGCGATTGTCGTGCCGGGTTTGCCCACCACCGAATTCATCCTCCTCGCCGCCTGGGCCGCTACCAAAAGCTCGCCGCGCCTCAGCGCCTGGCTGGAAAACCATCGGCTGTTCGGGCCGATCCTGTTCAATTGGCGCAACGGCAAAATCATCGCGCGCCGGGCCAAGGTCAGCGCCACCGTGAGCATGCTGCTGTGCGCCCTTCTCATGCTGGTGATGCTCGATCACGGCTGGCCGATCTACCTGGCAATTGCCGGTATGAGCCTGGGCAACCTGTGGATCTGGTCACGCCCGGAGCGGCTCGCACAGCCCATATAGCGCTGCGTGTAGGCTTTTTCCTACCGCTCATCGACTGTTTCTCATGAATTGATTTGTGACGCCGATGTTTCAGACAGAGCGCTGAATGGACTTGGCCTGCACTGCGTGCCATCCAACACGTCCATTCGCGAGTGAACCTATGTTCGACACCCTCTCCATCCGCTTGAAAATCGTGCTGTTGTCCGGCCTTTGCCTGCTGGGGGTGATTGCGCTGGTCGTCAGCATCAATATCTACAACACCAACCAGAATGATCGCCTGGTGAGCGACGCCAGCTCGCGCATGCTCACCGCCAGCGTGGAGCAACTGCTCCAGGCCAAGGCTGCCGAGCAAGCAGTGCAGTTGCAGAAAACCTTTGGCGACAGCCTGGTGGCCGTGACCGCCCTGGCCGACCAGATCAAGGACCTGCGCAAGCTCGCGGCACAACGCGGGCTGGAACCCGGCGCACTGCGCGAAGCACTCAACCAGAGCCTGAAAACGGCCTTCGAACGCAACAACAAGGTGCTGGGTATCTGGCTCTCATTCGAGCCCAATGGCCTGGATGGCAAGGACAGCGAATTCATCGATGACAAGGCCCGCGTCTCCAACGAGAAGGGCCGTTTCTCCAGCTACTGGAGCCGTGCCGGTGGCGAAGGCCTGAACACCATCATGGTCGAGGACGACCTGACCAAGACCACCCTCAACCTCAGCGGTACGCCCTACAACATCTGGTACACCTGCCCACGCGACACCCGCAACACTTGCCTGCTGGACCCGTACGAAGACACCGTAGCCGGTAAACCCGTACTGATGACCACCATCTCGCTGCCGCTGATCGTGGACGGTAACGTCATTGGCGTGGTGGGTGTCGACATCGCTCTCAACGCCTTGCAAGCCAGCACCGACGCCGCACAGAGAGATCTGTTCAATGGCGCAGCGCACCTGGAGATTCTTTCCAGCACCGGGCTGATTGCCGCCTACAGCGGTGAACCGGCCAAGGTCGGCAAGAACCTGATCGACACCCTCGGTGCCGAAGGCAAGGAAATCGTGCAGCGGCTGGCGAGCGACAACCGCATGATCCGCGAACAGGACGGCACCATTCGCGCGGTGTACCCGGTCAAGCCGATAGCCGACGCCAAATCCTGGGGCGTGGTGATCATGCTGCCCAAAGCGGTGATGCTCGCCGACAACGTCAAACTGCACGCGGTACTCGACGATGCGCAGGCAGCCGGCACCCTCAAGACGCTGCTGGTGGCCGCTGCCGCCGGCCTGCTCGGTTTGCTGCTGATCTGGCTCACCGCCACCGGCGTCACCCGGCCGATCAACAGCGTGGCCGCCATGCTCAAGGACATCGCCAGCGGTGACGGCGACCTCACCCAGCGCTTGGCGTACGCGAAGAAGGACGAGCTGGGCGAACTGGTGAACTGGTTCAACCGCTTCCTCGACAAGTTGCAACCGACCATCGCGCAGATCAAGCAAAGCATCACCGAAGCCCGTGGCACCGCTGACCAGTCCTCCGCCATCGCGCGCCAGACCAGCGAAGGCATGCAGGTGCAATTCCGCGAGATCGACCAAGTGGCCACCGCGTCCAATGAAATGAGCGCCACCGCCCACGACGTGGCCAACAGCGCCTCGAATGCCGCCAGCGCGGCACGCGGCGCCGATCAGTCGGCGCGTGAAGGTATGTCGATCATTGAGCAGAGCACCCGCGATATCACCTCCCTGGCCGAAGAAGTCAGCAAGGCCGTGGGCGAAGTCGAAGCCCTGGCGGTCAACAGCGAGCAGATTGGCTCAGTGCTGGAGGTGATTCGCAGCATCGCCGAGCAGACCAACCTGTTGGCACTCAACGCCGCCATCGAAGCGGCGCGCGCCGGGGAAAGCGGCCGTGGGTTTGCGGTAGTGGCCGACGAAGTGCGCAACTTGGCCAAACGCACCCAGGACTCCGTGGAAGAGATCCGCGTGGTGATCGAACGCATCCAGAGTGGCACCCGTGGCGTGGTTGCCACCATGCATTCGAGCCAGAACCAGGCCCAGAGCAATGCCGGGCAGATCCATCAGGCAGTGCAAGCCCTGGGCAAGATCAGCGATGCCGTCACCGTGATCAGCGACATGAACCTGCAGATCGCCAGCGCCGCCGAACAACAGAGCGCCGTGGCCGAAGAGGTCAACCGCAATGTCTCGGCGATCCGCACCGTGACCGAAACCCTCACCGGCCAAGCCACCGAGTCGGCGGCCATCAGCAGTCAACTCAATGCCCTGGCCAGCCAGCAGATGAAGCTGATGGATCAGTTCAGGGTCTGACTCGGTTGCAAAACCACTGAGATCCATGTGCGAGCCGGGCTTGCCTGCGATGCAGGCAAGCCGGTGTACCTAAAAGTACCGAGTCGATGCTATCGCAGGCAAGCCAGCTCCCACGGAGAGCAGGCTGGCGCTGGTCTAGAGACCGGTCCAGGCGCTGACAAACTGCGTCAGGTCTTCTTTAGCGGCGGTACGCGGCGGGTTCTGCGGCGTTCCCAGGTAAAGGAAGCCAATCACTTCCTCATCCGCCGCCAGCCCCAGGCCTTTGGCAACGTGGGCCGAGTAGGACAATTCGCCAGTGCGCCACACCGCACCAATCCCTTGGGCATACGCCGCCAGCAGGATGCCGTGGGCCGCGCACGCCGCAGCCAGCAGTTGCTCGGACTTGGGCACCTTGAAGTGTTCTTGCAGGCGGGCAATCACCACCACCACCAGCGGCGCGCGCAACGGGCCATTCTGGGCCTTGTCGATGGCGGCTTGCGGTGCGTCGGCGTCCTGCAGGCGTGCGGCCTCGGCCAGCAGCGTGCCCATCTGCTCGCGAGCAGCCCCTTCAACCGTCAGGAAACGCCAAGGGCGCAACTGGCCGTGGGCGGGCGCGCGCATGGCGGCGGCGAACAGCACGTCGCGCTGCTCCTGGGTCGGTGCCGGTTCCAGCAGGCGCGGCACGGAAACACGGTTGAGCAAAGCGTCGAGAGCCTGCATTGGCCACCTCCAGAAAAAAATGTGCGGTCATTCTAGCGGGAATGAATCGGGATGCCATCAAACGATAATTGCTCTTATTCATTGAGCCCCGCCCTGTTAGACTTTGCGACCCTATTTTCTGCCGTGGTTCAGGAAACTCGATGTTCCGTTCGCTACTTCGCCTGTCCGCAGCGCTACTGGCCTTGAGCCTGGCAGCCTGCGATGACGCGCCAAGGTTTACCAAGGCTGAGCCGGGTGAATCACGGGCGGGCGGCGCTGCGACGGTAAACAAGCGCGACCAGAACGCGTTTTCCCTGCCCTCGGCGAACCTGTCGCCCACCCGGCGCCTGGACTTCAGCGTCGGCAACAGTTTCTTTCGCAGCCCGTGGGTGATTGCGCCGTCCACCACCACTGCGCGCGATGGCCTGGGCCCGCTGTTCAACACCAACGCTTGTCAGAACTGCCATATCAAGGACGGCCGCGGGCACCCGCCGCTGCCCGACGCCACCAATGCGGTGTCAATGCTGGTGCGCCTGTCGATTCCGGATGCACCGGCGTATGCCAAGGCCATCGAGCAGATGGGGGTAGTACCCGAGCCCGTCTACGGCGGGCAACTGCAAGACATGGCGGTGCCCGGCGTCGTACCCGAAGGCAAGGTGCGGGTCGACTACACGCCGGTCAACGTCACGTTCAAGGACGGCACCGTGGTCGAGTTGCGAAAGCCTGACCTGCAGATCACTCAGTTGGGCTACGGCCCGATGCACCCACAGACCCGTTTCTCGGCTCGCATCGCCCCGCCGATGATCGGCCTGGGCCTGCTCGAAGCCATCAGCGACGCCGATATCCTGCGCAACACCGACCCGAAGACCGCCGACAAAGAAGCCATCGTCGGCCGCGCCAACTGGGTCTGGGACGACGCCCAGCAGAAAACCGTGCTGGGGCGTTTTGGCTGGAAAGCCGGGCAACCCAACCTCAATCAACAAAATGTTCACGCGTTCTCTGGCGATATGGGCCTCACCACCACCCTGAGACCGTTCGATGACTGCACCGACGCCCAGGTCGCCTGCAAACAGGCCCCCAACGGCAACGGCGCCGATGGCGAGCAGGAAGTCAGCGACAATATCCTGCGCCTGGTGCTGTTCTACACGCGTAACCTGGCCGTGCCGGTACGCCGTGACGTCAACACGCCGCAGGTGCTGGCCGGGAAAAACCTGTTCTATCAAGCGGGCTGCCAGGGTTGCCACACGCCGGCGTTCACCACGTCCGCCAACGCCGCCGAACCGGAACTGGCCAACCAGGTCATCCGCCCCTACAGCGACCTGCTATTGCACGACATGGGCGACGGCCTGGCCGACAACCGCACCGAATTCAAGGCCGGTGGCCGCGACTGGCGCACGCCGCCGTTGTGGGGCATCGGCCTGACGCAAACCGTGAGTGGCCACACCCAGTTCCTGCATGACGGCCGCGCCCGCAACCTGCTCGAAGCCGTGCTATGGCACGGCGGTGAAGCACACGCGGCGCGCCAGCATGTGTTGTCCTTCAATGCCGAGCAGCGCGCTGAGTTGCTGGCGTTCCTGAATTCTTTATAAGCTTTGCCCCAATTACAGAAGGGAGCTCGACATGTTCCGTCCCAAGTTGTTGTTAACCAGCCTTGCCGCCCTCGACCTCGGTGCCTGCTCGCCCCAGGACCCGCAAGCGGTGACCTCGGCGGCCATCGCCAAGCAAGTGATCCTGCCAACCTACAGCCGTTGGGTCGAAGCTGACCGCCAGTTGGCCGTCAGCGCCCTGGCCTACTGCCAGGGCAAGGAAAGCCTGGACACCGCGCGTGCCGACTTCCTCCACGCACAAAAGGCCTGGGCCGAGTTGCAACCGCTGCTGATCGGGCAGCTGGCCGAGGGCAACCGCGCCTGGCAGGTACAGTTCTGGCCGGACAAGAAGAACCTGGTAGGACGCCAGGTCGAGCAACTGGTTAGCGCCCAGCCGCAGATCGACGGCGCCGCCCTGGCCAAGTCCAGCGTGGTGGTGCAAGGCCTGTCGGCCTACGAATACATCCTCTATGACGCCAAGACCGACCTCGCCGACGACGCCCAGAAGGCCCGTTACTGCCCACTGTTGGTGGCCATCGGTGACCGGCAGAAGGCCCTGGCCGAAGAGATCCTGGCCAGTTGGAACAGCACCGACGGAATGCTCGCGCAGATGACCAAGTTTCCAAACCAGCGCTACGCCGATTCCCACGAAGCCATCGCCGACCTGCTGCGCGTCCAGGTGACCGCACTGGACACCCTGAAGAAAAAACTCGGCACGCCGATGGGCCGCCAGACCAAGGGCATTCCACAACCGTTCCAGGCCGATGCGTGGCGCAGCCAGTCGTCCCTGCAAAGCCTCGAGGCCAGCCTCGCAGCGGCCCAGACCGTGTGGGTCGGCGTCGACAACAAAGGCCTGCGTGGCCTGCTGCCGTCCGAGCAGAAGCCGTTGGCCGACAAGATCGACGCGGCCTATGCCGCGTCGCTGAAACTGTTCGCCAGCAACCAGCGCACCCTCAATGAACTGCTGGCCGATGACGCCGGTCGCCAGCAGCTCAACGATATCTACGACAGCCTCAACGTCGTCCACCGCCTGCACGAAGGCGAACTGGCCAAGGCGCTGGGCATCCAATTGGGCTTCAATGCCAACGACGGTGACTGATGATGCTCAGGCGACAGGCTTTGGCGGTTGGTAGCGTGCTGCTCAGCGCCCTCACATTGGGTGGCTGGACGCTGTTCAAAGGCAAAGACAAGGGGCCGCTGTTGCTGTCGGCGCGGGATGACGCGGACGGCAAGCACTATGCCGTGGGCTTTCGCCTGGATGGCAAGCAGGTGTTTGCCACCCAGGTCGGCCAGCGCTGCCACGACATCATCAACCACCCGACACTGCCGATCGCACTGTTTGTCGCCCGTCGCCCGGGCACCGAGAGTTACCTGATCGACCTGCGTGATGGCGCGCTGCTGCAAACCATCACCTCCAATGCCAATCGTCACTTCTATGGCCACGCGGTCATTCACAAGAGCGGCGACTGGCTGTACGCCACCGAAAACGACACGTCCGACCCCGGCCGTGGCCTGCTCGGCGTGTACAGGTTCGAAGGCGAGCGGCTGGTGCACAGCGGCGAAATCTCCACCCACGGTATCGGCCCGCACCAGGTGTCGTGGATGCCCGATGGCGAAACCCTGGTGGTGGCCAACGGCGGCATTCGCACCGAAGCCGAAAGCCGCGTGGAGATGAACCTCAACGCCATGGAACCGAGCCTGGTGCTGATGCACCGCGACGGCAGCCTGATCAGCAAGGAAACCCTCGGCCAGCAAATGAACAGCGTGCGCCACATGGGGATTGCCAGTGATGGCACCATCCTCACCGGGCAGCAGTTCATGGGGCCGTCCCAAGAGCGTTCCGAATTGCTGGCGATCAAGCGGCCGGGACAACCGTTCGTGGCCTTCCCGGTGGCCGATGAGCAGTTGCAGGCCATGGGGCACTACACCGCCAGCGTTGCAGTGCACAGTGAACTGCGCCTGGTGGCGCTCACCGCGCCGCGGGGCAACCGCTTCTTTATCTGGGACATGGACAGCGGTGCGCTGCGCCTGGATGGGCCGCTGCCGGACTGTGCGGGTGTGGGCGCCGTGGAGGATGGCTTTGTCGTGACGTCGGGCCAGGGTCGTTGCCGTTTCTACGATTGCCGCCAGAAACAACTGGTAGCAAAACCGTTGGAATTGCCCGCGGGGCTCTGGGACAACCATCTCCATCTGATCTGACGTGATGCCTTGTAGGCGTCCGGCTTGCAGGGCGCCTACAGGTCCGTTGCCTGCCAGGAATACCGTCTGGAATCCCCACTACACTCGGAGTAATGTTCCGGGCTTGTCTGTCTTCGTCTGCCCCAGTTTTTCCAAGGAATCGGAATATGCTGCGCCGTCGCATGCTGATCATGTTGGGTGTCGTCCTGCTCATTGTCCTGCTGCTGGGGGGCTATAAAGCCTTTTCCATCTATCAGCAGATTCAGGTGTTCTCTACACCCAAACCGCCGGTCAGCGTGGCCGTCGCGACGGCGGCTGAGCAGCCCTGGCAACTGCGCTTGCCTTCTGTGGGTACGCTCAAGGCGTTGCAAGGGGTCAACCTGAGCCTGGAGGTGGCCGGCACAGTCAAGGACGTGCAGTTCGAATCCGGGCAGAAGGTCAGGGCCGGGCAGCCCCTGGTGCAACTCGACAGCGCGGTGGAGAGCGCCCTGCTGGAAACCGCACAGGCCGATCTGGGCCTGGCCCAACTGGATTACGGTCGCGGCAGCCAACTGGTGGGTAGCCAGGCCATCTCCAAAGGTGAGTTCGACCGCCTCTCTGCGCAACTGCAAAAGAACAAGGCCACGGTCAATCAGCTCAAGGCCTCGCTGGCGAAAAAACACATCGTCGCGCCGTTCAGCGGCACCATCGGCATCCGCCAGGTGGACGTGGGTGACTACCTGGCCAGCGGCACAGTCATCGCCACCTTGCAGGACATCAGCAGCCTCTATGTCGACTTCTACATTCCCGAGCACGCGGTGCCGAAGGTCGCCCTCGGGCAGGCGGTACAGGTAGAAGTCTCGGCTTACCCTGGCGAGCAATTTCCCGGCAGCGTTAGCGCAATCAACCCCAAGGTCGAGAACAGCACACGCAATGTGCTGGTGCGCGCCACCCTGGCCAACCCGAATGGCAAGCTGTTGCCCGGCATGTTCACGAGCCTGGATGTGCTACTGCCCAATCCCGCTCCGCAGATCGTGGTGCCCGAAGGTGCGATTACCTACACCCTCTACGGCAACTCGGTGTACGCCGTGGCCGAGAAAAAAACCGACGGCGGTGAAGTGGAAAAGGATGCCAGTGGCAAACCCGTGCTGATCGCCGAACGACGATTCGTCGAGACGGGTGAGCGACGCGGTGGCCTGGTGCTGGTGACCAAAGGCTTGAACGCCGGCGAGCAGGTGGTCAGCGCCGGCCAGTTGAAACTGGACAACGGCACGCCCATTGCCATCAGCCCGGACAAAAACCTACCGGCAGGGCACTGAGCCATGAAGTTCACAGACGTGTTCATCCGCCGTCCGGTGCTGGCCATGGTGGTCAGCCTGCTGATCGTGCTGCTGGGCTTCCAGGCCTACAGCAAGCTACCGCTGCGCCAATACCCGAGCATGGAAAACGCCCTGATCACGGTGACCACCGCCTACCCCGGTGCGAATGCCGAGACCATCCAGGGCTATATCACCCAGCCCCTGCAGCAAAGCCTGGCCAGCGCCGAAGGCATCGACTACATGACCTCGGTGAGCCGCCAGAACTTCTCGGTGATCTCGATCTACGCGCGCATTGGCGCCAACAGCGACCGGCTGTTTACCGAGCTGCTGGCCAAGGCCAACGAGGTGAAGAACAAACTGCCGCAAGACGCCGAGGACCCGGTGCTGAGCAAAGAGGCTGCCGACGCCTCGGCGCTGATGTACATCAGCTTTTCCAGCGAGCAACTGAGCAACCCGCAGATCACCGACTATCTGTCTCGGGTGATCCAACCCAAGCTCGCCACCCTGCCCGGCATGGCCGAAGCGGAAATCCTCGGCAACCAGGTATTCGCCATGCGTATCTGGCTCGACCCGGTGAAACTCGCGGGGTTCGGCCTCAGCGCCAGCGACATCACCGACGCCGTGCGCCGCTACAACTTCCTTTCCGCCGCTGGCGAGGTCAAGGGCGAGTTCGTGGTCACCAGCATCAACGCCAACACCGACCTCAAGTCCGCAGAGGCCTTTGGCGCGATCACCGTCAAAACCGATGGCGACAGCCGCGTGCTGCTGCAAGACGTGGCGCGGGTCGAAATGGGCGCGGAGAACTACAACGCCATCAGCTCGTTTGGTGGGACGCCGTCGGTGTACATCGGCATCAAGGCCACCCCCAGTGCCAACCCACTGGATGTGATCAAGGAAGTGCGCAAGATCATGCCGGAACTGGAGTCCCAGCTGCCGCCCAACCTCAAGGCAGAAATCGCCTACGACGCCACGCTGTTTATCCAGGCGTCGATCAACGAGGTGGTCAAGACCCTGTTTGAAGCGGTGCTGATCGTGATCGTGGTGGTCTTCCTGTTCCTCGGCGCCCTGCGTTCGGTGGTGATTCCGGTGATCACCATCCCGCTGTCGATGATCGGCGTGCTGTTTTTCATGCAGTTGATGGGCTATTCGATCAATCTGCTGACCCTGCTGGCGATGGTCCTGGCCATCGGCCTGGTGGTGGACGATGCCATCGTGGTGGTGGAAAACATCCACCGGCATATCGAGGAAGGCAAGACGCCCCTGGATGCGGCGCTGGAAGGCGCGCGGGAGATTGCCTTGCCGGTGGTGTCGATGACCGTCACCCTGGCGGCGGTGTATGCCCCGATTGGTTTTCTCGAAGGGCTCACCGGTGCCTTGTTCAAGGAGTTCGCCCTGACCCTGGCCGGGGCGGTGATCATTTCCGGCATCGTCGCCCTGACGCTGTCGCCGATGATGTGCGCGGTGTTGTTACGCCACGATGAAAACCCTTCAGGCCTGTCACACCGCCTCGACCGGATGTTCGACAGCCTCAAGCGCCGCTACCAGCGCATGCTCCACGGCACCCTGAACACGCGGCCCGTGGTGATCGTGTTTGCACTGATCGTGCTGTGCCTGATCCCGCTGTTCCTCAAGTTCACCCAGACGCAGCTGGCGCCTGACGAAGACCAGGGCATCATCTTCATGATTGCCAGCGCACCGCAGCCCACTAACCTGGAGTACCTCAACACCTACACCGACGAGTTCATCCAGATCTTCAAAGCGTTTCCGGAGTACTACTCGTCGTTCCAGATCAACGGCTTCAACGGCGTGCAATCGGGCATCGGCGGTTTCCTGCTCAAGCCGTGGAACGAACGCGACCGCACCCAGATGCAAATCCTGCCCGAGGTGCAAAAGCGCCTGGAGCAGATTCCCGGCCTGCAGGTGTTCGGCTTCAACCTGCCCTCCTTGCCAGGCACGGGTGAAGGGTTGCCGTTCGGCTTTGTGATCAATACAGCCAACGATTATGAGTCGTTGCTCGAGGTGGCCAATCGCGTGAAAAAACGCGCGATGGAGTCGGGCAAGTTTGCCTTCGTCGATATCGACCTGGCGTTCGACAAGCCCGAAGTGGTGGTGGACATCGACCGCGCCAAGGCGGCGCAGATGGGCGTGTCGATGCAGGACCTCGGCGGCACCCTGGCAACCTTGCTGGCGGAGGCAGAAATCAACCGGTTCACCCTGGACGGGCGCAGCTACAAGGTGATTGCCCAGGTCGAGCGGGCTTACCGCGATAACCCAGAGTGGCTGAACAACTACTACGTGAAAAACGCCAAGGCGGAGTTGTTGCCACTCTCGACCCTGATAACCGTGACAGACCGCGCCCGCCCTCGGCAGTTGAACCAGTTCCAGCAGCTCAACTCGGCGCTGATCTCGGGGTTTCCCATTGTCAGCATGGGCGAGGCCATCGACACCGTGCGCCAGATCGCTATTGAAGAGACTCCGCCCGGT
>Ga0157373_10001998_pt1 | contig 15466 bp, 16 predicted proteins | sample C65metaG_FD_113460 | JGI IMG/M metagenome (GOLD analysis project Ga0157373, IMG submission 113460) | Corn rhizosphere microbial communities from Kellogg Biological Station, Michigan, USA - C6-5 metaG | ecosystem: Host-associated > Plants > Roots > Rhizosphere > Soil | place: USA: Michigan... | reverse complement strand
TTCAAGGGGCGAAGCACGGACATGGCCCACGGCGCCGTCAAGCACGACTACCACCTGGTCAACCCGAGCCCCTGGCCTCTGGTCGGCTCCATCGCCGCGACGGTGATGATGATGGGCATCGTGATTGGGATGAAGGGCCTTTTCGGCCTTCCCAAAGGCAACTGGCTGGTGGCGGCCGCGGGCCTGGCCGGCATCCTCTACACCATGATCGGCTGGTGGGCGGACGTGGTGAAGGAAGCCAATCAGGGCGACCACACCCCCGTCGTCTCGATCGGCCTGCGCTACGGCATGATCCTGTTCATCGTCTCCGAGGTGATGTTCTTCGTCGCCTGGTTCTGGATGTTCTTCGACATGGCGCTGTTCTCGGGCATGCGGGCGGCTTCGCCCATCCCGGAAGTCGCGCAAGCCTGGGCCGCCTGGCCGCCGAAGGGCGTGGAGCTGGTTCCCGCCTTCCACCTGCCGCTGGTCAATACGCTGACGCTGCTCCTCTCGGGCACCACCGTCACCTGGGCCCACCACGCGCTGCAGCAAGGCGACCGCCGCGGGGCCAAGATCGGTCTGGCGCTGACCATCCTGCTTGGCCTCTTGTTCACCTCGATCCAGGCCTACGAGTACCACCACATCCTGACCGAGAAGCTGTTCTACTCCGACGCCGCTTCGAGCTCGGGCCTCTATGGCTCGGCCTTCTTCATGGCGACCGGCTTCCACGGCTTCCACGTGATCATCGGGACCATCTTCCTGATCGTCTGCATGATCCGGCTGCTGGCCGGCGGCTTCACGCCGGAGAAGCACTTCGGCTTCGAGGCGGCGGCCTGGTACTGGCACTTCGTCGACGTGGTGTGGCTGTTCCTGTTCGCCTTCATCTACGTGATCTTCGGAACGATCTGACGTGACAGCGTGGCGGTGAATCCCTTCATCGCCGGTCTGCGAGGCCGCTGTCCCAACTGCGGCGAGGGCCATCTGTTCGAAGGCTTCCTGAAGGTCTCGCCGGCCTGCGAGGCCTGCGGCTTCGACCTCGCCAGGGCCGACAGCGGCGACGGGCCCGCCGTGTTCGTCATTATGATCGCCGGTTTCCTCGCCGCCTTCGGGGCGCTGTTCACAGAGGTCGCGGTGCATCCGCCGGTGTGGGTGCATCTGGTCATCTGGCTGCCGCTGACGCTGATCCTGTGCCTTGCCCTGCTACGGCCGATGAAGGGCCTAATGATCGCCGCCCAGTTCAGGAACAAAGCGTCGGAGGCGCGCTGGGATGAGTAGCGCCCTAAAGCCCTTCCCCCTGGATGGGGGAAGGGTTGGGATGGGGGTGGGGTCCTCTCCGCAACCACTCCCCTTGGCAGCACAAGCTGAGGTGCTTCCACCCCCATCCCCGACCCTTCCCCCATCCAGGGGGAAGGGAGCATGACCGTGCCTGTCGCTCAGAAGAGATTTCCGGTTGGAGCCACTCTGGCCACCGCCATCGCCTTCGCCATCCTGATCGGCCTGGGCGTCTGGCAGCTGAAGCGGCTGGCGTGGAAGGAAGACATCCTCACCCGCGTCGCCGCCGCCCAGACCGCGCCGGCCGTGCCGATCACCGGCGTGCTGCAAGCCGCCTCAAGGGGTGAAAACGTCAGCTACCGCCGCGTGACGGCGATCTGCCCCGGCCTGTCGGGCGCACCCTACGTCGAGCTCTATGCGCTGACCGAGGGCCAGATGGGCGTGCGGCTGATCTCGGCTTGCAGGTTGGAGGGCGCGCCCTACGGCTCCATCCTCGTGGATAGGGGCTTTGTGGCCGCCACCATCTCCGCCCGCCCGCCCGTGGACGCCAGCGACACCCGCCCCGTCGGCATCCGGGGCGTCTTGCGAAACCCCGAACGGCGCAACTGGTTCGCGCCCGCCAACGACCCCGCGCACCACCGCTTCTACGGCCGCCAGATCGCCCCGCTGGCGACCGCGCTCGCCGCGCCGAACCCCGCGCCGCTGTTCCTGATGGCGGAGACCTCGTCCAATCCGGAGTGGCAGGCGCTGAAGCCCGCGCCGCTGCCGGTGGACATTCCCAACGACCATCTGCAGTACGCGCTGACCTGGTTCGGCCTTGCGGGCGCTCTGCTCGCCGTCTATGCGGCCATGCTCTGGGGCAGGTTCAAGAGCTGATGGGTTACATTTCCACGCGGGCGGGCTCGGCGGGCGAGACCTCGCCGATCGGCTTCCTCGACACCGTGCTGGCGGGCCTGGCGCCCGACGGCGGTCTCTATGTGCCCGAGAGCTGGCCGATCTTCACGCGCGACGAGATCGCCGCGTTTGCCGGGCGGCCGTATGCGCAGGTCGCCGCCGCCGTGCTCGGCAAGTTCGCGGGTGATGAGATCGCGTCCGCCGATCTGCTGGCCATGTGCGAGGCCGCCTACGCCACCTTCGACCACGCGGCGGTGACGCCGGTGAAGCAGCTGTCGCCGAGCCTCTTTCTGCTCGAGCTGTTCCACGGGCCGACGCTGGCCTTCAAGGACGTGGCGATGCAGCTGCTGGGGCGGCTCTACGACTATGCGCTGTCGAAGCAGGGCCGCACCATGACGATCGTCGCCGCCACCTCCGGCGACACCGGCGGCGCGGCCGTCGAAGCCTTCCGGGGCCGCAAGAACGCACGCATCGTCGTCCTCTTCCCCGATGGCCGCATCAGCGAGGTGCAGCGCCGGTTCATGACCTGTGCGGCCGACGACAACGTCCGCTGCGTCGCCGTCGAGGGGACCTTCGACGACTGCCAGGCCATCGTGAAGGCCGCCTTCCAGGACGACCAGTTCCGCCGCGCGGTCGACCTCTCCGGGGTCAACTCGATCAACTTCGCGCGCATCGCCGCGCAGGTGGTCTATTACTTCACGTCCGCCGTGGCTCTGGGCGCGCCGCATCGCCCCCTGTCGTTCGCGGTCCCGACCGGCAACTTCGGCGACGCCTTCGCCGGCTATGTGGCTAGCCGCATGGGCCTGCCGATCGAGCACATCCTGGTCGCCACCAACTCGAACGACATCATGGCGCGCGCGTTCGAGGAGGGCCGCTATTCGCGCGGCGAGGTCGCCTTCACGCAATCGCCCGCCATGGACATCCAGGTCTCCTCGAACTTCGAGCGGCTCTACTTCGAAGCCGTCGGTCGCGACGGCGCCGAGACGGCGCGTGCGTTCGCAGCCTTCGCCCGCGACGGCGCGCTCGATATTCCGACGCAAGCCCGCTCGACTATGAGCGCCCTCTTCTCCGGCGCCTCGGTCAGCGAGACCGACACCGCCGCCACCATCCGCGCGGTGCTGGAAGAGACCGGCGAGATCATCGACCCGCACACCGCCGTGGCCGTCTGCGCCGCGCGCCGGGCGGGGACGCCGATGATCGCGCTCTCCACCGCTCATCCGGCCAAGTTCCCCGAAGCCGTCGAGGCCGCCTGCGGCCGCGCGCCGGTGATACCCGAGCGTTCCGCCGCGCTGGCCGACCAGCCCGAACGCTTCGACCGCCTGCCTGCCGATCAGGCCGCTGTGAAGGCCTACATCCGGGAGTTCGCCCGGGCGTGAGCGTGCGCCTGCATACCCTTTCCAACGGTGTGCGCGTGCTGTGCGATCCGATGCCGGGGTTGCAGACCATCGCACTCTCGGTCGTGGCCGGACGTGGCGCGCGCTACGAGGACGTCGCCCGCTCCGGCTGGTCGCACCTGTTGGAGCACATGGTCTTCAAGGGCGCGGGCGACCGCTCAGCCCGCGAGATCGCCGAGGTCATCGAGGCTGAGGGCGGCCAGCTCAACGCCGCCACGGCCTACGAGCGCACCAGCTTCCACGTCCGCGCGCTGAAGGGCGGCCTGCCGCTGGCCATGGACGTCATCGCCGACCTGATCCTGCGGCCAACGCTCACGGAGGCCGACCTCGTCCGCGAAAAATCGGTGGTCGGGCAAGAGATCGCCGAGGCCGCCGACACGCCCGACGACCTCGTCTTCGAACTGGCGCAGGCGGCCGCGTTCACTGGCCAGCCGCTGGGCCGCTCGATCCTCGGCACGGTGGACAGCATCGCGCCCGCGAACCCGCAGACCCTCGGCGCCTGGCGTGCCGAGCTCTACGCGCCTGACCGGCTGATCGTCAGCGTCTCGGGCGCCGTCGATGAGGACGAGCTGTTTGCGCTGTCGGAGCGGGCGTTTGGCGCCGAGCGCGGGGAGGGCGCGCCGCAGTCCGGCGCCAACACCTTCACCGGCGGCCGCGCGCCGACGACACGCGCGCTTGAGCAGGCGCACCTCGTCGTCCTGCTGCCGGCGCCCGGCGCCATGGACGACGACTACTTCGCTCTGCGCGTTTTCGCCGAGGCGCTGGGCGGCGGGATGTCCTCGCGGCTGTTCCAGGAGGCGCGGGAGAAGCGCGGGCTCGCCTACTCCATCGACGCCTACGCGGAGGCCTATTCCGACACCGGCGTGCTCGGCATCTACGCCGGGTGCCAGGCCAAGGACGCCGCCGAACTGGCCCGCGTCACGGCCGGCGAGATCGCTGCGCTGGGCGCCAGGATCGAAGACGCCGAACTCGCCCGCTGCAAGGCCCAGCTGAAGGCCCACCTGTTCATGGCCGCCGAACGCCCGCTCGCCCGCGCCGAACAAAGCGCCGGCCAGACCCTGATGTTTGGCGAGCCCTTCAGCCCCGAACACCTCGCCGCCAGCATCGACGCGGTCGCCGCCGCCGACATCGCCCGCGTGGCCGAGCGGATCGTGGCGCCTCGCCGGGTCGCGGGCGCGGTGCTGGGGCCGAAGGGAGCGATGGGCGCGCCTGAGGTGTTCGAACGGTCGCTGTTCGCCTGAGGCCTTTTCCTGCCGCGGGCGACGGGAGATGATGCGCTCATGGCCCTCCTCGATTTCATCGCGCCGGAAAGCGGCCTGAAGCTGACTGGCGAGGGCGTGCGGCTGCGGCCGCCGAAGTGGGCGGACTATGGCGAGTGGTCGGCGCTGCGCAGCGCCTCGCGCGCTTTCCTGCAACCCTGGGAGCCGACCTGGGCCGAGGACGACCTGACCCGCGCGGCGTTCCGGCGGCGCCTCGCGACCTACCAGCGCGACATCGATGCGGGCGTGGCCTTTCCCTTCTTCGTCTTCCGCGAGGACGACGGGCAGCTGGTCGGGGCCATCACCCTCTCGAATGTGCGGCGCGGCGTCGCCCAGATGGCGTCGGTCGGCTACTGGATCGGCCAGCCCTATGCGCGGAGCGGCTACACGCTGGCGTCGGTCAGGGCCGTCTGCCGCTTCGCCTTCGAACAGCTCGGCCTGCACCGGGTCGAAGCCGCCTGCATCCCGACCAACGAGGCCTCGGCGGGTGTGCTGTTGAAGGCCGGGTTCGAGGAGGAGGGCTTCGCGAAAGCCTATCTGAAGATCGACGGCGACTGGCGCGACCACCGCCTGTTCGGCCTGCTGGCGCCGGAGCTACGCGCCAAGCGCCGCTAACAGCTTCTCCAGCTCCGCCATGTCCGGGGGCAACGGCGTTTCGAACCGCAGCGGCTCGCCCGTGATCGGATGGGTGAACCCCAGCACCGCCGCATGCAGCGCCTGCCGCTCCAGCCCGGCTGTCTTGATCGCCTCGCGCACCGCGGGCGCCGGCGGGCCGGATCCGTAGGTGGGATCGCCAAGGCACGGCGTTCCCTTCGAGGCCAGGTGCACCCGGATCTGGTGGGTGCGGCCGGTCTGGAGGCGGCAGGCGACGCGGGCGGCCAGCGGCTTTTCCTGCGGGCCGAAGACGCGCTCGACGCTGTAGTCGGTGATTGCCTCACGCCCGCCGCTCTTCAGCACCGCCATCTTCTTGCGGTCGGAGGATGAGCGGCCGATCTGTGTGGTGATCGTCCCCTTGCGCGGGTAGGGCGATCCTCGCGTGAGGGCGACATAGACCCGCTCGATGTCGTGGGCGGAGAACAGCGCCGAGAGGCCTTGGTGCGCGGCGTCGGTCTTGGCCGCGACCATGACGCCGGACGTGTCCTTGTCGAGCCGATGCACGATGCCCGGCCGCGCCACCCCGCCGATGCCCGACAGGCTGGTCCCGCAGTGGCAGAGCAGCGCGTTGACCAAGGTGTGGCTGGGCGTGCCGGGTCCAGGATGGGCGGCCATGCCGGCGGGCTTGTTGACGACGATCAGGTGCTCGTCCTCGAACAGCACATCGAGCGGAATGTTCTCGGGCAGCGGCTGCGCCGGTTCGGGCGGCGGGATCAGCAGGGTGTAGAGGCCGGGCGCGGCCTTGGCCGAGGCGTCGGTGAGCGGCTTGTCGGCCAGGCTGACCTGCCCCGCCGCCATCAACGCCTGCACCCGCCCCCGCGACAGCTCCGGCAGTTTTCCGGCCAGCGTCTTGTCCAGCCGCTCGCCCGCATCATCGACGCCGATCTCGACGATGCGTATGCCCGGTTCGCCGGGTTCGAAGTCGTCGTCGGTCTCGGGGTCCCCCATGGTGGGGAACTTAGCCCTGTCGGCGCAGAAGCGCACTTTCCTTTCCGGTTAGAAGGTTGAGTATGTAACCAACCACAGAGGGCGCTCGGGAGGGACGGTTATGCGGATAGATCGGCGACGGGCGCTGGCCCTGCTGGGCCTCGGCGCTGCGAGTGCGACGGCGTCGGGCGCGAGCGCGGCGGCCAAGGTCAGCTTCAACCACGGCGTGGCTTCGGGAGACCCGCTGCAGGACCGGGTGGTGATCTGGACGCGGCTGACGCCCGCCGACGCGACGGCCGACCGGGTCAGCGCCGATTATGTCGTCGCCCGCGCCGATCGTCCCGGCCAGCCGATTAGCCGGGGCCGCGTCTTCACCAGCGCCGGCCGCGACTTCACCGCCAAGGTCGACGTCACCGGGCTGCAGCCCGGCCACGAGTATGTCTACTGGTTCGAGTCCGGCGGGGTGAAGTCGCCGGTCGGCCGCGCTAAGACCCTGCCGAGCGGCCATGTCGACGACGTGGTGCTGGCGGTGGCGACCTGCGCGCTGTGGCCGGGCGGTTATTTCAACGCCTACCAGGCGATCGCCGATCAGCCGCGCGTCGACGCGGTGATCCACCTCGGCGACTACATCTACGAGTACGGCATGGACGGCTTCGGCGGCGAGATCGGCGCCAAGATCGGCCGGACCGTCGATCCGACGCACGAGATTCTGAGCCTGGCCGACTATCGCCGCCGCCACGCTCAGGCCAAGTCCGATCCGATGCTGCAGGCCGCACATGCGAGGGCGCCCTGGATCGTGGTGTGGGACGACCACGAGGTCGCCAACGACGACTGGATGGGCGGCGCCGAGAACCACCAGCCCGCCACCGAAGGCCCTTGGTCCGAGCGCAAGGCCGCCGCGCTTCGCGCCTGGTACGAGTGGATGCCGATCCGCAATCTCGCGCCCGGCCAGCCGTTCGAGGCCATCAACCGCAGCTTCCAGTTCGGCGACCTCGCCAGCCTGATCATGCTGGAGACGCGCCTGACCGCGCGCGACCACCAGCTCGACTACGCCACCGACCTCGTCGTCGACGGCAAGCCCGACCCGCAGGCCTTCATGGCCAAGTACCTGAACCCGGCCCGCACGATGATGGGGCCCAAGCAGGAAACCTGGCTGGCGAGCGAGCTGGCCGCCTCCGTCCAGTCCGGCCGCCGCTGGCAGGTGCTCGGCAATCAGGTGGTGATGGCCCGCGTCGTCATGCCGGATGTCTCGAAGAAGATGACGCCGGAAGCCTACGCTCAACTGATGACAAGCCTGCCGCCGGACGTCCGCGCCATCGCAGCGCAAGCCCCGGCCGTGTCGGCAGCGGGTCTGCCCTACGACCTCGACGCCTGGGACGGCTACCCGGCCGCGCGCGAGCGGGTCTATGAGGCGTTCAAGGCCGCGCACGCCACGCCCATCGTCGTCTCCGGCGACAGCCACGCCTTCTGGGCCAACGAGCTCTATGACGCCTCGGGCGCCAACCGCGTCGCCGCCGAGTTCGGCGCGGCGGGGATCACCAGCCCCGGCATCTCCGACATCTTCGCCGGCGCGCCGATCAACGAGGCCTTCATGGACCGCAATGCGAAGGAAGTCCGCTTCACCGATCACGGCGCCAAGGGTTTTGTGCTGCTGACCCTGACCCGCGAAGCCGCCACCGCCGACCTGATCGCCGTCTCCACCGTCTATGCGCCGAAAGCCGAGACCCGCGTGCTCAAGCGTTTCCAGGTCGAACCGGCGACGGCCGGGGTAGGCGCGGTGACGGAGATTTCGTAAGGGGCGTTCAGCCAACCTTAAGGCGACGCAACGAGGCTCCGCGCCTATGCCGCTACCGATCCGCCGCGTCCCGACCCTCAGCCTCGTGGTGCCCGTGCACAACGAGACCGGCTCCATCGAGCCTTTCCTGGCCCGCACCGTCCCGATCCTCAAAGGGCTGGGGAAGGCCTTCGAATACGAGGTGCTGTTCGTCGACGACGGCTCGACCGATGCGACGCTTGCCGAGCTGCTGGCCGCGCGCGAGGCCAACCCGCGTATCCGCATCGTCGCCCTGTCGCGCAACTTCGGGAAGGACACCGCACTCGCCGCCGGTCTGGCGCATGCCACCGGCCACGCGGTCGTGCCCATCGATGTCGACCTGCAGGACCCGCCCGAGGTCATCCCGCAGATGGTGGAGAAGTGGCGCGAGGGTTTCGACGTGGTCAACGCCCGCCGCTCGGACCGCTCGTCGGACACCTGGCTGAAGCGCGTCACGGCCAAGCTTTTCTACCAGATCTTCAACCAGATGGCCGACCGGCCGATCCTGGAGAACGTCGGCGATTTCCGCCTGCTCGACCGCCGCGTGGTCGATGTGCTGAACCGCTTCCCCGAGCGGGCGCGGTTCATGAAGGGGCTGTTCTCCTGGGTGGGCTTTTCCCACTGCACCATCGACTACCAGCGCGCCGTCCGCCATGCGGGCGAGTCGAAGTGGAAGTACTGGAAGCTGTGGAACTTCGCGGTCGACGGCATCGCCAGCTTCACGACCGTGCCCTTGCGCATCTGGACCTATTTCGGGGCCCTGATCGCGCTGCTCGCCTTCATCTATGCGGCCGTGCTGATCGTGCGCACGTTGGCGTTCGGGATCGACACGCCGGGCTACGCCTCGCTGATGGTGGCGGTGCTGTTCATGGGCGGGATCAACCTGCTCTCGCTCGGCGTCATCGGCGAGTACCTGGGCCGCACCTACACCGAGGTGAAGGGCCGCCCGCTCTACATCGTCGACCGCACCTGGGGCTTCGAGCCTACTCCGCCAGCGCCCAAACGCGCGCCAGCACGAAAGTAAACGGCGGCACGCTCAGCAGCACGACCACCAGGCTGGCGGCATAGCTCCAGTGGAACTGCTTGGTCAGCACGCCGACGATGGTCTGGTTGACGCCGTAGGCCGCCAGCGACAGCACGGCGAACTTGGCGAAGGCATGCGCCCGCCACGGCGCGACCTTGAAGGTCAGGATGGCGTTGCCGAGGTAGGAGACGCTGAGCGCACAGCAGAAGGCCAGCGTGTTGGCCTTCAGGGGCGACAGGCCCAGCCAGCGGGCGCTGGAAAGACCGATAGCGAAATGGGTGGCGCTCGCCGCCAAGCCCACCACCACGAACCACGGCAGCTGCCGGCGAACGCTCACGCCTTCTTCCCGATGATGACGATGGAAAGCCCGAACGGCAGCGACCCGCGCCGCAGCCACGCGGCCTCCGAGGCGAACAGCCGCTCCAGGATGCGGTTGACCGGCAGCGAGGGCATGGCGTCGTCCTCGCCCTTCAGGCCCAGCAGGTTCTTGGTCACCCGCACGGCCGCGGCGACCGGGAAGAGCAGGGCGTTGAAGTAGCTGGCGCGCTCGACCTTCAGGCCCGCGTCGGCAAACAGCCGCTTCATCTTGCCCAGCGTATAGCGGCGCTTGTGGTGGTGCAGCTCATCGTGGTGGCTCCACATCCACTGATAGGCGGGCACCGTGGCGACCAGATAGCCGCCGGGGACCAGCAGCGAGGCCAACGCGGCGACCGCCTCCCTGTCCTGGTCCACATGCTCGATCACGTCGAAGCAGCAGACGGCGTCGAAGCTGGCGGGCGGGTAGGGCAGCTTGTCGGGCAGGAAACCGGGATCGACCTGCACGCCCCAGTGCTCGGCCACATACTTCCGCGAGGGCTCATCCGGCTCCATGGCCTGCACCGCGCCGAAGCGGCTGAGCAGCTTGAGGTTGCCGCCCGCGCCGCAACCGGCCTCGAGGATCCTGGCGTCCTTCGGCAGGTCCAGGTCGCCGATCAGGCGCGCCAGGATCGCCCGGCGCCCGGCGAACCACCAGTGGTCCTGCTCCAGCGCCTGAAGGCGCTCATAGATCACGCGTTCCATGCTGGGCCTCCTAGCACCAAAGCTGTTACCAGCCCACGAACGCCATTAACCGTGAACCTTTTGGTGAGACTTAAGGCCCGATAGCGCAGTCATGTCCGATAACGATCCGGTTTCGCGCTACATCCCGCCGCTGGCGATCCCGCTGCTGGTGGCGCTGTTCATGTACGGCGTCGTCATGTTCGCGCCGCGCGTGCTCTACGACGGCGACACGTTCTGGCAGCTCGCGGCCGGCCAGAAGATGCTGGAGCTGGGCCGGGTCCTGAAGACCGATCCGTTCTCATACACGATGCCGGACGCGCCCTGGCACACCCACGAATGGCTGTCGGAGATCTTCTTCGCGCTGGCCTACAGGGCGGGCGGCTGGAGCGGCGTGGTGATGCTGGGCGCCCTGACCACGGGGCTGGCCGCCTTCATCATGGGCCGGTGGCTGGCGAGGTTCGTCGCGCCGCTGACGGCGCTGCTGACGCTGTCGCTGGCCTTCTACGCCATGTCGCCGAGCACGCTGGTGCGCCCGCATCTGCTGGCCCTGCCGATCATGGCCTTCTGGGTGACCTCGCTGCTGAAGGCGCGTGAGCAGGATAGGGCGCCGTCGTTCTGGCTGCTGCCGTTGATGACGCTGTGGGCCAACATGCACGGCGGCTACATCTTCGGCCTGGCGCTGATCGGCCCGTTCGCGCTGGAGGCGCTGCTCGCCGCGCCGCGCGAGAAGTGGCTGGATGTCATCTGGCGCTGGGGCCTGTTCGGCGTACTGGCGCTCGGCGCGGCGCTGGTCACCCCGCACGGCATCGAGGGCCTGATCTTCCCCTTCAAGGTCATGTCCATGAAGAGCCTGAAGGACATCGTCGAGTGGAAGGCGGCCGACTTCTCGCAGCCGACGCCGCTCGAGGAGGCCATGATGGCCACCCTGCTGGTCGTGTTCGTGCGGGGGGTCCGCTTTCCGGTGATCCGGGCGCTGGTCCTGCTCGGGCTGCTGGCCATGGCGCTGCAGCACATCCGCCACATCATCGTGCTGGCCGTCGTCGCGCCGCTGCTGCTGGCCGAGCCGCTCGGCAAGGTGCTGGAGCCGGAGCATCGGGCGCAGCTCGGCAGGCTGCTGCGGCCGACCCTGATAGTCGCGCTCGTCGCCTTCCTGGGGGTGACGGCGGTGCGGTTCATCAAGCCGGTTGTGCGCATCGACGACGTTCACTCGCCGGTTTCGGCCTTCAACTCCGTGCCGCCGCCGATCCGCGCGACCCGCGTCTTCAACAGCTATGCGCTGGGCGGCTACCTGATCTTCAAGGGCGTGCCGGTGTTCATCGACGGCCGCGCCGACATGTACGGCGACGACTTCACCGGCCAGTACCTGAAGATCGCCCGCTCGACCGATCCGGCCGTGGTTGGGGCCGCGCTGAAGAAGTGGAACGTCGGCTGGGTGATCCTCGAGCCGGACACCGCCGCCATCAAGGCGATGGAGAAACTTCCCGGGTGGAAGAAGACCTACAAGGACAAGGCGGCCACGGTCTTCCTGCCGGTGGATCAGGGCCTCTCGACCAGCTTGCCGCCTTCGACGACCCGGTAGAAGCACGACCGGAAGCCGACGTGGCAGGCGCCGCCGTCGCCCTGCGGCAGCACCTTCAGCAGCACCGCGTCCTGGTCGCAGTCCACGCGCACCTCGACCACCGTCTGGACCTGGCCTGAGGTCTCGCCCTTCTTCCAGAGGCTGTTGCGCGAGCGGCTGAAGTAGTGCGCCTCGCCGGTATCCAGCGTGAGCCGCAGCGCCTCGCTGTTCATCCACGCCAGCATCAGCACTTCGCCCGTCTCGGCGTGCGTGGTCACCGCCGCGATCAGGCCGTTGGCGTCGAAGCGTGGCGCGAGCACGGTCCCGAGTTCGAGGTCTTCGGTGGAGGAGGCGGTTGGAAACATGCCGCCCTTCTACCCGTTAGCGCCGGTTGACGAAATCCAGGAACCGCTGTTGCAGGGCCCGGTCGGTCTTGAAGACGCCGGTGAACTGGGTGGTGATGGTCGAGACGTGGCGGTGGTGGACGCCGCGCGTGGTCATGCACTGGTGCGCGGCGTCGATCAGGACGGCCACGCCCGCGGGCTTGAGGCTGTCGGTAATGGCGTCGGCGATCTGCTGGGTCATGGTCTCCTGGGTCTGGAGACGGCGCGCGAAGATCTCGACCACCTTGGCGAGCTTGGAGATGCCCACCACACGGTTGGTCGGCATGTAGGCGACGTAGGCCTTGCCCAGGAACGGCGCCATGTGGTGCTCGCAGTGGCTCTCCACCTCGATGTCGCGCAGCATGACGATGTCGTCGTAGCCCTGCACGTCCTCGAAGGTGCGGTTGAGCTCCTTGGCGGGGTCGGCCGTGTAGCCGCTGAACCATTCCTCATAGGCGTCGACGACGCGCTTTGGGGTGTCGATCACGCCTTCGCGGCGCGGATCGTCGCCCGCCCACGCGATCAGCGTGCGCACGGCTTCCATGGCTTCGTCGCGGGTCGGGCGCTTGAACGGCTCAAGGCCGTCGGCAGCGCCGATCAGGGTCCGGTCGCGAGACAAGGCGTCCATTTCGGCTTGATCTTCCCAGGGCTGAGTTGCGCCGGAGCGCCTCTCGCCCCGGAATTACGCGTGCCACCCTCCACAAAGAAGGCTGACCGTGGCCTAGCCCTCTCCGCAAAGCTATATGGGGCCAGCCTACCCCTCGACAACCTCTGCCGTTACGTCAGGTCGCATGAACCTTCGCCTTTACGACACCATGGCCCGCGAAAAGCGGCCCTTCGTCCCCGCCGATCCCAAGCGGGTGACGATGTATGTCTGCGGGCCGACGGTCTATGGCTTCGCCCACATCGGCAATGCGAGGCCGGTGGTGGTCTTCGACGTGCTGTTCCGTCTGCTGCGGCGGCTCTACGGCGAGAACGCGGTGGTCTACGCCCGCAACGTCACCGACGTGGACGACAAGATCAACGCCAAGGCCGCCGACGAAGGCGTCGACATCTCGGTGATCACCGAGCGGTATCTGGCCGCCTATCACGAGGACATGGGGGCGTTGAGGGCGCTGCGGCCGACGCTGGAGCCTCGGGCCACCGCACACATCGCCGCCATGCAGCAGCAGATAGCGAGCCTGATCCAGCGGGGCGGCGCCTACGCCGCCGACGGCCATGTGCTGTTCGACACCCAGAGCTACCCCGACTACGGCAAGCTCTCCGGCCGGCCGCTGGACGAGATGATCGCCGGCGCCCGCGTCGAGGTCGCTCCCTATAAGCGTCACCCAGCCGACTTCGTGCTCTGGAAGCCGTCCAAGCCTGGCGAACCGGTCTGGGAGAGCCCGTGGGGTCCGGGGCGGCCCGGCTGGCACATCGAATGCTCGGCGATGATCGAGAGCGAGCTTGGCCTGCCGATCGACATCCACGGCGGCGGCATCGACCTGATCTTCCCCCACCATGAGAACGAGCTGGCCCAGGGCGTTTGCGCTCACGGCGGCGGCGAGTTCGCACGCCTGTGGATGCACAACGGCTTCCTCGACATGGCCGGCGAGAAGATGAGCAAGAGCCTCGGCAACGTCGTCATCCCCCACGACCTCTTGCAGCGCGTGCCGGGCGAGGTGCTGCGCTGGGCCCTGCTGAGCGCCCACTATCGCCAACCGCTGGACTGGACCGAGGGCCTGATCGAGCAGTCGCGCGCCTCGCTCGACCGCCTCTACGGCGCGCTGCAACGGGTGAAAGGCATCGCGGCCGAACGCACCGAACCGCCCGCCGCCTTCCTCGAAGCCCTGACCGACGACCTCAACACGCCGCGCGCCACGGCCGAACTCTTCGCGCTCGCCAAGGCGCTGGAGACGGCGCACGGCGAGGCCGAGAAGGCGCGGCTGAAGGGCGGACTGCTGGCCGCCGCCAATCTGCTCGGCTTCCTGGAGAAGGACGCGGACGTCTGGTTCGCCGGCGCCGCCGACGAAGGCCTGCGCTCGCAGGTCGAAGCCCTCCTCGAACAGCGACTTGAGGCGCGCAACGCCAAGGATTGGCCCACAGCCGACCGCATTCGTGATGAACTTGATGCGCTCGGCGTAATCGTGATGGACGGGCCCCAGGGTGCAACCTGGCGCCTTAAGGAGTCAGCGTAAGAGAGATGGCTGTGAAGCTTGAACACCGCATCGGCATCCGGGCGCCGGCGGAAGTCATCTGGGAGAGCCTGGTCGACGTGGGCGGCTGGGAGAGCTGGAACCCGCTCTATCCGCGCGCCGAGGGGACGATCCGGATCGGCAACACGCTGAACCTCACCGTCAACATCCCCGGCCAGGGGCCGCGCCACATCCAGCCGCGCATCCTCGATTGGGCGCCGGCGGATCATATCCATTGGCGGCTGTCGCTGATGCGGGGCTGGATCAAGACCATCCGCTATCTGGAAATCGAAGCGCTTTCGGAAACCGGCTGCATCTTCTCCAACGGCGAGATTTTCGAAGGCATGCTGGGCCCCACGGTCGCCAAGCGCTATCGCCGCCAGCTCCGCGCCGCCATGGCCTCCATGGGCGAGGCGCTGCAGGAGCGCGCCGAAGCCGCATGGCGCGAGCGGCAGGCGGCCACCACATAAGCCTCGCCATGATCGATGACCTCTACAGCGAAAAGATCCTGACGCTCGCGGCCAACATGCCGCGCGCCGGGCGTCTGGCCGCCCCCGACGCCAGCTCGGAGAAGGTCGCCAAGCTGTGCGGCAGCCGCATCCACGTCGATGTGAAGGTCAAGGACGGCGCCGTCGTCGACTTCGCCCAGGAGGTGAAGGCCTGCGCGCTCGGACAGGCCGCCGCCGCCATCCTCGGCGCGCACGTGATCGGCGCGAAACTTGACGAAATCGTCTCGGCGCGCGATTCCCTTCGCTCGATGCTCAAGTCCGCAGGCCCCGCGCCGAGCGGACGTTTCAAGGACCTGGCCGTGCTCGCGCCCGTGAAGGATTACCCGCAACGCCACGCTTCGACGCTGCTCGCGTTCGAGGCCGCGGCCGAGGCTGTCCGCGCCGCGACACGAACTACCGGCGCCGACGCTGCTTGATCGCGCGCTCACCCGTGCGATAAGCGCCGGGCTTCGTTCACCCAGCCTACGCGTCGGCATGAACTCCTATGAACGCGGCGTTCGCCTGGGTCTGAAGACCTACAAGGCCACGCTGTCGCCCCTGATCGGGCAGCACTGCCGCTACACCCCGACCTGCTCGGAGTACGCAGCG
>Ga0157373_10001997_pt1 | contig 15469 bp, 12 predicted proteins | sample C65metaG_FD_113460 | JGI IMG/M metagenome (GOLD analysis project Ga0157373, IMG submission 113460) | Corn rhizosphere microbial communities from Kellogg Biological Station, Michigan, USA - C6-5 metaG | ecosystem: Host-associated > Plants > Roots > Rhizosphere > Soil | place: USA: Michigan... | reverse complement strand
CTATGCCATGGATCGGCGTTTTGGCCGTGAGGCTCGCATGCAGATAAGCAGAGAGCTGGGGCATGGTCGGATCGATGTGGTTGCTTCCTATATTGGGGGCGGGGTATGCCCAAGGCGTTTGTTATGGAGGTATTTTCGGCTGGGGTGCTAACTGGGTCGCATGCAACTAGGCAGCGGCACATGCGGCAAGCGAGAATTATCCAGACTGCTATAGCAGAGCGGTGGCAGCGGGAGTCTCCTTGGGGGTGGCAGAGGAAGCACCTGGAACGGTTTCCCAAGTATGGTTTGGAGAAGCACAGTGAGGACACGCGATATTACTATCTGCTCACCGTCAGATTGATCGTAGACGTTTGAAGGCGTCGTGGGTTTTCGAACTTGGAGCCGAGACATCTCCCCTCCGAGACTGGCTACAATCGACCCAATATGCTGTCGTTCGTAGCCTAGCGGAAAACCACCAAAAGCGGTCGCTCGCGTCTGGGCATTTTGCCCCACCTCATTCATCCGGATGAACGCTATGGAGTAGAGTGAGGGACGCGATCGAGATACCGACATACACTTGATTTCAGACGGCTGCGAGATTATGGATGTCTAGAGAATCCGGGGCGATTCAAGGATCAACGGCAAAGTGTTCGCGCGCAAGTGCTATGGCTGACGTGAAGGAGCAAAGCGAGCGTATAGTGGCTGAGCAAACCGCCCAGATGATCTGAGCGGTTTTATCGTTCTCTTCGGACAGGATATGATTGGCTTCTAGGGGCGGATCATCAGGGTCTAATCAGTATTACCATCAGCGTGCACAACCCCAAATGACTTGAACTTTATGAATTTAGAGCCAAATTGTTCTTCCGGCACTTTGAGCTTTAAGAGTTCGTAGAAGTTTTCGTCATGCGTCGAAAGTATGATTTGCCGGTCAAATTTTATTGAGATATTCCTTAATAGGTCGATGACTGAAAGGACGTTAATCGAATCCATCGAATGAATGGGATCGTCAATTAATATCGCCCTTACAGGATCGCCATCGTGCTCAATGTGCAGCGCTTTCGCAAGGAATATACTGAGACTAAGAATATTTAATTGTGCGGAGCTAAAGTAAAGAGCTGGAGAAATTGGCTGACTCAGGTCATCCTCGTAAAGATACACCTCCAGTCTAGGCTTATCTTCAATCGGGAAGATACATTCAAATCTTACGGTTTTGAAAAATGGATGTGGATCAACTTTTCTGTAGATGGATGTGATTAGATCGGTGTAAAAGAAGTTGTCGATGCGCTCCTTGAGCTTAACCTCAACTTTCTTCAGCTCCCGATCCAGTGAAATAGATAAATTCTCGATCTGGTTTTTTGTGTCTTTATACGAATCTATTTCGGCCCTCAATTCTCTATATTTAAAGAATGGCAGGACATTTTCGATTTGGGCTTGGACGATGTTGGTGAGTATCAAAGAGGATGAGGTAGTAGAGACACTCTTATCAAGCTCAGATTTTTTGAGCTGTAACTCGTTAAGCAATGATTCGATTGGTGCGTTGAAGTCATCAACAAGAGGGCTTAGAAACACCTCTATTCGCGTCGTCGCATCTTCAATCTGACGTAGTTCTTCAGTGAGTGAGACTAGCTTCTCAAGAAGTAGAGGCTCGGATGAATATTCGCCCGGATGGGTTAAAGTGTCTTGAAGCTTCGTGATGGTTTCAGCTGCTGCAGCTATTTCTTCACTCAAACTGATTTGAGCTTCAGCTAGCTTATTGTATATTGGTGAGAAGAGATCAAGAATCTCCCCCTCGGGAAGTATGTATTTTATTTTAAGTGCGTTGTATAAGAGATATGTGTCATTCTGCTCGGCTGCCTGTAACTTAGCGAAAGTCCCACCCCTGTTGGAGGCTATTTCGACAGTCGCATCACCGGCTGATTTTATTGAGAGGAGTAGCTCCTCAAGGCTGTCGTCGATCTTGACTATGGTCGCTTTGACCCGCGATATGGCATTGTTTATAAATGTAATGTAGCCGTCTTTGTTGAGGTTTCGAGCGTGGGCTCTAAACTTGTGCAAATTTTCGGTTTTTACAGAAAGTTCATATTTCGTATCTGCAAGTTCACGACTTAAGCGTGCGACTTCAGAATCTGCGTTCGATAGCCGCTCGTTGACATTCGTAATCGCACTCGACTTCAGAGAAACGAGGTAATTGAGCCCGCGGTCTAGAAAATCGTCAATTTGAATAATTCTTTTCTCTAAGTCTGCCCTGCTTGTTAGAAGCGATTGCAGTGCGATCTCTATGCTTCCATTCGATTGAATTTTCTTCAAAAGAGCTGTGTGAGATTCATACTGCGCGTTGCACACCGGGCAAGTATCAGATAGAGTTTTTGATAATAGAGTTTTTGCCATGCTCATTAGAGAGAACAGATCAGCGGACTGACCGCTTAAATCCTTGGCATTCGCATCTAGCGCTTGGATTCGTTCTTGTATGTCATTTATTTGCTCTAAGTGCTGATGGTAATTTACAACAAATTCAGGGTCTGGCTTAAGCAGCGCTTGAGCACTCTCTGAAATTATTGTTTTTCCGACAATGAGGCTGGAGTACTTTGACAGCTCTTCCTGTAATGATTTCTTAAGAGCATGCGCTGTGGTGGTTCGCCTCTCTAACTCGTTTATCTTAGAGTTGAGAGTAACGATAAGCTTGTCTTGCACCTCAATTTCGACGAACTGAGCTTCGACTTTGGACAGATCGTCGAGCAGGGAGGCCAATTGTGTGTCGTTGTTGATCCGTGCACGACGCAAGGACTCTACAGCCTGGGCGTTTGCGCTATTTGATATATTTACGCTGGCAAGTTCTTTATCGATTTCAAATATTTTCTGCTTATAGCTGGCAATATCTTCAATTGTTTTGTTAAGCTGTTGCTGGTTGGATAGCACAAGGGAGATTAGCTGAGCCTCATCAACAATGCTTCTAAGTCTCTGTTCTAGATTAGTCTTGGTGTCTAGCGTCTTAGATAGAGAGCTAATGTCGTCTCGATTCTCATTTATTTTGTCAAGGTCAGCCTTAAGCTTGGTGCGGTGATCACGATATTGGGTCAGATGAGGTAGATTGCCCACACAGTATTCAATCGCTTGTCTCCGTTGGCCTAATGATTCTAACTCAGCATTTAATTCAATTACGCGTTTTGAGAGCATTGACAGTAGTTCGGTTTGCTCCAACTCTGAAAATCCACTCCCGATTTTAGGGAAGCTACCGCCATTAAGGTTGATCTCATCTATAGTCTTGTTTACCTCATCTACGCTGAATTCCAAGGTGGGTTCGCGCAAGGCATCTTCGAGAGAGGATATTTTATCGCTGAGCTGTTTTAGCTCGCGACTACAAGACTTAATCGAAGTAAATAGGCTGCTGCGGTACTTTTCGTCGTTTCCTCCAAAGGAGCCCATAAAACGATCATAGCGTTGCTCTGGGCGCTCTTCTTTTAAGAAAGCATCGATAGCATCTTGAGATAAAAAGATGTCTGATAAATGCTTAGTTGTTTTGTCTGTTCGTGCTGGGTCATAGGTGTAGTCCCTTTGTCCCGCTGCGGGGCGCCTGACTGAACGATCAAAGTCTTTGATTCCGGTTGTGCTAACCTTTACGTACGACGGAGCCTTCTCATCAATATAACGATTTTTAAGTATCCTTTGAGATGACTCGCTCGTATTTAGATAGAGTGATACTGAATCATTATTTGTGCGCTGGCTGTCTCTAATATAGCGGCCAATGTTATTTGTTATTGCCCATTCCATTGCGTCGTAAAAAGAGCTTTTCCCAAATCCATTTGGGGCATATATGGAGATAAAGTTTGAAACTTTACCGTCTGGGTTTGTAAAGTCGAATATTCCATCACCTTCCTCAGCGTATGCGCGAAAACCTACTATATCCACGGATTTAAATTTCATTGTCAGAAATCCATTTGGCCAAATAAAGAACGTTTTCCGAAGAAAGGGTTGGGTTTGACTTTTTGTCGGATATCAGTTGGTTCAGTTTGATTTGTAACGCGGTTAGGTCCGCTTCATCAGCTGGAGGTGCATATGAGAATACAGGGCTTAGCTTTAAGTCAGCGCCTAGAATTTCATTGTTTAAATGTCTTTCAGGGTCGAAGGTACTTGGGGCCTCTGAGACTACGAGCTTCCGCATAGAAAACTTGTCGTTCTCAACCTCATACTTTGTGGATTTGGTAATGCTGGATTGAGTTACAAATGCAAGGTATATGTTCCACGCGGAAAAATTATCTTCCAATTCGCTTTGATATTGGTAAGCAATAACACTGCTTACTTTCTTCCATAAAAACAGCAAGTCGGCTTCATTTTTTACCCAGCAAACAAAACAGCTTATGTAATCCTCTGGCTCTGATCGATACAGGGAAAAAGCAGCGCGTGGGAACTGCTTTGATAGAAATTCAATGCTTTGAGTTGATTTAGATATATGCATTGTAGAGCTCTTTGACTAGGGCCATTAACTCAGCTTCTCCGTGCTCCTCGTTGCCTGCGTAGTATTCGGAAAACTGCTCGTCATCATCGACAACGCAGAGCCTGTGTAGGCCGGTTAAGTTATAAACTTTGAAGTCAATCGCTGGATTTTTGATTCCTGAGTCGACCATCATTTCGCTACTCTGGCCGCGGCCGATGTCAACAACAACCTTTTTTAAAGTCGACGGGCGAGCCTCATGCTTTGGGGCGTGATCCCCACTGCTAACAACAATTTTTCCGCCGCGCTTTAGTCCGCGAAAATCTGATCGAAAGATATCCATCAGCTTCCAGACCCAATTATCTTGATCGGTTGAAAATAAAAATCTTCTCCGAGTAGAGTTGTCATCAACGTAGGAAAAGTCGACAGCATTGACGTCAATATCATCAATTAAACAGCTAATTATTAAAAACTCAAAATAAGCTATCCAAAGTTCTTCATTGTAAAGGCTCTGCTCGGGGCAATCTTTGATCAATAGCTTTTTCTTAAACTTCTCGTAAAGCATAAAGGGGTTTATATGGTTTGCTAAGCTGAGTGCGGCCCCGCGCTCCTTAAGTTGGCTCATAAGGAATCTAAGGTTCTCAGGGTCCTCGGCTTGTGCGAAGCAACGAAATGTCTTGTCCACTAGCCCTATAAAACTAGCCATGGAAGGAGGGTGAATTTTTTCGAGTCCTTCATCTGAAATAATTTTCTCAATCCAGGCTATAGGTGTACAGATCACCTTTCCATGAAACTCACGATCGACAACGCCTTCGACTCGTGACTCTATCCCCAAGAGGAATATATCTCCTTCAATCTCGACGAATACGCCCCCGCCAGAGGCTCCTGCTACTTCACCCCAAAGTGGCTCTCCGTCAAGGGCTACAGAAAATCTGTCTCCCTCAACCTGATTGATTTTCCCTGGATACTCTCTTAATCTATCACGAGGCTCTTCTAGGCTCCGACGAGTGCCAGGGTATCCGTAAAAAAGAATTCCTTTACTTCTCTCAGGTTTTGATACAGCAATTTTTAAGTCGGTGTCTAGCTTGTTGTTGGTAACCAAGATCGCTATGTCGAATTCAGGACTAACTATTCGCCTTGCTAAACTAATTGTACTTTCATCAATTCTTGTGACGGTGATATTATCAATGTCATGGTATTGCCTGGAATTTTCTGCGGTTTCTAGTACGTGTTTGGCAGTGAGTATGTAGCAGTGGTCGCCAACAGCTGGCTGGATAAGTACGCCACTTCCATCATTAACCATGACAACATTGGAGCGTATTTTGTCAATTTGGTCAGGCAAAGCTCAGCTCTCCAGATAATGCCATGACATGGTCTTTCAATTGAGAAAGTTCGTCACTTGTGTAGATACTTGAGATTACTGATTTGTAATTGAAGAGGACTACGGCATTTGCGTTTTTGCTGTGGATACGTGCAAAAGTCGTTTTGTTTGGAAGGCCGTGTCGAGTCGCATCAGTGCTAATTATGTAGCGCGAACAATCTATCACGGACAGCAGGTCAAGGCTGGTGTTGCCCTTACTACCGTGATGAGAAAGTTTTACCAATTCGGCTTTCATTGGGGACTTGGCATTGTGTCCCTGCATTGCTAAGCTTTGAGTAATGCTGGTCGGGTGCGCATCACCTAGGAACAAAAAATTATGCTCCTTCACTTTCAAAATGAAAGAGATGGAGCTTCCATTTGGCGTTGAGTTGTCTTCCTCGAATGTATCTTGATCAAGCAGTTCCTTATAGCTCTTTTTCCAGTCGGTATTTGATGCAGAGGTGAATGGGCTGGATTGTTCTTTTTCCCATTTTTCGAGCAGTTTCTTCAGCTCGCTTTCGTTCGGTGTAAGAAATATTAACTCGCAGCCTTGAAGAGAGTATTTATCACCCTGCTTTATCACTCTCTCATGCCAGGTCCCAAGGTCTTTTAGTAAACGCTCAAGGGTGTTTCCTTGGTTGATTGAAGTGTTTTTTGATTGGGTGAAATTCCCTGGTATTTCTTTATTAGGGTCTACTGGGACTTTGAAGTGTTCGTGAATCAGCCGCCCAGAATTAAAGATTACTTTGCGTGCAAGCTTTGTCAGTCCGTCTTTGACCTCAAATGCTTTAATCAAACCACCTATGTGGTCATCGTCTACATGCGTAAGTATAACAAGATCTATTTGTTTGCCCTTAGCTTCAAGCTCATTAAGAAGGGCTCTGAGTTCTCCCTGTGGAGAGGCTCCGAAGGTAGCCTGCGGCCCCCCATCGATCAGAATCCTCTCCGTGACCGTTCCTGACTCAACCGTTATGAATATGCAATCGCCGTGAAACGCTTTCAACACCCTAACGTTAACTGGCATGGCCTTCCCTCCGGAGCCCATTGTTAGAGTAACGGCATGCACAGCAAAGCGAGCTGAGAATGGTTATCCCTAACCTAGGCATTTATTAGCGCACGGCGCTGGCAAATTGCCATCTATTATCTCATTCTCCCTCGATTGGCAATACATTCCCGACGTTTGGCTAGATTCAGCCGCCTCATCTATTGGCTCACCCACCTTCGCAAACTCTCTGGCCTAGCATTAATACAGCTAAGCGCCCGGAGCTTTAGCTTCACCACGCTCATCATAGATCGATTCGATTACACCAGAAGCCATAACTAACTGATTCATCTATAGCTACCCTTTGGGGTACGCCCAAATCCATCCCGACTCGCAAATCCCTTGCCGCAAGAAGCCGTCCGTCTGGTGCCGTACCATGACTCAGCGAGAAAGGCTTACCGAAAGGTGGGCCTTTTTTGTTTGTGGTCAGATACAGCAGGTGACTGAACAGTTCGCTAACCCAGGGCACTTATCAGCCAAACAAGCCACGCTGCCAGCTTTCCTCCCCCACAATCGATATCGGCACCCCTGCCTCTCGCAATTCCACGGCCTTCATGATCTTGGTGCCATAGGTGCTATGCCGCCATTGGTCGTTACCGATGCTGCCTACGACCAGGTAGTGCACCTTCTTGCTCACTCCGCCGCCAATCAACCCGCCACGCTCCTCCACTAGAGCTTGGCAGTCCTTCCGTGGCCCGTAAGCCATAACACCGGTAAACACGAAAACGCGATTGGTCCACACCAGTTCAGGCTGCGGTGCATCAAAAGGCAGATCATTAGGAGCAATCACAACCGGCCCACCGTCCTGCGGCATCGCAACAGGCCGACCAGCAAAACCATGCAATAAGCTGAACAACTCAAGCGACTCGTCTTCGTCAAGGACGTTGTCCTGAAGCATGCAGGCAAGGCGCGAATACAGCAGATTGATCACTGGATCATCCAGATGAACGACATGGGTTTCCAACCATTGCTTGAGGAATATGGCTTCGGTGGTATTCACCACGCCGTCAGCGATCAGCCCGGCGGCGATACCCACCAGAGCATCGGCGGCGCGGCGATCAATACGCGCATTGTGGAAGAATCGGCTGTTGGAGAATTCGTTGTGCAAGTCCATGGCAAAGGCGTCCTTTGGTTTTACGTCCGGGTTTGATCCGGAATTCAGAATGGCCGAACGACGAGGCGGAAATTTTCGGACGAAGAAACGCACTCTTTCGAAGAGAAACCACTATCTACCAGCACCGCCGTCCCTTTCCTTAAAGCGTCCTTGAGGCAAAAAAGTCCAGGACTGCCGTGCAGGTTCTAAACATTGCCTGCGAGCTGTACTGGACTCTGGCCGAAATCATGATGAAGTCGAGAGCTCAGCGTCAACCGAAAATCTGCGACTTACGTCGATCATGTTGTTCGTCTGATTGAAGATCATGGGTCGTTTGAGAGGTCTGTCACTTGCAACCGACACATCCCCCCACAAAACAAACCAGATCCTGTAGGACGCTTCTGAATTTACTCGCTATCCTCCCCGGCGCGTTGCGGCTCTCTGGATCGGGGCTTACCCTCCTCCGCGTCGCTTTTCGGCGACCGGTTTTGACAGACCGCATTGAGAGAACGCAGCGCCCGCCCGGCCTAGCAGATCCTGTATCTGCGGGTTCTGACATGGCGGCTGTGCGTGGGGCACATTCGTGTGCGCCAGGTTGCTCTCCACTGGTCTGTCAACCCGCGTACAGCTGCCACCCCATCTGATTGACAGCGGAACGGGTGTCGGTTCAACCGTTTAGGAGAGCCCTCATGATCAGATCCACCCCTCACCCACCCGAAATCCCCGTCACTCAATCCATCCCCTTCGGCGTCAACTTCGGTAGCCACAGTCTCTTCAATGTCCAGTCCGGTATCCGCGTCGACGACGCGTTGGTCCTGGTCTCTGAATACCTCAGCTGCGCAGCCGCCACGGCCTATGAATCCGCTGACAACACGACCGCCGAGTTCCGGCCATTGGCCAGATCGGTCGTGCATCAGATCGAAGCGGCGAAGGCGTTGGTCGAGGCTTCGCTGGCGGGGTTGGCGAGTCAGAAGCGTGATTGCGCTCAAGAAGGCGCTCGCGCGTCCGATACGCCTGTGTCCCTTTAGCAGTCGGCTCAGGCCCCAGGCAGCTCATGCGTCTTTCCGTTTTCATCCTTGTTGTTGGCGCCCTCTCGCTGGTGGGCTGTGCGCATAAATCGCCTGCGCCGCCCAAAACGCCGAAGGCGCCGGTGGTGCTCAAGGCTGACGATCAGCACGCCAAGGTGGTGTTCCGGATCGCGACGACCCATGCCATCGCGTCGTTCAGCGCGGGCAAGTCGGGTGATCTGTCGCGGGTGGGGAATGTGTACAACGATGCCGAGGAGCAGGCGTATCCCGGCATGGCCAGGGGGCTGGCGAAGGGGCTGACGCGGGCGTTCAGTTTTGCGCGTCCGTTTCGGGAGCTGCTGGTGCCTGCGGGCGAAACGACTGAGATAGAAGGCAGGGCCAGCTGGACGGAAAGCGACGCGCTGCGCCAGTGGAGTTATTCGTGCGGGCCGCTCACCAACACGCTGGCGGCGCAGGCCAACAAGACGTATCTGGTGGAGTTCGACCGTTCTGGGGTGCTGTGTTCGCAGGCCCTGTACGACATTACCGGCGCAGGTCAGAAGGATCTGATTGCCAGGGGTGCGCATCAGCGTCGTGAGTGACGCTGAGCCGCTCATCTCCTCGGCCCATCCCGCAGGGCAGATCAGTAAAAAGCCGCTCCATTGGGCGGCTTTCTTTTCACAGCTCAATTACCGAAATCTCTGGAAGAGCTGTCATCGCGGCATCCTTATCAGCAAGCCTGAAGCTATAAGCCAAGCCGCACTTTGATTACGTGCTCCCCTGCCCGGTGCGCGGTATCGTCCCGCCTTGAGTTAGAATCTCTGACATTTTCCAATCAGGACAGGCGCCCGTGACGGGTGTCGACAAGGGACTCAGCAATGCCCCAGCGCCTACCGACTAGCGAATCCCTCACCGTCGAATTCAAAAGCGACCTGAAAAAGCTCCCGGACCGCGAACTGATCGAAGCATTGGTCTGCCTGGCAAATGCAGAGGGCGGAGAGCTGTGGTTGGGCGTCGAGGACGACGGCACGCCCACTGGCGTGCATACCGAGCATCGCCTGCTGGACGGTCTGACGGGCATGGTCGCGGCGCGTACCTCGCCAGCGTTGAGCGTGCGAGCCGAGGCAGCCGAGTTCGGCGGCGTGACAGTGGCACGCATTCACGTGCCCAAAGCACATGGCGAGGTAGCAACTACGGGCGGTGTCTATCTGCGCCGCCGCTTGAAGCACGATGGCACCCCCGAATGCGTGGCGCTGTTGCCCCATGAGCGCAGCAGCCGAGCGAGTAGCTTCGGGTTGCTGGACGTGTCCGCTCAACCGGTAATGGGTGCCACCCTCAACGATCTCGACCCGCTGGAACGCGAACCCTGCGCCAGTCCGTGCAACAATTCGGGGGCGACCGCGTTCTGCTAGAGCTGGACGATGAAGCCCTCGACGGCGCGCTGCTACTCACCGCTCGCCAACCTGATGGCTCGCGCGTGCCGACCCTCACAGGTCTGCTACTGGTCGGCCGTGAAACTTCGCTGCGCCAATTGGTACCCACTCACGAATTCGCCTTTCAAGTGCTAGCCCAACAGGCGGTGCGTTTCAACGAATTCCGTCGTTTCCCACTGCTCAAAGCGCTTGATTGGCTCGAAACCAACTTCCGCCCCTACAACCCGGAAGAGGAGTTACAGGTCGGGCTGTTCCGCGTACCAGTACCCAAAGTTGACCTCGGCGCCTTCCGCGAAGCCGTGGCCAACGCCTTGGTGCACCGCGATTATCATGGCCGGGGCGCAGTGCATGTGCGCCTGGAGGACGACGCTCTGGTGATCAGTAACCCTGGCGGACTGGTCGATGGCGTAACCTTGGCCAATTTGCTGGTGACCGAGCCGCGACCTCGTAATCCGGCTCTGGCCGATGCCATGAAGCGCATCGGCGTAGTCGAACGTTCCGGGCGTGGCGTGGACAAGATCTTTCGGGGGATGCTCAAGTTTGGCCGCCCGGCCCCGGACTACAGCTACACCACTGCGCAAAGCGTGGTCTTGCGCCTTCCCACCGCCGAGGCGGACCTGGATTTCCGCCGTTTGGTGGTCGAGCACGAACGCTCCACCCATGCCGAGTTGCCCATAGACAGCCTTATTGCTCTAGCCGCTCTGCGCGAAAGCAAGCGCGTAACAGCCGATGAACTGGCCGTTCAGATTCAGCGCGACACCACTAGCGCCAAGCGTACCCTTGAAGCCCTGACCGAAGCAGGCCTGGTCGAGGCCCACGGCTCTACGCGCGGTCGCAGCTACACCCTGTCAGCCAGCCTGTACCAAGCCGTCGGAGAAAAGGCGGCCTATACGCGGCAGGCAGGTTTCACACCGATTCAACATGAACAGATGGTCTTGAGTTATGTGCAACAGCATGGGCAGATCCAACGTGCTGAAGCCATGGATCTTTGTAGACTCTCGCCAGACCAAGCGGCAAAGCTGCTTAAACGTATGAAAGCCAAGGGCGCGCTGATACAGCAAGGTGAGCGACGCTGGGCAATTTATAAGCTCGGCTGAAAAACTCTATGAGCCTCTATGAGCCTCTATAGGCCAACTATGAGCCTCTATACGTCTAAAGATGGATTAAAGGAGTTTCCGCGAGCTGGGTCTTCCAAGCACGCGACGCCGCTCATCCGATAATCCCCACCTCGGCCCATCCCCCGGAACCGAACCCTCTCCCGGCAACTCAAGCAAATAGCGGCTACGCTGCACGCTGACTGCTCTGCCACACGTTTATGGACAGCTTCAACGCACAAGGCAGTGACGATCCCATTTCCGGCAACGGATGACGTTTCGACCGTCCCACGACATGCACCGACTCCACGCCCTGAAATCCGTGGGTGGAGGGCATGGTTTTGCGTTGGTTGGCGCCCACTATGGCTTTTGTGACAGGACGTCTGCCGCCGCGACGAGGGGGATGTGCGTTTTTGCAGAGGGGTATTCGCCCGTCGGCCATCGCCCGCACAGAACGATCACTGATAAAAGGGAATTACCATGAGCATTCTTAGCAGCATTCTTGAAAAACTCGGATTCGGGTCAGCCAATGCCAGCCCGCAACCTGCCCCTGATACGTCCGCAGCACCGCCGACAGGCGGTACGGCAGCCTCGACCGTTACGCCTGCACCGGCCAGTGCCGAGCAGGTGAAGGCCAAGCTCGATGCGTTGAAGCAGGCGAATGCCGGCCTGAACCCGCAATCCTCGATCGTCGATCTGTTGAAGGCCCTGGGCCTGGACAGCAGCTTTGAGCATCGCAAGGAGCTGGCCAAGGAGGTCGGAATTGATCCCTATGAAGGCACGGCAGAGCAGAATGAGAAGCTGCATGCCGCTGTGCTTGCCAAGGCGTCTCAATAACGCGAAGGCTTGACCGCTCCTGGAACGCTGCGCCTGACATCAGGCGCAGCGTTTTTGTTTTCAGTCGTGGCTCTTGTCGAGGGTGCGTAATTTCTCGGGCAGTGCCCACAGCAACAATCCCGCCGCAATCACGCTGGTGACGCCGATCACGTAGAGGGCAGGCGTGGTGCTGCCTGTCATGTCCTTGATGCCGCCGACCATGATCGGGCTGACGATGCCGCCGAACTGGCCAAGGGTGTTGATCAGCGCGATGCCGCCCGCCGCACCTGCGCCTGCACCGGCCAGCAGTTTGGGTGGCAGGGTCCAGAAAGCCGGGATGGAGGCGACGATGCCGGCGCCGAGCATGGCCAGCGAGAGGATGAGCATGCTGGTGTGCTGGGCGAAGATCCCGGCGCTGAAGAAGCCAACGGCGCCGAGCACGACCAGGCCGCAGACGAACTTGCGACGCTCGCCGCTGGCATCGGACAGGCGCCCGACGACGACCATGCTGATGGCGCCAAAAATATAGGGAATCGCAGTGAGCAGGCCGATGATGACCGGGCTCTCGACGCCTGCGCTGCGAATCAGCTGCGGCGCCCAGAAGTTGAGGCCGTAGGACGCGACCTGGATCAGAAAGTAGATCAGGCCGAGCATCAGGAAGCCGGGCATTTTCAGGGCGGTCAGCAGTGAGCCGTGTTTGTTCGGTTCATGCTGGGCGATGCGGCTGGAGAGGTAGGTTTTCTCGGCATCAGTGAGCCAGGGTGCGACGGACACACGGTCTTTCAAAATATTCAGCACGGCGATACCCAGTGCAATACAAGGCAGGCCGCCGAGCAGGAACAACCAGTGCCAGCCGCGCATTTGCATCACGCCGTCCATGTGGCCGAGCACCAGACCCGAGATCGGTGCGCCGAGCAATCCTGCGAAGGCCGAGGCGAGGAACAGGATCGAGGTGATACGGCCTCGGTAGGTCTGTGGAAACCACAGCGTGAGATAAAACAACACGCCCGGTGCGAAACCGGCTTCCATCGCGCCGATGATGAAGCGCAGCACGTAGAACTGCCATTCAGCGTTGACGAAGACCATGAGGGCCGTCGCGATGCCCCAGGAAATCATGATGCGGGCGATCCAGCGGCGTGCGCCGACCTTGTACAGCATGATGTTGCTCGGCACTTCGAACAGCACGTAACCGATCACGAACAGGCTCGCGCCCAGGCCGTAAGCGGTGTCGCTCAGGCTCAGGTCGGTCTGCAGCTGGAACTTGGCGAAGCTGATGTTGATGCGGTCGAAGAAGGCGAACAGGTAGCAGACCATGATCAACGGCATTAGGCGCCACGCGACTTTGCGGATCAGCGCTTTTTCGGCGCTCACAACCTCGGCGAGGCTGCTGTTCGGGTTCAGAACAGAGATTGTCATTGCGGTAACTCCAGTTGGACTTCCCAAAGGGAGCCCTATTGTTTTTGTTGTCTGGACGAACAGGCTGTGGGGCGTGTTCGTTCGTGGTTATGGCTGCAATCCAATGCGTACGCTGATTGTCAGCCGAGCGCCTTATGTGGGAGCCGGCTTGGTGCGGGCGGCGTTCCGACGAAAGCGTCGGGCCAGTCACGGATGAGTTGATTGACCCACCGCATTCGCCAGCAAGCAGGCTCCCACAAGGGAGGATTTTTCGACTCAGGTGGGCAGGTTTTCAGGTGCCGGATGCAGATCACGATTGCGCCCGGCCTTGGCAACCTGGCCTGGCGTTTCGTGCCCCAGCAGCGTAGGCAAGCCGCGCGACAGCGTGAGCAAGTGCGGCAGGTCGATGCCGGTCTCAATGCCCATTTCGTCGCACAGGTTCACCAGGTCTTCGGTGCAGATATTCCCTGACGCACCGGGGGCGAACGGGCAGCCACCGAGGCCGCCGAGGGAGGCGTCGAAACGTCGCGCACCCGCTTCATAGGCTGCGAGCACGTTGCTCAGGCCCAGGCCTCGGGTGTTGTGGAAATGCAGGGTCAGCGCCGACGCAGGCAGGCGAGTCAAAACCCGCTGGACGATGCGATGCACCTGGCGCGGATTGGCCATGCCAGTGGTGTCGGCGAGGGAGATGCCTTGCATGCCCAGCTCCAGATAAGCGTCGACGATCTGCAGCACGCGGTCTTCGTCGATCTTGCCTTCGAAGGGGCAGCCGAAGGTCGTCGCGATCGAGCCGTTGAGGCTCACGGCACTGCCCGCGGCGTACGTAACGATGTCGCCAAAAGCGCTGAGCGATTGCTCGCAACGCATGCGCATGTTGGCGAGGTTGTGGGTCTGGCTGGCCGACATCACCAGGTTCAGCTCATCGGCCCCCGCGGCCATCGCGCGCTCAGCGCCCTTGAGATTGGGGATCAGCGCCACATAGATCACGCCGGGCTGACGCTGGATGCCGCGAAACACCTCGTCACCATCGCGCAACGCCGGAATGGCCTTGGGCGAAACAAAAGAACCGGCTTCGATGCGGCTGAAACCGGCCAGAGAAAGCTGGTTGATCAGCGCGATCTTGTCGGCCGTTTCGACCCAGGTCGGCTCGATCTGGAGGCCATCGCGCGGCGAAACTTCCTGGACGATCAGGCGCTCGGAAAAGTCGGTAATCATTGCACCACCCCAGCAGTCTTGAGTTGCGCGATATCGGCGGCGGTCAGGCCCAGATCGCCGAGCACGCTGTCGGTGTGTTGGCCCAGCGCAGGCCCTTGCCAGTTCACAGTGCCCGGCGTTTCGGAAAGCTTGGGCACGATGCCCGGCATTTTCACATGTGCGCCGCCTGGCAACTGCGCGTCGAGGATCATCTCGCGGGCCTGGTAATGCGGGTCGGCGACGATATCGGCGACGTTGTAGATGCGCCCCGCTGGCACTTCGGCCTGTTCCAGCGCTTGCAGTACGTCATCGATGGGCAGGCTGGACGACCAGGCGCTGATCGCGGCGTCGAGCATGTCGCTCTGCGCGGCGCGGCCATCGTTCTGGGCGAATTCAGGGGCTTCGGCCAGGTCAGGCCGGCCAATGGTGTGCATCAGGCGCTTGAAGATCGGGTCGCTGTTGCCAGCGATCACCACGAAGGCGCCTTCGGCAGTCGGATAGGTGTTGGAAGGTGCGATGCCCGGCAGCGCGCCACCAGTGCGTTCGCGAACGTGACCGAGCATGTCGTACTCGGGCACCAGGCTCTCCATGACGTTGAACACGCTTTCGACCAGCGACACGTCGACG
>Ga0157373_10001994_pt1 | contig 15486 bp, 18 predicted proteins | sample C65metaG_FD_113460 | JGI IMG/M metagenome (GOLD analysis project Ga0157373, IMG submission 113460) | Corn rhizosphere microbial communities from Kellogg Biological Station, Michigan, USA - C6-5 metaG | ecosystem: Host-associated > Plants > Roots > Rhizosphere > Soil | place: USA: Michigan... | reverse complement strand
GCAGAATCCGCCGCACCAGTTGCCAGCGGCTGAAGCCACAGATGCGTCCGACCTCCACCAGTTTGCGATCGATGTTGCGAATGGCCGCGACCACATTGACGTAAACCGGAAAGAACGCGCCGATGGCGATCAGGACGATCTTCGACGTTTCGTCGATGCCCAGCCACAGCAGCAACAGCGGCACCCAGGCCAGGCTTGGAATTGAACGCAGCGCGGCGAACGTCGGCTCCAGATACGCCTCGGCCTCGCGGCTCAGACCGACCCAGGCGGCAAACACCAGGGCCAGGCTGGCGCCAATCGCAAACCCGAGCAACACGCGGATCAGGCTGGCACCCATGTGTTTCCACAGTGCGCCTTGCGCAAGGTCGGTAAGGGTCAGGGCGATTTCACTGGGGGCGGGCATTTGGTAAGACGGCAGCCAGCCGATGCGCACGATGAATTCCAGAGCGACCACGATCAGCAGCGGCAACGCCAGACCTTTCAGGCGCCGTCGCCATGTGGGGTTGAGGGGGGAAGGGCGCGGCCTCGGCAACGTTCGAGGCGCGGGCAGTTCATTACTGCGTGTGGTCATACGCGGGCTCCGCTCACCACGAAACCGCGTCAGGCGCGGGTTCGCGGTGAGTCTGCTGGGTTACTGGCGGGCGACGGCTTGCTGCACACCGCTGTCGAGCAACTGATCGATGACTTGATCGACATTTACCCCGCGCCGCACCAGCTCCTCGGAAACCAGAATCGGCGCCGCCGCCTTGGATGCCTGCACGTCGTTGGCGGTGAGTTGCGGGCTGCTCAGGTCGGTGCGCGACAGTTGCAGTTTGGCCACGTCCAGCGGCAGACCGGATTCCTTGGCGAGCAGGGCGGCGAACTCGTCCGGGTTCTTCAGCGCCCACTGCCGCGCTTGCTCGTAGGCTTTGATCACGATGTCGATGGTTTGCGGATGTTCCTTGGCGTACTGCTCGGTGACGCTGACCACGCCATAGCTGTTGAACGCCGGGTTGCGATACAGCAGACGCGAACCGGCCTGTACCTGACTGGCGGCCATGTGCGGATCGAGCCCGGCCCAGGCATCGACGTCACCCTTTTCCAGCGCAGTACGACCATCCGGGTGTTGCAGGTGCACCAGCTCCACATCGTCTTTCTTCAGTCCGGCCTGTTGCAGGCTGCGCAGGGTGAACAGGTAAGGATCGGTGCCTTTGGTGGCGGCGATTTTCTTGCCCTTGAGATCGGCGATGCTCTGGTATGGCGAGTCTTTGCGCACCACCAGGGCCGTCCATTCGGCGCGGCTGTAGACGTAGACCGACTTGATCGGGCTGCCGTTGGCGCGGCTCAGCACGGCGGCGAGGCTGGCGCTGGAGGCGAAATCGACGCCGCCGCTATTCAGGTATTCCAGCGAACGGTTACTGCCCTGGCTGAGTACCCAGCTGACTTTGGTTTGCGGCAGGGCTTTTTCGAGGAAGCCGAAATGCTTGAGCACCAGACTCACCGGGGAGTAATAGGCGTAATCCAGATGCACCTCGGCGGGCGCCGCTTCGGTTGCGTGGGCCAGCGGCTGCAGGCTCAGCGCCATGGCGCTGGCGACCAGCAGCATTTTGAGACGGGAAAACGGTAAGAACGATGTCATGGGGCGCTCCGGCAAAGGCACTGTTTTTATGTCCAAAAAGATATTTTTATCAGCTGCGTCCTGCATGAATGGAATATTGCAGGCTCTGTGCCATGTGTTCGGAGGCCCGTATTTACGGGAGTTCGTCCCGTTATGGCGCCGTTCAACTGTTGCCGGAACAACAGTGTGCCAAGGGGCTGTTGCCCCGCGAACAGTGAGCATTCAGGGTGCTGAGCTTATGCATTAATCGAATTTAAAAATGGCCCATCAAGAGCGTTATGGTCTATGCAACATCTATCGCAGGACCCGCCATGAAGCTCTCCAGATTCCTCCGCATGACACTGATTGCTGGACTGTTCACCACACCGCTTTCCTACGCTGCTGAGCCGTTGGTCCTGCACGTCGGTGATCAGAACTACTACAACATCCGCGCCTCGATCGAGGCTTCCGGGGTATTGAAAGACGCGCCGTACAGCGTCGACTGGAAACATTTCCAGGCCGCAGCGCCATTGGCCGAAGCGTTGCAGACCGGCTCGCTGGATCTGGGCTTTCTCGGGGACTCCGGTTTTCTGTTTCTCGCCGCCAAACAGGCGCCGGTGAAACTGATCGGGGTGTCGCGGCAGAACCCGGACACCATCGCGTTGCTGGTGCCGAAAGATTCACCGGTGAAAACCATCGCCGACCTGAAGGGCAAAAAGGTCGCCTATTGGCCCGGCGCCTGGAGTCAGCAACTGACCTTGCGCGCGCTGGAGCAGGGCGGTTTGCCGGAAAACTACGTCGACTTCGTCAAGTTGATGCCGATCGATGCCGCGGCGGCGCTACCCCAGGGCAGCATCGATGCCTTCCCGGTGTGGGAGCCGTACATCTCGCAGCAAATCGTGTTTTCCGGGGCACGGCCGATTCTTACGGCGAAGAACCTCATGCCCGGCCTCAGTGCCATTGCCGCGTCGGCGCCATCAATCGACAGCAAACGTGAAGCGATTGCCGATTTTCTCGGGCGTTTGAAACGGGCGCGTGCCTGGGTCGACGGCCATACCGACGAATACGCTGACCTGTGGGCGAAGAAGGCCAACCTCGATCAGCAAGTGTCGCGGCACTGGTTGCGCCAGGCGCACATGAGTGTCGGGCCGGTGGATCAACAGGCGGCGGCCGACCTGCAAAGCACTGCGGACTTCCTGTTCAAGGTCAAGGCATTGCCGGCGCCGCTGGCCACCGCCGGGATCATCGACACCTCGTTCCAGCACGCCCTGGCTGACTGAGCGAGCGCTGGAACCAAACCCTGTGTAACCTATCCCACCCGGGCTCGCACAGCCGGGCGCAGGGATGGATCAGGGCGACGGAGTTTTGCCAGACGACAACAGGACCGCAACGGTCAGGTGCCAGGCAAAACATGAAATACACGTTCAAGCTTCTTTGTGCAGCGGCCATCGCGCTCGGGCTGGCAGGCTGCATTGCCGCGCCCGTCGAGTTGACCGCGCAAACCGAAACCCGCCTCAAGGCCCAGGCGCCGGTGCGCTTCCTGCTGACGTTCGATGACGGTCCCAGTGCTTCGAGCTTCTGGAACCCGTCGGCGACGGTGCTCGACAGTCTCAAGGTCAACCCGGTGCAAGCGGACATCAAAGCGGTGTTCTTCGTACAGACCCGCGCACCCCGGGCCGGCAACAGTGAGATTGGCCGCGGCATCATGCGTCGCGAACACGCCGAAGGGCACATCCTGGGTTTCCACACCGCCACCCATTGGCACACCAATCATCGTTCGCTCGACCCGCAGGAACTGGAACAGTCGTTGACCAACGGCACGGCCGATATCGCGGCGATCACCGGGGCCGCGCCGCTCTTGCTGCGTCCACCGTTCTGGAACTACGACAAGCGCACCTTCGCCGCCTATCAGCAACACGGCTTGCATGTGTTGTTGACCGATTTGAGCGCCAACGACGGCAAGATCTGGGGCTTCAACGCCAGCCCGAGGCGTCGGGCGAACATGCTGCGCCAGCTGTCGGAAGTGCGTGAGCGGATTGCCCTCGGCGAATTTCCCACCGTGGACGGGGTGATTCCGGTGGTGGTGACCTTTCACGACCTCAACCGCTACACCGCGCGGCACACCCGCGAATACCTGCAAATCCTCCTCGACAGTGCCGCCGCCACGGGCGTGCGAGTGGCGGACAAGCCGTTTTACGACGACCACGCGGCGCTGCAGAGAGCGGCGTTGGCGCGCACGGTTCAGCAGAGTTCGGAGGCGGTGCAATTGCCGGGAATCTGGAACTGGATTTGGGACCATGACGCCCACTGAGGCTGCGTCAAATATGTGATCGGGTTGGCAGTTGCCGGGGCGGCAGGTTGTCGAGCGCTCATCTATGCTCAACCGGTCGACCGACTCATCGCCTGCGAGGCGTGCGCCCCATGCTAGCCATTGACGACATCTGCCGGATAGTCGAATCCGGCTTTCCGTCGCTTGAATGCGAATGCACACAAGTGCAGGGACTGTTGCGGATCAAGGTGTACGAGCCTGACTCCGGGCGAGTCGAGTTGTTGCTCAATGGCGTGTCGCCGGAACATCTGGTGACGATCCGCGATATTTCCAACTTCATTGGCGAGTTGCGCACGGAGATGAGCGCCGGGCGCCGGGCATTCGCCGGTTGAAACCCTACAAGCGTCGCTGAAACGCCTGCACGATGCGCAGCGTCGCGTCGCTGGTGGGCAGATTCTGCACCGCATCCAGCGGATGCCAGATGCATTCGGTGATTTCGTTTTGCGGGCGCAATTGCTCAAAGTCCAGCACCGAGGCTTCGTAGACATGATGCTGGGTGCTGCCGCTGTGCAACTCCATCAGGTACAACATCTGCTCGGCATCGAGCGCGGTTTCTTCCTGCAACTCGCGGGTTGCCGCCCCGGCTTTGCTTTCACCGGGCTCGACTTTGCCGCCGGGCAATGTCCAGCGGCATCGGGGTTTGCGCACCAGGAGAATGTGTCGATCCTGCTCGCAAATGACGGTGGCGCGTATTTTCATCTGTTACCTGTTTGCCACTTGTCACAAAAGTGAAATAAATCTGCAATATCCGAGCCGCTTCGCGGATTGAAGGTTCCGTCGAAGTTTGGAGCATCGGGTCGAACGAAAAGTGCCAGCGCTTGGGCGCCTGGCGGTCGCGACACCCGGTCGGCACATTGCTGGCAGCAAGGTGTAAGGTAAAACGGTAGGGCTGAATCAATCGTTGGCAAAAAAGGAGGTGCCTATGAGCATTCCTGTATTGAACAAGATGCACATCAACGGCTACGACGTACTCAGCGTAAACAACGGCCCATGGCGGGTTTGTACCCAGGGCGACCGGCTTGCTTCATTTGGTAGCAGAGAAGAGGCGCTGGCGTACGCCGCCGCGTTGCCGGGTTACAAACAACGCTCGGCGCGGGCGCAAAGTCACACCGAGCGTTGAAACCCATCTAACGAAAGAGGCCCGGTCGATGCCGGGGCTTTTTGTGAGCGGTGGGGAAGTCAGTGAATTTTGATTCGGCTGATGGAGCGCGTCTTCACTTCCCTGGCGTACAACTGCAACCGTTCTTCATCACTTTGCAGGACTTCGCAAGACCTCAACACCGCCTGGGCATCTGCTTCGTTGCCGCTCTTGCGCAGTTGTTCGGCAATGCGCTTGAGGTCGACCGCCGACCAGCGCAGATCCGATGCAACAGCCTGCAGGTCGCGCTGAAGTTCGTGTTCGTATTGATTGAGCCGCATGATCACCTCCGGAACATTCTCGGTAGAACAGAGTAGTCGCATTTTTCGCCGGCGACGTACAGCTCGTCTGCCACTGGGCTGATCGGATGTAAATGTTTGTCCAAATACCCTTGCGCACGTCGTGCCACGATGGAAGTGCGCCCGGTAACACGGTACATTCGCGTTTTTTCAGATCAGGGAAACACCATGCGGATATGGATCGGGATTTTGGCGTTGGCATTGCTGGCAGGTTGCTCATTACCCGCATCGCTGGTACCGGGCGAGCCAAACCTCAGCAAGACCACCACCAAGGCGCCTAAAGACTATGCCGCGTGCTTGTTGCCGTTGTGGCAGCAGGACATTCCGAAGACCACGCAGACGTCGATTTCCAACGGCTATCGCATCACCGCGCCGAGCCTCGTCACCGCTGACGAGATTCTCGACATCATCAAATACAAGGACGGCAGCCGCGTTTCCCTGTATCAGGGACCGCCATGGGCCAAGTCTGGGTCGTTGCGCAAATCGGTGCGTGACTGCCTGTAACGCACGTCTTCAGTTACGACAGCCAGCGACAAAAAAGCAGAAACCGGAGCAACGGTTTCTGCTTTTTTTTGTGTTTTGCGCAAGCCACGTTGTTCATTTGCAAGGCTATGAAAAAACTCATGGCCCCATGATTTTTAATGGTTACAGCCCTCGCAAACCCTGGTGTTAAAAAGGGGCTGATCTGATTCTGCAGGATGCATAGGTTTTAGCGGCGTGCGTAATGCGCTGTGACAGTTGGGCGGCGGCATTTTTTCAGTCTGCACTAGGCTTTGATTGCCGGTCACTTATCGGGCCGGCAAGTCTTTCAAGGAGCCCTGGATCATGGATGATCTGGTCAAAGAAATGATTCCGCTGTTGCAATACCTCATCCCCGGGTTTGTCTCGACCTGGATTTTTTATACGCTCACCGCATTCAAGCGACCTGACACGTTTGGGCAGATTGTGCAGGCGTTGATTTTTACGTTTGTGATTCATGGGGTGGTGTTGGGGATCGGGGCTATTGCCTTATGGATAGGCTCGAAGGGTTTTTCTGTAGGGAAATGGGATGGCAAAGCCCAGGCTATGTGGGCGTTTATGGTTTCAACGGGACTCGGCTTGTTATCGTGTGCGCTGGCCTCGAATGACAAGTTGCACAAATGGTTACGAAGTAAAAATGTAACCAATAAAAACTCTTATGACCGATGAAAGGCGATTGTTCGGCTGGCCCATCGAGTGGCCTTCCGGCCCCCTGGAGGGACAGTTCATCATGCTTAATCCAGGCTGGTTGGGGGAGGATGGCGTGGCGTTGCCTTTTGGCGCCGAATTATTAGTGATAGATTCCTCGAAAGTTCAGTGGGTCGAATTCAGTTCTGTCGAAGAGGTTTCACCATGAGCGCAAAAGAGCCTACTCCCATGCCACCTAGCGTCAGGCGCCTCTTTTATGGCCCGGATGGCAAATTGCTGGCCAAGCCCCTTGTCAAAGGGCCGAGTGCGCCGCCACCGCTAAAACGCCAGTATAAAGATTGACTGAACGCCGCTCATCGAGCGGCGTTTTGTTATGTCATGCATTCATGGGATCTGCGGTCAAAGCGTATCCACCAACCAATCCCGAAACGCCTTCAACGACGGCAACGCCTCATTACGTGGCGGATACACCAGGTAATAGCTGCGCCGGCTGGTGATCGGTTCCCCCAGTTGCAGCAGCTCGCCGTTAAGCAATTCGTCCTCCACCAGAATCCGCGGCACCAGCCCCACGCCGATATTCGCTCGCACCGCTTGAATCAGGTGCGAGGTCATTTCAAAGCTTGGCCCTATGCGCATGCTGCGGTGCGGTAAGCCGTGATGGGTGAACCATTCCGCCCAGGCCTGGGCGTTGCTGCTGACATTGAGCAACAGCTGGCCGGCAATCTGTTGTTCAGCGTCCAGCCGTTCGGCTGCCGACAACTGCGCGCTGGCGATCACCACCAGTTCTTCAGTGTGCAGGGGCAGGGCGCTCAGCCCTGGCCAGTCACCGGCGCCGACACAGATCGCAGCGTCGATCTCACTGGTGTCGAAGTCGATCGCTTCGATTCGCGAATGCAAGTGCACGGTCATGCCGGGGTGCGCGGTGTAGAAATCCTTGAGGCGTGGCAGCAGCCATTTCGAGCCGAAGGTCGGCAGCGTCGCCAGACGCAGGCTGTGAATGCCCGAGCCGAACGCCATCGCCTGCAAGGTCGCACTGCGGATCTGCCCGAGGGCTTCGGCCAGTTCGCGCTGATACATGCGTCCGACATCGGTCAGCACCACTTGCCGGCCTTCACGGCTGAACAGGCGCATGCCGAGCATCTTTTCCAGAATCTGCACCTGGCGGCTGACCGCGCTCTGCGTCAGCGACAGTTCGTGGGCGGCGCGGGTGTAGCTTTCATGGCGCGCGGCGGCCTCGAAAGCCAGCAACAACGACATGGACGGGGTGAGGGTGCGTGGATTCATTCGTTTTAGTCATGGATTGCGGGTCGATTTTACGCTTGTCCCCACGGCGCCAAGCAATGAACATAAGCACCATGAGATGGCGGGAGCGTGACGCAATCATTCGTTGCACGCAACTGTTCACCGCCACACGGCCCGATTTTGACCGAGATTTACCGACCGATGATTGCCCAGCTGTCGCCCGCCAGCGCATTGAGCGCCGATTACCAGCAGTTCCTCAACGCCCTGAAAGCCAGCGGCTTTCGTGGTGAGATCAGTGCCGATTACGCCAGCCGCGTGGTGCTTGCCACCGACAACTCGATCTATCAACGCCTGCCGCAAGCGGCGGTGTTCCCGATGGACGCCGAGGATGTGGCGCGGGTTGCACGCCTGATCGCCGAGCCGGCTTACCGGAAAGTGGTGATCACCCCGCGTGGCGGCGGCACCGGCACCAACGGTCAGTCGCTGACCGACGGCATCGTGGTCGACCTGTCGCGGCACATGAACCGCATTCTGCAGATCAACGTCGAAGAGCGCTGGGTGCGCGTGCAGGCCGGGGTGGTCAAGGACCAGCTCAACGCTGCGCTGAAGTCTGCCGGGCTGTTCTTCGCCCCGGAGCTGTCGACCTCCAACCGCGCCACCGTCGGCGGCATGATCAACACCGACGCCAGCGGTCAAGGCAGTTGCACCTATGGCAAGACCCGTGACCATGTGCTGGAGCTCGACATGGTCCTGCGCGGCGGCGAGCGCCTGCACGGCGAAGCGCTGGCCGAAGATGATCTGGCAGCGCTGTGCGCCCGCGAAGACCGGGTCGGCGAAGTCTATCGCTGCGCGCGGCAGATCATTGATGAGCAGGGCGAACTGATCAAACAACGCTTTCCTGATCTCAACCGCTGCCTGACCGGCTACGACCTGGCGCACCTGCGCGAGGCCGACAATCGCTTCAACCTCAACAGCGTGCTGTGCGGCGCCGAAGGTTCGCTGGGGTTTGTGGTCGAGGCCAAGCTCAACGTGCTGCCGATTCCCAAACACACCATGCTGGTGAACATCCGCTACGCCGGGTTCATGGATGCGTTGCGCGATGCCCGGGCGCTGATGGCGCTCAAGCCGCTGTCGATTGAAACCGTCGACTCCAAAGTATTGCTGCTGGCCATGCAGGACATCGTCTGGCACGGCGTCGCCGAATACTTCCCGCAGAGTGCCGAACGGCCGACACTGGGGATCAACCTGGTGGAGTTCTGCGGTGATGATCCTGATGATCTGCAGCGCCGGGTCGAAGCCTTCCTCGAACACTTGAGCAGCGACGCCACGGTCGAACGCCTCGGGCATACGCTGGCGGTCGGGCAGGCGGCGGTGAACAAGGTCTATGGCATGCGCAAACGCGCGGTGGGCCTGCTTGGCAACGTTGCCGGGGAAGCGCGGCCGCAGCCGTTTGTAGAAGACACGGCGGTGCCGCCGCAGAACCTGGCCGAGTACATCGCCGAGTTGCGCGAACTGCTCGACAGCCACGGTTTGCAGTACGGCATGTTCGGCCATGTCGATGCCGGCGTGTTGCACGTACGGCCGATTCTCGACATGAAAGATCCGCAGCAAGCGGCGCTGGTGCGTCCGGTGTCCGATGGCGTGGCGGCGCTGACCCAGCGCTACGGCGGTCTGTTGTGGGGCGAGCACGGCAAAGGCCTGCGCTCGGAATACGCGCCGGCGTTTTTCGGCGAGTTGTACCCGGCGCTGCAGGCACTGAAAGCCGCGTTCGACCCGTTCAACCAGTTCAACCCGGGCAAGATCGCGACCCCGGCCAACAGCGATGCGCAGCTGTTGAAGATCGACGAGGTGACCCTGCGCGGCGAACTGGATCGGCAGATCGACGAAAAAGTCTGGCAAAGCTACGGCGCTGCCCTGCATTGCAACGGCAACGGCGCCTGCTACAACTTCGATCCCGACGACGCCATGTGCCCGTCGTGGAAGGCCACCCGCGAGCGTGCGCAATCGCCCAAGGGCCGCGCCTCGCTGATCCGCGAATGGCTGCGTTTGCAAGGTGAGGCAGGCGTCGACGTGTTGGCCGATGCGATCCGCCGGCCGGCGTTTTTCAGCAGCTTGTGGACGCGCTGGCGCAACAGCCGCACGCAGGATGCAGACTTTTCCCATGAGGTTTACGACGCCATGGCCGGTTGCCTGGCGTGCAAGTCCTGCGCGGGCCAGTGCCCGGTCAAGGTCAATGTGCCGGAATTCCGCTCGCGCTTTCTCGAGCTGTATCACACCCGTTATCTGCGCCCGGCGCGGGATTATCTGATCGCCTCGCTGGAATACAGCATCCCGTACATGGCGCGGATTCCGGCGCTGTACAACGGTTTGATGGGCGCCTCGTTGGTCCGCAACCTGCTGGAACGTCTTGGCGGCATGGTCGATGTGCCGTTGCTCAGCCGTTTTGATTTCCACGCGACGCTGCGTCGCTGGAATGTGCAGCCGGCGACGGTGGCCAGGCTCTCGGCGCTGACCCAGGCCCAGCGCGAGCGCAGTGTGGTGCTGGTGCAGGACGCGTTCACCCGTTATTTCGAGGCGCCGTTGCTGGCGGATCTGCTGGAGCTGATGTCGAGGCTGGGCTATCAGGTGTATCTGGCGCCGTTCAGTGCCAACGGCAAGCCGTTGCACGTGCAGGGCTTCCTCTCGGCGTTCAACCGCGCAGCGTTGCGCAACGCCCGGCAACTGCGCGAGCTGGCCGATGTTGGCGTGCCGCTGTTGGGGCTGGACCCGGCGATGACCCTGGTCTATCGCCAGGAATACCTGAAAGTGCCCGGTATGCAGGCGTGCCCGGAAGTGGCGCTGGTTCAGGAGTGGCTGCTCAAGGTGATGCCGGAACGGGCCTGCGCTGACACAGCCCAGTCGTTCCGTTTGCTGGCGCACTGCACCGAAAAAACCAATGCGCCGGCGGCGACCCGGCAGTGGGAGCAGGTGTTCGAACGGGTCGGGTTGAAACTGGCGACCCAGGCCACCGGTTGCTGCGGCATGTCCGGCACTTACGGCCACGAGGCGCGCAACCGCGAAACCTCGGCGGTGATCTACGAGCAATCCTGGGCCAGTCAGGTCGATGCGCCGGCCGAGCGCGGCGAAGCGCTGGCCACCGGTTACTCATGCCGCAGTCAGGTCAAGCGCCAGTCGGATCGGGCGTTGCGCCATCCGTTGCAGGTGTTGCTGGAGGTGCTGCGTCGCTGAGCGGCTCGTCGTCCGGGGCGTTGTCCCAGATCAGTCGCGGGTCGAAACTCATCGCCGAGAGCATGGTGAACACCACCACCATGCCGAAAAACAGGATGCCCGGGCGAGGTTCGATATCGCCCAGCGCCTGAAACTTCACCAGTGCCGCGACCAGGGCAACCACCAACACGTCGAGCATCGACCAATAGCCGATCAGCTCGACGAAACGGAACAGCTTCGAACGCTCACGGCGCGCCCAGCCGCTGTCGCGCTGCACGGTGACCAGCAGCAGCGTCAGCGCGACGAACTTGATCCCCGGCACCGCGATACTGGCGATAAAGATGATCAGGGCGATGTCCCACGCGCCACCTTCCCAGAACTCCAGCACGCCGCTCATGATCGTGCTGTCGGCGCCGTTGCCGAGCATCACGGTGTTCATCACCGGCAGTAGATTGGCCGGCACATAAAACGCCAGCGCGGCAAACAGGTAGGCCCAGGTGCGCGTCAGCGAGTTGGGCTTGCGCCGATGCAGGGGCGCCTCGCAGCGCGGGCACTCATGCGGCTCGTCGGTCATGTCGCAGGCCAGTCCGCAGCTGTGGCACAGGCACAGGTTGAGTTCGCTGGCGGTCGCGGGTCGCTTCATAGGATGTCCCACAGATCCCGAACATCGCGCCCGGCGATGCGGATCATCATCAGGCTCAGCACCGCCAGGGCGAACAGGCCGATACCCGGCAGCACATCGAGCAGCCCGGCCAGTTTGAACACCGCGACCATTGCCCCCAGCAGACACACTTCAAGCATGCTCCACGGACGCAGGGTTTCCAGCCAGCGCATGCACAGCTTGAACCCCGGCGCGCGCCGCGAGGACATGGCGAAACTCAACACCCAGATCAGCAGCACCAGTTGAAACGCCGGGGCGATGATGATCGAGATCGCCGCGACCATCGCCATGAATGTGATTGGTCCCTGACTCAGCGCCAGCACTGAATCCCACAGCGTCGCGCTGTTTTTCAGGCCCTTCATGCTGATGCTCATCACCGGATAGAAGTTGGCGAACAGCCAGAGCATCGCCGCAGTGAAACTCAAGGCCAGGCGCTGCTCGACGGTCAGGCCGTTATAGCGCTGCAGCACGCCGCCGCAACGCACGCAGAGGGTTTTCTGGTGTTTGGCGAGCGCGACTTTTTCGTACACGTAATCGCAATGCTCGCAGATGATCAGGTGTTCGGTTGAGGTCATGGGCAATGCTCGACAGCAGGCGCAAAGGGCAGGGGGCGCCTGATCACTATAGAAGCCTGACGTGATTGGGCAAATGTCGTTTGGGTTGGGAATCGACTTTTAATGTTATAGAGTAACGCCAATTTTTGGCGGGTCGTGCGGTTGCGATCCCCTGATTCATTTACTTGTTGGCGAAATGTCCATGACCACTGCGTTTGCTCGCTCCACCCCGGCGCCGACCGGCCGCCTGCTGTCCATTGATGCGTTGAGAGGTCTGGTGATCCTGTTCATGTTGCTGGACCACGTGCGTGAGACGTTTCTCCTGCACCGTCAGGTGTCCGACCCGATGGACATCGCCAACACCGAGCCGGCATTGTTTTTCAGTCGCACGCTGGCGCATCTGTGCGCGCCGGTGTTCGTGTTTCTGACCGGACTGTCTGCGTGGCTGTTTGGCGAGAAGTATGCGGGCAAGGCTGACGTGAGTGCCTTCCTGTTCAAGCGTGGGCTGTTTCTGGTGGTGCTGGAATTCACATTGGTGAATTTCGCGTGGACGTTTCAGTTGCCGCCGAGCGTGATCTATCTGCAGGTCATCTGGGCGATTGGTCTGAGCATGATCGCGTTGTCGCTGCTGGTCTGGCTGCCGCGCGGGCTGTTGCTGACGCTGAGCCTGGCGATCATTGCCGGGCATAACCTGCTCGATGGGCTGCATTTCGCAGCGGACTCGGCATTGCATGTGCCATGGGCGATTCTGCATGACCGCGGCTGGATCGACGCCGGCGACAGCTTGCGCTTGCGCACCTCCTATCCGCTGTTGCCGTGGATCGGTGTGATCGGCCTGGGTTATGCGCTGGGCCCGTGGTTCGCCCGGGCGGCCGATGCCGGGATCCGTCAGCACTGCCTGTTGCTGGCGGGTGTCGCCGGTCTACTGGGCTTCGTCGGGCTGCGGCTGCTCAACGGTTACGGCGAAAAACCTTGGGCACTGCACGACACGACCGTGCAAACGTTGATGGCGTTTTTCAACATCACCAAGTACCCGCCATCGCTGCTGTTCATCACCCTGACGTTGGGTGTGGGACTGCTGTTGTTGCGGCTGTTTGAAAGGTTCCAGACGCGGCGCTGGATCCGCTGGCTGTGCGTTTTCGGTTCGGCACCGATGTTTTTCTACCTGCTGCACCTGTACGTGCTGAAGGTGCTTTATCTGATCGCCGTGGCGCTGTTTGGCCTTAACCACGGAAGCTATTTCGGCTTCGATTCGGTGCCGGCGATATGGCTGATGTCGGTGTTGTTGGCGCTGGCGCTGTACCCGGCGGTGCGCTGGTTTTCGTCGCTGAAGGCGCGGCGTCGCGACATTGCCTGGCTGAAATATCTGTAAGCCCCTAATGGCCACTGCGCTCGCGCGCGAAGTCGATAAAAGCCTTGAGCGGCGCCGGTACATGGCGCCGGCTCGGGTAATACAAATGCAGGCCCGGATAGTAAGGGCACCAGTCGGCCAACACCTGAATCAGACGTCCCGAGGCCAAGTGTTCGCTGACCATGTCATCGAACACATAGGCCAATCCCAGGCCTTGCAGCGCAGGGCCGATCATCAAGCTGACGTCGCCCAGGGTCAGTGGGCCGTTGACCTCGATTTCCTGGGCAATGCCCTCCCGTTCGAATTCCCAGCGATACATCGTGCCACTGGGGTAGCGGTGGCGAAGGCAGGGCAAATCGTGCAGATCTTCGGGTTTTTGCGGCGCAGGATGGCGGGCAAAGAATGCCGGCGAACCGACCACCACCGAACGCATCGCCGGGCCGATCGGCAGCGATACCATGTCCGCCTCCAGTCGATCGCCAAAGCGCACGCCCGCATCAAATCCGCCGGCGACGATATCCAGTAATGCTTCGCTTTCGACTACCTCCATGCGAATGTCCGGATACCTCTGCAGGAACTCGCTGGCAATCGGCAGCAAAACCAGTTCGCACGCCTGGCGTCCGCAGGTGATGCGCAGGTTGCCCGCGGGTTTGTCGCGAAAATGGTTGAGGTCTTCCAGTGCATCGTCGATGTCGCGAAACGCAGGTTTCAAGCGCGCGTACAGGCGTTCACCGGCTTCGGTCAACGCCACGCTACGAGTGGTGCGATTGAACAGACGCACACCGAGGCGATTTTCCAGAGCCTTCACCGAATGGCTCAGGGCTGAGGGGGTAAGGCCAAGTTCGACGGCGGCCTTGCTGAAATTCAAGTGCTGCGCCGTACAGAGAAATACTGCAAGGTCTGCTGCTGAGGGTGATTTCATCTGTGAATGCCTTTCACAAACCCATGAAAAATTGCTGGGATTATCACATCAGTAGCACGGCTTTAGAGTTGCAGCCTGGCAATTTTTTAAAGGATGAATTCATGACAACTGTCACTCAACAGCAAGGAGCACGTAACAAGCTGCTGATCCTCGCGGCCGTCTGCCTGTCGGCACTGGTACTGCCCTTGAGTTTTACCGGTGGCGCAGTGGCGACGCCCGCCATTGGCCGTGATTTGGGAGGCAGCCCCGTTGCCCTGACCTGGATCACCAATGCGTTCATGTTGTCGTTCGGCAGTTTGCTGATGGCGGCGGGGGCGTTGGCCGATGTCTATGGGCGTAAACGCCTGTTCACCTTTGGCATGTTGCTGTTCACCGCAGCATCGATCGCCCAGAGCCTGGCACCGTCGGTGTGCTGGCTGGACGGGCTGCGCGCGGTGCAGGGCGTGGCCGGTGCTGCGGCGTTGGCCAGCGGTTCAGCGTCGTTGGCGCAGGAGTTCGAAGGCCATGCGCGGACCCGAGCGTACAGCGTGCTCGGCACCACATTCGGCATCGGTCTGGCTTTCGGGCCGTTGCTGGCTGGCGCGTTGATCGAGGCGTTCAACTGGCGGGCGATTTTCGTCTTTACCGCGCTGATCGGCGTGATCGCCATGGTCTTCGGTCTGCCACGCATGCGCGAAAGCCGCAACCCGGATGCCACGGGGCTGGACTGGCCGGGCACGCTCACGTTCAGCACGATGCTGGCGCTGTTCACCTTCGGCGTGATTCAGGCCCCGGAAAGCGGTTGGGGCAGCCCACTGGTGGTCGGTCTGCTGAGTGCTTCGGCCGTGTTGCTGGGGTTGTTCGTGATCATCGAAAGGCGGGTCAAACACCCGATGCTCGATCTGAGTCTGTTCGGTTTTCCGCGCTTCATCGGCGTCCAGATGCTGCCGATCGGCACCTGTTTTTGCTACATCGTGCTGGTGGTGATGTTGCCATTGCGCTTTATCGGCGTGGAAGGCTTGAGCGAAATCGACGCCGGCCTGCTGTTGCTGGCGCTGTCG
>Ga0157373_10001992_pt1 | contig 15488 bp, 26 predicted proteins | sample C65metaG_FD_113460 | JGI IMG/M metagenome (GOLD analysis project Ga0157373, IMG submission 113460) | Corn rhizosphere microbial communities from Kellogg Biological Station, Michigan, USA - C6-5 metaG | ecosystem: Host-associated > Plants > Roots > Rhizosphere > Soil | place: USA: Michigan... | reverse complement strand
ATGGTTGTCATAATATGCGAACCATCGGCCAAGGCCAGCGCGCAGTTCAGATCCGGTTTCGAAGGCGTGCAGATAGACGCATTCGTACTTTACAGACCGCCAGAGCCGTTCGATGAAGACATTGTCCATCCAGCGTCCCCGGCCGTCCATGCTGATCTTGATCTCGGCTGCGCGCAGACACCGGTGAAGGCATTGCTGGTGAATTGGCTGCCCTGATCGGTATTGAAGATATCGGGCTTACCAAAACGGGCCAGCGCCTCCTCCAGGGCCTCTACGCAAAAGCCGGCATCCATGGTGTTCGATAGCCGCCAGGCCAGCACCTTGCGGCTTGCCCAGTCCATGATGGCGACCAGATACAGGAAGCCCCGGCGCATGGGCAGATAGGTCACGTCCGCGCACCAGACGTGGTTGGGGCGCGTGATTTCCAGATTGCGCAGCAGATAGGGATAAATCCGATGCTCGGGATGCGGATCGCTCGTGCGAGGACGCTGGTAAATTGCCGCCAGCCCCATCTTCGCCATCAGCCGCCGGACCCGGCGACGGCCGATCGCATGGCCCAGACGCCGCAAATGCCGCGCCATCTGACGGCTGCCGTACCACGGACATTCCATGAACGCCTCGTCGATCACCGTCATCGGCGCCAGCGTCTCGTCGGTTTCCGGCACCGGCGTGTAGTAATAGGACGACCGACTGATCGACAGCAGGCGGCACTGCATCGCGATCGACAGATCCTGGTGTGCCGGCTCGATCTTCGATCGCCTCCAGGCCAGGCTCATCGACCGGACGCTTTCGCCAAAAAATCACGTTCCACCAGCAATTGCCCGATCTTGGCGTGCAACTTCTCGATTTCCGCTTCACTGGCAGCCTTCGATGCCTGATCACCATTATCGAACAGGCTGGCCATGCCCTCCATCGCCTGCCGCTTCCAGGACCCGATCATCGTGTGGTGGATGCCATGTTTGGCCGCCAGCTCCGCCAGCGTCAGTTCGCCACGGATCGCCTCCATCGCAACCTTCGCCTTGAACTCCGCGCTGTAGCGCTTGCTCGTCGTCTTCATTCCCGTCCATTCCTTCAGGTCGGGATGAGCTTATCACCCTGTCCAGATATCCGGCACCACCTCACAGTGATAGGTGCCTCCGCCGTAAGCGCGATGCCGGTTTTATGGCGCTCCAAGTGAAACCCAATGCGCGGAAATCCGTTCTGGAGTATCTCCATGCCATCCGCCGCGAGCCTAATCGGCGCACCCAAGGATGTTGTGTAACAGCCAAATACGACAGCTTTTGCTGGAGGTGGAACTGGCTGTGGTCGCAGAAAGAGAACGGCTGCAATGATCGCAGCGACGCCAGCCAGATAAAGCCAACGCAGGCCCGTTTCGTACTCTATTCCCTCGTAAGCCATGCTGAACACAGCTTAGCCGCGTCCAATCCACGTCCGCAATCAAGCAATTTCGTCTTCCGATAGAATGGCAATTTCTGGTCGCGTGCCGTCCGGCAGCTTGCCCGTTCCGGACCGGACGGTCGCCAATGGAGCGGCTCTTGCGCGAATCGGGGCCGCTTATGGCTGGCGGGGGGTGGGAAGCGGAATGGCGGCTTTTTAGCAGGACGAATGGCTTAGCCGACGTAACCCCGATCGACTGCGATAATGACGGCGCCGCAGACGAATGAAACAAGCGAAAGCCCTATAGTTGAAGCGGTCAACTGTCCAAAAGCCGCACGGAAGCCTACTATCGCTGCTGCGGCCAGCATTATGGGGCAGAACATGACTAAAGCGATCCAATAGCGCTCGTTTGTTGTGCAGGTCATTTCACAGCCGAAGGGTGCGAAAACGGCCCAACCCGTCGCTGGGACAAATAAGAAAGCTGAAATCGCCGCAACAATGAAGGCAAACGCGCTTAGACACATTCCAAAGGGGGTTCGCACTCCGTCATCGTCGTAGATCGTCATCTAGCACCAGTCACAGTGGCTTCCTCAGTGCAGATTATCCTGCAAAAATGAACGACAGCTTTCGGCGGCGTCGATCGACGGAATGGCTGTCCATCTATGGCCCGCGATAGTCACAGGGGCACGCGGAATATGGCCTTGGCAAAAAGCAAGACCCCCAAGAAGCCGGATCCAATAACGTGCATCCAGAACCTCGTAGGTTGTTCGGCGCGGTCGATAATAATCCACCCGCCCCTCAACGTGACACGGCCGGTCATCCACGCCAAAATTGCAAAGCCCAGCATCGCTACAGCGAGAAGCCAATTGAGTGGGGTGCCGGACTCCATTTACGTGTTATCGCTCGCCTTTTTGATGTCTGCAATCAAGAAGACAGCCGAAGGCGATCATCGGCAAGAAATGGTCGCGTGCCGCTGGGCAGCTTTCCAAGCCCTTACCGGATTGGCAGCTTACCAGCACAGCGCAGCGACTCGCGACGCAGGAGCGACGATGCCGGGTGGAAAGCGGAATGGCGGCTTGCGGATGGAGATCGTTCTATCCGGTCTGCTTCTTCGATTGACGCGACTGCCACCACCCCAGCATGAAGACAAAGCCGAATGCCACGCTGCCGGAGTAACACCAGAGGATTTCTAGGTCCGTGTATTCTCCACCAATCGGCTGCTTGAATGCCCATCCCAACAGGGCGAACGAAATCGCCAGAGCCACTAGGACAGTTGGTGTGCCGCTCAAATAAGGATGGCGCGCAATGAAATGCCGGATTGGAAAAAGGACAGGCAGTCCAATTACTAGCGCGCCCGGAATGGTGCCGAAAAGGCTCATCAACCAAAAAACGGGAAAGAAGAAAATCTCCCAAACATCAGGCCGTGGCGATTTGTTTGGGTGACCAAAGAAGGCGTCGGCTATGAACAACGCCGTGCCTAGCGTGCTGCCGACCACAGCGGCGCCTAAGGCTAAGCCAGCGAATTTGCCAAATGTCAGTTTTCCCATATGCCCTCCGCCGCTTATCTGCCCTCAATAAATTAATGGCAGCTTACAAGCCTCCCTTATCCCACCGTCAGCGGCTTATTTTGGGCGGTAGCAGCTACCGTGTGCCTCGCGCGAGTTCGATTGCTGCAATGACGATATCGGCCGCGACCTCTTTTCCGAAGGTGTTCACGGTGATCGATCCGCCTTCTGGAACACTGACTTCGAATAGCATGTCGCCTTCGGGTGCGAGGATTTCGAGGCGGACACCATCGAAGGCCACGTCAGTTGCCCACTGATACTCCGCAATGCCATGTTCCAAGGTCAACGTTCCCATGAGCCGAACATAACCTCGAGATGCAATGTCCGCTATCTGGAACGAGGCAGAGCCTATCGCCCGGCAAAGAATGGTCGCGTGCCGTCCGGCAGCTTGCTCGTTCCGAATCGGACGGTCGCCAATGGAGCGACCCCTTGCGCGAAACGGGACCGTTAACGGCTGGCGGGGGTGGTTAACGGACTGGCAGCTATTTAGGGTTGATCGACTTCATGTGTCTGAGGAATTGTCAGAATTCCTAAGCTTCCCGAAGGCCGTTCCAATAAAAGCGCAGCAGGCAGCGGTCGGAGCACCAATTAAAAAAGCGAGGACGATTAAACCACCCTCATTTGATTTTGTAGAATGCCACGTAACAATAATAACGGCGAGCAATGCCGCTGACGAAGCACCAATAACAGACAGGATAATTTCACCCCATTCCTCGGCGAACTTAGTCTAGCGCGTCGAGAGCGGCACCCTCTCCTGTCAATAACTGGAGCAAGGCAACGAACTGGGCCTCGCGATCCTGCGCGGAACCGGCGTGGCGCCGCGGCAGTTTGGCCTCGCCCGGCGCGAGCACCGTCACGATCTCCCCGGAAACCGCAGCTTTGGCTTTAGACGGGCACTGTGCCCGCGCGGACAGGGACAAGGCGGATTTGGCGCGCATGGAGGGATAGAGGCGAAAATCCCGATGTCACTATCGATAGGACCCCATTATCGATAGTAATCCGCGGTCTTTTAGATTGCAGCAGAGCGAAATTTATTTGGCTAAATACGCATTATTTGAGTTTGGACAGCAAACGGCCAGCTGCACCATGCTCAGCCGCCAGGTTGCGATTATAGCTGAGCGGCATCTTGGGCGATTTCCAGCGCAGCGCGTCCATGATCCCGGCAATATCCTCGCCCGCCGCGAACAGGTCGTTGGTGATGCCGATGCGCGTCGAGTGGGCGCTGATCCCCTTGACCCATTGCGCCAGCTCCTCCTTGGTGAGATCCGGTAGCAACCCTGCGTCCCAAGCGCCCTGGACCCGGGTCTTGAAAATCTGGGTCACGGCCTGGGGCCGCAGCGCGGCGCTGCCCAAGGTCACGGCCGTCAGCGGATCGATGCCGGTTCGCCGCGGAGTTTTGGCGTCCGGCAGCAAACTCAGCAACCCCCATTGCCTAGCGGCGGCCTGCTGACGCGCCGCAGCGCGGGCGACCCCCGGGTCGACCGGCTTGAGCCGCTTGACGAACAGCCGCCGGAAAACCGGTCCCTCTCTCATGTCCGGAACATCCAGAAGCTCGGCCATCACCCTGATCCAGGCCTGCAGCGCCAGCACGCTGCGCATCGACAAGAAGGCGGACGCCCCCTCCCCTTCCTGATCGCCCTTGTGCCGTGGGATATGGAGCAGCCTTGTGTCGGGATCACTGGACGGCCAGATATGCGTGATGTCGATCGCGACCAGTTCGGAGGCGCGCAGGCCCGTATCATAGGCGACCGACAGCAAAGCCCGGTCCCGCAACCCCTTTTCATCGCCGGGGCAAGCATCGAGGAGTGCTTTGAGGCTCACCCCGCGCGCGTCCCCGTCAAAAACATCGCTGACCGCCCCCTTGTAGCGCAGCGGCCGCGCCTGGCGCTGAACCGTGCCCTGTTCCCGCCGCAGCGCCTTGAGCGTCAGCGTGACCAACTTATCCTTGGTCGGATCGGGCAGATCGAAAAGCCGGTGAAAAGTCGCGATCGCCCAGAGGATGCGCGCTAGGGTCGCCGGCTTCGCCTTGGCGAGACCGCCCTTCCCCGCCGCGCGTGCTTTCAGGAAGGCGATCACCGAGGCCGGTTGCGCCGGCAGCGCACTGACCCCAGAGCGGCGGCAGGCTTTGCCAAAGCCCGCCATGTCCGCGAGCAGGCCGCGCACCGTGTTGGCCGCCATGGCGGCGAGTGTCGCTTGCACCAGATCGAGGTTGACCCCCGAGCGACCAGTGGTCGGCAGGAACGCCAGCACCGCCTCGAACCGCTCGAGCGACGTGCGGCTTTGGTCGGCCGCCCGCTCGGCCCGGCGCTGGACGACATGCTGCTTGCGCGCGCCATAGGCCCAGCGCTGTCCCTGCGCCGGCAGGACGACGGCCGACAGGAGAGCGCCCGCGCGGGCGGCCAGCGGTGCGACGGGATCAGCGATCCCGAGCGCAGCGGATCCTTCTTGGGCCAGCGGCCCAATGGGCGCCTCGGCCTCGCCGGGGGCTGAAGCTACCGCCAAGTCGCCTGGCACGCGACCGCGGATCGCGTGGCTCGCACCATCGCCCCTTTGCGCCGCGAGCGGAACAGGGATAGGATCAGCGCCGGCGGGCGTGTCGAGAAAAACTCTCAGGCCCTGCAAAGCCGGCTTCGGCGCACCCGCCACGTCCTTTTCTCCACCTGTTGCTCGGCTCCCTTATAGAAGTTGTGACATTTTGGATCAACGATAATGGCCCTTGTCAGTGATCCTTTTTCTTCTTGATCACAGCAGACTTTCCTAAATGGCATTTCGGTTTAATATCTGGTCGTGTAAGGCGGAATTTGAGGTCATTTTTCGAAACTCCGCTGAGCGCATACAGCAGGGTCATTTCAGGACGTTTGGCTAGGGCAATGACGAGTCACCCCCCTCCCCTTTGCGATCCAGCCATCCTGCCGACCTATGCCGACGCACAGGCCGCACTGGCGCGGATCGAGGAGCGTTTGCGGCTCAGCCCGGTTCGCGGGCCGTGGAAAGCTCGTATGGCGCTGGCCGAACGGCAGGCACTCGCCGCGATCGATGCCTATGAACTGCCCGATGAGGCAGTAACAATCGATGCGCGGGGACGGGTGGTGACGGGCACCTATGACCTCACCCATTGGAAGTACGCCATCGGCAGGTCCATCACCCTGGATGCGCTGATGGCCGATCCCGCCGCCCTGCTGGCTTGGCTCGGCACTGACCGCGAGCCGCTGGAGGAGCATGTCCCGGGCCGTCGTGAAGTTTGGGAGCTGGTCCCAGCGATCGACGCCTGGAGCAAGGCATGCCAAGCCCTACCCCCCTCCCCTCCCCTCGTCCATGCCGGCCGGATCGCGTTGCTATGGCGCCAGCTTGCGCCCCTCGCCCGCGGCGATGCCATCGCAAGCCTGCTGATCGGCGATCGCTGGGGGCCGGGCCGCTGGAAAGGATCCCACGGCGGACTGACAGCGCTGGGTCTTAAACTGGCGGGTGGCCGATGGAAGATCGCCCAAGGGGCCGAGCTTGATCATCTCTGGCTCGGCGCCATCCTGGCCGGCGCCAACGCGCACCTTGAACTCGAACTCCGGTTACGCGGCTATGCCCAGCGCGCCGCCGGTCATATCCGCGATCGCCGACGGCCGGGCAGATTGAAGGAGTTGATCCTCTTCGCCATGGCGCGTCCGGCGGTCACCAGCAGCCAGGTGGCGAAGCATCTCGATCTAACCTCGGCGGGCGCGATCAAGCTGCTCTCAACCGCCGAGGCCGAAGGCCTGCTGATCGAATGGACGGGGCAGGCCAGCTTCCGTAGCTACATAGTTCCGGTTGGCGGAGCAGCCCCCTCCCCTCTCGGACGGCGCGTCTCTGCCGCCGACCCATTTGAACCCACATTCTGGGACGAACTCGGGGACAATGCCTTCCTCTCAGAGCCTCGCTGAACGCCGAAACGAAACCTCTCCTTGTCGTGTGACCTGGGACGCGCTGTCGCTCTGTACGAGCCTCTGAGGGCAATTTAGCCGCACTTCATGGTTTGTTCTAGTCGAGAAAGTTCGCGGTACCTCACTTGCGAGTACGAGACGCACCGCTTGGTCGATCCGAATCTTGCATCAGAAATCAGCTCACCCAAGTTCATTGCATAGACGCGCACCGCACCACCCCAGGCCATTCGTAGTGCAAACGTGCTAAGCGCCGTGACCGCTTTCGTGCTCAGGATTGGATGGCTTAGACCGCGCTGCCTAATTTCTCCTTCCTTTCCCACGATGCACAGGATCACCGAACAGGTCAATCGTTCCGGTCAAGCTCGTCACCAGTCCCGCCGCCGCCTGGCAATCAGCCCCAATGAGTGTCGAGTATATCCTTGAGTGCCGCTTCAACATCGTCTCGCGATGCGCCCCCCTTGTTGAGCAAGGTGAGGTGGATGCCTTTACGGTCCGATCCCAAAATTTTAAGGACGGGCTTCCCGCCTGGGCTTGAAACTGTTTGGGGCTTTCCTGACTTTTTGGGGGAGCCTGACTTTTTGGGGGTCTCAGCCGCGATGGTCAGCGCTTTGATCACGTCAAGCACGGGGAGTGCCCTCCCTTCCCCGGCTTGCTCGGCGGCCAAGCGCGCTGCTTCTGCAAATGCCTTTTCGCGTTTATCCTCGGGTTTGAGGAGCCCCTTTAGTGCGATTGCATTTCTGATGCCAAGCTCTTGGACATTTACAAAAGCTACAGTCAGCTCGCGCGGAAGCCGTGCCAGATCTAGGTAACGGGTAAGCCAGCTCTCGGTGACTTTCAAACGCTCGGCCATCGTTTTTTGACGGCCGTCGTAGTAGGTGTTCAGTGCGCGCAAATAGTCTTTTGCTCGCTCATAGTCGGTTAGATCATCTCGAGCGCGGTTCTCAATGTCGGCCAGCCTGAAGGCTTCCTCGTCCCCGATTTCGCGGACATCGACCAGAAATTTGAAATCGGGATAGTTGTGCGCGCGTAGCCAACTGATCGACCAGTGCCGACGGGCTCCACAGATCACTTCAAAGTCGAACTGGCTGTCTCCAGTCACACGGCGCACAATAGCTGGAATTTCCTGCCGCCCTTGCGCCTTCATACTCTCGATAAGATCGGCGCAACGTTCCTCAGTGAGCAGAGCATAGTCCCGATTGTGACCTTCCCACATTCGGCAGCGTGCGGGATCAACGAGTTCATGAACTCGATTGATGACTGCGCCAGAAGCAAGATCAGCAAGCCGGTTCGACCGACCCGTAAGCACGTTCGCGGCTATGCTAGATCGCCTGACCGGTGCAGACTCTTCGGTCAGGTCGATCCCAGCTGCTAGATCGGCCGCGAAACCGCTGTTCTTTCTGCTCACCCAAACCTCCTTTCAGCCAAAATTGCACGCGTGCAATTTCCAATTTCCTCTCGAATTGCACGCATGCAATTTTTCCGGCTCATGCTAGCGCCTCGTTCCGGAGACGCGCCTGATGGCTGGGCCACATCGACCTGATATCCACTTCAATTTCGCTGTTCACCCCGTCGAGATAATTGAGGCATCGATTGCGAACCGACGAACTGGTTGCGGGTCCATCAAGCTCATAAACGGTCATCAGCCGTGCAGTCGCGTTGTCGATTTCAGCAGAGTCCTTAAGCGGAGTACGAACCATCGCGTGCCCGAAAAGCGTCCGCATCAGTTGCAAAAGCTCCTTCTGCATCGACTTATTCTCGTCCACCTTCGACCCAACAAATCGCAGGAACTGGAGTTCGGGCGCCATCCCTCGCTCAGCAAGTTCCTCAATCGTCTCGTCGAGCATTGAGAGAAAGGCCGCGGTGGACGAAAAATCCATGACCGTCGGCGGTGAGGGAACCACCAACGCATTTGCAGCTCTCAAAACAGAGAGTGAAATCGCACCCAAGGCCGGTGGCGGGTCCATGACAATAACGTCAAAACGATCCGAGATGCTCCCAATCCCCTCGCGCAGGCGATCAAGTAGCGCGCCGCTGCCACGCGCCATGCGGGCGGCCAATTCATATTCTGACTGAAACAAGCGAAGATTGGCCGGGATAAGCTCCAGGCCGTCGAAATGCGTCTTTCGCAGAGCGTAATCGAGAGACGTGCGCTCTCCTTCGCGAAGGAAGGGATACAGGGTGTCATTCTCGTCCAAATCAAGGTCGGGAATGTAGCCGAACAATGTGGTTGCTGAAGCTTGGCTGTCACAGTCGATCAGCGCGACGCGATAGCCCCGAATAGCTAAATATTGCGCGAGATGCACGGAAAGCGTTGATTTACCGACGCCACCTTTGAAATTCTGGACCGCGACTACGCAGCAAGGATCTTCTGGACTGCGATATGGACGCGTTCCAAAGACACCCCGCATGTCGTTTAGTTGCGCCAGCGTGTACCTTTCCCGGCGATTGTTTTCGTTGCGAGTGGGTTCTGGAAGTCTTCCATCTTTCTCGGCATCCCGAATGGCAGCGGGTGTTCTCCCCACGAGTTCAGCGGCTTTACTGATTGTAAACGTAGGCTCGCGTCTATCATCCGATCGCGCGTTTTTGGCAGAGTCTCGAAGCTTCTCCAGGACTGATGAAGTTCGGTTTGCGAGAGTGGCGACAGAGACAAGGCGCTCCACCCCATCAATTTCAAGTGCGTTCGACACATGTAGTCCTTTCGAAATCCCGCATGTGGTACACCAGCTTGCGCTTTTTGGTCAATAATTTCAGAAATTGCGAAAGTTAGCGCTCCAATTTTCGGATTATCACTGCCGAAACTGCTATAACCTGACTCGGTGGGGGCGGAAATTGCACGCGTGCAATTTTGGTCAGGCACGACCTCGACGCGTGACCCAGCTTTCACAAAATCCCTTCCACGCCGCGGTAAGCTTGGCTCCCCGCAACTTATCGAGACGAGACCCCATATGATCCCTGAAGCTCTGGGCGATCAGCTCTACATCCCAACCGCCGCCAAACTGCCGCGCGATCCCGGCGATTTCGTCATGGCCGAAACTGATTGACCCACGAGGAAACAGAGGCTCTTCAATCTTCACAGTACGCGCTGATTTCGCGGAAATGGACTTGCCTCCGTCGGTCGATACCACCTGCTCGACCGTACCGTCCCGTCGTTCCTTCCTGCCACTCGAATGCCTGTCGAGTTCGTCGACTGTTTCGATTACCTCAGGTGCCCCTTTGGGCTCAAACCGGAATTCGATTTCCGCGACTGTACGACCTTGGCGTATCTCCCGCCATTCCACTCTGAAATGCGCAAGCTGGTCGATCTCGGCCTTCGCCTTTTCAAGAACCTTGCGCCTTAGCTGTGCAAAGTCGGTATATACATCAGGCGGAATTCCCAAGGCTGCACGCAAGGCCGTCATGTCGCCCTTCCATGTAGCCTGTCGTCTATGAAGGCGCAGTGCCCCAAGTTCGTAAAGCTTCAACGCATAGTTGGAGCGAAAACCTAATACCGCTTGCCTGTTAAGGACAGCGTACGTTTCCGATGCCTGAATCATCTTACGAGCGTCTGGAGTAAATTCCCATTCGATCCATCCTGCCTCACCACCATTTTCTTCGGTTTCTTCCCGAGACCGGGAGATTAGCGAGAAGAGGGTAGTGGCTTTCTTTCCCCGCCAGGAACGATCATCGACGGCAAAAAGTGTGCGGTGCAATTCCTGGAGCATGTCGGTAATCCGCTCATTTCCCTTATGGCCGCGGCGAATATCGGCCTTCCGCATTCTATGCGGCTTATCCTCCCAGGCATCACCGCCAGCAGTCAGGATCATCAATGCCAACAGCCGAGATGCCGTGAGGCTCAAAGACTCTCCTTTGACGAACTTAACTTCGATGATGCTTCCTGGCTTTGCAAACTCGTCACCGCCCTTTGCACGTAAGGCTGCCGCGACCCGCATCGCCCGGCCAGGTGCTTCTGGAGACTCCTCTAATTCCTCATTGTCCGCGATTTTGTCAGTCTCGGATTCCATGCCATACCAAATTTTCAAGAGCCTCAAGAGAATCGGAAAGCTGCCTGACCTGACCTTTCTCGTCAAGTCAGGTCAGGATATCGCACAGCTGGTCCCCCAGCAGGTCAGGATAGAATCTCTTTCCGATCGTCCCGAGAGGCCGCTAAACAGCCGAGTCGCACATAAGCCATTCGTGCGGGCTTCAATCGTCCAGAGTATTGAGCGGCATATAGCCGTAGGCGACACAAAGACGTTCATTCTGGGCAGCCCCCAATAAGTCAGGAAGCCCCCGACAGGGCAGGCAAGGTCCCCCGCAAGGACAGGTCAAAGCCCCCAATAAGTCAGGTAACATCCCCCGTCAGGTCAGGTAGCTCGAGCTAACATAATGAGATTACTACGTTTTGTTGGCTTGAATCTGAATTCCTTAGAATCAGGAATCACCTCCGCTGCAAGCAGCGGCGTTTTGAAAATGATTCTATTGCCTGCCTAACGCTCCTGCTCCTGCGTCATATCGATAACTCGCAATGCGAATCGGAGGGAGAGGTGAATATCCGGCAGGTACAAATCAGCATCGCGCAAAGCGACTCCTAACGGCTTGATAATAGGATTCCTGGGGACAGCTCTTGGAGAGCAGCCACGCATTTCTCGCTTCTTTCCTATCCATGAAGAGGGCTAGGCTGGGGCCTGTTCCGGCCCCCTGGCGCAAGGGCCTGGCCGTCGGCTCCGCTGCGCGGCCCCGCTTGGTGATCGCGGCGGTTTCCCCGCCTTCCTGCGCTGCGCTCCGTGCAGGCGGGTGATGCCCCTCCGCCGCGATCAGCCCTCAATTGCGCCATTCCCCGACCCGCTTCGCCAGCAGGCAGAAGCCGATGGCGCGCCATCGCCTTCGGCTCCATTTTTAAAGACAAGGGATAGACGACATGACCCGCACGACCGCAGCGCCCCGCACCAAGGCCGAGCGCATCGATGTTTACGAGGAAGTCACCAACCAGATCATCGCTATGCTCGAAGCTGGCACCCGCCCATGGTCGCCACGCTGGGCATCGGGGGCGGCCTCGCTTCCGCTGCGCCATGAGGGAACCGCCTATCGCGGTGTGAATGTGCTGCTTTTGTGGTCCGCGTCCATGACGCGCGGTTACACCAATCCCTATTGGATGACCTATCGGCAGGCCAGCGAACTGGGAGGGCAGGTCAGGAAGGGAGAAAAGGGAAACCTTGTCGTCCATGCCGGAAGCTTCACGCCCAAGGATGAGGAAATCGGGCAGGACGGGGCAGGGGAGGGCGAAGACCGCGCCCGCAGCTACCTGAAAAAATATGTCGTTTTCAATGTCGAGCAAATCGACGGCTTAGACATGACCAAATATCCCGTTCCGCGTGTCGAAGTGAAGAACCGCGACCAGCGCGACCTGGAACTGGAGGCAGCCTTTGCCCGTTATGGCGTTCATTACAGCGAGGGCGGCAATAGCGCTTGTTACAACCCGGTCGCCGATAGCATCCGCATGCCTGCCTTTGCTGATTTCGTGAGCGGCAACGCTTTCTACGCCACACTTGCCCATGAGGGAATCCACGCGACTGGCCACCAATCCCGGCTCAACCGTGAAACCCTCTATGACTATGGGAAATCGACGGCAATCCGTGCGGCAGAAGAGTTGATCGCAGAGGTCGGCGCGGCCATGCTTTGCGCGCAGCTCGGGATGGAACCGACCGAGCGTGACGACCATGCCGCCTATATCGCCTCGTGGTTGACCGCCCTTCGCAACGATAAGCGCGCCATTTTCCGCGCGGCGACCGCCGCGCAGGCGGCCAGCGAATTCATCCTTGCCCGGATGGCCAAACCCGACATCGCGCGCGCCGCCTGACCCCGATCGGGCGGCCGACCGCGCAGCCCTTTTCCTCGCTTCTTCTGAAAGATCGACCGATGTCCAAAGCTACCACCGAGATCGAACTTCGCTGGCGTGACGAAAATTACGGTGCTGTCCATGCCGTTGCCGCCCTCCGCAACTCTGGCGGAACCTGCGACTGGAGCGAACGAACCCACCAGAAATTTCGCGGCTGCCCGAAACGTGCGGGCTTTGTCTTTCATCATCGTCGTTGCTCCTACATCGCATCGCAAGGGGAGGGCGCGACACGCAAGCGCGCCGTGGGCGATGAACTCGCCCGCGCCGGTTTCACCATCACACAGGGCGATGTCCGACCGAAGGAAGAACAACCATGAGCGCATCGGGCTTCCGCCATAATGGCGGGCCGCCGCTCGACGATGGCGCGGCGGCAGCGGAGCCGCCCCGCTTGCCAGCGGATGCGGCATGTCTTCGACGTGTTCACTGGCATCCGCCCAGTGGACGCGAAGAGTCCGATTATCGCGCATGGCAGGGCGGCTATGGCCGCCGCGTCAGGGAACCGAGCGGTCATTGCTTTCGCGTGATGCACCGGGAGGGCGGCCCGACCGCCTTTGCCGGGACCATGGGACGCAACCGCTGCTTTAATTTCGAGCGCAAGTCCGATCCCGATCCGGCGCAATGCCGGACCAGAGGCTTTGTCACCATCTGGCAGGATGGGAAGATCGTTTGGGAAGGAACAGAGGGCGAGGAACCGGCTGAATTGCGCGAAGGGAGTTTGGCCCTGTGAGCACCAGATGCGCCCAAACGGAGCGGGCGCACGGCGCCAGCGCTTTTCTTGACCGCCCGGGAAAGGGGCGCGCCGCCCCCTTTCCCTGCAACGAGAATCAGCCCGACCGTGGCTCGCTTGGGGCTTCGACCGCTGCGCCCGCACCACTCGCGCGGTTTCTCGCTGCCCCCATTCCCCCGGCGTTCTTGAGCGTCCGTGTCGCCGTTGGCTGATGCCACCGGCACCAACTATTGCAGGAAGGATAAAGAGATGGCGATCAAACTGGTCGAAGGCCTGCACCTCACTGCCACCAACAAGCGGCATCTTACCACGATCATCGCTCAAGGGTGGACCAGCGGGGAGAGCGGACAGATCAAGTATAGCGTCACGCCGATCGAAGGCGAACCCAATCGCTATCGCTATTGTATCACCAAGCGCGAAAGGCTGGATAATGCGCGCAGCCATGTTCGCGAGAGCAGGGGCATCCTTGAATATATCTGCCCGAGCGTCATGCGAAGGGAGCGGCGTGATGGCGCGCCGTGCCCTGCGTGAGCCGCGCGGTGTCGCGGCCGCCTTGCCGCCCATTGGCGTCCAGCCCGACATGTTTGGCGGTCCTGCCATCGTTCATGACTGCGGGCCGGTTCACGGGGATCGACCAAGGCGATTAAGGGGAGCTAATGGCCACCATCGGCGGCTGGATAGTTCATACCGTTCCTGGCAAGCTGACGATAGCTACTGATCCGATTGGGGAAGGCGTGACGCTCACACTTTCCTATTTCCGCGCCGATTTGAGTTGACGGGCATCGAACCCCGCAGATCCATGGCCTTTGGACCGGCAGGCCACGCACGGCAGTCAGGTCCGTTTCCTTGTTCTGGCCTGTGCACGACCTGCGGGTATCAAATTCAGGCACCCTCGACACGGCACAGTGCCTTCTCAGAGTGCGGGAACGTGGCTTTTTGGGTGACCGTCACGTTCCTCCTGTTCGGGCGGCGCACCCTGGATTTTCCAAGCGATGTTCAAGTGACGCTGATGCCACTTCACAGGACTGCCGTCCTCTCTTGAGCTATGATGATGCTTTTGAACGATATTCTGTGTCATCCGCCCTTGCTCAACCGCGCAATTCCTGTTTGCGATGGGGTATGGTCGCAGGCCGCCTTCTACGATCAAGAAAATAACCGCCCTTTTGAGGGCTACGGTTTCCGCGGTGCGGACCCTCCGTTTATTTTCTGGATCGCGTCAGCCTTACTCCCGTGACGACCCCATCAGGAATTGGCCTGATCGAGCAAGAGGAATGTCCCATGCAGAACATCGCTGAATTTCGCATCATCGGCCGCGTCAACAAGGTCACGGAGCATGAGAAGGTGGCGAAGATTTCGGTCGCCGCCAATTACAACCGCCAGGAAGATGGTGAGTGGGTCACAGACACCCATTGGAACGAGGTGACGCTCTTCGGCCGCCTGATCGAGCGCGCGACCAAGATCGACAAGGGAGATCTGATCCACGTCACCGGACGGGTTCGGCAGAACTCCTACGACACGGCTGACGGCAAACGCTACACGGTTGAACTGATCGCCGATGGCTTGGCGGTCCTCGCAAAGGCCAGCGAAAATCACGACCGGTAAAGGAAAGGGGCTGCTTTTGCGGCCCCTCCCGGCTTGACCCAGCCGATCTGGGTTGCGCTTTAAGCCTCTGAATCTTTTGTTGGATTCGTTGAGTTATCGCCGCCGCGCGATTATCCTATGCGTCAGCTCGGCTCATCGCCGGCTGATTGCTCCTGCGCGGGCGGCGGCGCGACGAGGTCGCGCCACCGCCCGCCAATCTACAAGGAGGTGGAGGACATGAGCGGTGTAGCGCAAGCAGGCCTTTTCTTTTTCCTGCTGTTCGTCGCGATGTTTCCCAGCGCGGGTAGCAAGAGCAGAGGGCCTCGCATCCGCGATGAGGATGCCGAGACCTGGTGGCATGCCCGTCAATCGTGGTGGAATGACCGTCGATGAAGACGATCGCCGTGAATATCGAGAAAGGCGGCGCGGGCAAAACCACGATCGCCTGTCAT
>Ga0157373_10001990_pt1 | contig 15491 bp, 15 predicted proteins | sample C65metaG_FD_113460 | JGI IMG/M metagenome (GOLD analysis project Ga0157373, IMG submission 113460) | Corn rhizosphere microbial communities from Kellogg Biological Station, Michigan, USA - C6-5 metaG | ecosystem: Host-associated > Plants > Roots > Rhizosphere > Soil | place: USA: Michigan... | reverse complement strand
GCCGGCACGTTCTGCACGGCGCTGGCGAGATCTTTGAGAGGCGCCAGATAAAGCTTTGCGTACACATCTTCAGGAAGTGAGCTGTTATCCCAGATTTGTCGCAGCATTTTTTTCCGGTGTGGTAATGACAGGAGATCAGCGGCTGATAACGGCAGGAAATAGCCATCAGGAGGATTTTGGGGTGCGCCAGCGACAGCGATATTTTTATCTAAAAACAGGTTTTTGAGTCGATTAAACATGCGGGTCTCCCGAGAATTCAGGAGGTAGTCTGCCCTGAGCAGGCTTAACGACAAGGTCTAATTAAACAGGGGATTGATGAAATTTACGCTTCAGCACAGAGGAGGCACCGGAGCGGTGCGGATGCAGAACAGCAACCTCTCATTGATGTCATTCCGCCCACCCGGTGCAACATTAGTATGCCGGGGTGCCTTCGCTATCACAATTCAGATTGTTTGATTACCGGTTTAGAGCCAGATCGGTCCGCTTAGTGCCAGAAGCGGACCTTTCTAAATTTCTTGCATGTCAAACGACTGGGTATAGGTTAGCCATGTAGATTTTATTACATTGTTTTCACAATAGATTTTTGACAAGATAATTCGTCAGCCTTTTTTTAAGAGATGAAATAGGAATTAAAAAACCTCTGCTGATATTTATTTACTTGAAAAATCGCCTTGTGACGGTCATTTCAAGCCTAGTAGCTTAACGAAAATTAATCGTAGGAATGAAATGTTAATACTAATAGATACAAACATATTCTATAATAACTGGAAAATGTCTAGCGCTATGTTTCAAGTGCTATCTAACTTTATTGAAAACACAACGGGAAATGAACTTATTCTACCTTTCGTTGTGTTTGAAGAAACTCAAAAGAAATACAATGAGGAGGTTGAAAGATTACAAAAGGAAATATCACAACTAAAAGTAAAGGTGAAAAAACTTTCAGGAAATGATTTTTTTACTGATGATCTGGAAGAAAAGGTAAAAGATTTTAGATTCAAAGATGAATTATTGAAAATATTCCCCAATACACATATTATACCATCATCGTACATCGATAACGACTTGTTATTAAATAAAGCAATATTTTCCAAGCGGCCATTTAGAGACAATGAGAAAGGCTATCGAGACGCCTTAATATGGAATGGTCTAACACAATATCTACACAAGGGGAATTTAGAGGATAAGATTGTTTTTATTACAAATAACTCTAATGACTTTATGTCCCCAGACAAAAATATTAAAGAGTTTCATTCTGATTTAAAAGAAGATATAGCCAATCTTGGATTGCAAAATGAATTTTTAATCTATAACTCATTGAATGAATTTATAAATATTCATGTAGACCAAGAGTTGCATAGTTCTTTACATGGATATATAGAAGAAATAGAAGAGAGGTTCATAGAAACCATTGAAGATGAATTTGAAGATTTCACTCCAACTCATATGAGTAATTTAACTTTAGATGAGTACGCATTTCTATATGAATCATCTGGTTTCAATGGTGCAATAATTAGGATGTGTAAAGGCTTTAATTTTTATGTCATAGAGGGGACGGAAGATCCATCAATGCACTCGGGGTTTAAACTACCTGGCAATAAGTATGCATTTGAGTATTCCTATAACTTCAGAATATGCAGCCTTGAATTTTTCATTGATACTGTGGTTTATCATCAAAACAAAGAAAATATAACCAAGGAATTTATGAACGTTGAAGTCGGCCAAACAATCACAAAATTTTACTCGTACCCCAGAATTTATTTCTATGGCAGTGGCATTATTGACCTAACTAATGGTCACATTGAAAAAATAAACATTGAAGACTTGGGTATAACAATGAAATTTTAAATTGAGTGTCTTTTAAAATTATTGCTGCAAGCTTTTGACTTTACCGGACCAATCACTTTTAGAAATCCCCAAACTTCTGTCGAGAGATCAATGTCCGGTTTTCGCTCATAGCAAACCGTAATCAAGCTTCTGAGCTTCCCCCTCCCGTTGCCATCAGACCCTAGCCAGTAGGCCCGAAAACCGCAGGGATTCGGCGGAGCTTACCGGCTCTGCCGGTTAGCGCAGTGGGGCTCGACGACCCGGCTACGCCGGGGAGCCGAAGGGGGCCATCAGACTGTTTGTGCCGTTGACCTTAGCCAGAGAAGCAGCTGCAACGCAGCAGCTGGAAGCAGAGAGAGAAGGCATTGAGACAGCATCCCGGAGAGATAAAGCGCAGGCCAGGGGAGAATAAACGCTGTGGTGGCGCAGCCACCGCAGCCGTTATTAGCCGCCGTTGCGGTTGCGGCTCTAACTGACGATATAAATCCGGCCCCGCTTCTGCGGAATCGGTCAGGCTTACGATCAGGCATCAATGCGGACAATCATTGTTGAAACGCCTGCATACGCAAATGCCCCGCGGGGCAGTACCTCCTGATGCGTCGCTATATCCTTAAATTCCCTCTGCTGACGTGGACCATTTGCGCAGACTGCCACCAGGTTACCGCCTGGCGCCAGCATTTTTAGCGCGTGCCGGATATGCTTTAGATCGTCGCCGTGGCGAAAAGGCGGATTCATGATAACCCGGTCATAAACTGCTTGTGGGGCGCAGCTTAAAAAGTCCGCGCAGGTAACGGCCACTTCAGGAAAGTTGGCGCTGAGATATTCAGCCAACGCCGTGTCCATTTCCACGCACTGACATATTATTCCTGGCGCCGTCGCAAGCACCTCGCGGATAATTGCGCCAGTCCCGGCACTCGGCTCCAGCACCCGGCAACCCGGACGGATGTCGGCTAAGGTGACAAGCTTCCGGCACACCTGATCCGATGAAACAAACAGCTGTGTGTCTGCATGCACCCGGGCAACGGGCTGCAGGCCGCTGAGTTTCTGCTGCATCTGCGCAATTCGTGCGCTAAGTTCGGTACGCATTTCTTTCTCCCCGTGCCGGTAACACCGGCACTCTGTACATTCATAACCTCCCCGGACGCGCCGGGGAGTCAGGCAATCAGCGCGGCACCTCTACCGTTTTCATATCGGTGATATAAACCGGCGACAGGGTGTAACCCGTAGACATCACGTGGCGGATGCGGTAAGCCTTATGATCGTCGCCCGCCGCAATGCCTTTTACCTGCTTGAAATCAGAGTGTTTTTTACTCCACTGCTCCTTAGTCATGTACTCAAAGCCTTCGCCGGGGTAGTTTACAATCGGCGGGCGCTTCGCGGCAGCCTTAGCCGTTTTTGCCACCTCCGCACTTGGCGCTTTGTATTCCGTAATGCGATCGGGCGAGATAGTTGTAGTGGCTCCCTCCCGGCCTATGAATGAATACTCTGGCGTGACCAGCGAGCTGATTTTTCCGCCACTGCGGTTTACGCGGATGATGGTCAGCCACTCCCCGCGACTTTTAACCTGGCCGCCCGGTACCATGTCCACATCTGAGGCCAGCACGCCGCCGTGCTCGTCCAGCATGGCGCGCTCATAGGCAATGCGGTTGCGATAGTGAGCCGTCCAGCGACTTAAGCGCGCGATGGTGCGTTCATGGCAGGGAATGCAGATGTCCCGGGCCTGCTCTGCGGTAATAATGTCATCTTCAAGGGCTGACCAGATGCTGCGGCTACCTTCATACTGGCTTTTCTCCGGCGGGCGCGGGTACTTTTCCAGGGTAAAGCAGCAATGAAGATGATCGACGCCTGCAATAACAAGGGCCATTGCGCGGTTAAGGTTTTCAGACGACCAGAGCTTGATAAATTTCTGCACGTCCTGAAGCCGGCGATCAGCCTTACGCAGATCAGCCTCAATCTTTCTAATCCGGCGCCAGCGCACATCCGGGCGCTCCTTGTAAGCCGCGTGACGCAGTGACGCCTCTGCCCGGCGCTCCCAGTATTCAGACGTTTCAAACAGATTGACCGCGCGGCGCATGCCATTTTCAATTTTCTGCGCGTGCTTACGGGCGCGGCGCTCGCTGTGGTGTCCGACCAGAATCGGCTGCCCGAAAGGAATGGTCGAAGCTAGGCTGTCCACGGCTGCCAGCACCTGTCCTGACTCGGCGGCACGCTTTTCGCTGTACTCTTCAAAACGCTCCGCGCGCTCCTCCTGGCGCTCAAAGAGCGACTGATCTTCATCCTCAATTTCGCCTGTCAGCTCGATCAGCAGGTCTTCGCGATCGGGCGTCCACATCGGCGCGACAAAAAGCCCCTGACGCGGCGCATATTTAAAGCCCGCACCCGTCACGCGCTTATATGTTTCCTCATCGAGACGGTGCAGCGAATACAGGCGCAGCTTGTTGTCATCCGGCGAATACGTTGAGCGGTAGTTTTCGCAGTTAAAAAGAGATGATTCTTTAGATTCTGAAGCCGTGATGTTGACGTTCTGCTGTGACATGTTGTTTCTCCTGTTCTGGTTTAAGTGATGTTTCTCTGAGTTCCTCGCCGTGAGGGCAGAACGGGCGACCGGGCATCAGGCTGAACGCAGGGGGAAACGGCAAGGCCGCAGCCCGCAGGGACCGGGCGCAGCCGTTTAGCTCGCGACCCTTGCGTGAAGACGCCCGGGTGCCAGGTTTCTGCACGGCGAAGGGATTCAGGGGAACAAAACACAGCGCGGAAGGATGAACAGGGCACAGCCCCGGACGGCGGCTTTTTGCCGGTCCGGTCCTCAGCGGCCACGGCCCTTTGTGGCCAGTGAGCGCGCGGGCGCACGCCCGCTGCAGGGGCTGACCTGGCCGTTGCCATCAGACCCTAGCCGGCAGGCCCGAAACCCGCAGGGATTCGGCGGAGCTTACCGGCTCTGCCGGTTAGCGCAGTGGGGCTTGACGACCCGGCAGCGCCGGGGAGCCGAAGGGGGCTATCATAGTGTTATGTTTCTTCCCACTTTGTGCCAGAAGCGGACGTTACTAACATTATTTTAAGTTGATTAGTGGGGAGTAGGTTTGATAGTGACGCTTTATTCCGTGTAAGCAAATTCTCGTTTTATTGAGATAACTTTCACTAAAGTAAGCCATCCTTTATTTTATAAAAATCCGTTATCTTAATAAAAGATGATGTAGGTATAGTTATTTTTCTTAGAGACAACCCACTTTCTACACTTTCAAACTTTGCAATAATATACTCATCGCCCACATAATCGTCCTTCTCACCAATGAACTTAACTATACTTTCCTTAGCATATAAACACTTGGGTAAGTTGTATTTTTCATTATATGAAACAAATATTTTATAGATTGTGTTAACATGTTCATTCAAGATTGGCAGTATTGGAAACTCTTCTTCCATTTGTATTATTTCAGATTTAACCTGTGAACCCCATTTAGAAAACTTCCGAATCAGTTGATCTCGTAAAAAGTAAACATTTAATTCCACACTCAGTTTACTATTAGCTTCATCAAGTGATTTAGATGCCGTGTATGTCAGTGGCGGCATGCCGCAATGCTGAACAAAATTTCTTAGCCTGTACATAAATCTATATGAAAAATAGTTATCATACTCATGACTAAGCAGCGCTTTAAAATCAATGAACTCATTTGATTGCTCCCCATGCTTCCTGTTAATATTAGTTTCCATGTGATCAAGTAATGTTTTTACTGACATCATGTAATTCAGGATTCGTGTGTTTAAGAGGAATGGAAAGTTTTTAAATGGGTAAGGGCCCATCATAGTAGGACTTTCGGCAACTTGTATTACTGTTTCCTCCAATAAATCTATAAGTGACTCGTAATTTAATTTCACATACTCTACCAACATAAAATCATTCGCAAACTCAACCATAATATTTTTTTGTTGGTTATACTCTTCTATCTCATCATCAGATAGTGGCCTTACTTCATTTATTTCGGTGTTGCCATTTTCATCCGAAATGGATTCTTTAGCAAGAATTACGTTATTTTCAATCATGTCATTCCTCTTTTACATTTAAAGTTATCAGCTCTTAATATCACATTTTTTCACATTAGCTTGGCGTCGTTATTTGCTCAGCCGCATTAATATTAATGATTTAATGAACGCTTATCAAAGACAGTTTCCGTTTTTTCTTAATTAACTGTAATGAGCAGCTGTATTGGTTCTCATACATTTAGTAGATAGCTGAATATGGACTTCAGATGAAGCATATGTGATAGCTTACTTACCCCTGCTAATCAATACATGTCTACATCGGTAAACCCTCTTCTAACCTCCAGAACTACGGCGCATGCTGCTTTTTCCAGAAACGGTAATGCCCAGAGCGTTTGCGAATGTGCAGGCGCCATTCTCCAGAAAATAACATTCGCCATTGAGTGTGTCCCCCTGTTCCTTTTACGTTAGGCCGATATCTGACATGTGCCTCGGTTGCCAAAATCAAAAAAATTTTCAGTCAGGTCAACAGATGACGCAGTGAATGACGAGTTGCGAAATGACAAAATAATTAATGTTTTAAAAAAATCAGCCGATTAAGAAATTTGCCTTATCGGTACAGAAATCCGTATGAAAAGGTCAGTTAAGAGACTCCCGGCTTCATATGAGTCGTGTCGCATGGTCTCGTCAAATTTTTTGCGGTTTGTCCCTCACAGGGTGGGTTTAGAAGCGCAGCAGCTGCGCTACGAAAAGAACGGAGCTGCTGTACAAGGATTACCTTTATGGATATGGAACTGAAATGAAAAAAAGCACTGTTGCAGTGATGATGATGACGACTCTGTCAGGCGGAGCCTGTGCTGAATCAGGGCGGTTTGCACCGAATTTTTCCCCGGAAAGCTTTACAGTCTCGACGTCAGCCGGGATGTTGAGCGGGAAATCTCATGAGTTGGTTTATGACACAGACACAGGCCGCAAAGTCAGCCAGCTGGACTGGAAAATAAAGAATGTCGCTATTCTGAAAGGCGAGCTATCCTGGGATGCCTACTCATTTCTGACGCTAAATGCACGAGGCTGGACTTCTCTGGCTACTGGTTCAGGTCACATGGATGACTATGACTGGCTCGATGACAACCAGTCCACCTGGACAGACCATTCATCCCATCCGCGCACAGACGTCAACTACGCCAATGAATACGATCTCAATGTAAAGGGCTGGGCATTACAGGGCGATAACTATAAGGCCGGGGTAATCGCTGGTTATCAGGAAACCCGTTTCAGCTGGACGGCTTTTGGTGGCTCTTACAACTACGATAACGGTACTTTTACCGGTGATTTCCCAAGAGGCGAACGTGGTATTGGCTACAGCCAGCGTTTTTCCATGCCTTACATTGGCCTTGCGGGCCAGTATCGTATTAACGACTTTGAATTTAACGCCTTATTTAAATTCAGTGACTGGGTCCGGGCGCACGATAACGACGAGCACTACATGCGTGATCTCACCTTCCGCGAGAAAACGACTAATTCGCGCTACTACGGAACATCGGTAGATGCCGGATATTATGTGACGCCCAACGCCAAGGTATTTGCCGAATTCACCTACAGCAAATATGAAGAGGGCAAAGGTAGCACTCAGATTATTGACAGATTCTCTGGTGATTCTGCATCCATCGGTGGCGATGCAGCTGGTATTTCAAATAAAAATTATACCATTACAGCCGGCCTGCAATATCGATTCTGATTCGGTCCCAGCTGAAGGCATGATCTCTTTCAGTTTTGCTTGCAACCGCTCTTTCGCCCCGTCACTCCAGGGCTGGAGTTCATTTCGACCCGCTTCGGCGGGTTCTTTTGTATTGTCGAAAAAAAGGATGATCCTGACAAGCATCGCCCAGAATACTGTCATTTAATTTTTCCCTGGTGAAGGACCTGAAATTTATCGGTAGCTCGTGTTAAATCATTAACTTGTTTTGCCGTTTTATTTTCAGCCTTCCCGGGCTGCCGTGCCCTCCGCGATTTCGCTTAGTCAGCGCTGGCTCGCTGTCGCCAGGCCCATGTCATGTCCAGCAAGTCGCTGACCCTCACGCCGCGGCGGCGCCAGCAGGAATACCACCTGCGGTAAGAATGTATGGTCTGGCTGGCCAGCGCCATTTCCGCATCGCAGATAAGCCTTTCGAGCATCCCGGCCTGATGCTGCATCATAAGTGCCGAAGGTGGCCTGACTTCCTCCCCGCCCTGCGCTCTGCTCTGCCCTGACAACGCAGGTGCCGGGCGCGACATGACCGTTACGGGCAGCAGGTGCAGCTGGGTAGTAGTAACGTGCCCATGCCACGGCGTCGGGCCATACTGGCAGACAGCTATGTATGCCTGCAGACAGGCGCGGGGCTGAGCAGCAGCCTCAGTCATTAATGCGTTCATGCCCGCCCTCCTTTTCTGCCCAGCACTGCCACAATTTCAGCAGCAGGAATGCCCGCCGTAACCATCTCCTCAATGTTCTTCAGCAGACGTCCGATGGTTTCCGGCTCAAAATCTTCCGTGTTAAGGACGTACAGGCCGGTGTGATCCGGGTTAATCCAGCCCAGCCCGTGCCAGAAAGGTGATTCGCTGCCCGGGCTCAGGATATCGATCGTGACCTGCCGGTTCTTACGGTGCGTAAAGCGCAGGTGTACAGGGAACACTCCGCCCCACTCTCCCCGACACTCGCAGTCCGTCAACCAAACTTTGCTGATTGGCAGTGTGTTGAGTACGGCACCGCACAGCCGTCGGCGAAACTCCTCGCCGCGAGCGCTGTACGCTTCAAAATCATCAGGCGTAAACGTCCGCAGACGTTGCAGTGTCACGCTTTCATCACGTGTCATTTCGCTGCCGCAGCAGCTGCGGAAGCCCCCTGACCGGCGGCCGTAGTATGCTGAAGTCTTGCCGTTGTGTTTTTTTCTTTAAACTGAGTCGCTGACATATCGGATTCTCCAATTTGATTTGTCACGCCCTGCGCGGAGTTACAGCTCCGCCAGGGCAACCTGCCTGACCGTTAAGGTCGTTTTACTGCTTCCGGTTACTTCCTCATTTGCCTGAGACCCCGCCTGCGCGGAGTCACGTCATTCAGAACGGAATATCGTCGTCAAAGTCCGCTGGCGGTGTGTTCTGCGACTGCGGCGTATGCGCCTGTTGCATACCCAGCCCTCCGTTGCCTGACGCTGCCGGCTGCTGAGACTGACTGCCCTGCTGCGCGCCAGCGCTATTACCGCGTCCGCCCAGCATCTGCATGGTGCCGCCGGTGTTCACCACTATCTCCGTGGTGTATTTGTCCTGACCGTCCGTTCCCTGCCATTTGCGCGTGCGCAGCTGGCCCTCGATGTATACCTGCGAGCCCTTACGCAGATATTCCCCCGCCACTTCAGCCAGCTTTCCGAACAGCACCACGCGGTGCCACTCCGTTGACTCCCGGTTTTCACCGGTCTGCTTGTCGCGCCATGTTTCTGACGTGGCCAGCGTGATGTTTGCGACAGCCCCGCCGTTTGGCATATAACGCACTTCGGGGTCCTGCCCCAGATTCCCGACCAGAATGACCTTGTTGACGCCCCTTGAAGCCATGAGTGTTCTCCTCCTGTTACTGTTTTTTAACCACGTCACCCGTTGAGTTTCGGGAGCCGCGGTGTTGATGTTTTGTGTAAATCGGCTGGTTTTTTCCTCCGGTATTCACTTCACCCGTTTGAGATCCTTCGCCGCGAGGGCGTAAACCAGCGCGGGTGACGGCAGGCGTCCGGGGCGACGGGGACATTTATTTCCGGTCTAACGCAGTGGCCGGAAATAAATTTTCACGGCGTTCATTTCACCCTGGACGACCACGGCACCTGTGCTTGTCTCAGCCCAGGCGAAAGGACTTAAACCGGTGAAATGCGGCGGCAAATCACAGCACGATGCAGCGGCAACGGCGGCTGAGCGGCAGCGAAACGGCGTTGCGCCTCAGAGCGGCGGCAGATTCAGGCCGGCGCGGTTTGCGCCAGCCCACGGGCTGGCTGCAGGTCCGGTAGGGTCCCGTTGTTATTTGTTGTCTTTAAGGAGTTGTTCGCGGCCGCGTAGCCGCCGCCGGATGCTTCAGTGCAGGCCCGAACGCCGTGAACGACAGGCAGTGCCAGGCTGATGTGAGGAAATTGGGGTTTTCAAAACGAATCCCTGTTTAAGTCGTCCCTGAAACGAACAGTAATGATACACGCCAGACCCGGCATAAAAAGTCTTCGCAGGCGTTTTCAGACCAGCGCCAGTACGCGATGCTTTGTCTTTTCAGCCATCAGACCCTAGCCCGAAGGCCCGGAACGCATCATGCGGTCCGGCGAAGCTTGCCGGCTCCGCCGGCTAGCTGAGTGGGGCTGGCGACCCCGCATGGGGAAGCCGAAGGGGGCCTTTATCCACATCTTTACTGCACAACCCGCGCATAAAGCTGTTGATAGTTTTATGCAGACCGCGTCAGACGGCGACAGAACAGAAGCGGTTAATTTGTGTGCATCCGTTTTACCTGAAAGCTATATAAATCAATGGCGGCGATTTAATTTTGCGGCCATATGATCCATATCATCTTGCACGTTTCTTTAAGCCAGTTAATACTACTGTAATTACATACAGCATTTGGGCAGGGACTTTTTATGTTTAACGCCTTTGAGTTGATGCACCCGGCGAAAAATCCGCCGCCCAGCTTCAGGCCCCTTTTCCTTGAACGTGTTCCCTGCGGGTTTCCGTCCCCCTGCCAGGACTACGTTGAACAGGAACTTGATCTTAATGATTATCTTATAGCCCACAGGGCAAGCACCTTCTTCCTGCGCGCGCAGGGCAACAGCATGCAGGACATCGGCCTTTATGATGGCGACCTGCTAATCGTTGATCGCGCCCTCACGGCGCAGCACGGCGACATCGTGATTGCAGAGCTATATGGCGAGTTTACGGTAAAGCGCCTGCTGCTGACCCCACAAGGCCCTGCCCTTCAGCCCATGAATCCGGCCTATCCCGTTATCATTCCCGATCCCGACACGCTTGAAATATTCGGCGTGGTGGCCCATTTCGTCCACACCCCGCGCGGGAGAAACTGACGTGTTCGGGCTGATTGACGTCAACAGTTTCTATGCCAGCGCTGAGAAGGTCTTCCGGCCTGACCTAAGAAATGCGCCGGTAGTCATCCTGTCGAATAACGACGGCTGCGTAATCGCACGCAGCAAAGAAGCAAAAAAATATGTAAAGATGGGCGAGCCGTGGTTCAAAATAAAAAACCAGCATTTTCCCGAAAAAATACACGTATTTTCAATCAATTATGCATTGTAGTAAGTTAAGTGGAATGCAACATCTCCGGTATAAACTTTAATCAGTTGTTATGAGCTGAAAGGGAAAGGCCGTGAACACCACCATATATTCCGCACCTGCACTTCTGCTGACTGAGCAATGGCTTAAAATTCTTTCGAATTTAGGAAGAGCCAGCGCAACTATTAAAGCCTATCGAAGTGCCCTGACGCATTTTTTGGCCTTCTGTGAAATACACACTATTGCTCCTGAAAGGGCTTCCTTTGAGGACTTGGCGGCATATATTCGCCCTCAGCTCCCTGATATGCCGTCATCCGTTGCCAGCGCCACACTCCAGCTGCGCATTTCAGCTCTTCGCCTCTGGTATGACTTTCTGATTTACCAGGATATATGCAGTCTCAATCCGTTACCCCGCTCGGGTTTGCCTGGCGCCAGTTATACCGGGCGTGGCCTGGTCCCCCGTATCACCCGCCTCCCCGGTATTCCTGATGACGGACAGTGGCTCAGGTTCCTGAAACACGTTTCTGCCGCGTCTCTGCGTGACAGGCTGATGCTTGCTCTGGCTTATTATGGCGCGCTCCGGCGCACGGAATTGACGGCTCTCAGGCTTGAGGACATTGATCTGGCTCACCGCCTGGTCCGCATCCGCGCAGAGACGACGAAAAACAGACGGGAAAGAATAGTCTGCTACAGCGCCGACGTTACGCCGGTACTGGCAAACCATTTTCGGCAGCTACGGCTGGCAGGCTGGTCAGGTGGTGCTCTGTTCCGTTCCGCCTCTGACCGTAATTACGGCGCTCCTCTCTCGTTCTGGAGCTGGAGTAAAATCGTGCGGAAATGGGCGACAGAGACTGATCAGCCAGACATCACCACGCATACTTTCCGTCACCTTCGGCTGACGCACCTGGCGCGGGCTGGATGGAAACTGCATGAACTGGCTACGTATGCAGGGCACAGGGACCCACGCACCACACAAATTTATATTCATCTGTCGGGAACGGATATGGCGGCCCGCATGGCTGCTGCCGTCGCTGAAACCGACCGGAAGATCGCAGGGCTTATCTTTCAGACGGGGCAGTGTGATGAACGCAGGAACAGCAATTAATAACATTTATGTCCCTTTCAGTCGTTCGGATTATCAGCTGAATAATGCGTTAAGCACTGAAGAGCGCGAGGCGTTAAGTACCGGGCACAAACGTACCTCTGCTCTGAGCCAGCAGGGGCCGCTGTCATCTTTACTGCGGCCTCTTCAGGATATTGCTGACCGCAGCGGCACCAGTGACAGACTGGTCAGGATTATCCTTCCTGCCGTTCTGGCGGAGATACACCGGACAGGGCAACCCTGCTGGCTGTGGGGATCGGAAAAGTGGCTGACGCTGTGCCAGCAGCACCGCTCAGGCAGGCCGCTGATTGCGGCGTTTGCCTTCCATCTGGGTCCGTTTACTTCACCGCTCAGCCTGCCGCACCATGGTGCGCCGTCGCTGTACGCCTGTGCCATTTATGGCCGGGAATTTTTTACTCAGGAGCTCAACCGGCTGACGGACACTCTGGTTTCACTGGGATACAAACATCAGAACCAGAAAAATCATCTGTCAGCCCTGCTGGGCATACTGATGATGATGAACGGTAATCCTTAGCTCGAAAGCTTCACGACTGATCTCCTCTGGCGCGCGCAGAATTATCACGACCGTGGGATCGCAAGGACAGTGGGCAGAGTTTCATATGCGCTTGCCGCAATGAGCATCATAAAAAGCCCCGTGCGTATGCGCAATTACCAGGAATGGCACGAAAAACCGACAGATAACATCGCCCAGCCCTGGGTAGCATGCTGCAGGCGGTGGAGGGAAACGTCAGTGCTTCGTCCCCGATCCAGAGAGAGCCAGTACAGTTTTATCCTCCGCTGCGGCCTCTGGCTCGCCCGGGAGCACCCGGAAATACGCGAGCCATCCGACTGGACAATGGCGACCTGCGCAAGCTTTATTGCGGCAGTCGGAAGAATGAAGGTCGACGAACTTTCTCTGGGAACAGCGCGGGGAGTGCGCCGGTCTTCCCGTTCAGGAGAACCCATGCTGCCAAACTCCCGCGCCGGTTTTGTGTATGCCGTTCGCCGCTTTATGATCGACTACGAGAACTGGGGATGGGGGCGGCTGAAATTCAGTCCGTCCCGCCATCTCTCGACGCCTGATACGCCGCTGTTTCGTCAGGGCGTCAATCCCCGCGTTATTGATGATCCGGTCTGGCTGAAACTGGTATGGGCCAGTCTGAACCTGCGTCAGGAAGATTTGCTGAGTGAAATTTATTATCCTCTGTCTATGCTGCAGGCTTTGGCAGTCATCTGGACGCATGCAGGGCTGCGTCAGAATGAGCTGATGCGCCTGACCGCTGGCTGCATCATTCCACAAACGGAAGATATTAACCGGGACGACGGCAGTACCATTCCTGCCGGGACTCTTTGCTACCTGAGCGTGCCAGCAGGCAAAACCTCTAAAGCCTTTGTTAAGCCGGTTTCTGCTGTGGTGAAAAAGTATGTCGATATCTGGCTGGCAGAACGACCAGAGGAGCAGGCCGCTCTGACGGATGAACGCACCGGTGAAAAGGTCCGTTTTCTGTTTCAGTACCGGGGTAAATCCGTGGGAAGAGATATAATAAACCGCACCGTCATTCCGGTTCTCTGTGCCAGGGCAGGAATGCCGCAGAAAGACAGCCGGGGTGCCATTACCAGTCACCGGGGACGAGCATCGGCCGTGACTGCCCTGGCCAGTGTTCCTCAGGGCATGTCGTTATACGAGCTGATGCAGTGGTCAGGTCACTCTTCGCCGCAGTCAACCATGCATTATATTCGTATACGCCCGACACAGCTGGCGGCCTCTTTTGTAAAGGCTGACCGTGTGGCGCATATGATAAGCATGCTGATTGATCATGACCCGGCAGCAGCCAGCCTCATGGGGCCTGCGACATATTATGATCTGGGCGACTCTTTCTGTACTAATCCCTTCTGGAGCAGCTGCCCGCACAGAATGGCCTGCATCGGCTGTGACTTTAATCTGCCAAAACAAAGCGCAAAAGGGTTGTTACTGGAGAGCAAGGCTTCCATAAAAAGGTATCTGGAAGAGGTTCCGCTTACACCAGATGAAAAAGCCATAGCAGAACAGGATGCTGAAAAAGTAGAACAGGCTCTTACAAAATTGACACTTAAACCAGGAGGATGAGAAGGACCGCTTTGTGCCAGAAGCGGACGTTCAGCTTTAACGATCGCTCAAATACAATGATTTCGCGCCTGTTTGACTTCATTATTATTTCCATTATTCTGGAAATATAGTTATGGAGGATGTATGGATTTAAACACAGCAGCAAACGCACTGCGAGAATTAGGACACCCGACGCGCCTGGGCATTTATCGGGAGCTGGTTAAGGCGGGGCATGATGGCCTGCCAGTCGGCGAACTGCAGAAGCGCCTCGGCATTCCGGCGTCCACGCTCAGCCATCACCTTTCTGCGCTTATGTCCGCCGGCCTGATTATCCAGGAGCGGCAGAGCCGCACCCTGTTTTGCAGACCGTGCTATGCGCAGCTAGAACAGCTGATGGCCTTTCTGACAGAAGAATGCTGCGCAGGCGGCAGTTGCAGCCTGTCATCCGCTACGACTCATGAAGAAACTTCATTATGAAAAACATGAACGATACCCTGAAAAACATTGACCCCACACTTTTGGACGCGCCGATGACGGAAGAGAAACTGCGTCCCAAAGAAGTGGCACATCCGCCCCGTATTCTGATGCTCTACGGCTCGTTGCGGGAACGTTCTTACAGCCGGCTGACGACGGAAGAAGCCGCCCGGCTACTGATGGGAATGGGCGCAGAGGTGAAAATTTTTAATCCGTCCGGTTTGCCGCTGCCTGATGATGCCCCGGAAACACATCCGAAAGTTGTGGAACTGCGCGAGCTGGTGCTCTGGTCAGAAGGGATGGTCTGGTGCTCTCCTGAGCGTCACGGTGCCATGACCGGCATCATGAAGACGCAGATTGACTGGATACCGCTGACGTCCGGGGCGGTCCGGCCCTCGCAGGGGAAAACCCTTGCTGTCATGCAGGTCAGCGGAGGCTCACAGTCTTTCAACGCCGTAAACCAGATGCGTATTCTTGGGCGCTGGATGCGGATGATCACTATCCCGAACCAGTCATCCGTGGCAAAAGCCTGGGCCGAGTTTGATGAGGACGGCCGCATGAAGCCTTCTCCGTATTATGACCGCATAGTGGACGTCATGGAGGAACTGATGAAGTTCACCCTGCTGACGCGCGGTCGTAGTGGTTATCTCACCGACCGCTACAGCGAAAGGAAGGAGAGTGCTGCGCAGCTCTCTGAGCGGGTAAACCAGCGCAGCATATAAAAAAGCCGGCATCTGCCGGCTTTTT
>Ga0157373_10001989_pt1 | contig 15495 bp, 16 predicted proteins | sample C65metaG_FD_113460 | JGI IMG/M metagenome (GOLD analysis project Ga0157373, IMG submission 113460) | Corn rhizosphere microbial communities from Kellogg Biological Station, Michigan, USA - C6-5 metaG | ecosystem: Host-associated > Plants > Roots > Rhizosphere > Soil | place: USA: Michigan... | reverse complement strand
TTAACGTAGTCACCCTCGGCTGCTCCAAAAACATCTACGACTCTGAAGTATTGATGGGCCAGCTAAAAGGCAATCGTTTTGACGTGGTGCACGAGAGCGGCGATGTACGCAGCGACGATATCATCGTCATCAACACCTGCGGTTTTATCGATAACGCCAAGCAGGAATCGATCGATACCATTTTACAATATTCCGAGCTGAAGGATCAGGGCAAGGTGGGCAAGGTTATCGTTACCGGATGCCTGTCCGAGCGTTACAAACCTGAGCTGGAAGCCGAGATCACCAACGTAGATAACTACTTCGGCACCAACGATCTGCAAAACCTGCTGCACAGCGTGGGCGCCGATTACAAGCACGAATTGATTGGCGAGCGTTTGCTCACCACTCCATCACACTTTGCTTACTTTAAAATTGCCGAGGGCTGCAACCGCCCCTGCTCGTTTTGCGCCATCCCGCTGATGCGCGGCAAACACGTAAGCACACCGATGGAGCAATTGGTGGATAACGCCAAATCGCTGGCAAAAAACGGCACCAAAGAGTTAATCCTGATAGCCCAGGATTTAACCTACTACGGACTCGACCTGTACGGCAAACGCAACCTCGACGAACTATTGCGTCGTTTATCAGATGTGGAAGGTATCGACTGGATTCGCCTGCAATACGCTTACCCTTCCGGCTTTCCGATGGAAATTCTGGACGTGATGAATGAGCGAAGCAATATCTGCAACTACCTAGATATGCCTTTGCAGCATATCAGCGATGATATGCTCAAGTCCATGCGCCGCGGTATCACCAAACAAAAAACCATCGACCTGGTAAACGCCATCCGCGATAAAGTGCCGAATATAGCTTTGCGCACAACGCTTATCACCGGCTACCCGGGCGAAACCGAACAGGATTTTGAAGAAATGCTGCAATGGGTTGAGGATACCCGCTTCGACCGCTTGGGTTGCTTCACCTACTCGCACGAAGAAAAAACGCACGCCCACCAATTGGAGGACGATATACCCGAGGAAGTAAAACAGGAACGTGTTGACGCCATTATGGATGTGCAGCAAGGCATCTCGTTCGAAAAAAACCAGGAGCGCATCGGTAACACCTACAAGGTGCTGATCGACAAAAAAGAAGGCGCATACTTTGTTGGCCGCACCGAGTTCGATTCGCCCGAGGTGGATAACGAGGTATTGATTGATGCCAGCGTGCACTACGCTACTGTGGGCAGTTTTGTAAACGTGAAGATCGACAATGCTGAGGACTTCGACCTTTATGGACAAATTGTAAAATAATCGGCACGTTCTGCGTAATTCGTTTAATGATTTTACATTTGAGCAATGGATGCCAATTGTATCAACTATGCCGACACCGGTTTTTTCTCTAAAACCATTACCGACTATCTGGATAACGATCCGCAACTGGCACCATTTTACGGCGAACGCCCAACTTTGGAAGGTTTCGCCAATCTCATCCAAAACAAAAAAACCACCGCCGACCGTAAGGTTTTGGTAGATGTTTTAACGGAACAATATAATCAGTTGTCAGTTGTCGGTGGTGAGTTGCCAGTTGCACTTGCGCGGAATATTGAAGCGCTTCGTACGAATAATACTTTTACCATTACTACCGGCCATCAGCTCAATATCTTTACCGGGCCGCTGTATTTTATCTTTAAGATAGCAACAGCCATTAAGCTTGCGCGACAATTGAAGGAGCGTTTCCCGGATAAAAACTTTGTGCCCGTTTACTGGATGGCGTCTGAAGATCACGACTTTGCCGAGATCAACCACACCAAAGCCGGCGATAAAAAGATAGAGTGGAACATGGAAGCCGCCGGAGCTACCGGCAGACTATCTACCAAAACCATCCGCCAGGCGCTTAACCAATACAAAGGCGTTTTGGGTTTAACAGGCCATGCGCCGCAACTGGCCGAAATAGTGGAGACGGCCTATACCAAATTTAATAAACTGGCCGATGCCACCCGATACCTGGTAAACGCCATTTTTGGCGAACACGGTTTGGTAATTATTGATGCCGACGATGCCCGTTTAAAACAACAATTTGCATCGATAATCGAACAGGACATTATCGGCCAGCACAGCTTTAAACATATATCCGATAGCAACGCCGCCCTGCAAAAGTTGGGTGTGCATATACAGGTAAACCCGCGCGAGATCAACTTTTTTTACCTGCTGGATAACCTGCGCGAGCGTATCGTTTTCGAGAGCGGCCGTTACGAAGTTCTGGGTTCTGATATCACTTTTAGCGAAGCTGAACTGCGCGCCGAGATACAGCTACACCCCGAAAGATTCAGCCCTAACGTAGTAATGCGCCCGTTGTATCAGGAAGTAATATTACCCAATCTGGCTTACATTGGCGGCGGTGCCGAAGTGGTTTACTGGCTGGAGCTGAAAGCCAATTTTGATCATTACAGCGTTAATTATCCGATACTGATATTGCGAAACTCGGGGATGCTGGTACCTAAAGAAACCGCCACACATATAAAAAACACCGGCTTTACTACTGCCGATATTTTCCGTTCTGCCGATGCGCTGAAAACCGAATGGGTACAACAGCATACCGACGAGAATTTAACGCTCAATGCAGAGTGGCACCAAATGCTTGCCGTTTTCGAAAAAGTTAAGGCACACGCAGCGCATATCGATAAAACACTCGCGCCATCAACAGAAGCTATCCGTGCACGTTTAAAACATGCTATCGGAAACCTCGAAGGTAAAATGCTCAAGGCCGAAAAGCGTAATCACCTCGTTCGCCTGGAGCAGATTGACAAGTTTAAACAATCCCTCTTCCCCAACGGCAGCCTGCAGGAACGCAGCCAAAACTTTGGCCCGTACTATGTAAAATGGGGTCAGCAATTAATCAATGATCTGATCGAAAACTTCGACCCGTTGACTTTTAAGTTTACGGTGCTGAGTGAGTAACGCTTAGGAAGCAAGTGTCAGGGCGAACCTAGCAAAAGCGAGCCAGTATGCCTTAATGAACTTAAAATCATTCTATTTGCCATATTTACTGTTAAGCCATGTCAATACTGCAAAAATAACTATACCGTATAAAAGGGGTTGAATATCATCACCAGTGGTACGTGGACGATTAGGATCACCACTTGAAATAAATACGAGCTCATGTGCTATCCCACCGGCAAAAAAACTAATAATAGCCCTGACCCACCTATTTTTTATAGCTTTCATTATAGTAAATATACACTTTTTTTTACAGGTTGTCATCCTGAGCCTGTCGAAGGATGGTGCAGAGGCTTGCCCGCTATGGTTCGACAAGCTCACCATAACACCCGATATTATTCTCCGTTGCGTCATTGCGAGCGGTAGTGAAGCAACCTCTGCATAGGACGATCGATACATCCTATCGGACCTTACAGCGTAGAGATTGCTTCGTACCTCGCAATGACGCGTATATAAAAGCCTTTTAATTTTGACCTTTAACTTTTGACTTAAGCCCCTTCTGTATACTTCTTAAAATTATTCAGAATAGCTTGCCAACCCGCTTGCTGCATCTCTACCGGGTTAGTGCCTTCGGCCTCAAAGGTTTCTACAATATGCGTGGTTTTACCATCTTCGGATGAAAACTTAACCGTTACCTTACGGCCATCGCCAATGGTATAGGCGATATATTCGTCAACCTCGATATCATCATATACGCCGCCAAAATCAAAACTGAAGCTGCCATCCTTCGCAGCCATGGTCGAGCTAAAACTGCCGCCTTTACGCAGATCGTTTTCGGCAGCGGGGCAATGCCAGTCATCCGATGCAAAAGCCCAGTTTACGATATGTTCAGGTTCGTTCCAGTATTCCCAAACGCGGTCGATAGGCGCGTTAACAGTTGTTTCGACGGTGATATTGGTAGCCATAAATATTAAATGTTAGGTTATAATGATCGGTAAATTTATTAAATATCAGCTTAAGCCGAAGTTAATGATCTGTTATTTTTTAATGAACAGATAAAAGGTATATTTTGTTGATGACAGGTATTTTCTTCTTCCAACACGTCATTGCGAACGATAGTGAAGCAATCCCCGACAGGCAGAGACACTTGTAAGTTTGCTCATCCCATGCATTGCTTCGTCCCTCGCAATGGCGCTTTTAATTTTTTTACCTTTATCGCATGATAATTTCTGAGGATAAACTTCGCTCCTTTACCCAAAATATATTTTTAGCTATGGGCTGCAGCCATGAGCACGCCGTACTTGCCGCAGACGTGTTGCTCCGCTCGGATATGCGGGGTATCGATTCGCACGGGGTGGCGCGTTTAAGCGGCTATGTGCGTTTGTGGGAAAAAGGCCGCATCAACTCTACACCCAATATCCGCGTGGTGCACGAAACGCCAACCACCGCCACGGTTGACGGCGATGCAGGTTTGGGCCTGGTGGTAGCGCCTTTTGCTATGAATGTTGCTATAGAAAAAGCCAGACAATTCGGCTCTGGCTGGGTATCTGTGCGTAACTCCAACCACTTCGGCATAGCAGGTTACCATGCGCTTAAGGCAGTCGAAAACGACATGATAGGTTTCGCCATGACCAACGCCAGTCCGCTGGTGGCGCCTACTTTTAGTAACGAGCGTATGCTGGGTACTAACCCTATGTGTTATGCTTTCCCTGCAGGCAAATATCCACCGGTAGTGGTTGATATGGCTACATCCGCGGCAGCGAATGGTAAACTGGAGATAGCCCAGCGCGCCGGTAAACCTGTGCCCAAAGGCTGGATACAGGACGGCGATGGCAACTACACCACCGATCCGCACGCTTTAAAAAAAGGAGGCTCATTACTTCCCCTGGGTAGCGACCGCGAGCATGGCAGTCATAAAGGTTTCGGGTTGAGCGCTACGGTGGATATTTTATCCTCGGTACTTTCGGGAGCCAACTACGGGCCCTGGGTGCCACCGTTTGTAGCTTTTCTGGAGCCTCCTGCTGATCCGGTAGGCCAGGGCATCGGTCACTTTTTAGGCGCGATGCTGGTGGACGGCTTCCGCCCGGTCGAGGATTTTAAAGCGCATATGGATAACTGGATAACCCGCTTTAAATCGGCAAAGGCTATCGATCCCGATCAAACGGTTATCATCCCCGGCGAACCCGAACTGGAAGCCGAAGCCGACCGCGCCCTTAACGGCATCCCGCTGGTTGACGCCGTGGTTGCTGATCTGAATGAACTGGCGGGTAGGTTTGGGATAGAGAGGCTATAATCGCCCACAACGTCATGCTGAACTTGTTTCGGCACCCCCCGTGATCAGCTTGCCGGTTAGCTTATACTGTTGGGTCCCGAAACGGGTTCGGGATGACTTCTTTTTTATTGCACCAATGATCAATAACCAAACTCTTTCTAACCTCAACCGTTATCTTATTTAAATAAGATACTATGAAAGCCAACAGCCATAATAAACCCTCGCCTGCCGATACGCCAACCCATCGCCCGCACGATACGGGACATAAAAGTGTAGTAAAAAAGCAGGATAAACAATATCATGCCAAACAACCTCATGGTGGCGATATTGCAAAGAAGCACGAAAACGAAGAGCAACCCGTACATTCAGCAGATAGAAAATAAGCCCCGCCCGCCCTTCCGGGAAGTGTGGGTTTTTAAAATATGAACCCTGCCTTTTCATAAAGTCTCCCTACCGGGGAAGATTTAGAGGAGGCTACAATAACTAGTACTTAACATATCCCTCGTAAATAATATCATCATGGCCGTGGATGCTTAGCGTAAGTTCGGCCCTACCCGTGGGGGTGATGGCTATATCGTATTGATCAATGCGTTGCGGTTCGCCAACAGGGTTAATTTTGATGTCTACATCGCCCTTCTTTTTTTGTTTAACGGCATATTTATAATTGGTGGTAATGTAGTGTGTACCACTCAAACCAACGGTTACCAGGCGTTTGATATCCCCTAGGTTATTATAGGTGTCATTGTCATTAAAAGTATCGCTAACAACGCCAAAATAAGGCAGATATGAGCCTACCGTATCTTTTTTGATCACAACCCTAAAACTATCCGGTAATGCGATATGGTTCATTTTATCCTGGGTCACGTCTTTCGTTAATCCGCTCTCCGAACCGGCCCCCGATCTGATGTCGGTACTTTGGGCAATAAAGATCAGCCTTTTATTATCAGCCGCGCTTTTAATGCTATCGGCACGTGTCATTTTAGTTTGCGCGTAACCTGCCGCCGGGGCAATTAATAACAACACCGTCAAAACCGGCAAATAGTTAAGTTTTTTCATTGATCAATAGGTTCTTGGTAACGTAAACATACTAATTATGTCCAATAATAATTGATAAGTATTTATAATTACTACACTTGTTTTTGTCCTTAAAAAACTGCTTTTCTTACCTCAAGGCAGCAACTCAATAACTTATTAACCCAATAACTTAATAACCTAATAACTAAATTGCTATTTTCGCAGTTCAATACCCTTTTACAGCGAAAATGGACTATCAATTTAAAGATATAGAGAAAAAGTGGCAGCAATTTTGGGCCACAAACCAAACTTTTAAAGCCGATAACAACTCGTCGAAACCCAAATACTACGTGTTGGATATGTTTCCGTACCCATCAGGTGCGGGTCTGCACGTTGGGCATCCGCTGGGCTATATCGCGTCCGATATATTTTCGCGTTACAAACGTCTCAAAGGTTTTAACGTACTACATCCGATGGGGTATGACTCGTTCGGGTTGCCTGCCGAACAATACGCCATACAAACCGGGCAGCACCCGGCCATTACTACCGAAGCTAACATTGCCACCTACCGCCGCCAGTTGGATCAGATCGGTTTTTCGTTCGACTGGAGCCGCGAGGTACGCACCAGCGATCCATCGTACTATAAATGGACGCAGTGGATATTTATGCAACTGTTCAACAGTTGGTATAATAAAAATGCCGACAAGGCTCAAAGCATCGATGAACTTGTAAAACACTTCGAAACGCAAGGTTCAACAGGGGTTAATGCTGTTAGCGATGACGACACCCTGAGCTTTACCGCTGATGAATGGAAAGCGATGAGCTTTGCCAATCAGCAAACCGAACTGTTAAAATACCGCCTTACCTACCTGCGCGAAAGCACTGTAAACTGGTGCCCAGCTCTGGGCACCGTACTGGCTAACGACGAAGTGAAAGACGGCTTCAGCGAACGCGGCGGATACCCTGTTGAGCAGAAAAAAATGATGCAGTGGAGCATGCGCATCACTGCCTATGCCGAACGCTTGTTGCAGGGTTTGGATACCATCGACTGGCCCGAGCCGCTTAAAGAAATGCAGCGTAACTGGATAGGCAAAAGCGTAGGCGCCATGGTTTCTTTCGCCATTGACAAAACTGACAACTCACAACTGACAACTGATAACATCGACGTTTTCACCACCCGTGTCGATACCATTTTCGGAGTAACTGTTTTGGTAATAGCGCCCGAGCACGAGTTGGTGCAGGCATTAACCACGCCCGGGCAAAAGGCCGATATCGATGCTTACATCGCCCAAACTAAAAAGAAAAGCGAACTTGACCGTATGGCCGATACCAAAACCGTAAGCGGCGCTTTTACCGGCAGCTACGTAATCAACCCCGTTAATGGCGAACGCGTACCCATCTGGATAGCCGATTATGTATTGGCAGGCTACGGTACCGGCGCGGTAATGGGTGTACCTTCGGGCGATCAGCGCGATTACCTGTTCGCCAAACATTTCAATTTGCCCGTCATCCCCATCATCGATATACAAAACATCGAAACCGAGGCCGACCCCACCAAAGAGGGTAAATACATCAACTCTGGTTTTATCAACGGTATGGAGTACAAACAGGCTACCCAAACCGTTATTGCCGAACTGGAGAAAATAGGCATGGGCTATGCCAAAATCAATTACCGCATGCGCGATGCCATCTTTGGCCGCCAGCGTTACTGGGGCGAGCCGGTACCGGTTTATTTTGAAAACGGATTGCCGCACCTCATCGAAGAAAGCGAGTTGCCTTTGATACTGCCCGAAGTAGATAAATACCTGCCTACCGAAACCGGAGAACCACCGCTGGGCCGCGCCGAAGGCTGGAAATACAAAGGTGTAGACGAGTACGAACTAAGCACCATGCCGGGCTGGGCCGGCAGTAGCTGGTACTGGTATCGCTACATGGACGCTAAAAACGACAATGCATTCGCATCTGCCGAAGCCATAAAATACTGGAAAGATGTTGACCTGTACATCGGCGGCAGCGAGCATGCAACCGGCCACCTGTTGTATAGCCGTTTCTGGAACAAATTCTTAAAAGATATAAATCTGGTTGTTGAAGAAGAGCCGTTTAAAAAGCTCATCAATCAAGGTATGATACAAGGGCGTAGTAATTTTGTGTACTGGATCGCAATTACTGAGTTTGATGGCACCAGAAAAAGATACTATCTCTCAAAAGGCAAATATGATGAACTAAAAAATGCAAAAGGCCCTTTTGATAGTGCGCTATTTAGAAGTTGGGGATTAGAATATCCCGACTATACTATGATTGACAATATTCCATCATATGCTGCAGGCGATTTACGCGTGGACGTAAATATCGTTGAAAATGATATTTTAGATATTGAAGCTTTTAGGAAATGGCGGCCAGAGTACGTGGATGCTAAATTTATCTTGGAAAATGGCAAATGCGTTTGTGGTTGGGATGTCGAAAAAATGTCAAAATCGAAGTTCAACGTAGTTAACCCCGATGATATTATCGAACGCTACGGCGCCGATACCCTGCGCATGTACGAGATGTTTTTGGGCCCGCTGGAACAAAGCAAACCCTGGAACACCAACGGCATCGAAGGCGTATTTAAGTTCTTGCGCAAGTTCTGGCGATTGTTCCACAATGATGCCTGGGACCCCAACATCAGCAATGCCGAGCCTACCAAAGCCGAGCTCAAATCACTGCACAAGATCATCCGTAAGGTTGAAGAAGATATCGACCGTTTTTCGTTTAACACCTCGGTATCCAGCTTTATGATCGCCGTTAACGAGCTTACCGATCTGAAATGTAACAAGCGCGCCATCTTGCAGGATATGGTGATCATCCTGTCGCCTTATGCGCCGCATATTTGTGAAGAGTTGTGGACGTTGTTAGGCAACGAGCCAGGCACATTGTCATACGCGCCGTATCCTAAATTTAACCCCGAGTATCTGATTGAAAACGAGTTTGCCTACCCGGTATCCATCAACGGTAAAACACGTATGAATTTGAATATCTCTTTAGCCATCGAAGGTAAAGAAGTTGAGGATTTGGTACTGGCCAATGTCGACGTACAAAAATACCTCGACGGTAAAACCCCTAAAAAGGTGATCGTGGTTAAAGGGCGCATTATCAATATTGTGGTGTAAATCTTATCAGATCAAAGATTTAAGGAGCAAGGAGTAAAGATTTCTTGCTCTTTTTTCGTTCGTCTCCTGATGCGGTGGCCTGTCATGGTGAGCTTGTCGAACCACGGAGCTTAGGCCTACTTCGATACCCTGCCTTTGATGCCCTTCTCTACTACTAAGCATACCATACAAAGCGTCTCCATATACAAAAAAAGGCAGTCTGTCCCCATCATTTCCGAATTCATCACCTGCAACTTTATAACGACGAATCATTTTATCTTAATTAGCTTAATGATACAATTGCTGCCGGTTTTGTGGCTTTACTTAATTATCTAAACTATTGAGATTTATGCAAACCCTCCCCAATCTTGCTCCGGTTAAAAAAACCTGGATCGAACCCGAGCTAACTATCATTTCCAGAAACGATACTGTATTGGTTAAACACCACCCGTCCGTACACGAACATACCGGACACGTAGTTAGGAAAGGTGCGAGTTCTTATTTTGTAAACCCTTCCGGTAAAGGGTTCCTTACTGCAACAAGCACAGGTGTAGCAAGGGCCGTAGTTGCCTTTCATTCGGAGGCAGCATCCTGAAAATACTTGCGAGCCGCTAAGCAAAAAGGGCCGGAGTAGCCACCCAAACCATAAAAAAATGACTAATGACTTAATGATAACTTAAGCCGCTATCCTATACCTGTACATCAGTTTGTTAAACTGGGCCTTAATTTGCTGCTGCATCTGTATCTGTTCGTCAATGCTTTGTTGCAGCACTAAAACGTAAGCGCCCTTAGTTTTTTGTTTGCCAACCAGCTGTTTAAAGGTTTCAGTGGTATATACATTGTCGCGCAGGGTTTGCAGCTTATCCAGGGTATCCTCAAAAGTGGCGCCTTCAAACACCAGGCCGGTATTTTGCAGCAGTGTGGTATTGTGCCAAAACAAACCAATCAGTTCGGCATTCAAATTACGGGCGTATCTAAACTGTTTGGCCCGGTTAAGTTTTTGTACTTTGGGCATAAAAACATACTTTTTATAGGCTTGCGTATAAAGTATACCCAATAAGGCTAAAACGGAAAAATAAACAACATAGTCGGACATGGTGTAAGGCTTTAAATGTTATCCTGATCGGCAGATGTATAGTTGTATACGGGCCCTGGTGCAAAAGGGTTTCCTTAATTTTGGTTATTTTTTTGTTCAAGTTAAAATCATTACAATGACAGCTGGCGAAGGGTTCTTTACTGATATTATTTTTACCTGAGACCGCGTATCTAACTATATTTACAGCAGGCTTAAAACCGGCCATACCAACATGTACCTGCGCATTGAGACACCCGTACCTAAAAAACTGATCGGCATCAGTATGCCTATGTCATTCAGCAATATTCAAACCGCGGCATTGTGGCGCACATTTATGCAGCGGTTGAGCGAGATCAAAAACCGGATAGGTACTGAGCTATACTCGGCCGAAGTTTACCGGCCGGGGTATTACGATAATTTTAATCCTGACAACACTTTTGATAAATGGGCTACTGTTGAGGTGAGTAATTATGATACTATTCCAGCAGGCATGCAAACTTTACCGTTTGAGGGCCAATATGCCGTGTTTTTACATACCGGACCGGCAACCGAAGCCGCCCGCGCTTACAACTATATCTTTTTAAAATGGCTGCCCGCGTCGGGTTATGCGTTGGATAACAGGCCGCACTTCGCGATAATGGGTGATAAATACAAACCCAACGATGCATCGTCCGAAGAAGAGATTTGGATACCGGTAAAAGCCAGATAGATAATTCTATACAATAGTTCAATTTGCGAAAAATCATTTACAATTAATAATGTTTACTATACCGATATCCAGTTTCGTAATTATTAAAGAATAATATTTTTTGCATGTTTTATTATTTAAAATAGTAGCTTTGTGATATAAACTAACCACCCTAAAACCGGTATTTATGGAAACTATATCTACAAATAAAGAGCTTACCCAACAAAACCCTGCAGCAGCAAATAATAAAAAAACCTGGACCGAGCCAACACTTTTGGTTATTGACAGGGGGTATGTTGAAGGTGGCGCTATAGTTGGTCTTCACGAAGTAACAACAACGCCAACTTTTGGTAAAAAGGGTACCCTGTCGTAAACAGGAGCTTCGTAATCTTCCTAAACTTTTCTGTATAGCCTAACAGCACCATAGCAGTTATTCAGTACATTTCTTTTTATTAAGCAAATGTACCCATCCCTTGTTATTTCGTTTTTATCCTGTTTAGGTTAATTCCCCAATAAATAATTTCTTAAATAATAAAATATTATAATTTATTGTATGCGATAATTTTAATAATTATTTTTAGTTGATCCATTAACACCTAAATTATAGCCTATGGTAAATATTTAGCATCGCTCCTTTAATCAAATCAGGTTGCCATACTATTTAGGCAATCGCCTGTCATTAATTTATTAAACTTAAAACACAATTTTATGGATGCTTTTATCGGCGAAATAAGGGCCTTTCCTTATACCTACGCTCCTTATGGCTGGCTTCAATGCAACGGCAACCTGGTAAATGTAGTGCAATACCAGGCCCTGTACTCACTTATTGGTAATACCTTCGGGGGCACACAAGGCCAAACCTTTGGCCTGCCCGATCTGCGCGGCCTTATGATCATCGGCACCGGCCCGCTTAACGGCACCGGCACCAATTATCTTTGGAGCAAAACAGGCGGCACCCCAACTGTAACGCTTGGCTCATCACAAATGGTGCCTCATACACATACTTTTCAGGGTGCAACCTCAACCGTAGCTACGCAAGAGGTTAATCAACCTACTGCTACTACTTATTTATCAAGGGTGTACGCCAGGGCCAACCCTACAGCAACTACAGGTGTTGCCGGGCATGGCTTCGCCGCCACCAGCGATGGGCATTATTTAAACTCAGGAGCCCTAAGTATATATCCGGGTACCGGTGGCGCACACTCAAACCTGATGCCTTCGGTAGGTATGGAATTTTGTATATGTTGGAGTGGCGAATATCCTATAAGCAACTAATAACCAATTACCTAAATTATTTTCTGACTTAAAAACAGCAATATATGGAACCTTTTTTAGGAGAGATAAGAGCTTTCTCGTTCCCCAAAGTACCTAACGGTTGGTTGGCGTGCAACGGGCAAACACTTAACATACAACAATATACCGCATTATACGCACTTTTGGGCACGCAGTTTGGCGGCGATGGCCGAACAACTTTCAACCTGCCTAATTTGCAGGGCACTGTTATCGTAGGTTCGGGAACAAGCGCTGCCAACCCACCAGGCTTTAGGACGGGTGGCACAGCGGGCTCAGAAACAGTTGCACTGACAACTGCAACAACACCACCGCACATGCATCAGGTAAATGTGAGCACCGCGCCCGGAAGCGCCGGATTGGGAAATGGCTACCTGACAGAGATGCAGGTTTTTACCACTACTAATACTTCACCTTTGTATACTGTAGACGCGTATATACCAGCCAGTGGCAATACCACGGCACCGGTGCAACCTTTAACTTTACCGGCGGATACGATTAGCTCAGTAGGGGCAGGTGCGGGGCATCAAAACATGTCGCCTTACCAGGTATTAAATGTATGTATAGCAACAACAGGTGATTTCCCACCTCGCAATTAATCACATTAAAACAAAAAATCATGGACCCTATATTAGGAGAAATAAGAATATTTGCAGGCGTAAAGGTACCTAACGGCTGGCATCTGTGCGACGGTTCAACACTATCTATTAACACTTATCAAGCCTTATACTCACTATTAGGCACAATTTATGGTGGCGATGGTGTAACTACCTTTGGTATACCCGATCTGCGTGGTCGGGCTATGCTTAGCCAGGGTAAATCACCAGCTAATACTAATTATGCGCTTGCCCAAAAAGGCGGCTCGGAAGTTGTAACATTAGCTGAGGCCAATATACCGGCCCATACTCATACGTTCACTGCAAGTTCGGCTGCGGCCACGGCATCTTCACCTGCAAATAACTTTTTAGCGGCTCCGGTTGACCCTACTACCGCTAATAAAGCCGTAGATCTTTATATACCCGGCACCGCTTCCAACTTAACCAAAGTACCGGCTACTTCAAGTGTTATAACTTACAGCTCAGAGTCTGGCCAGGCACACGAAAACCGGCAGCCTTTTATTGTGTTTAATTATATGATCTGCTTACAAGGTGTGTATCCGGAATTTCCGTGATAAAATCGGGAAATGCCCAAAACAAGAAAGGTACTTGCTAATACAAGTGCCTTTCTTGTTTAAGATTTACATTGTTTGCAACACTAGCAGGAGGCGGCAGAATAATTATTAACTCGCCTATTACCTAATCAGCCACTACTATCTATCTCAAAAGTCTTCAGTAAACAGCGTAAATTCCTTAATACCTATCCCCGGGCTGGCTTTGGCAATGCTCAACCTGAAAACCCTTGCCGTTACCGGAACAAGCGGCTTAAGCACGCCACGGCCAATTTTATTACCAGTTAAAAGGGTTTTCCATTGCCCGCCGTCCTGGTATTCCAGTTTATATTCCTTAATAGTGGTTTTATCCTCCTGTAAGGCAACAGCGCTAATTTTGTGAGCCCGGCTCAGGTCAACCTGCAGCCAGGCGGTAGTATCGGCAGCGACGGCATGCCATGCGGTTTCGGTCTTTCCATCTATAGCTTTGGCAGCGTCGTCAGCAGCATTCAACTCGCTGGATGCGCTCGCCGTTTTGCCTATACTGGGAATGGCAGGCACCACAGGCTCACCCACAAATTGCAAGGCGATCACACTGGCAATACTATCGGGCGCGGTAGCCGGCAGGCTTAGTGTTAAACCGTTGTCGGTAGTTTTATATTTAACCGGCTTACCACCTGCTAGTAACGTTGCTTTGGTGATCCGGTTCTTCAGCGGAACATCCAGCACACCATTTTTTGGCCAGTTAAACACATGCAGATATAGCGTTTGCCCTTTACGTGTGCTGCGTCCCCAGCTTAAATAACTAAACGGACCGTTAGTAGTGCCATGTATAGCCTCCCCGTTAACATCCATCCACTTGCCGATCTGCTGCAAACGCTCAACCGAAGCATCGGGCACCAAACCCTCACTGGTGGGGCCAATGTTAAGCAGATAGTTGCCGCCCTTGCTGGCAATATCTACCAGGTTTTGTATCAAAGTTTTAGTGCTCTTCCAGTTATGGTCGTAGCTTTTATAGCCCCAAGTATCGTTCATGGTCATGCAGCTTTCCCAGTTTTTGCCCGGCAGGCCGGTCGCGGGGATGTACTGCTCGGGGGTTTCCAAATCTCCGCCAAAGCCGCCGCCTAAACGGTTATTGTAAATAATATTGGGCTGCAGTTTAAGCAAGCTGTATATTTTGGCCGCATTATCGTGGTTCATCTGCGCCGGGGTGTCAAACCATAGCACCGATATCGGGCCGTACTTGGTTAATATCTCTTTCATTTGCGGCACGGCTATATCATCTATGTATTTATCAAAACTACCCTCCTGCGCCTTATCCCAGTAACCGCCGTAAGCGCCACCGCCGGGATGGTTCCAGTCCTGATCCTGTGAGTAATACAGCCCAAACTTGATACCGTATTTTTTACAGGCAGCGGCCATTTCGGCAATCACATCGCGTTTAAACGGCGTACCATCCACAATATTAAAATTACTGGCATCGCTTTTAAACATCGCGAAGCCATCGTGGTGTTTGCTCGTTATCACAATATAACGCATACCAGCCGCCTTAGCCAGTTGCACAATAGCTTCGGCATTAAACTTTGTGGGGTTAAATTGTTTGGCATATTGCTGATACACCGCCATCGGTATTTTACCCTTGTTCATTATCCATTCGCCAATGCCGGGTATCTGCTTACCATCGTAAGTACCAGCCGGCACCGAGTATATCCCCCAGTGAATAAACATACCAAAACGGGCCTCGTTCCACCACTGCATACGTTGCCGGCGGTGCGCTTCTGTTTCAGGTTCCTGTGCCATAGCGGTTTTAAAAAGTAATAAAATGGCAGCAAATATTACGCTCAGTTTTTTCATCATTCTAAAAAAAAAAAATTAAAGTAATTGGTTTAAGGGCATGGCTATCGCCCAAAGCTAATATCGGTAATAAACTTTTATCGCTTATGATCAGCATTGGCTAAAAAGTAAACTA
>Ga0157373_10001988_pt1 | contig 15496 bp, 10 predicted proteins | sample C65metaG_FD_113460 | JGI IMG/M metagenome (GOLD analysis project Ga0157373, IMG submission 113460) | Corn rhizosphere microbial communities from Kellogg Biological Station, Michigan, USA - C6-5 metaG | ecosystem: Host-associated > Plants > Roots > Rhizosphere > Soil | place: USA: Michigan... | reverse complement strand
GCAGGTTTTTAATCCTGTAGAATTTAATAACATCGAACAAAAAATAGGAATACACCGAACTATGGAATTGAACGGGGCATCCGGACTTATCTACCAGCTAGAACAGGTTACTACATAAAAAACCGGAGCCAAGATTGAAAAAAACTTAAACTCCGGTCAAGTACTCGCCGAAAACCTCCTGTCACACAGCTTCTTGAAGGATATGGAACGTTTAGCCAACATTGGAGGGGGCCTCATTGCAAAACCTCTTGATAGGGACTTTAAGAAAAAGTGCCAACGTAGATTCACCCAAAAAGAGAGCCCAGAGCTTCCATTATCAAAGATTTACGAGATGTATGGTTGTGGTTACCTGAACAAAAAGAAGCCGAAAGAATAACCAAAAGTCACCATGTGTGTATGTTTTGATGTGTATATTTTCGCCAAAACATACACACTGTATTACATGAGAAGTAAATCTAATAAAGCTACCGGAGTGTTAAGCGGCAGAGGTAGCACTTCACTGTTAAAACTAATTCAACACCTTTATGAAGGCTGATATCTTTGATTTATGGTTCATAAAGCGTTTCCAAGAAACTTCAAAATACGAGCTAAAAAGGATAAAGATAATTGCATAAACGATACCATTTAGTACTACTATTTAAAATAAGCTCTCAAGCCGAAAAAAACAGAACTGAAAGCCTCGTAAATACCAAATCAAGATTTTTTTTATAAATATTTTTTAGGTAAAATCTGTTGTTATACAGCCAACGTTTTCAAATACATGCAATAGAGATGCCTGAAATGGATTTTAATATTATATCCAAGGTAGCGAATTCACAACGCCTTCGAAAGAACATAGGAAAATTGGAATATTGGTTTCAAAAGGCGAAAAAGGAAGATGTTGACGATGATTCTTTGGGTCATAACCTCCTATATCTCTATGACCTATAAACGCACCATAACTCTATAACTGCAAATCATGATTGATTATCTTGCCATCTGCCAGTTCAATTGTTCTGTCTGAAGCTTTTGCAAAGTCATTATCATGAGTTACAGCAATAATCGTTTGATTAAATTCAGAGGTTAAGCGGCGAAAAATATCAAACACTATTTCAGAATTTTTTGAATCAAGGTTACCAGTAGGTTCATCTCCCATTATGATTTTAGGACGGTTTATTAAGGCCCTGGCGATCGCAACCCGTTGCTGCTGTCCTCCGGAAAGTTTAGATGCCTGTTTTAAAGCCTGATCCTTTATTCCTAATATCTCCAACTTTTCATATGCTTCGTGTTCAATTTGTTCAGGTGACAGCCTGCCCAGTTTTAAGGCGGGAATCATAACATTTTTCAAACAGCTAAACTCCGGAAGTAAATAATGGAACTGAAAGACAAAGCCAATATTCAAATTACGAATGTCAGAAAGATTATCCTGCTTTTGCCCGGTTATCTTTTCTCCCCCTATATATAATTCGCCTTCATAATCCGTATCCATTGTAGAGAGAATATAAAGCAATGTTGATTTTCCACTTCCTGATTTTCCTACTAGGGTAAGGAACTCACCTGCGTAGGTTTCAAAGCAGATATTATCAAGCACTTTAAATTTTACGGGGTCGTGAAAATACTTCCCTACATTCCTGGTTTCAAGTATGATGTCTTTATCCATTATTTTCTGAAGATTTGAACAGGATCAATATTTGCGGCATTTTTTGCCGGAATATAGCCGGCAACGGCAGTAACAGCTAAGCCGAATAAAAAGCCATATAAAAAAATGTCCGGCTCAAATTGTATCGGGAAGTATTTTATATTCCCACCTACGTACACATTCTTCATTATGGTAACAATAATAGCCCCAAGTATTAGTCCCATAATACCTCCTAAAGTACCTATTATAATAGCCTGCTGAAGGAAAATCTTAATCACATCTTTACCTCTAAAACCTGTTGCTTTCAAGATTGCTATTTCATTAATTTTTTGGGAAACGGTCATATTCAAAATATTGTATATTCCAAATCCTCCCACCAATAAAACAGCTACTGAAATACTTAACAAAATAATATTTCTCATAGCTCCCCCAGCTTGGGCGGCAGCATTGGCTGTCTGCCAATCCTCTGCCTGGTAATGGGTAATGCTTTCTAAATCATCCACATACGCTGGTGCCATATCCGGATCCCGTGTGTTTACATAGATATCAGTGACGTAAGACGGACTTTCCTGTATCATTTGCTGTGCAACATTCAGATTAATGTATGACTTCGTCTTATCTACTGTTGCACTTCCTGTTTCGAAAATTCCGATCACCTTCAGGTTTTTTATTATGCCATCAACGGATACTACTGTAAGGAAGTCTCCACTCAGAATGTTGAATTGATCAGCAATTCCTACACCTATGATGATACCTTCGGTTGTGAATTGAAGATCTAGGACATTTCCTTCTACCATGCTGCTTTGCAGGTTAAACATGGCATTTTCTTCAGCAATCATTACTCCATTAGCAACGCCGTTTATTTGTGAGTTACCACTTTTATAAAATACACTTAAAGACACCTTGGGGGAGGCGGCAACTACATAAGACTGGTCTTTTATAATCTCTAATAATTGTTTCGGATTGATGAGGTTTTTTGAAAGATTAGAAATTTTAGGGTTTATCAATACTGGAGTAGAATTACTTGTGTCTGGCAATAAGGGAGTACTCATTTCATCCTCTTTATAGACCCTTAAGTGGGGGACTGATTTGAACAAGCTTTCATCCGAATATCTTGAAAATCCTTGTACCAGAGAATTTAAAAAGATGAAAATTGAGATGCCAATAGTTACGCCTAATGCAGCTACAAGAGTTTGCTTTTTTTGAGAAAGAATATGTGTAAGGGCGATATCGGTGTTTACAGATTTAATCTTCATGATTATTTTTCTTTTTCAATGACTGTTTTGTCATTGATACCCCCTAATATCTCTACCCAGTCATTAGAAATAAAACCTGTTTTTACGATAACAGGCTCTTTCGCTCCTTTAACTATAACTTTGTTTCCGTACCCTAAATATGCTCTTGGAATTACCAGGGCGTTTTCTCTTTTGCCGACAACTATATTTGCCTGAAGCTGAGTGCCGGAAATTTTAAAGTCAAGCGGATCTGAAAACTTTGCTTCACAATAATAAGACTGTGTATTTACATCAAATTGCGGCAAAATTCCAGACACATATCCCTTGTATACTTTTTCCAGATTGCTATTTAGCTGAATGTAGGTTTGCTGTCCTGTTTTTACCTTAGCAATACTGGTTTCGTCCACGCTTAAATTAGCATAGATACCTTCCGGTTTACCTATTACTGCAATCACATCTCCTTTCTTAACATAATCTCCTCTTTGTTTCAGTTTCTGATACACTTTTCCGCTTACGACAACTTGGATAGAGGCTTCTTTGCGAAGACTGCTGTTAATTTCATATTGTGTCCTGTCAGCTATCAGTTCTTCCTGTGCCTGTCGTTCGAGGTTATTATACGCCTGGATTTGTGCTTTCAGATTATTTTTGGAAGTTTGATAAGCAGCTTCGACATTTTCATAATCTATACGTGCTACACTTCTTGAGTCATATAATCTTTTATACCGGTGTGTCATCAGCGAATCTTGTTCAAGTTTCTCCCTTGCATTTTTAATATTTTGCAAAGCCTGTTGTAATGCAGGTGCATCTGGTCTCGTGTTTTTTCGGGCTATCTTCAATAACTCTGCAGAGCTACTGACGTTAATTGCTGATTGGGGATGTTCAATTTTACCTATCACAAACCTTTCTGAAACAGTGTCTCCTGCTTCAAAATTCACTTCAACTAAGTAGCCTTCTGTTTCGGCTGTTAAGTTATACTGGTTTCCAGGGATCAATTCGCCTGAAGCAAAAACCGTTTCTGTAATGTTGCTTCTAATTGGTGTTGTTTCTTCTGTTTTTTTACAAGATGCCAGCAGTACTAATGCAAATGCAACGGCTATTAAATGTCTTATAATGCTCATTGTATACGTTTGTTAATGTCAATTTTTGCTTTCGCTAAGGACAGGGAAACTAGTGCTGTTGTGTAGTTATAACGATGGGTAAGCATTTCGTTAAAAGTGTTAATCAAGTCATCAACTGCAAATAAACCTTCGGAAAATTTATTTAAGCTTTTTTGATAGCTTTCCGAACTAAGCATGAATACTTTTTCTGAAGTAATTAATTGAGATAATGCCTTTTTATAAGCTATAGTAAGCTGGCTGTTGTTCGTTTCTGTTTGTTTTTTGGCATGCTCTGTATTTAATCTTGCAATCCGATAGTTCGTTCTCGACGAATAAATCTGACTTATTGTACTCGATGAAGGGAGATTCCAGCTAAGCTTTAAACCAAAATATTGCGACTGAACCCAGGCAGGGCTGCTGTTAAACAAATCAAAATTGTTGCTGCTTTGTAAATGGTTGTCTGAAAAGAAAAATGAAGCAATAGGTAACAATGCATGTTTATTCTTTAACACATCTATTTTAGCAAGCTCTTCGTTTAATACTGCATTTTTATAACTCAGATCAGAATACTGTTCAGTTTGGATAGCTGTTAACTGACCTTTATTGAGGGAGTGATTAATTATAACCGAGTCAGAGAGAGGGAGGTCAGCAAGTATCTTGAGGTTATTTCGTTGCTGTTGCAATTGAAAGTTCAATTGTGAGCGATTTTCATTTACGTTGAGTAAGTTAATTTCTGCGTCATTTACGTCTTTCTTACTGACTAAACCCTCTTTAAATCTATTTTTTACTGCGGTTAATAAAGTATCGGCAGCACTTATATTATGTTCTGAAGTTTCAATCTGTTCCTGTAATGATACGATATTGAAATAGGTGGCCGCAATATCATTAAAGAGAGATTGCTTGTTTAAAAGGTTATTACTTGCTGTGATACGAATATTTAGTTTGGCCCTTCTCAATTCATCCCAGCCTGTTAGCTTAAATAATTTGACATCGATACTTCCGTTAAGATTATTTACATACTGCTGGCCCATCGTAACTTCTCTGTAAGTGCCAGGAGGGCCACCAAAAATTTCGGCAGGGAAATAATTAACAGGAAGTTTATTGTTATTGGTTGCTGTAAAGTTAACACCACCCTGAATATCAGGAATACTTCCGATCGCAGCCAGCTTTCCATATTTTGCTAAAAGGCTTTGTTGCTCCCCTGTTTTTATGGTGTAGCTGTTTTGTTCGGCATATAATAGTAAAGAGTCTAAACTGAAAAAGACTGTCTGTGAGAAGCTATAACTGATACAGGATAGAGTGAAGACTATTGTTAAAAGGTATTTCTTTCTGATCATTATCCTCTGCTGTTAGTCGATGGTAGCTAAATACATGCAATATCTATGAACCCAATTAATTACTGTATCGTATAATCCTTTACGTCCACTTCTGATAATCGGAAATATCCATAAGCGAAGTTTGCGAAATGGGTCTGGTTAATGACATTTCCTCGTACCGAACCTGGTGCTGTTTGAAAAGGACCGTTACCTGCCCCGGATGCTGCCAATAATTTTCTGAAATAATCATAATATCTCTTGGAAATTCCATACAGTCTGATGTTTATCATATCTCCAGCCTTCAGCTCTTCGTCAGAAAAATATTGTTGCATCAAGTTACCTTGACTGTTCTTGTCATCTTCAGCTTTATAATCCGGAAACGTTGATACAGGTGATAAGATACGGTGTAGATAGTGATTTTCCTCATTGCCATTATCCTGGTAGTAGTATGTGATTTCCATTTCATCACCTCCAATTCCGCCTTTATTATTCTGTACAATATTATTTTCAATATCCGGCACGCCTATACAAGTTTCGGTTGCGGTATAAATCTCCCCATTTAAAACTACCTTTAAGGTATAAGTTTCCCCGATGACCGGATGGAAATTGGAGCAGTTGTATTCTCCTGTACCGGGATTTTCTATAAAACTAAACACAGTATTTACTGAATTTGTGATCACTATATCGGCTCCCGAAACCGTTGGAAATACCGTATTGTAATATCCCGTTGTGGTGGAGAGCTTGATTTTCTGCGCATTGCCGGTCGTACCCTTTACCCAATCAATCGAGGCGTCGATTACCAATTTCGCTTCTGCTGTTTCTAAACCCACTTCGACTACTTTTGTGCAAGACAGCAGAAAAAAACAGGTTGAAGCAATCAGGTATTTAAGTATATTTTTCATCAGTTTATAGTTTGTTTTTTATTTGTCATGAAGCTATTATATCTTAATCATGCCGCTGTGTGATTTTAAAAGATTATAATGGTTTCATTTTTATATGATTAGAATTAAAATCTGAAATTGTAAGTCACACCCGGAATGATACCGAAAATCGAGATCCTATTTGCTTCGCTTAACCCTGTTTCCCTATTTTGTTCGAACATAACAGATGCGGCGTTGCTTCTATTGTAAACATTGTAAATACTGAATATCCACTCACTTTTCCACTTTTTTTTGCGGTCAGATTTTGGTGTGTAGGTTGCCGATAAATCCAAATGATGATAAGCGGGAAGCGAGTTCATATTTCGCGCGCCGTAATTCGCAATCGTAATTCCCTGATACTGATATTTGCCGATGGGATAGGTCGCAGCCTTCCCTGTTTGGTAGGTAAAAATACCACCAAAATTCCATTTTTTCGACAGTTCATAAGTGGCTGTAAGTGAAAGGTTGTGCGTTTTATCGTAATTGGCACGATACCATTCGCCGTTGTTAATGCCCGGTTCTCCTGCATTTCTTCCCGGTGTGCGCTGCTCTGCTTTAGAAAGTGTGTAAGAAAGCCAGCCTGTCAGTTTTCCGGTATTTTTCTTCAGCATCAGCTCAAGTCCGTAAGCCCTTGCCTCTCCGTTTAGCAATACCTGCTCTATAGCTTTGTGGGCAATCAATTCGGCACCATCAATATAATCTGATTTGTTTTTAATTTTCTTGTAAAAAGCTTCTGTTTCCAAAGAATATTTTCCATTGCTGAAATTTCTGAAATAGCCCAATGCTACCTGGTCAAGAATCTCAGGTTTCAAATATTGGTCGCCCGGTGCCCAAATATCCAGTGGAGAGACGGAAGCTGTATTGGAAATTAAATGGATATATTGGCTCATCCGGTTGTAACTTGCTTTAACTGATTGGTTGTCATTTATGGCATAAGAAACTGCCAAACGAGGTTCTAAATTTCCAAAATCAATAATCTTTTTGTTTTTATTGTAATGTGTTGTACCCGTAGGCGTTCCTTCCTCATAAATTTGTAATTCGGGATTGAAAAACACTGCCTGATTATTGGCATAAGTATTTACATTTTGTTCCCCCAACCGCTGGAAATTGCTATATCGCAGTCCATAATTCAATGATATTTTCTCCGAGAGTTTTTGTTCGGCACTGATATACAATGCATTTTCCAAGGCATATTTTTTTTCTATCTGGTCGGCATTGATTGGCGATGTAACGTCAATAGGCTTTATTGTGCCGGGATTGAATTGGTAGTAGATGGAATTGACGCCATAATTCAGAACCAGCTTATCAGAGAGATGATGGCTAAAATTGTACTTCAGATTATAATTACGGATGTCCGACATCCAATCAATGCCAACATTTTTTATCTTCAGACCATAATCATACTTACTGTAAATGACCGATGCATTGGAAAATAAATTCTTGGAAAAGATATGATTCCAGCGAAGATTAAAGAATGAGTTCGCATAATTGTTGCTGAAAAAATTGCTAAAATCCATTTTATCCTTACCGAAATATCCTGAAAGGAAAATCCTGTTATTGTCATTGATGTTATAATTCAGTTTAGCATTTAAATCATAAAAGGAAACAGAATTGGGATTGTCAGCCAGTTTCAAAAACAAATGGGCATAAGAAGTGCGGCCAGCAACCACGAACGAACCTTTATCTTTTACAATAGGGCCCTCTGCCAATAATCTGCTCGAAACCGCCCCGATTCCACCCGTTATATGATATTCTTTATTGTTCCCTTCTTTTTGATAAATATCCAAAACAGAGGAAGTGCGCCCACCGAAATTAGCAGGTATTCCACCTTTATACAATTTCAGATCTTTGATCACATCCGCATTAAAAACGGAGAAAAAGCCAAACAGGTGTGAAGTATTGTAAACAACTGCTTCATCTAACAATATCAAATTGCCATCAACCGAACCACCTCTAACGTTAAAGCCTGTTGCTCCTTCCTGGGCGGTGGAAACTCCCGGAAGTTGCAGAATAGCTTTCAAAATATCAACCTCGCCCATAACTGCGGGCATTTTTTTGATGGTCGAGATAGAGAGTTTATTCACACTCATTTCCGGTTTTCGGATGCTGCTTGCTGAGCTATTGTATTTTATCACTATTTCATCTAACGCTTTGCTTTTTTCAAGCATTGAAAAATTTTTCCTGGTGTTTTCTGTCAGAAAGATATGTTCCTCAACATTCTCAAATCCTACACAGCTGATAACGATTGTATATTCTCCTTTGGGCAGGGAAATGGAATAATAGCCATAAGCGTTGGTAGCTGTTGAAACTTTTGCTTCAGGGATGAAAATGCTTGCGCCGATTATGGTCTCAGTGTTTGTTTTTATACTGATTGTTCCGCTCAATGTGACTTTCTCTTGTGAATAGGCCCCGAATGAAATGGCGATAAACAGTAGTATATTAATGATCTTGTATCTCATCTTTAAAATCGAATTAACAATTGCAATTGAGACACAAAACTATTCCTTTGAATAACCGTCTTTTTTTTAATTATACCAAACGCAGTATCTTTTATAGCAAAGTATGCCAGGGAACTACAAAATACATCTCTTGTTTTATGCGTTTTTCTAATGCTTCCTGCTTTCGTATAAAAAGTACACACTCTCGTATAAAAGAAGATCACGTCATAGCATTAAATGTTAGCTTTGTGCTATAACATTTTTATAAATGAATGATTCTAGCCATCAACAGCTTATTAGCGAAAACGTACTTTTTCGTTTCCTGATTTCACCTGACCGCAGGATATTCCGACATCTGCTGCTTATTGTTTTTATAGGCACTGTGTTGTACAACAGCACCTCCGAAATTGCCAGTCCGATAATAACTTTTATATATTTTATTACATTATTCTATATAAATATGTACGTGCTGGTGCCAAAGCTTTTATTCAGGAATAAGAATATTGAATACTGCTTAGCTGTGATCAGCATTATTATTGTAGTGGCTATTTGTGGCTATTTTTTCAATCCTTTTGATAAAGGACATGGCCTGAATATCCCACTTTTCTCCTTCCTTACCGTGCTGCTGTTAGCGGCTTCCTCTTCGATAAAACTATTTCAGAAGGGAATGATGGACAAACAGTTGATCTACGAGCTGAAACAGTCAAAAACTTCTGCAGAATTGGAACAGTTGAAAAACCAAATCAACCCGCATTTTTTGTTTAATATGCTAAACAATGCCAATGTTTTGACGAAGAAGGACCCCGAAAAAGCCTCGCAGGTGTTAATGAAGTTGAGCGATTTACTTCGCTACCAGCTTTATGACAGTGCAAGAGATAAGGTGTTGTTGACTTCGGATATTCATTTCTTAGAAGATTTTTTAAATTTGGAAAAAGTAAGGCGGGATAGTTTTGATTTCCTGATTTCAAAAGAAGGAGATTTAAGCGGCGTACAAATTCCTCCTTTGCTGTTCATTTCGTTTGTGGAAAATGCGGTGAAGCACAACAATGATGCGACAAAATCCTCTTTTATAAACCTGTATTTCGATGTTAGAAACAATGAACTTTTCTTCAAATGCATCAACTCCAAACCTATGCTTAAATCTGTTAATAATACAGGAGGATTGGGGTTGACAAACGTCAAACGAAGACTGGAACTTTTGTTCCCGGCAACACATAGTTTAACTATTGAAGATGACTCAGAAAGGTATTGCGTAACCTTAACAATAAAGATATGAACTGTATTATTATAGATGATGAACCATTGGCAAGAGAAGCCATAGAGATGTTGATTGACCAAACTGATGATTTAGATCTGATTGGTTCGTTCAACAGCCCCGAAACCGCCACAAATTTTATAGAAAACAATGCAGTTGAATTAATACTTCTTGATATACAAATGCCAGGAATTAACGGAATTGAATTTGCACGAACCATTCCGAAAGAAACATTTGTGATTTTTACAACCGCCTATTCTGAATTTGCTACCGACAGCTACGAAGTAGATGCAATTGACTACCTGATAAAACCCGTAAAATTAGAGCGTTTTCAAAAGGCTGTTGAAAAAGCCCACACCTACTCCAAATTATTCAAGGCGGATTACGCTAATAACAAAATCGAACAGGTAGCAGACGATTTTTTCTTTGTGAAAGCAGACCGAAGAATCTTTAAAGTCTATTTCAATAACATCCTTTTTATTCAAGGTCTAAAAGACTATGTTGTGATGCACACCGATAGTCAGAAAGTAATTACGGCAATGAATATCAAAACTATCCATGACCAATTGCCAAAAGATATGTTTGTGAGGGTAAGCAAATCTTATGTCATCAATGTTAAGCATATCGGCTCTATGGATAACAACACCGTGTACATTGGTACAAATGAAATCCCTATAGGAAATGTTTATAGGGATTTCTTTTTCAATGAGTTTGTAACAAAAAAATTGCTGAACAGGTAAACTATTTAACCTGTCTCAACAAGTCAAAATCCTCATCCAAACCATAGTTGTAAGTTTGATACTCACTCCCAGATGGATATGCTTTTACATTATACCATTTCCCCGGATCTACCAGACCAGGTAAAGGTTTGTTATGATGTGGGCCGAGTAAGTTTTTCAAACTCCCAATCACCTCTACCTCAATACTATTAACACCCATTTTTAGATAAGGACTTATCTTTAGCTCACTTGGTTCTGAACTGATAATTCCTGCAAGCACATTATTAACTTTTATTGCAGCTACCGTACCGTTCCATTTTTTCAATTTAACTACATACTCTTTGCCTGGAGTTTGAATTTGGAATTCCTTTGTATATTTTATTCCCTGTCCATATAATGGAAGGCCCTGTTTATTCCATGGGCCAAAGGCAAGTTTTTCGGGTACTGTTATTTTCCAGCCTTTGGTCGCAGGAACGAGGTTAAAATCGCCCAATATATATACGGGTTCTATTTCAGCATATACGCGCATAGGTGAAACAGATAGTGAAAGACTATTTTTACCTGGTTTTAAGTATTTACCAATCTCAAAAACTCCAAAAGAACGGTCGAGCCACCATTTGCCTTTCAATGCTTTTACTTTTGTACCATTTATAGACACGCTATGCCACAGCTCTGGCTGCTCTACTACGGCACGGCACTGTTTAAGGTTAACATTTTTATCTATTTCAAAATGATAAGTGGCTATATATCCAGTACCTGTAGAGAAGGTGTCGCGGGCAACAATTCTATCTTTGAACTGCGTACGGTTGTTCCAGGGATTGCCTACACCATCTGTAAATCCAAAATGTTTAAATGCTGTATTTGAGGCAACTCCAACATGTAAATCTTTATATGTGGTATCAGGTGTTTTTAATTCCAGGTCACAAAAATCTATCATAAGCGTATTCTCCACAGGCCTGTGAACTTTTGCAGGATGTGTTTTTACAACTGTTTTACTACGTTCTGCAACACAAGTACCAAAGCCCGTTTGTTTTTTATTGGCCACAAAAAACATGGTGCTTCCAGCAGGGGGAATATCGAATTCAAAAGCAACCTTACCGGCATTTTCTTTTTCTGGATAATTGCAGATTTCTCCGTTAAACAGGTTCATTATTAATGCATCTTTACCGTTAACTATAAGCTGACCTTTTGAAGCTGTATCCATGCTTGCGTTTGAAAGAAAGATCAATTGCCCGTCTGATAGCTGCCTGCGCTGATAATAAAGATTACCTCCTACTATGTTACTACCTGCACCTGATATGCTAATATCTGACGGCAGCAAATGATTTTGGATAACTTGTTGCACATCTGTATTAATGGCCTGTACCATATTTGATGATGCAAAGAAATTAAGCTCACCATTAGTATCACCATCCAGAGAACCCGGCTTTTCAAATAAAATCACTTTACCACCCTGTTTGGCATATTCTTTTAGTAAATTAAACGTTGGCAGGTCAATATTGTCCATGCCAGGTGGGATAACAACGGTACTGTAAGCACGCTGCCCGATAACGAATTTCCCATTTTCAACCTTTCCCTGATCTTTGATAATATTTTCACTACCAAGGTCATATTCTACATGTGCCTTTTGCAAAGCGGTCACAAAGTGATTGAACTGTTTGCCAATCTCAAAAAAACGTTGATTCTCTTTACCTCTAAAGTAATACATCCAGGCAGAAGTTGTAGGCTCAAAGACCAGGATGTCATTTTTTTGCTGGCCGGTTGACAGGCAAAGTGATAGCCTCGAAAAATATTGGTTCAATGTTTTGTAAAATGGCCACCATGGCTCGTGATAAGAAAAACTTGGCGGGTAGTCGTACTTTCTTGCTCCGGTAATGGTCATGAACGATAAGTGCTGATTCATAAAATTAACGCCTAGTACAAACTCCCAGTCGGCCAGTCGCTTCATGTCTTTAAAAGTCAGCTCCCAGCCCCCACCTCCGTAGGTTTCAGAGAGTGTTCTTTTTTTTCCAAGCTGATTGGCAACACTACCCAATTCTTTAACAGCCCTGATGTTTCCAAACTGCACGGGTTTTTCTTCATTAAACTGGTTAAACAGCATATCAATTCCCGGCATCTGATGCCATGCGTACATGGCCATATTATCCGGTCCATGGTAAGGACTTGGCCATCCGTGCTCCCAGTAATGCCCTGTCCAGATCAGGTTTTGCTGTTCTGTATAATTATACATAGGTTTAGACCATCTGTCGATAAACAGTTGCAGTAGCGTTTGATAATAGTTATGTCTTACTTTTTTCCAATTTCCAGTTTCCTCAAATAGAGAAGGCAGGTTAAGACGCAGGTCGTAGCCCCATTTTTCTTTGAAATCAGCGAATAGGTCGGGTGTCCAGCGTACACAATCCTTACCCTCGTTAATAATGGTTGGCTCATCAGAGAAAATCCCCGGAACTGTTTTACCAAATTCATTACCAGCAACTTTCTCATATCCTTTAAAGGTAATATCCATAAACTTTTGTGTAACCCCTTTTGCCATCAGATCCACGTACGAAGATCCAATAGGCCCCGCCACCGTTCCACGATTAGATTTTTCATAATTCACTTTTTTAAAAATCCGGTATTTTCCTGTTTTACCTTTCTCTGTGGCCAGCGTTGAACTTACATCAATAAATTCCCCGTTTGCCGCTTTAAGAACTATAAAAATATCATCCTGATTGTCAGGAATCGTATTTACCTCGGTCATATAAAGCATTTGCCCCTGATTGTACGATTCTGGCATCTGATCTGGCACGAGGCCACCACCAAATCCGGTTGGATAAGAGTTTTCGTCATATATCCATACTTTAAGCCCTAGTTTTTTACCCGTTTCCTTGGCGTATTGAAACAAGCTAAACCATTCATTGGATAAGTATTCTGTAATCAGTCCGGGTCTTGGGTGGACAATTACCCCGCCGAAGTCGTTTTTCTTATAATCCAGCATCATCGAATCTATAAGCACCTTACTTACCTTGGTGTTCCAAACCCAAAACGGGGTTGTTCCATATTCATTACCCGGAGTTTTGAAGGTTCTTTTCAGTACCTCAAAGCTATCAGTTTTTGTTTTTTGCTCTGGCAGCTGAAAGCCCAGTATTATGAACAGGGCACTAACGAAAACAACTATTATTTTGGTTTTTAGTTTCATTTGTGTGTGTTTATTAGTTACTATTATCCATTGTAATACTGGTTACCACACTTCTCCTGCCCGCAGCTGAGATCGTGATCAATTTCAATACTCTTTTTTTTCCTTTAGGGATATCAAAGGTTACGGGGCCATGGTATTCGTGGTCGGCATCGCTCGGTAAACGGTTGTTAACAGTATAATATATTTTTGCTTCTGGTATGGGTATCTTTAAATCAAAGGAAAAACGGTTCCCAACCAGGGTAGTATCCGTGTAAACAAAAGGTGTGGGTACGCGGTAATTATAACCTTCTTTATCCAGCTTTTCGAGGTGAGTGGCCAATGCAGTTTCAGAAAAAGTTTTATAGTCTTTGTTCTTTTCCAGGGTCCATGCGGTTTCTGCCAGTGCAAACATTCTTGGAAATATCATGTATTGCAATTTCGAAATTGATGGTATGTTTTCTGTCCATATACAGCCCGAAACACCCATTATGTATTTTTTATCCTCGTCACTTAGCCCCTCATATTCAGCTTTGTATTCATAGCCTTTCCAGATTGGAGAAAACCCACCATGATTAATCGGCTCCATGTCTGATCGGCTTTGTGCATAATCAAAATATAAACCGCTCTTACTGGGAGCCAAAATAATATTCAACTTTTTCTTGATCTGGGCGATTGCCCCTTTCTCTCCAAAACGATTCATCACGGCAACCTGATCATTTAAACCACCATCCAATATCTCATCCCAACCAATAAGTTTTTTATTTTTTGCACTGATGATCTTATTCACTCTGGTAATAAAGTAGCTCTGGAGTTCATGTGAATTGCCAATGTTCATTTTTTTCATGAAGGTCTGGACTTTTACATCTTTTTCCCAGAAACCTTTAAAACATTCGTCGCCGCCAATATGAATATATTCGTAAGGAAACAAGGCTGCTACTTCAGTAAAGACTTTATCAAGAAATATATACGTTTCTTCGCTGGCCGGATTAAGTGTATTGTCTACATACATTTCAAATTTCCCATCCGGGAACCATTCGGCAAAGCTACTTCCCGGATTTACCTTAATACTGGTATCCTGTGTACAGGAAAGATGAGGATATGCAGCAATAGCGGCCATAGAATGGCCGGGAACATCTATCTCTGGCAAAACCTGGATGTTTCTTTCTGCGGCATACTTTATCACATCTTTTACTTCTTCTTGTGTATAAAAGCCTCCATCTGTTGCTTTCTCTCCTGGCTTGGGTTCTTCCATGGCTCCAAAGTCTCCAACACGTGGCACCCTAAAGGCACCTACCTGAGTAAGCCGGGGAAGGCTTTTGATCTCTATTCTCCATCCCTGATCATCTGTTAGATGCCAATGAAAGCGGTTTAACTTGTAATGCGACATTATGTCGAGCAAATTTTTAACCTGTTCTACTGTAAAAAAATGGCGCGACACATCCAACATCAGGCCCCGGTAAGAAAACCTGGGATAGTCAGTTATGGTTATGCAAGGAACCTTTAAAATAGCATCGCCATCGACTGATAACAGCTGAATCAACGATTGTATACCATAAAACAGGCCTGCCTTTTTGCCAGTTATTACTATGCCCTGAGGTGTAATCTCTAGTTTATACCCTTCATCAGGTAATCCCTCTGCACCTTTAGCTGTAAGCAGAATCCTGTTATGCTTATTTTTTACCGGGGCCGATGTTGCGCTTGCAACAATCAACTTATTCGAAAATTTTCTGCTGCTTACCAG
>Ga0157373_10001987_pt1 | contig 15496 bp, 4 predicted proteins | sample C65metaG_FD_113460 | JGI IMG/M metagenome (GOLD analysis project Ga0157373, IMG submission 113460) | Corn rhizosphere microbial communities from Kellogg Biological Station, Michigan, USA - C6-5 metaG | ecosystem: Host-associated > Plants > Roots > Rhizosphere > Soil | place: USA: Michigan... | reverse complement strand
CGCCAGCATTATTGTAGGAAAACAGGCCGATGCGCTCCCCGCGGTAATCTGCCCAGCCGAACTGGTAGGGCTCGCCAAGCGAAGTGAAGGTCTTGCCATCCATGCTGTAGGAGAAACGGCATAGACCATCCAATCCCCATTCGGAGCGCAGCTTCAGAGTAGCATTTTTGTTGATGGCAGGGCCACGCAGGATGGCTTGGTTGCGTGCCGTCTCGATGAAAAGAGCCCCCTGCTCACGGCGAATGGCGATGGTACCATAGTTGCGGTTATAGTGACAAAGCCCTGCGACCTGGCCATCTGCCATGCCGGCCGGATCCAACTCGACAGTGACAACGTTACGTGCAGACCGCATGACGCGCTGGGTGAGCGTGTTTCCAGCTAATTTAAGGTTATCGGGGCGGAGCGGTTTCCATGCATTGAGACGTAGCCAGCCTGATCGTGCGGAAAGCGACCATTTCTCGGCGCGTGGTTGGTAGTTCCACTCCCATTGAACGCCTAGTTGAGGGCCGGAAAAATCATCGTCACTTTGGGGAACAAGGGTGGGTCCGTTTTGGAGCGGTTTACGCTCGGTCCACACCATTTTGCCAATGCCGTCCGGCCCGACTTTGCCAATCACAGGCCAGCCGTCGGTCCAAGTAACGGGAAGGAGACTGGCTGGGCGACCTTCCCAATCGCCATGACCATGGTGGGTTAAGAACCACCAGTCTCCCGATTTGCTTTGCACCAGGCCACCCTGATTGGGCTCATGAATCTCAGCCTGCACGTGACTGAGTTTGCGCTTCTCAGTGTAGGGGCCTGCGATGTTTTTGGAGCGCTGCATCATGATGCCGCGTCCTTCAGGTCCGACTTCACTGTAAAAGTGATAATAGGTGCCGTTGATTTTGTAGAGCTTGTTGGCCTCGCGTTTGGAGCCTTCGTTGATCATTACGCCCGAGTCCGGGATGATGTCGCGCCCATCGTCAGTGAGCTTGTAGAGCCAGGTTTTGTAACCGCCTTTGAAATGCGTGCCCACAAAGTAACCTTGACCATCGTCATCCCAAAAAGGGCAGCAATCGTCCCAGCCGCCTTCAGTGGTCATGCGGTGCAAGGGTTCCCAAGGGCCCGCTGCATTTGTGGCCGAGCTCATGAAATATCCTTCTTCCGGAGTGCCGAAGTATACCCAGAACTTGCCCTTGTTATAACGGATGGCACCAGCCCAGATCCCTCTGCCATAGCGGTTCATGCGATCCCAATTCATATCCGGGCCGATCTGGGTGACATCTGAAACCACGTGACCGATGATTCGCCAGTTCACAAGATCCCGTGAACGCAGAATAATCATCCCTGGTGAATACTGGAAGGTGGAGGAGATTGCATAATAATCGTCCCCCACGCGGATGCAGTCCAGGTCACTGTAGTCACTGGGCAGAACGGGATTGCGATAGGAGCCATTACCTTGGTCTCCCCAGAGAGGCCAGTTTCCCCAGCTTGTTGGAGCCTCTTCTGCAGCAGACAGGCACGCCACGGTCGATGAGATGATCAAAGCTCCAAAGAGCGGGATACGAAATTTAGAATACATGGATTTTAAAATGTCAGGTAGGTCGGCTTGTTTCGTGAAGAGAAATGCTATGGCAGTCCAATCTCATGGCAAGCTATGAGATTCATTAGATGGAGTCACATACAGTGGCTCATGGGGTGACAATGCGGTAAAAGTATTTGCTTTGAGTGGCCGCGCCTAAATCAGAAATCTGCATGACTCCACCATTGCCAACGATGTTTGATTGCAATGTGGTCCATGATCCACTCTGAAGGGTGCTGGAACGCTCAAGATGATAAATTTTTCCTGATACAGTTGAAAAGCTTAGAATGATATCGCTCCCGCTGATGGAGATGTTGCTCACACGCAGCATGCTGCTTGAGTCATTGGGATTCGTGCCTGCGATAAACTCTTGCGCATTAGGCATCCCATCGCCGTCTGGGTCAGCATCGTCTGCAGCGTTGCCAGTGTTGGCGATTGTGCCGAAATTCGTGAAACGCCATTGTTCCTGCAGAGTCACTACGGTGAGTGAAAGCGTGCTGCCGGAGGTACTGAGGATGCACCCGTAGCCCGATAGCGTGGAACCCAAGGAGAAATTACTGCTGCTGATGCCGCTGGCACCTGTAATGAGCGGATAGGTGCCCACACCACTGAAATTACCGAGAGCCGTAAGATTGATCAATGTCGTGCCGCTTGCGGAAAATGTGCCACTCACTGCAATTTTGTCGGAAGTGGTTGTGCCACCCAGTTCAATGTTCAGAGATGCTCCGGTGTTGAGCGTGAGTCCGCCGGAAAGTGTCAGCGTGCCGGCGCTTCCCGATCCACCATTGCCAGGTGAAATTGCCCCGCCACTGGTCACGGTGGTTGCGCGAGCCACGGTGCCGGTTCCTGCCAGGGTGCCGCCATTATTGATGGCCACAGTCCCGGAATTACTGTTGAGAGCGCCGGTGATATTAAGAATACCGCCATTGATCGTCGTCGCGCCGGAGAAGGTGTTCGTGGCAGTCAGGGTCAGCGTTCCGACGCCGTTTTTGGTGAGGCCGCTGGCGGTCTGGGTTGATGAGGTATTGAGCAACCTCGCGGAAATCGTCAGATCCGAGGCTCCATCGCTGGTGACATTCGCCACGTTGAAGACAATGGATTGGGCTGCCGTGTTATTTTGTCCCAGATGAATGCCATTGGAGGCGTTGTTGGAGGCAGCGAAAGTGTCGATGACCGAGGCTGTGCTTCCACCGACCGTGACCGTGTCGAGCAATGCCAAGCCTTGGAAACTACCGGTGTTGGCACCACTGCCTACGTGGATCGTGCCGCCATTGAGGTTCACCGGCCCGATCTTGTTCCACCAGCCTGCGCCACTGCTATTCAGGCCGGTTTGAAAAACACCGCCTTGGTTTACCACGAGGGTCATGGTGGTCAGCGTATTAGTGCTTCCGCCCGTCCCCAGTACGTTTCCTCCTGTTAGTGACAGTGTTCCGCCGTTGTTCACCGTGAAGGTACGGGAAACGGCAGTGCCGATATCACCCAGTCCTCCGGACTGGCTCGCATTGGTTGCCGGATTACCGATAGCCAATCCGGTTTCAAGAGTGCCGCCGTTGATGGTAAGGTTCCCTGTAAGGAGATTGGCCCCCGAGAGCGCCAGGGTTCCGGCACCTGTTTTGGTGATCGCGCTACCACTTCCGTTAATCACGCCTGAAATCAAAAGATCCTGGGAAGCAGTGCCATCCGCCACGTTGATCGGCAGATCCACGCTGTTTTGCAGCAAGAGGCCCGAACTGATGGTCGAGGTGGTGGAACTGGCAAGCGAGGTGATGCCGTAGCCTCCAGTGGTAAAGAGGAAGGAGCCGCCGCCCGTCGAAGTCATCGCACCGCCGGTAAGCGACACGTTCGTGCGGAATCCCTCGTTGCCACTGCCGCCGTTGTCAAAGGTGCCGCCGGTGAGATTCAACTGGGAGACCTGACTGCCGACATTATAGCCCACGGCATCCGTGACAGTTGTCTTCAAGGTTGCGCCGGAGTTGACCGTGACGGTGCCACGGATGGCACTTGAGCCGCCACCAACGGCGAGCACCAGCGTGCCTGCGTTCACGGTCGTGCCGCCGCTATAGGTATTGATGCTCGGGAGGGTCAATGTGCCTGCGCCGTCTTTCGTCAGACTGCCGCTCCCGCTGATTACGCCGCCGATCGAAATGGCACCGTTCGCATTGGTCGTCACGCTGTGTGCGCCGGTTGGAAGTCCCAGGGCCAGGTTGATGGATTGCGTATTCGGACTGTTGTTGGAAATGTTTCCGCTGAGGCTGATCGCGTTCCCGCTCAAGGTAAACGCCGGGGCGCCGCTGTTGAACGCCAAGCCGCCAAACGAGGTATTTGCAGCAAAATTGTTCGTGGCCAACTGCCGCCCGCCGGCGAAGGTCAGTGCGCTGTCCGCCACCGGCAGCGTGGTCCAGTTCGCCACCGTCTGCCAGTTACCGTCCGTCCCGTTGCCAATCCAAATACCTCCCGGGAGGTTAACTCCGGCGCAGACTTCAACCTCCGCGTTGGCAGTCGAGCCGGATGCCGTGACTGCCGAGACCGTGTAATAGTAAGCCGTGCCGGAAACTACGCTGGAGTCGGTGTAGTTGGGACTACTGACATTCTGCAGCGTGGTGTAGGGGCCGCCGGATACGGAGGCTCGCTTGATGTCATAGCTTGTCGCGCCGGGAAGAGCGTTCCATGTCAGATTGATAGATCCACCGCTGGCGACCGCCGCAAGTCCGGTGGGACCCGCTGGCAGAGGATCGGCAAGACCAGGATCGCTGGCGATCACATAACGGAGTTCCACCGGAGAAGGTGTGACACCTGTGTCGGTAATTGCGCCCGTGGATGCCGTGAAGATCGACTTGGTGAAAGGCGACCAGGTGTTATAGGCCGGAGCGATTACATTGTGTTTCCAAAACGCCGCGCCGCCGACTGCGGTGTTCCAGTAGCCATAAATCGAACGCTTGTTATCGGGGGACACTTCGGTTCCCGTGGCGATGGAATTTCTCGTTCCATCCAGCTTGATGCCGTTGAACGTGAGCTGCCAACGATTCTGGTTAAGGTCCATCCGGATTTCCACCGGAGAACCCGTGCCGGTGAGGTAGCCTGTCTGTGTGCTTGTCCACGCGGTGGAATACGCGGGCACGAAACTGAAGTTTCCATCATAAAAAATCGTTTCCCCGCCCGAGTCGGGACGAGCGCTCACGACCATGCGGTTCACCGTGCCATTTTGAGTGATCGTGATGAGAATGCCGGGATTGCTTCCCGTAGTGACGGAGGTTGGCGCACCACCACCCCAGGTCTCATTTGTAGACCAGAGACCGAAGGTGGTCTTTTGGTTTGTGGGCGCGGCGTTTTTCACCTCCCAGAGCCAGCGCACGGTTGAGCCGTTGGCGTTATCCCAATAAAAGGTGGATGCAGTTTTCGCCGCTGCCGTAGCGGTCACTGTAGGAGTGAGGGTGTAGGTGGTATTGCCACTGGTGGTAGCCTCAACTGCTGAGGCACCGGATTGGCTGATATTGGTTATCCCTGAAAATCCGCCAGCGCCCGCCGTGATGTTGGCATTGACCGGGAAAGTGTCGTCGCGATCAAGGTACTCGATCGCTTCCGTCATCTCACTGTTTGTGGCGTCCTGGTGTCCACCGGGGCCGTTGTAAAGAAAGCAAATCTGGCCCTGCGGTTCAAACGCGCAGTGGAATGCTTCAATGAAGTAGTCTTCCCGGTAATCACCGTAACGGCTGAGGATATACGAACGCAGCTTGTTCGCCTTGGCCGTGGTGTGGATGGAATTGTGGAGGGAGTTGTTAGTTATGTAATAGAAGAGAAATGGCTGATCCGAGTAATCAAAGTATTCATCGGATTGGCCACTGGTATTGGGAATGTAGTCGGGAGTGACTTCATTCAGGCGTGGAAGTGCAAAACCCGATGAGGGTGCCGTGCCATGGATCACTTCCGAATGATAAAATGCGAGCCCGCTCGCCGTCCGGGCCCCACCCGATTTCCCGGAGGTGTAAACCCGGCGGGAATCGATATTGAACAATTCCTTTGCGCGGTAGAGTGCAAGCAGCGCGGCACCGTAACGGTTGGTTGAATTTGCGCCGTTGCCGACATTTCGTGGCGAGATCCAAATGATATTTTTATTGTCGGATGCGGTTTGAAGCACCACTCCGGTCGATGCATCGGATGTAATGTATACCATTACCCCGTAAGGTTTGGTCCCGTCATAGCTCGGGGGGACATAAACGTCGTAAGGCCAGGTATTGAGATCGAGATCGTAATTCACCACTGCGGGCCAAGTGCGATTGATCACACTGGAGTTCTGAAGTGCGCCAAGCGTGATATTGCTTTTGAGGCCTGTCCCGATAGGCGAGGGGGCTGCCTTTAAAACGGAGCAGGTAATCAATGCCGTGAAGACGGCGAAAATCCGGACCATATGAAAGATTGAAGATACTGACCAAACCATGGATTTGTGGGGAGATGGATAGCGGAGATGAAGAAAACCCCAGTATCTCCGGGAGGTAATCCTTTGTGCTGGGCGGCACAAGAGAGGTCGGCTTACCCGGGTGGGATAAGCCGACTTTCAGTGATCACTTCATCAGTAAGTAAAAAGCAGGGTGCAATAAGCAACTCAATAAGTATCCGGTTCTTAGGGCGCTTGAAGGAACTGTGCCTTGGTGAGACTGGTCGATTTTCCCGGGGCGAGCTTCACATTGAGAACCTGGCCAGCATAACGGAATTTTGCAATACCTCCACTGATGCTGCGAACGGTGGCTGTGGAGAGTTGGCCGTCTTTCCAGCTCATATCGATCGTGAAACCACCGCGCGCCCGCAGGCCGCGGATCTCACCTGTTGCCCACTCTGCAGGGAGTGCAGGCAATAAATCGACATAGTAGCGATCTTGGCCTGGAGCATCCGCATCGATGTATCTGTCTTGAGACTGGAGCAGCAATTCGTTTACGCCGGAGACGAAGCCAAAGTTGCCATCAATCTGGAACGGTGGGTGGGCGTCGAAGAGATTCGGATAAGTTCCACCAGCTCCCTGCATCACGGTTTTGAGCTCCTCGGTGTAGCGGAGTTGGTTGCTCATGAGCTTGAGCGCGTGATCCCCGTCACGGAGACGCGCCCAGAAATTGATTTTCCAAGCGAGCGACCAACCTGTGCCGTCATCGCCACGTTGCTGGAGGGTAACTTTGGCGGCTTCAGCCAGCTTTGGAGAGGTGAGGGGATTGATCTCGTGGCCTGGATGCAACGCGAATAGGTGGGAAACGTGGCGGTGCTGATCCTTGGGATTGTCCCAATCTTCTCCCCATTCCATGAGTTGGCCGTGTTTTCCAATCTGGAGGGGGCGGATGCGATCACGGGTGGCTTCCACTTTTTTACGGAAATCCTCGTCATTTCCAAGGACGGCGGCAGCCTGGGCGGTATTGGTGAGTAGGTCCCAGACGATGGATTTTTCCATGGTGGCGCCTTCACAAATGGAGCCGCGGATGCCTTGGTCAGAAACGAAAGTGTTTTCGGGAGAACTCGATGGGGAGGTGATCAGTTTTCCATCCTTTCCTTCGACGAGCTGGCTCATCCAAAATTCCGCAGCACCCTTGAGGGTGGGATAGACGGAGCGCAGGTATTCCTTGTCGCGGGTGAAGGCGTAGTGTTCCCACAGGTGTTGGCACATCCATCCACTACCGCCGAACCAAACGCCCCAAGGGAGAGACGAGCCGGGGGATGTCCAGCTCCAGCCATTGGTGGTGTAAGCGACAACCCAGCCGGGGGTGTTTGGTCCGAAATAGGCACGAGCGGTTTTCCCTCCTGGCTTCACCAGATTGGCGGTCATCCGCAGCATGGGCTCATGCATTTCAGAAAGATTGGCCGTCTCGACGGGCCAATAGTTCATCTGATAGTTGATGTTGGATTTGTAATCACACTTCCATGGCAGGTTCAGGCCGTCACCCCAGATGCCCTGGGAATTGGAGGGAAGTGGATTGTCCGGCCGGCTGGAGGAGATGAGCAAATAGCGGCCGTATTGATAAAAGAGCGCGGCGAAGGCTGGATCAGGTTTGTCGTGATAGCTTGCGAGGCGCTTGTCGGTGGGCGTTTCGGTATCCTGCTTACCCAGATCAATCGAAAGCCGATTGAAATACTTGGCATGGTTCTCGATGTGGGCAGTGCGAAGCTCGGTGTAGGATTTTGCGGATGCAGCTCCGATGGTTTTGGCCGCCAGGGATAGATCTCCACCTTTGTAGCCGCTGTCATAGTCCAGCTTGAAAGTGGTGGCGCATGCGAGGAGGATGGTGACATCATCGGCTTTTTCGACACGCAGACTGCCATCGGGATTGCCCGTGATCGTGCCGCCCTTGGTAAGAACCCGGGCATGAACCTCGTATCCCAGAGTGTCTCCGGTATTCCCAGTCATCACCAGAGTATCCGGTGCAACGAAACGCGTGGTTGCCCGCTCTACCCGGTTGAGCGCAAGGTTGAAGGTAACCATTCCCTTCTTATCAGCCACAACTCGCTGGACGATCACGTTGTCCGCTGCGCTGGCAAATGTTTGGCGGCGGAAGGTAGTCGCTCCCGAGCGGAAGGATACACCAGCAAGTGCCTGGGCAAGATCAAGATCCCGCCGATATTCGGAAACATTTTTGTCAGGCAGCTCGAAGTTGATCAGCAGATCGCCCAAAGTCTGGTAGGAACTGTTGTAAGGTGCTGGACCGTTGAAGCGGGAGTTTGCGAAACGGGTGGCTTCGTCATATTTTCCTTCGCGAATCAGGCGGCGCAGTTCCGGCAGGTCTTTCCACGCGTCCTTGCGGTCGGCATTCGGCTGTGGATTGCCGGACCAAACGGTCACATCATTCAATTGGAGACGCTCGTTTTCAGGCTGGCCGAAAACCATTGCGCCGAAGCGGCCATTGCCGATGGGTAGTGCCTTGATCCATGCATCGGCCGGTTCGCGATACCAGAGCAACGGATTTGACTCATTTTCCGCCAAGGAAAGCGAAGCCAGAGAAAGCGAAAGGCCAATGGCACTTGAAAATATTCGGGTAAGAAAACGGGGAATCATGGGGTTGTGATAAACAAGTAAAGGTCAGTGAACCGCAACTGGGCTAGGAAAAATCAAACGCACACCCTTACGCGGGCAAATAAGCTGATCTTTCGCGGTAGGGCATTATTCCAAAATAAATGGGATGTTACCATCTGCATGAAAAGTTCAAACTTGGGCATCTCTTCGTAAAATTACTCTTTGAGTCGCGAATGCAATGGTTCCGCCAGTTCTCCAGAATCACGGTGACTTCCTCCAAGCTGATGAATAACTCCCGGTTAACTTGCTAACCTCGTCGAAAAAGCGTCCTCATCACGGGGGCCGGACCAATCGACCCTTCCCAGTTGCTAATTTTTCTATTCAGTTGAAAGATTGAAACCGTCCTGATCGTTATACCCACTCGGAACAATCCGTTCTAGCGACTGACGCACGATTTAAAAAAATGACACCGGAAATCATCAAAAATTGGATACGGAGAGGAGCATTCTTGCTGGTGGCAGCTTTGGCCCCATATGCCGTTGCGCAAGCACCAATCGAGGCAGCGAATAAGGCATCGATCCAAAAAACAGAGGTGAACGGATTCGTGCATCCGGGCATCGGGCTGAATAAAGAGATTCTGGAAGAAGTGCGCGCCCAGGTGATCGCAAAGCGGGATCCATGGTATTCCGGTTTCGTCAAATTTGCGTCCAGCTCCCGTTCCGCCAAGGCTCCTTCCATTGCCAACCAAAGCAAGGAAGACCCAACCAAGCCGCAGGTGGATGTTTTCGACAACAAGGGCGTCGAGGGAAAACTAAAGGTGGATTCCGATATCGCGGTGCGGCAAGCACTGATGTATTGGTTCACGGGAGAAGAAGTCTACCGAGCCAATGCGATGCGCATCGTGCGTCTTTGGTCGAAGATGGATCCTTCGAAGTTCAAGGCCTACAACGAAGTTTATATCCACTGCTCTTTTGCATTCAAGGACATGATCATGGCTGCAGAGTTATTGCGCAGCCTCGATTCGCCGAAGCGGGAGCTGGCATGGACAGAGCAGGACACCACCGCCTTTACGAATAATTTTGTCGTTCCTGGTGTGACGAACTTTTTCAATTTCAATGGCTGGTTCATGAACCAGAACGGGTTTGCTTACGCGCCCGCCATCGCAGGAGCGATTTTTAAAAGCGATCCTCAGGATTACTCCATGCGCGTCGAGCGTTTTACCATCAACAAGGATGGCCCGAACAAGGGAACGAGTTTCTCCATCCAGGATTTGGCCCGTTTGGTCGATACCAATGCCCTGACGGGTAAGAGGGTTGAAAATCCCCAAGTGCAAATCACGGAAATGGGCCGCGACCAAGCTCACGCCGGGGACGATTTGACCATTTTCACTACCATTGGACGCATTCTCAACTCACAGGGAACCAAAGTGGACCCGGTTCTCGGTACGCCTTCAACAGCGCCGAATGCGGTCGGTCCATACGAGTTCCTGAACGATCGTATCCTGACTGCGGCAGACCATTTCTGCCGTTTCATGCTCGGCTACGATACCGCGTGGATTCCTACTGCATCTAACATTGCTGAAGATGGCACTGTCCGCCAGATTTACTCCCGGATTGCCGATAACTACCGGGGGCGTATCCGCCAGCACAAGATATGGGATCTTTATTATTACTACACCTGCAAGAAAGGCGTGGATCTGTCTAAAAAAACTCCTTTCTATCATGAGACTTTCCTTAAGCGGATTGTTAGTGATGACTACGATTGGCTCTACATTCCTGCCACTGCGACGGGCGAATTGCTTCGCATTCCGCCATCGGAACAGGAGCCGAGTATCGTGGAAGTCGAGTTGCGCTCTGCAAATCTCACCAAGAATTCTACTGTCAAAAGCGAGGGAGATACTACCTTCGTCCGCGCCTTGGCTTCTCCAGAAGGAACACGCATTTCCATCCTGAGCTGCGGCACAGATCAAAAAACGATCGCCCTGCGTATCCGCACCAATGGTGTGGCTGAAATAGAGATGTCCAGCTTCGGTAAGCCATGGTTGCTGCCGAATACTCGCGGCGAGTGGAGGCAGGTGTTCTACACGATGAGTCCGCTGGAAACATTTGGAGACATCGTTTTCTTCAAAATCAAAGGCGCGCCAGAAACGACTGTGGATCTGGATCAACTGGTGCGTAAACCTGTAGATAAAAGCCCGGTGTTCGCTGCGGGCGACACGCCTTTGAGTCTCGTGGCTTATCCTCATGCTCCTATCCGGCTTGATTTCTCGGCGAACAGCCCAGACGGGGGGAAAGCTGCAGTTGTACTGAGCAGTAACGATAAGCCGGAAGGCGCTGTTCTTGATCCAAAATCAGGAACGTTTACCTGGACTCCGACTCAACTCGGGAATCGGGAGTTTGTAGTGGAGGCAACTCAAGGAACGATCATCGCTGCGAAAAAAATCTCCATCCTGGTAGCCGCGGATCGGGCAACCGCCATTAAGACTATCAAGAGTGCCTACGATCCAAAGGTGACCTATGTGAAGGCATCTCTAGAACGGTGTAAGGTGGCTCATGATAACGTGTCGAAGGCGCTTAAGTCAGCTCCCGATACGGAATTCTTTCCTTTGCTGGCCAAGCTCAAGGAGGCGTTCGATGCCTTGGAGCCACTGAATCCACTGCTCCCCGATGGTAGCATGGATTTCACCAAATTGGTGGTTTCTTCCAATATCAGCCAGGCCATGCGCCTGTTGACCGATGGGAACGATGACACATTCGTTGGCTACTATCTCGCCCCGGACGGCTATCATGAATTTGACTTCGGTCCTGATTTTAAATTTTCAGCTACTGCCTTCTCCGTGGAAGGACGAGTCAACTTCGAAGACCGTGCTCAGGGCGTCAAATTTTATGGATCCAACGATGGCAAAAACTGGACGGAACTCACCCCCCAAGGCGCGCCACTACCCAAGGAACTGAGTAAAGTCGATGTTGCACCAGACCTGACAGGAGCGACTTTCCGGTTCCTGCGCGCCAAGAAAAACGGAGGATACGAACCTTCGGAAATGCGGATTTTTGGCCAGCGTCACGAAAGTGGCAACAAACTGGAAACCGTTTCGATGAGTGCGGAAAAGGGCAGTGGTATCCGGGTTGCTATAGGTGATGTAATAAGGATCAACTTCAAGACGAAGGAGCCGGTCCAAAATATCCGTGTGCGCATTCAGGGCATTGAAGCAACCACCAAGTCCTTAGGAAATTCGGCCTATATCGCTGAAGCAACCATGCAGCCGGGCCGGGCCAAACCAGGTCCCGTAGAGTTCTCCATCAATTATCTCAGCCAGGATGGTTCTCCTGGAGATGAGGCCAATAACACGACCGATGGTTCGCGCCTCGTTCTTGTGGATGAGTCTAAATTAATCCGGGATCTATCAAAAGTCGCCCAGATCATTGATCCAAATACCGATAGCGTTGCTTCCGATTCTGCACGCTTGTTCAATATATTGCTCGACAACAACCCCCGCACCTTTCCTGAACTCAGTTTGAAGGGGCAGGGAGCGGGCGCCTATCTACTTTTCGATTTTGGCAAAAGTCATGTCCAGCTTTCCCAAATTGAACTTTTGGCTCGGCCCAAATACAGAGACCGGACCGCTGGAGCCATCGTGGAAGGATCGAATGACAAGAAAGCCTGGACTCCCCTAAGTGAAGGAGCTCTCGCAACGGAAGAGTGGCAAGCGCCGAAAATGAAATCTTCTTCGGAATTTTATCGCTACCTCCGGCTCATCAACAAGAACAACTGGCATTGCAACATTTCAGAAGTCCGGTTCCACGGAACCTTGAAATGATCGATATCTGCATCCAGTTTCTATCCCTATTGAATTTCTCGTTTTAAAATCCATGAACAAACTTCAAATTCACTCCCGCAAGTCGGCCACTTGGAGTGGGCGGTTGTTGGCCAGCGTCAGCCTTTTGATGGGCTGCGCGAGCCTGCATGCCGCACCGCCTTCGGAGGCTTCGCAGCCAAAGCCCGTTTTTTCCAATCCTGAACGCATCCGTTACGATCACAGTTGCCTGCAGGTCGAAGGGAAGGACTTCTTTCTCTCTTCTGCGGCTTTTCATTACTTCCGTACTCCGCCTGAGCTTTGGAGGGATCGTTTCCAAAAGATCAAGGATGCGGGTTTCAATACCGTTGAAACCTATGTGCCGTGGAACCGGCATGAGCTCAATATGCCTTCCGGTCTCAATGATTTTTCCCAGATCGATCTTTCGGAACTGGATGCCTGGCTGAAAATGGCGCAGGACGAATTTGGTTTCTACACCATCGTTCGCCCAGGACCCTTTATCTGCGCCGAGTGGGGTGGGGGAGGCTATCCGCGTTGGTTGGCTAAGTTCAATCCGCTGACAGGAAAAGACTTCTGGCTTCGCAGCGCTGACGAGGAGCACATGGCGTGGACCCTTCATTGGTACGAAGCCGTCTGCAAGGTCTTCGCCCGTGAGCAAATTACGCGCAAACCACCGGGCGCGAAGGGGATCATTCTCGTCCAGATCGAGAACGAATATGATTATCACAAGACTCCGGACAAACCGAAGGTATTGCGTGAGCTTTACCAGGCGGTGAAAAAATCCGGAATTGAGGTTCCCATTTTCACCTGCCGGACGGAAGAAACCCGTGGCAGCAGTGATCCGGTGCTTTCCCAGGTATTTGATTGCGACAACCTCTATGTCGCCCTTGATGGTGCGCCCAGCTGTGCCCAACGCATGATGTCGCTGCGCGCCCAACAGAAAAATGCTCCTGCTTTCGTTACCGAATTGCAGGGCGGTTGGTTCTCGTTGGTGGGTGATAAACTGAGTGAGGAAAACTATTCCGATGCCCGCCATTCAAACGCGATCCATTTGATGTCACTGCTCGGCGGGGCTACCGGGCTGAATGCCTACATGTTCGTCGGAGGCACCCATTTCGGCGGTTGGGGTGCTCGTGGCCAAACCACCACCTATGACTACAATGCCGCCATACGCGAATGGGGCGCGCTCAGTCCCAAGTATTATGTGGCGAAAGGAGTGAATGAATTTGTTCGTGAGAATGAATCGCGTCTGGTTCGTGCAGAGGGTGGTCCTTGTGAGCTGAAGGGCGCTCCAGCCTCCCTCTTCGGCGGCGTTCGTGTATCACCCGATGGAACACGTTTCGTTTTCCTTCACAATACCGACCCGAAAAATCCTATTTCCGGCAAAGTCACGGTCATTCCCGGCAAGATCGCCCAGCCTGATGAACCGGCGTACAATTACGACCAGGAGGGAAATAAAGTGCTCGTGGAAAACGCCGAAAGTGAGTCGGCAACTGCCAACGTGCCATCCTTTGAATTGGACTACTCACTGGCGGATCTGGGGGCGAAGGTGCTCGTCATCCCGCCAGGTAAGATGCCGGCAGAAGGCACATGGTATCCGAAGACCCAGGACATTCCTGCAGCCAAGCCATTGCCCGCTTCTGTCCGCATTTCTTCTGCTCTCAAGCATCAGGATCCACTCGATGGTAAGTGGCAGCCGCTGAATGCAGGCAAGTCATTACCGGAATTGGGCGTGAATGACCAACGCTACGTGCTCTATCGGTCCCGTTTCACTCTGACCGAAAGCGATGCTGCCAAGTTCAGCCGGCTGTTGGTCAACTCATTTAGTCGCGACATTATCACCGCTCAAGTCAATGGCCGTTTGGCGGGTCGCCTGTATCCGGATGAGGCTTATGCCGCCGCCGCTACGCGTAATAAGAAGCTCTCCTTTGATAGAATCCGGTCGGATGAGTTCGATAACCGCTTCGATGTCGGAGGCCTCTTTCACGCTGGTGAAAACGAAATCACGTTGCTCTATGAAAACATCGGGCACGAGCACGGCTACATCCCCATGGAGGAACTGAGCGGTGTTCGCAGCGCTGGCCTTGCTTCTGACGAGAAAGCGATTGCCAAGTCGCTCGACTGGCAGGTTGCCTTTGATCTTGGTGGTGTCGCCGCTGGATGGACGCGCCCGGAGTTTGCCCCGAAGGATTGGGAAAAGGTGGTGCTTGATACCAAAAGCGTCATCGCGCGCAAAGGCAACGGCATCCAGCCTAATGGCAAACGTGATGGTCTCCTAACATGGTATCGGATCGAGTTTGAACTGCCAGAGACAGCCTCCATCCCATGGCGCCTTCTTATCAATGCTTCCGGAAACGGTTTCATGTGGCTCAATGGTCACGATATTGGTCGCCATTGGGAGATTGGTCCACAACGCGAGTTCTATCTTCCCGAGTGCTGGCTTAAGCTCGGTAAGGGACAGAAAAACGTCCTCATGCTCGGTTTGCGCCAGACCGTGAATGGTGCAGAACTCCGCACGGCGGAAATCGCTCCCTATCCTGCTCCTTGATCCAATACCGTCATGCTCAATCAATTCGCCACGACTCTGCTCATACTGTGCGGTTCCGCATCCATCACGTCGGCCCAATCTGAGCCTCTCAAGCTCTCACCGATCGCGGATGGCCCGTTCAAGCCTCAATGGGAGTCGCTGGCGAATTACCAAACACCTGAGTGGTTTCGTGATGCGAAGTTCGGCATCTGGGCCCACTGGGGGCCGCAATGTGAACCGGAAGATGGCGACTGGTATGCACGGAACATGTATGTGGAAGGCAGTGGCCAATACAAATCCCACCTTGTTAAATACGGCCACCCTTCAACCTTTGGTTTCAAGGATGTGATCCATGCATGGAAGGCGGAGCGTTTCGATCCCGACATGCTCGTGAAATTCTACAAGGAGAACGGCGCGAAATACTTCATGGCTCTGGCCAACCACCACGATAATTTTGATCTCTACAATTCGAAATATCAGCCGTGGAATTCCGTCAATGTGGGGCCGAAAAAGGATTTGATCGGCGGCTGGGCCAAGGCGGCTCGTGACAATGGCCTGCGCTTTGGCGTCAGCGTGCACGCCGCCCGCGCCTGGACATGGTATGAAGTGGCG
>Ga0157373_10001986_pt1 | contig 15505 bp, 12 predicted proteins | sample C65metaG_FD_113460 | JGI IMG/M metagenome (GOLD analysis project Ga0157373, IMG submission 113460) | Corn rhizosphere microbial communities from Kellogg Biological Station, Michigan, USA - C6-5 metaG | ecosystem: Host-associated > Plants > Roots > Rhizosphere > Soil | place: USA: Michigan... | reverse complement strand
TCAGCCTGGTAGAGCACTCGCTTGGGGTGCGAGGGGTCGGCAGTTCAAATCTGCCCGTCCCGACCAATTCATAAAAAATCTGGCTGGAAAAATGCGATCGAGCTGGCCGTCCGTCCACGAAAAGGCGAACGGAACGCGCAATCTTGAGATATGGCCTGGTTTCAACATTGGGCCCGTCGCCAGGTCTCGACACCGATCGTTCGGGTATAGACTTACCGCGTTCGACGATTGTTAACTCGGACAACTCATGACGGATACAGTCGGAGCACTCGCCCAAGACCTTCGTTATGCCGCGCGTGGACTGCGCAAGAGTCCCGGCTTCACCCTCGTCGCGGTTCTTACACTGGGCGTCGGAATCGGTGCCACCACTGCGGTCTTTAGCGTCATCAACGGAGTTCTACTACGCCCGCTTCCTTATCCGGACGCCGACCGGCTGGTAGCGGTGTCGAACGTCTTTCCGGACTCTGGAAGCCCTTTCGGGTTAGTTTCGGGTAGCGACGTAGTCAACTGGCGAGCCGACAACCATGTCTTCGATCAGCTGGAGTTTGTCTCTCACCCCGACATCGTGGCGATGTCAGGCGCTGGATACGGCGAGCGGGCAGCCGTTCAGCACATGACGTGGCGAGTTCTGACCATGCTCGGAATCAGACCGTTCCTGGGAGCAATTCCGAATGACGATTTGAGCGAACAACGTGGGTCAGATGGGGTCTTAATCAGCTACGAGTTCTGGAAGCACCATTTCGGCGGCAATCCTAAGGTGCTTGGCCAGACCATTTACGTAGACACATTTGCGGGACCCATAGTGGCAGTTCTCGAACCCGGATTCGACTTGTTCGGCACCGGAGTTCCCGACGTTTACATAATCCATGGGATGTCAAATGTCGTCGATTCGGGTATTGGCGATCCGCGGTGGGAGGTTGCTGTCGGAAAGTTGAAGCTGGGGGTTTCAATTGAGCAGGCGCAGGCCGCGATGAACGTGACACAACGGCATCTGGCGCAGGTCTTCCCCGAGACGTACAAGAATGTCGGAGTCCGGGTTGATCCCCTGCAAAAACGGCTGTTTGGCCACTGGGCTGGCGTGTACTACACCCTTTTTGGAATTGTGGGATTCGTTTTACTGATAGCCTGTGTCAATGTTGCCAATCTTCTGATGGTTCGCGGAGATGGACGGCGAAAAGAGATGGGTGTGCGCGTGGCGATGGGCGCAAACAAAAGAACGTTAGTCCGACAAGTGCTCACCGAGAGCATTTTGCTTTCGCTGATCGGCGGACTGGTAGGGCTGCTCCTTTCTTTTCTGAGCGTCAGAATCTTCAACCTGTGGGCTCCATTCTGGTTTCCGCGTCAATCCAGCGTCCTGGTGGATGGCAGGGTTTTGCTGTTCACATTCGCCACCTGCGTTCTGACCGGGATCGGCTTTGGTCTGATCCCCGCCTATCGAGCTGTCAGGACAAATCTGAATGAGTGCCTGCAAGAAGGCACCCACAGCACAGCGACGATTTCGCGTCATCGCACGAGAAATACGCTGGTCGCAACCGAGATTGCGCTGTCGCTGGTCTTGCTAATCTTCGCCGGACTGATGATCAACACGCTGACCCGCATATTGCGGACTCCTCCGGGCTTCGCTCCCGAGCATCTGCTGACCGCGCAAGTTCGCTTGACCGGAGACAAATACATCAACGCATATCCGCTGACAGATCCCAACTTCAATTTGATCATGCCGCCTGTGGGACGTTTCTGCGATCGAGTGCTCGAGCGACTCCGCAGCACACCGGGGGTCGAAGACGTCGCAATTATCGATTGGCTCCCGCTTCTGGACGGCGCTGGGGACAGCGCTCAATATGCATCGCCCGGTTTCACAATCGCCGGCCAGAGTGTTTCGACCGCCACGGAAAAGCCCAGCGTTCTTCGTGAGGGAGTCAGCTCCGATTACTTCCCCATGATGAGCATTCACATCATTCGAGGCCGCAGCATCACCGAGCAGGACACGCCTGCCAATGCCTGGGTGGTAGTCATTAACCAAGCCATGGCGAAGCTCTATTGGCCGACTCAGGATCCGATCGGACAGACGATCAAGTTCGATGACTCGCCGGACGAGAAGCCGCGCCAGATCGTCGGCATTGTGCAAGACGTGAAGCAGTTTTCTCTTACCATCCCCGCTAGGCCCGAAGCTTTTGTTCCGTATCAGCAGTTGTCATCACGAATTTATCCGGGCTGGACCGAAGCTCGCATTCACAAGAGCGTCGTCATCCGCACCCACGCTGACTCGAAAGCCTTGATGCAGAGCATGCATCGGATCATTTCGGAACTTGCGCCCGAGTCCGCCGTTTTTGGGATCACGACGGTGGAGAGAACCGTGTCGCAGTCGGCCACTGACTGGCGCTTTCTTTCTTACATACTGGAGCTGTTCGCCGCGATTGCCCTACTTCTCGCTGTAATCGGAGTCTATGGAGTAATTTCTTACTCGATCCGAGAACGCCGCCACGAACTCGGCCTGCGGATGGCACTAGGAGCGCAACCTAGCCAGGTGCTTGGATTGGTCTTGCGGCAGGCAATGGCGCTCTCGTTTATAGGAGTAGTGATCGGCATCGCAGGTTCGTTCGCCGCCACGCCACTCATAGCGAAGTTTCTCTACGGTGTGAAGGCTCACGATATGCCGACTCTGGTTCTGGTGTCGTCGCTCCTGATGGCAGTAACATTCATTGCCAGCTATATTCCCGCACGCCAGGCAACGAAGATCGATCCCGTGCAGACACTTCGACACGAATAGCCGATAGATGCAAAGTCTTAGGACTCGAACAGGCTTGCCGTCAATGATCGGATAAAGTCATCGTCAGTTGACGTTAAATCTTCATAACTCATCGATTTCAAGCCGCGATTACACTCATAACGTAAGTTTCAAGAATGGGCTCCGAGCCGCATCCATTCGGCAGAAAAGTTCGAAAATCTCTGCTAGGGGCCGACCAATTATTTGGACTTAGGCAGCAACACTTTTCTGCGCGCCGTTCAGAACTTTTAAGAACTCTCGCATAAAGAATGGCAGGTCCATCCAGGTCCGCGAGGTCACGAGATTTCCTTCCACCAATACCTCCGTATCCTTGAACTTGCCCCCGGCGCGTTCTACATCGGGCGCCAGGGCTTCGTAGGTGGCGATCGTGCGTCCACGAACAGCATCAATGGCTGCAAGGATCAGCACGCCGTGACAGAGTGCTGCGATTGGTTTTTTGCGTTCTACGAAATGTCGAACGATTTTTTGTAACTGCGGATCGTTGCGGAGATATTCTGGAGCGCGACCGCCGCTCAGGATAATGCCATCATAATCTTCGGGATTGACGTCCGCGAAACCGATATCGGCAGGAATGTGATATCCCGGTTTCTCTACGTAGGTATCCCAGCCGGATTCGAAATCGTGCACCACCGATTTCAGGATTTTCTTCACCGGCGCGCCGATGTGTACCTCGATCCCCTCTTCTCGCAACCGATGATATGGATACCAGGTATCGAGAGATTCGGTTGCATCGCCGGCTACAAGCAACACTCGTGTCATATAAACCTCCGCTTAATGGAGATGTATGGTACACGAAATTCGAAAGCGATTGGCGAACAGGAAGCACCCGGGTGGGCCATCGCCTGTCCTTAAGAGCTAAAACTGCAACGTCACTTTGCTGGCATTGGCGTAATAGTCAGCTTGTCCGCGGCCTGTCTGAGTGTTGCCTCGTTCTCCTTGGGGCCAATCGCGAAAACTGAGACGTATCTTCGCCCGACCATGAATGCGTTATAGAAACCAAGAAGTTCCTGGCCCGTTTGATCCCGTCCGGTGAGTTCCTGGACCAAGATTTCGGTTTTGCCGGTAGTATGGCTCTGCAAACCGCCACGCCGTTTGAATCCACTGCCGCTCATCGCTCCTTCAACCGACACTTGCGCGTCCCTTTTGAGATCGAGCTTCTCGTCGGAATGCAGAGGAAACGAACTGAGGAGAATGGCATTATCACCGCAACGCAGGTCAAGATTGAGTCTTTGGGAAAATTTAGTGGACCACGAGATCGCTGCTTCCTCGTCGGCGAGAGTGCATGCCGGATCCAGTTGGAGTTCAAACCCGATCATAGTGTTGGAATACTTGCCCTTATCCAGGGTTCCGAGAATTGCTGGCCGGTTGGCTGCCTCGGGTGAGGATCCAGACGGAGATTGCGCTCCCAAAAGGGCAGGAACCAGCAAAGCAGACACTAGAACGAGTCGAAGCAGCAAGATACCTCCGTGAAACGCGGACATCGACTGCACAACTTCGGGGCCCGCTCATTCTACGCCAGGTAGCTCGCGGTTTAGATCGTAAACGTCAAATCGCTACTCATGACGCGCGTGTTAAATTGCACTTTACCTTGCCCGGAGGAACTCATGCCAACGGCCACTCATTCTGACGTAATTGCAGCTGTACAGTCGGGAGATGTTTCTGCGGTTTCGAGTTTGTTGGGTCATGATCCGGGGCTTGCCTCGGCCAGGGATTCGAACGGCGTTTCCGCTGTGATGCATGCCTTCTATTCCGGTCAGCGTGAGATTGCCGAAATGCTTATTGCAGCGAAACCGGAACTCGATATCTTTGAGGGGACAGGGGCGGGGGCAGCGGAAACGGTCGCGAAAATACTCAAGCGCGATCGGGGAGCTGCAAAGCAATGGTCTGCGGATGGATTTACAGCGTTGCACTTTGCGGCATTTTTCAATCGACCAGCGATCGCTCGAGAATTGATTCGGCAAGGCGCTGACATCGAGGCGATCGCGAAAAATTCCATGAAGGTCACACCTCTGCACAGTGCAGCCGCCGCACACGCAGGAGAGATTGTCCGCCTACTGCTTGAGCACGGCGCAAATCCAAATGCAAAGCAGCAGGGTGGATGGACCCCGTTGCACGCCTCTGCGCAAAACGGAGATGCAGAAATGGTTGCGGATCTGATTGTGCATCATTCCGATCCAAAGGCAACAAACGATGAGGGCAAGACTCCGGCGGATATTGCCGCAGAAAAAGGGCACGTGGATATTGCGGCAATGCTCTCGCAATAGTTTTCAGCCATGAGCGGTCAGGGCGAGCTCCTCATGGCCGGGGAACTGACCCGTGATCACTCATGAGTCATCAGCTCCTGATGACGGAACGTTACGCCGACTGCTTTGCTATCATCGAACTTAATCCAACTTACGGAGAGTTCCATGGAAGAGGTACCCAGCAGCACTGCAGGATCGCGCCGCAACGAAGATATCGCTCTCGATCTCATGAAATTTGTGGCCATGACAACCGGTTACGGGCGCACGACTTCAACCGGCGTGGGGTTTCAAGGTACGGGTTCCGCAGCCAAGCCCGAAGAATATGCCGCTCACCTGCTTGAGCTTTACGGCAAGTGCTTAAGCGCTGTCGCAAAAAAATAATTGAATGATCACTGGCTAAGCCACCTGTAGATCGTCAGCGGTATCAGACGATGGTTGGTTCTTACCAGGCGCGGCGGCAAGCAATGGCCAGCCCTTGCGGAGAACGTAATCCAGCCAGGCGCCGGCAAACTGCGAAGTCACGACCGCCGCCACCACCAGAGTTGTATAGAACTTGGCGCTGATGATTCCAGCGTCGAAGGCCACGCTTGCGAGCACGATTCCCGGACCGCCACGGGCATTCGTGGTGATCGCGAGGTTCACCAGGTCCAGTCCGCGAAATCCTGCAAGCCGTCCTGCCAGTGATACCGAGAGAATTTTCACAACGCAAGTTCCAACGACGAATGCGAGCATCATCCAAAGCGAGACGCCTCGAATAAGGTCGAGCTTCAGTCCGACGATAGCGAAGTAAGCCGGAATGAAGAATGCGAAGGCAACCTTGCCGATGGCATCAAGGGCATCTGCAAAAAGTCTGCGCTTCTTGTGGACCACCGCGAAGCCCGCGAGAAACGCAGCGAACACCAAACTGACCTTGAGCGCTCCAGCGACCGCGCAATATGCGAACAGAACGGCGATGGCATAGCCAACCGGCGAGTGCTTCGCCAACACGTTGAAGCGCGCCTTGTTAAAGCGCTTTATCAGCCGGGGAACAATCGTCAGTCCAAGCAGGAAGAATCCAATAGTTACCAGTAAGTGATACGAAATCGCCCGCGGATTCAGCGCCGCGGCCCCGGCCATTGCAGTGGCCGCCGCCAGAGCCAGCCAGAGAACAATATCCTCCAGGACAGCAACGCCGAGCACCAGCCGCGCGAATCGGGTGTGAAGAATCTTGAGATCAGCAAAGATCTTCGAGACCACCGGAACCGAGGTCACGGCCACGCCCACCGCGAGAATGATAATCAACGAAATGCGATTGCCGTTTGGACCTGCCAGCGAGGGACGGATGAGCCAGGGGCCGAATATCAATCCCAGGGCGAAGGGTATGCCGGTGCCCACGACGGTCAACCAACCCACTTCGCGGCGCTCTTCACGGCTGAATAATTGCTGCGTTTCCGCGCCGGAGAGGAACATCAGCAACAGCAGCCCGAGCCAGTAGACGAAATCAAGAATGTTTCCCTGGCCCCTCGCAGCATCTATCAAATGCGAAACCAATGGCAAGCGCCCAAACAGCGCCGGTCCGAGGACGATACCTGCCAATATTTCTCCGATGACCTTGGGCTGGCGAAGCCGCACGAAGATGTATCCCAGCAACTGGGCGAGTCCGACAAGAAGTAAAAGGACGAAGAGTACTGGGGCCAACGCGGAGTCTGACATTGGGGCCTAAGATGCTCATCGTGCAGGTCGGTTTGCCCGCCGAAGCGCTTGAGGCCGACCGCGAATGACAGCGAAATCAGGCTGATTCTACTGAAATCCCACAACCGAATCGTCCATCGGCAAGGTTCGAGATCGCGGAAGGTCAGGGTGGCGATCTTCTTCAAAATCTTTTCCGAAGCCCAGGAACCTGAATTTATTGAAGACGAACGGGATACCCTCGGCAGCCAGTGGAGAATTGGCATCCGTCAGCTGAAAGTGCAGGTGAGCGCCGGTCGTATTGCCAGAGTTTCCGACTTGCGCAATCTGGGCTCCGCGTTTGACTTTCTGATGCAGGCGTACCTGAATGCTTCCCTGCTTCAAGTGAGCAAACATCACGTATGTATCAGGAGCGATACGTACGATGATGTGGTTGCCGGTGATGTTCTGGATTGTGACCACTGGGAGCTTTCCGGGCACGTTGTCTGGAATATCATCCACCACTTCGGTTATCTCTCCATCTGCTACCGCCAGGACGGGCTGGCCAAAAGCCCAGAAGTTCTCGTTTCGCTCCCGGGAGTCGTGGAACGTATTGCCGTTTTTGCCGACCATCACCCAATCGATGGCAAAGCGTTGAGAGATGAAAGCGCGCCCGTTAATTGCAATCACTGACCGGCGATGTACGGACGTATTGGAAGGGCCATTTCCAGCGAGCCATACCCCGTCTTTGAAAGGAGGTGACAGCACCAGAGGATTTTGATGCAGAATTGGAACCATGACGCCGTCAAGCGCAGACTCATCGTTCGCAGTTCCTTTCGAGCGTGCGGCGTCCGCCACGTCGAACAAGAATCGATGGCGCAATGCTGATATCTGGAGGTCGAGAGCGACGGGAACATACATGAAGGCGATGACCCGGCGTCCAATTTCAAGTTTCGCAGAGTCGGAGGCTAAAGTTGCATGGGGAGAACCACTCATTGCCATCTGGGAGTCGTCGCCCACGGGATGAAGCAGTTCTGATAAGGCCGGGCCGCCGTAGTCTGCGAGTGACTCTCCACTGGAGGCGAACACCTGAATGGCCGTCAACGTCAACGCCGACGGTCCGAAGTTTGTGATGTGTAGTTCATAGATCAGCACGCGCTTGCCTTCAATCATCACGGGCGTAGGCGGCTTTGGAGCTACAACTTCTACCGGAGAAGGGCGCGCTGACGATTGGGCACCAGCCGGCGCAATGTATGCCCCCGAGAGAAGAAGGGCAAGAATCAGGAGACCGCAAAGAGCATTTTTCGAACGGAATGGGCTGGCCATAGAAACTCCTTCTTCTTTAGTAGTAGCAACATATACTACTATGACGAGAACCGCCGATATTGGTTATCAGCGGTAAGGCATAATTGACAATCATGAGAATCAGCGCAGCCGGCGGCCCGCTGTCACTTTTGGGCTTTAACGCCCTGGAAGAGCAGGCTTACGCGGCGCTCTCGCAAGCGCCGGGACAGACCGGATACAAGTTAGCGCAAGTGCTCAAGAAGCCGGTAGCCAACATCTACAAGGCGCTGGAGTCTCTCCTGGAGAAGGGAGCGGTACTCGTTGAGGACGGGGATCCGGCGGTTTACCGTGCGACGCCGGTTGCCGAACTGTTCGATGCTCTGGAATCCGAGCTACGCGAACAGCGCAAAACTGCGGTACGGCGACTGGGCGCGCGGATGCCGGTTCATGATGAGCGGGTGTACCGGCTGGGCTCGCGTCAGCAGACCATCCAGAAGGCTCGGAGGATGATCGGAGCGTGCAAAAAAGTTCTGCTGCTGGACGTTTTTCCGAGCATGGTGTCGGAACTGGCCCCGGAAATTACGGCGGCGGCAGCGCGCCGCGTGAAAGTCGCGGGCCAGATTTATGCTCCGGTTCATTTTAAGGGCGCGCTATTGACGCTACGGACTGAACGCGACCAGGTGTTACAACGCTGGGCCGGAGACTGGATGAACATCGTAGCGGACGGCGAAGAACTTTTAGTTTCGGTGCTGGAACGCTCCGGAAGGGGCTTACATCAGGCGATATGGACCAGAAGCCCTTATCTGGTGTGGAGCTATCACAGCGCTCTCTACGCAGAAATTCTGCTCAGCCGGTTGCGTGCGGAGATTGAAAGCGGCGCGAGCAAACGCAAGCTTCTTCGCATCATGCAGGAATATCACCAGCGGGTAGCCATCGACGCACCCGGTTACAAGCGGCTGGCGTCGCAGTTGTAATTCCCGATGTGCACGAAAAAGCCGCAGCGTTATGGCTGCGGCCGTGAGCAAAACCTTAAATGGAGAATCTATCGACGACGGCCCTTTTTCCTGGCCGACTTCTTAGCTGCCTTTTTTTTCGCAGGCTTCTTCTTTGAAGCTTTCTTTTTTGCAGCTTTCTTTGCCGGCTTTTTCCCGGCTTTCTTTTTAGCCGCTTTTTTCTTCGCGGGAGCTTTTTTTGCAGCCTTCCTTGGGGCAGACTTCTTCCGGGCAGCTTTACGCGCTGGCCTTGGTCCGCCGCCACCACCGCCTCCGGTTGAAACTGGAGCGGGAGGTTCCTCTATGGGTTCTGGTTCCTCGTCTATTACGGCTGGCAGCTCAGCTTCTTCTTCCTCTTCTTCTTCCTCCTCGTATTCTTCGTCGAGCGTGTCGCCGTAGGCGCCGGAATCGCCGAATTCGTCGGCTTCGTCGTCACGCAGGTAGAGGGTCTCTTCGAACATCATTCTTTCCTCCTCGCTTCCTCCGCGGCAGCGTCGGAATGCGGACTGTAGGATGCCGCGTCGCGCGGAAATCCTGATAATACAGAAATTAAAAAGACAAAACTTGCGACGGCGCCGGATTATAACGGGTCACAGGCGCGGTCGCAACCCATTTCGCGACGCTGCCAATTTTGTATTGGGAAAATTATTGTGGCGCGGGAATTACCAGCACCATGCCCGGACGCAAAGTAGCGACATGCGCGTTGGTTTGTTTGATGGCTTCAACACTAGTGCGGTAGTTGGTTGCGATTGAGTAGAGCGTTTCACCGCTTTTGACAGTGTGGCGGACCGGCGTGGTGTTTTGATGGGAAGCTAAAGCCCTTCTCCGCTTAGACTTAGAAGCAATCTTAGTTTCGGTCGGAACGGCCGCGGGACTGACCGGAAGGTGTACGTAAAGCACGCGCCTTCCACTGAGACTGTCACCTTTTAAGCGGTTCCATCGCCGAATGGTTGTGGGAGCGACGCCAAGGTTGTCAGCGACGCTTTGCAAGGTGTCGTTTTTCCTCACGTGATACACGGTAAGACGCTTCGCATAAGTCTGCACGTCGCCACCAGAGTGCTTGCCGGGGGCGATTGGAATTACCAGCTTTGCGCCGGGGTCAACGCTTGATTCGAGATCAAGTTGATTGGCTTCGGCGATGGCATGGCCGGTGGTGTGATAGCTCCGCGCCAGCGACATGATAGTCTCGCCGGAAGAAACTGTGTGATAACGCCACCAGACCCGCATGTCCGGAGGGATGGAGGCGATGGCGCTCTGGTATTTTTCACTGGTTCCCACCGGAAGGTGAAGTTCGAATCGTCCTTTGGGTGTAACCATGCGCAGGAGGCTAGGGTTTAATTCCTGCAGTTCTATTGGCGAGGCATCTACACATCCCGCCACCAGGCGGAGATCGACAGGATAGTTGATCTTGATAGTGTCATAAGCCATCTCCGGATCGGGTGTGATGGTGTCAAGCCCATACTGCTCCGGGTTCTTGGCCATGATGGTTTCAGCCACGATGATGGGCACGTAATTGCGCGTCTCTTTTGGAAGGACATCGCGGCGATAAAGCTCCCAAAAATCTGCATATCCCGTCCGCTTCACTGCGCTTTGGATAGTCCCCGGCCCTGAATTGTAGGCAGCCATCGCCAAGTACCAATCGCCGAATTGGCTGTAAAGATCTTTCAGATGACGGGCCGCAGCGCGGGTGGATTTCTCAGGATCCTGGCGCTCGTCCACAAATGTGTCATGGTGCAAATCGTATCCGCGGGCACGGCTTCCCATGAACTGCCAGATTCCACGCGCACCGACACGTGAAACAGCGTAGGGGTGAAATCCCGACTCGGCCTGCGCAAGATAGATTAGATCCTGGGGAACGCCTTCTTCCTTCAGGATACGTTCGATCATCTCCCGGTAACGCCCACTTCGCTCAAGTCCGTGCTCGAGGGTGCCCCGTCCGCGACCGGAGAAGTAATTGATGTAGCCGGCGACCTGGTCGGTCATCATCAGCGGCAGATCAGAATGTGTAGCTTTCAGTTCGGCGGCGGCTTTGGCTTTCAGATTGGGATCAACTGGGTAATTCGTGACTTCGTTAGCTTCGTCGATTGGTGCGGGCTCTGCCTTCTGCTCGGGAGAGTTGTCCACTGAGGCTTCGCTCTGTTGTTCCAGAGCCTTTAATTCAAGCTTGTTGACGCCGGCCAATACCCGGTCGAACTCGGGCTGATAACGGCGGTCGGCGCGAGTCTCAGACGAACTGCCCATCAGCAGGTTGAAAGCGCGATCGAAGTGCTGCTTGGCGCCTTCTTTGTGTCCGGCGGCGTATTCGTTCTCGCCTGCCTGGTATTCCTTTTCAACGTTGCCAATCAGCGCGGCGACGGGATCAGGTTTGGGCTCGGACGAATTTATGGCCTGTGAGGAAGCTGAAGCCTGAGGCGCCGATTTTTGAGAGGCTGGCGGTTGAGCCGTCCTGGACTGAGGCGTACTTTTGGCTAAGGGTGAAGCCTGGGGAGAAGGACGGACCGCCGAAACAGGCTTCTTGCCGCTCTGGCACCCCAAACCGGCACCCATCAGGAGCAACAAAATAGCAGAGCAGGAATGCTTGATCTTCATCTGCATCTATAACTTACCGCCGGTCAAGGTTTTCCGCGAGGATACGAAATCGTACTACCGCTACTTTGGATGGTCAACGCTTAAACAGCTTTGCCCGAGTTACTTAAGGAATGGACAGATCGGTCAAGGGACGAGGTTTTTGGGGACCCGTAGGGACATGTTCTGGATATTTTTCGGTCCCCGAGTTTAGCTCCCGGCATCGAAAGTTTGGTCGTTATCGAGTCGTCGCAGGACCAAAAAAAAGGAGAACCCCCATGGCCGAAGCTACCCAAAATCAGTGCGCCCACCCCAACTGTACTTGCCCCGTTTCCGCCGGAGAGAAGTATTGCAGCCAGGCTTGCTCTGATGCCGCCGAAGGTAGCGGAAGGAACGATCGCTGCGCATGTCCGCACCCACAGTGTGCCAGCGCGATGGCGGCTTGAGGGCAAATCCTGACCAGCGGAAAAAATTGACAACTCTCTACTTGCCGGAAACGCTCAGGTAGTAGTCTGTCTCTTGCGATTCCGTCAAATCTCGCTCATTTCAGTTATTCCGGCATGAACTCGGGGAACGGCGGTCAGCGCGGCAAGACCCAGGGTCTAGTGGTCCTGGTCATAGCCACTAATGTATTGGGGAACGTATTCCTCAGCCGGGGTATGCACCAGGTCGGCCGCATCGTTTCTTTTTCGCCGGCGGAGTATCTACGGGCTTTTGCGAATCCCTCCGCGATTGTTGGAATTCTGATTCTCATAGTCTGGATGCTCTCGGATCTGGCGCTACTCAGCCGCGCGGATTTGAGCTTTGTTCTGCCAGTTACAGCGAGCGCGTACGTCCTGGTGGCACTGGTCGGCCACTTTTTCCTGCATGATCACATTTCGTGGCAAAGGTGGCTTGGCATTCTGCTGATCACAGGAGGGGTGATTCTGGCCGAGGAAACGCCCGCCCGAACCACTACCGGTCCTCCGGAGCGCCTGCGATGAAATGGTTGCTGGTGGGAATCATTGCGCTGTGCAACACCATTGGTGACGTGCTGAACACGGCGGGCATGAAGCGGCAGGGTGAAGTCGAGGACCTGCGCCCCGGAACCTTGCTGGGCATGGTCAAGAAGATCGCCCGCAATCCGCTGGTGCTGGGAGGATTCGCGGCGCTGGCGGTGTCATTCTTCGCATTACTATCCCTACTGTCGATCACAACCGTCAGTTTTGCAGTTCCGGCGACAGCGGCGAGTTATCTGCTGGAGACATTATTGGCGAAATACATCCTGGGTGAAGACGTGAAATGGCGACGCTGGGCAGCGGCAGTTCTGGTGGCGTGCGGGGTAGTGCTGCTGTCGTTTTGATTTAGCTCGTTGTGATGCCGTCGCATCCGAAAAAGGAAAAGGCGGGCGATGGCGCCCGCCGTTCCACGACCGAAAAGATTACCACTTCAATTTCATTCCGAACTGAAACTGACGAGGATCATAGGCTGCCGTCGCCTGACCCGCGTTGGTGAACAATGGGCTCACGGCGGCCACGTTATAGCGATTAGCAATATTGAACATGTCCACGATTAGTTCGACGCTGGCCCGTTCCCCAATCGGAACATGTTTCGATACCCGCAAGTCGCTGAAGACGGTCCACGGAGTTGTTCCGGCGTTGCGGCCAAGGTTTCCGTCGAGCGACATCAACGAACCATCAAAGTTTGCGATGCAGGGTTCCTGGAAGACGCCGGTCGGAGAAAAGGAAGACGAAACCGGGATGTTGCCGAGCGCGGTGCAGCCGGGATTAACGAACGTATTGGGACGCGAAGTCAGCGACGACAACTGCAGGTTGTCTCCGTTCCCAGTAAGGATATTGAAGGGACGGCCAGAGCCGAATTCGATTAGAGGAGCAAACGTCCAGTCGCTCAGGAATGCCCTGGAAAATCCGCCGGAGCCCACTTTGCCGGTCTGATAGACGCCGCTGAAAACGAAACGATGTCGCTGATCGAAGATGGAGGTCGAGCGATCAAGGCCGGGGAAGTAGCTGTCTTGTGGAGTAAGCGTGGACTGCAGATCAGTAGAATCGTCGATCGAATGCGACCAGGTGTACGACGCCAGGAACTGGTAATGCGAAGCAAATTGTTTGCGCAGGTTGGCGCTGAAGCCGTGATAAATCGAGCTGCCATTGGAGAAGTTAGCGTCCATGTCGCCGAAGGGAACGCAGCCTTCGAATGAAGTCAACGGGTCGCAGGCGGTGTTGAAGCCTTTCAATCCCTGCAGAATACTTTCGGCAAGGCCTACGCATGCGCCCGCCCCCTGGGCAATGTAGGCTCCCGCGACGGATGGGTTAAGTCCGGATGGGCGGAAGAAGTTGGTAAGCGCAGAATCCACCCAAGGCGCACCGCCCGGAGTGAATCCGCATCCACTCATTGCAAATGGGCTGGTGAAAGTTTGGCCTGCCGCTAGCGCCGTCTCGAAATTCTGGACCATCAGGTCGCCGCGAATTGTGTTGGCGTTGATCGGACGGTTCAGGTGGCGACCGCCATTGAAGTTGTAAGCCAAGCTTAGTGAGTATCCATGGCCGAGATCGCGCTCAACGCTCAAGTTTGCCTGCTGCGCGTAGGCATATACGAACCCGTTGCCCTGGGGATAGCCAAATGGCTGGAAGCCCAGCGGCAGGAAAGTGGATGGGTTGAGGTAGTTCTGGTTCAGGAAGATAGACTGCGGAAAGTTCAAGGCCTGAAATCGCTGCTGGTTCGGGTCATAGCCCAGAGCAGCCGTGACTGCGGGGTTGATCGAAGCCGCGCAGGGATTTAGCGGGCTGGCAACATTAATTGGCAATCCTTGAAAAATAGGAATCGCGTTCAGATTTCCGGGATTGCCGGCGCCGCTGCAACCACCAGTACCGCCGAATGCGAGCTGGCCACTGGTCGATCCGTCAGATGCGTCGCCGAGGAAGTAAAGACCGAGCAGCGGATGGTCGTAGAAGATTCCGTAGGAGGCGCGAACGACATTCTTGCCGCTGCCGGTCGGATCCCAAGCCACGCCGATACGAGGCTGAATGTTGTTCTTGTCGGTCTGTATCCCTTTCTGCAATCCAAGAAACTGATAGCCGGTCGCGGCCAGGCCGGTAGGAGCTTTGAACGATGGCGGAATCTCGACATCGTAGCGAAGACCGAAATTCAGCGTGACATTAGGACGGGCGCGCCAGGAATCCTGCCAGAAAAATCCCATGGGGATGTTGTTGAACGAGTCGCTCGGGCTGCCGAGTCCTTGCACGTAACTGCCGGGTAGTCCGGCGCCATAGGCCTGGACCGCATTGAGTGGCGCGAAACAATCCTGAGCGCTAGGACAAAGTGCGGGATTAAAACCCAAATTTGTGGCACTGAACGAGCCGAAGTCATAAACCCCGCCGTAGTTGACGGTGAAGACGGCTTTCAGCGGAATGAAATTGAAGTCCCCGCCAAGCTTCGTATTGTGTTTTCCGATATTCCAGGAAAGATTGTCGGTGAACTGATAGCGTTTCTCTGTCCGCTGGATGTAGGAATACGGCTCTCGCCCGAAATATGCAAAGCCGGTGATGTTGACTGCGGGGTCTGAGCCGCCGGGAATCTGTGTGTTGTAGAAATATGACAGCCCACGGCGTGCGTATTGAAAGCGGAATTCGTTGACTTTGTTGTTGCCGATTGTCCAGGTGTCCTGCACCACGCCGGCTACGTCGCGATAGGTCTGCTGCGAAGTGCGCGAATAGGCGTTCTGCCCAAACGGCTGATCTTCGCCACTGACCTCAATTCCGTTGACCGTGCTGGGGCTGACGTTGGCGCGGAAGGTAAGCCGGTTAGTAGAGGTCAGGTTGTGATCAATTCGCAGCGAGTAAAGGCTGGTGCCTTCAAAGACCGGAAAGTTGCCGCGTTGCGATGCCAGAGTCTGGTACGACGCTGGCACAGGGGCGCAGGGACCCGGAGGAGCGCAACTGGTGGGGAACCCGACCCAATTGGAGATAGCTCCTCCGGTGAGCGCTTGAACC
>Ga0157373_10001985_pt1 | contig 15507 bp, 11 predicted proteins | sample C65metaG_FD_113460 | JGI IMG/M metagenome (GOLD analysis project Ga0157373, IMG submission 113460) | Corn rhizosphere microbial communities from Kellogg Biological Station, Michigan, USA - C6-5 metaG | ecosystem: Host-associated > Plants > Roots > Rhizosphere > Soil | place: USA: Michigan... | reverse complement strand
TGACGCTGGCCGCCAGTTGGGTGATCGACAGCGACGAGGTGTTTGAGGCGATCACGCAGTCGGCGCCGACGTGGGCCGCGATCTGCTTGAGCAGGCGCAGCTTGAGCTCGAGGTTCTCGGTCGCTGCTTCGATCACCACATGCGGCTCGTTGAGCTGCGCATAGTCGGTGATGCAACGAATGCGCCCCAGCGCCTCTTCAGCCAGTTCGGCGGTCAGCGTCTGTTTCCTGACCTGACGCTGCAGGTTCTTGCGCACTGTGGCCAGGCCACGTTCCAGGGCGGCGTCACTGATGTCGAGCAGGGTCACCTCGAAGCCGGCAATGGCGCACACTTGGGCGATGCCGTTGCCCATGGTGCCCGCGCCGATCACGGCGATGTGTTGCATGGTCATGGAAGTACCCCCCCTTCACACGCGTTCGAAGATCACGGCGATGCCCTGACCGCCGCCGATGCACATGGTCACCAGCGCGTAACGGCCGCCGATTCGGTGCAGTTCATGAATGGCTTTGGTGGCGATGATCGCGCCGGTCGCGCCCACCGGGTGGCCGAGGGAGATGCCCGAGCCGTTGGGGTTGACCTTCGCAGGGTCGAAGCCCAGCTCACGGGCGACTGCGCAGGCCTGTGCGGCAAAGGCTTCGTTGGATTCGATGACGTCCAGATCAGCGACCGTCAGACCGGCACGCTCCAGTGCCTTGCGGCTCGCCGGGATCGGCCCCAGGCCCATCATCGACGGCTCGACACCGGCATGGGCGTAGGCCACCAGACGCGCGAGCGGCTTGAGGCCGTGTTCGCGCACGGTGTCGCCGTTGGCCATGATCAAGGCCGCAGCGCCGTCGTTCAGGCCCGAGGCGTTGCCGGCGGTGACGGTGCCGTCCTTCTTGAAGGCGGTCTTCATTCTTTCCAGTTGCTCGGCGGTGACGTCGCCGCGCACGTGCTCATCCTGAGCGAAGGTCACGGTGCCTTTGCGGGTGGCGATTTCGATCGGCACGATCTGCCCTTCGAAACGACCCTCGGCGATGGCGCGGGCAGCGCGTTGCTGGCTGGTCAGGGCCAGAGCGTCCTGATCGGCGCGGGTGATGCCGTAATTCTCGGCGATGTTCTCGGCGGTGATGCCCATGTGGATGTTGGCGAAGGGGTCATGCAGGGCGCCGAGCATGTAGTCGTAAGCCTGCACGTTGCCCATGCGCGCGCCCCAGCGGGCCTGGGGCATGATGTAGGCGCCACGGCTCATGGATTCAGCGCCACCGGCCAGCACCGCCTTGGCATCGCCCAACAGCAAGGATTGCGCCGCCGAGACGATCGCCTGCAGGCCCGAGCCGCACAGGCGGTTGACGTTCATGGCCGGGGTTTCCTTGGTCAGGCCGGCTTCCAGGGCGATGACGCGGGACAGGTAGGCGTCACGCACCTCGGTGGGAATCACGTGGCCCATGACCACATGGCCGATGTGTTCGGCAGCCAGACCCGATTGCGCCAGTGCTGCGCGGCTGACCTGGGTACCCAGCTCGATGGGCGAGACGTCCTTGAGCGAGCCGCCAAATCCACCGATGGCGGTACGCAGTGCGCTGACGACGAAAACGTCGGGATTGCTCATGTCGACTCCTTCAAACCTGTTGTATGTCTTGTGGATGGACGCGACCAACGGCATTTCGGTCAGGCCCGGTTTGCGGGCAAGTCTAGATCGGCATTGGAGGGCGGCCTATGCCAAAACTGTCCAGATCGGCTGGCGTTCTTTACCATCAGCGCCGAGGCTCATAACGACAACAGGAATGGCAGCTCATGCGGGAAAAGGATTCAGTGTCGATCTACTTCGTCCATCTGGTGACCCACGCCTTGCGTGACCAGCCGCTGCGCCTGCAATCGGTGCTGGAAGGGGCGGGGATCGACATGGCGTTACTGGACGACCCGGCCGCGCGCGTGCCTGCCAGCGCCTTCGCGGCCCTGTGGCTGATTCAGATCAAGGAGCTGGCCGACGAGTTTTTCGATCTGGACTCCCACGGTATGCCGCTGGGCAGTTTCGCGCTGATCTGCCGTGGGCTGATCCAGGAGCCCAATCTGGAAAAGGCTCTGCGCCAATGCCTGGCCAACTTCGGTCTGTTTCTCAAGGATTTTCGCGGCAGTCTGGTGGTGCGCGGCCAACGGGCGATCATCGCCGTGGACAATCACGCCACCGACCCGGTCAAGCGCCGGTTTGGCGAAGAGACCTTTCTGCTGCTGATGATCAGCCTTTTGTGCTGGCTGGGCGGGCGACGCATCAGCATTGATCGCGCACATTTTCGCCACACCCGCGAACGGCTGAGTGATGACTCGTTGCTCTGGGGCTTCAATCTGGGGTTCGGCGAGGCACGCACCGAGGTCGAGTTTTCCAGCCACTATCTGCGCCTGCCGGTGGTGCAGTCGCTGCCGTCGCTCAAGTCGTTCCTGCGCACCGCGCCCCAGTGGCTGGTGATCCGCTTCCGCAATCAGCGAGGGCTGGCGTCACAGGTGTATCAGCGCTTGCGCAGCAGCCATTACGGCCATTGGCCGACCCTGCTGGAAATGGCCGCCGAGCTGAAACTCAGTCCCACCACGTTCCGGCGTCGACTGGAGCGTGAAGGTTGTGCGTTTCAGGGCATCAAGGACGACGTGCGCCGTGGCATCGCGCAACAGAAGCTGCGTGAGACCGACATGAGCGTGGTAGACATCGCAGCGTTGGTCGGCTTTCAGGAGCCCAGCGCGTTTCACCGGGCGTTCAAGAAGTGGACGGGGGAAAGTCCGGGCGGGTATCGAACGCGGCGGGTCGTGCGCGACCTTTGACCCATCAGGCACCCTGCCGCAGCAGGGCGCCCGGCACAGGGGTCAGCGGTCAGGCAGCCATGCGTGCTGCCAGGCCTGGATGGCGGCGTTATCGAGCATGCCGTCACTGAGCACTTGCTCGCGCAAGCGATCTCCCAGCAGCGCTGCGGTCGACAGGTTTTGGGTATGGGCGCGGATGGCGTCGAGCCAGTCGGGCAGTGTGTTGGGCACGCGAATGATCGGCAACTCACCGGCGAATGCCCGCACGTCGCTGCACACCACGGGCACCCCGCAACTGCCCAATTGCAGCACGGCGAGCGGGCTTCGACAGGTGCTGAACAGGTTGTCGACTGCAGGTAGCAGGGCCAGATCGAGGTTCAGCGCGGCCATGGCATTCGGGTACTGATCGGCGCCCGGCAATTCGTGATGTTCATGGCTGCAGGAGCGCAACACGCCTTGGTGATCGCCCATGACGATCCACTCGACTTCATTGCCGAGCGCTTCGACCACAGGAAGGATCATGTGCAAGTCCTGCACCTGCCAGTTGTCGCTGACCAGCCCGACGCGCGGCTTGTGACCCTGACCGCGCGCGCAGGTCAGGTGGCCCCAGGCATCCGGGCTCAGGGATGACGGCACCAGACGCACATCCGCATGAAATTCCCGGGCGATATCGGCCAGCATCTGGGTGGAGGCCACGACCCGATCCACGTGTTGCAGGATCAGTTGCAGCAGCCGAATCCGCTCGGGACTGAAAGCAAACCCATCATTGCCCGGCGTTTCGGCGGCCAGGTGAATGTCGTTGAGATCCAGCACGACGAACACGTCCTGCAGCACCCGGGCACGGGCGACGGTTTGCACGAACGTCTCGTCGAGACGAGCCTGGAAGACGATAACGTCAGGCTTCAGGCGTGCCTCTTGAGGGATCGACAACTGCGCGTTGTTCAGGCTCGCTTCGACGACACCTCGCTGTTCGAGGGCTTGCAGAGGCGCGATGACTCGCTCGTGGGGGGCTGCCCACAGGCCATCGGGGTAGGCCAGCACCACCGGCGAGCGACGCCAGGCCATCGGACGCCAGACCAGCTGCATGTTCAATTCCAGTTCGATGGACTGCAAATCGAACGACAGATTGGGATTGAACGCCGGATCGCGTCCTATCAGCGGCAGCCACTTGCGGTACATCGCCAATTGTTCGCCCATGAAACGCTTGCGCTTGACTTGATGGGCGGCGGTGTCGACATGGGTCTGGCTGACGCTGCCTTCGTGGATCAAGACCGAGTGAGGCGTCCAGACGTTGAGAAACCCGCGCTCGCCGACTTTAAGACACAGATCGACATCGTTGTAGGACACCACGAACGCATTCTCGTCCAGCCCGCCGACCTCTTCATAAATGGAGCGGCGCACGATCAGGCAGGCGGCCGTGACAGCACTGAGGTCCTGATCGACCTGAACCCGCTGCAGGTAACCCTGAATGTGCTGGGGCTCGCCAATGTGCTGATGACCGGCCGGGCCGTCCATTCCCAGGCGGACGCCGGCGTGTTGCATGCGGCCGTTGGGGTAAAGCAGCTTGGCGCCGACCACACCGACTTCCGGGCGTAGCGCGTGATTGAGCAGTTCGTCCAGCCAGCGCTCGTGAACGATCGCCGTGTCGTTGTTCAGCAGTACCAGGTATTCGCCCTTGGACTGGGCGGCCGCCACGTTATTGATGCGCGAGTAGTTGAACGGATGCGGGTAACGGATCACCCGAACCTGCTCCGAACCCATGGCTTCGATGTGCGCCAGCCATTCGAGGGCTTCGGGGGTTTCGCTGTTGTTGTCGACGATCAGCAGTTCGTAGTGGGGATAACGGGTCTTGTGCAGCAGGGTTTCGACGCAGCGGCGCAGGAACGGCAGCTGATCCTTGGTGGGGACGATGATCGAGACCAGCGGTTGCGCGGTATGGCCATAGAGCACGTGATAACGCCGCGACAGCGTGTGCACGATCTCAGCGTGAGGGTAGCCGCGTACCTTGAGATGACGCAGGAGCGTGTCGATTTCGTGCGTGTTGGCGGTGGTCGCAGGCAAGTCGCAGACCAGCAGCGGCTCGCAGATGTGAGTGATCCGCTCTGACCCCTCGCGCTCGACCCAGCGCAGAATCAGGTCGAACTCGGCCGCATCACTGAACTGCGCATCGAAGCCTCCCAACGCCAGCAGCGTCGTACGCCGCATCAGCCAGTGAGCAGCCGCCACGAGGGGATAGCTCAACAGATAGTCGAGGTTGAAATCGGCGCGCAACGCCGAGCTCAAGCCACCTTTGGGGTGGCGGAACATCTGGTCGGCGAACGCCAGGGCGCAGTCAGGCGAACCGGCCAGTTCCAGCGCACAGGCCGTGAGCCCGAACGGCGTGAATTGCGTGCCGGCATCGACGACCACCAGCCAGTCGAAGTCGTGCTCCTCGACAATCCGGTTCATCAGCCGCGCCATGTCATGACCGCTCGGCGTTACCAGGCTCAGGCGAGGGCCCAGGGGGCTGTCCGGCAGCGCGTGTGCCGAGGAAATCACTACCACGTTGAGCAAGGCAAACAACGGGCTCTGGGGATCGAAGCTGTCGAGGGTCTGCTGAACGTTGGCCGCCAGGTTGTCCGGGTCCTTGATGATCACCAGCAGTGAAGGGGCGCCCATTTCGCTGAGGCCCCGGTTGAGCTGGGTTTGCTGTGCTGCGGTGGGCGTGCGGTGATTCAGCCAGGCCTGTACCTGCTGCGGGGTCAGGCGCTGAGGCGCAGGCGCCGACAGGCTGCCCTGCAAATCGAAACCGGTGAAACCTTGAGCGCTGGCCAGAGGGCGAGCCCCTACCCAGCCGTTGGCCAGCGAGGTGCTGCCCCAGCCAGCCTGACGAATCAGGCGGTGAAAACGGTGGACGAAATCGGTGTCCGCCCCTGCGATTTCGATGCCTTGGTCGCTGAAGCCGAGCGGGGCGATCCGGCTGGCCGACAGGGTCGAAGGCAACAGAATCAAATCGCCGTCGTGCAACAGATGGGCGTACAGCGCCAGCGGGCTCAGCAGCCCCAGAGACTCGCCGCCCAGGCAGAACGCCTCGTCGCCCAGCGCCACGAGATCGTCGCGACGGCACAGCACGCTGCTCAGCTCACCGATGAAGTTGCAGGTGAACTCGCCCAGCACGGCGACCACCTCGGGCCCGCGCAAGACCGCGGGCTCCGGGACGCGAAAACGCGTGGCCAGATTCTCCGCCAGCAAGGCGCCGTCGGCGTCGAGCCATTGACGATGGGCTGATACCAGGCGGGCATCCGGGCTGGCCTGCAGCGCGGTAACCATCTGCTTGATGCAGTCCGGGCCGAGGAGGGCATCACCCGACAGAAACTTGATGTAGCGGCCGGCCGACTCACCGATCCCGCGCAGAAAACACCCCTCGGCGCCCAGAGGACTCTCGTTGCGCAGGTAGCGCACCGGCCACGGACACGAGGCCCGGTACAGGTCGACGACCATCTCCGCCAGACCATCGCTGGTGTCATCGCAAATCACGATTTCGATGGCGTCGTGGGTTTGCTCGATCACGCTGCGCAAGGCGGTTTCGAAAAACTCGGTGCGGCAGACAGCGATGACGACACTGACCAGTCGTTGAGAATCCATCTTGGTTTCCGGTACTTGAAAAAGGGTGGCTTGTAGGTTGAGTGCGTTTCGGTCGCAAAGCGCGGCATGGATCAAAAACGACCTGCCATAAAAATGACGCGCAGCATGTGATGAGGTGGGAAGCAATAACCCGGCCAGCGCATCAATCGGTGATCAGGCGCGCTTGAGCCTCTGCCGCCATTGCTTGCGCAGGAAGATCCCGATGTTGTATTGCCGCTTCTTGCCCATGAACGGATAACGTAGCGACAGGCCGATCAGCCCGCGCAAGGTATCCAGCCTGGGCAGGTTGGCCGGAACCGCGTCGCAGCGCACCGAGATGCGGTTGCAACCGGCATCGTTGGTGCTGTGGATGGTGTCGGCACGCATGATCAGCAGGTCGTGGGTGTTCAGTTGGGGCACGACTTTGTGCTGTTCGAGGTCGACCTTGATCTTCCAGCCGGGGGTGGAGTCGTCGAAGTCATCGATCGCAAACCAGTCGCCGATGTTCAACGCCTGGTCGGGAAAGCGCAGTTTGAACCAGTCGAGCGTATCGGCCTCCACGCAGCGAAAACGCAACGCGCCGCGTCCCTGGATACGTCGGTGCAGGTCGGGGTCCAGTTGCTTGACTACGTGGCCGGGCAAGATGGCCAGGTTCGCCGCATCGGCTCTGGGCTTGAACACCGGCAGATAGCAGATCAGCCAGTTCGTGTGGTCGCCGAACAGGTAGTAACTGAAATGATCCAGATGCCAGTTGAGTGCGCCACCCGGCGCTGTCTTGGGGTCACGATTCTTGTCGAACGGGGTGCGCAGGGTTGGGGTGTCGTGGCTCTCCTTCACGCGGATGGCGCAATAGTCGAAGCGGTCCGGATCAATCGACAACCCCATCATTTTGGCGATGGCAGGGAGCAGGTTTTCGATACGCGAACGGATCGGGAGCATGCTCTGCGCCGGAATATCCCCGATGACGCCGTCATGAAACTTCTCGGCGTTGGCGAGATAAGTCAGCAGGTTCTCGGGAACATCGTCGGCAGACAGAAAGTTACGCACCACCGCATATCCCTGATCGCGCAGATCATCGGCGATTTCCCTCGTTTGCATCGCAACTTCCCCTGATACATCGTCTGATTTATTGCAGTGTTTTTGCGACTGACGCCTGCTCTGGACATGAGCGTCAGTTTCGCGACTGCGCTTGCGCACGCTTGGTGCTTATTATCTTTGCCCCTTCTGGCAGCGTGTCATCAAAGAAGGAGCGATCCGGTAGCGCAGCCGGGACTTTGCCGCCGAGCAACCACTCGCAGTACTCACCCACGACGCCGCCCGATCTGACCTGACTGCCTGCAGACAACGTCGAGTTTCGGCCTACCTTGCCAGCCTCTCCAACGATGACCCCGATGCCTAACGTGGCGTAACTGTCGATGGCAGCCCGGTGGTCAACCAGCACCGCGGACTCCAGCCAGGCGCCGTCGCCAACACTGACGTGTTCCAGCAAATGGCATCCGGCGCCCACGTAGATGTTGGTGCCCAAGCGAACCGAGTCGGCGACATGACTCTCGGGTGCTATCAGGTTGGCAAGGGTGTAGCCGGCGTTTGAGAGCGTGCCGATCAACGTCGCCCTGGCCGAGTTGATAGCCCTGGCGTCCAGTGCAACGAATACATTCACATCCTCTGGGCTGAACGAAGCCAGCACCTGACTGACGTCAAAGGTGAAGCCATCCGCTGCCGACACTTCAGCGTGTTGAAAGTGAAACTGCCCACGGGTTGCCAGTGAACATGCTTCTGTAAAAGAGGTCCCTGCGCCGATGATCAGAAGCTTTTTCAATCTGTTTGCCCCAATACACAGGCCCGATACCATAAATGCTGTTTGACCAGGGGTGTTTCGTAATCACCGTGAGTAAACCCATGGGAGTGAGCCCCCATATTGCGTTGCATTTGCTCAAGTACCGCGGTGTCTTCGGCGATGACGGTGCGCTCGCCTCGCATCAATGTTGCCAACAGCGCCGTGAAGTCCGGGGCTGTTGAGTAACGCCTCGCGGTCATGATCCACACATGGCACTTGGTCTGAGTCGCGCTGAGCGGCTCATATTGCTGAAGTAAAAAGTGCGCACCTGTCACGCAACAGAAGTTGACGTTGGGGTAGATAAACCAGTTTCGATAGTGTTTGTCGTCAGGGTAGGTTTCGCAGTGTCTGGCGAACCAGGGACGACGAGGAACCATGGGGTGGCTGGCGCCGTAACTCAGTTCCTGAAGCGGCGGACAACCCAACTCGTCGATATGAGGTTGCGCGCCAGCAGTGCAATAGTGATCCAGCGCGGCAACAGCGGGAGAAAAGCTCTTGGGATGAACAAAGGTCACGTGGTTGTGATCTTTGACATTCTCCATCGCCAGCTTCCAGTTGTAATCAACCTGATGACAGCTGTAGATGATTTCGTCGTCAAGGTAGGCCGCTGCTTCGTTCAACTCTTCCAGGAAACTGCTGGAAAACTGCTCAGTCAGCGGCGCCGGATCCGCGTCCAGGTTGATGAATATCAACGGCCCGATCGTTTCCAGCGACAACGTTCGCAGGCATATCTGTTTGCGCTCTTGTGGATTGAATCCATAGAGATGCTCATTGGGGACACCGCGCAGCTGCCCTTCTGAATCGAACGACCACGCGTGATAGGGGCACACCAGTGGCCGCTTGCCATGGGGCTGAGTCTGTATCGCCGAGAGCCTGTGTGGGCACTGGTTGATGAACGCTCTAAGTCCGGTGTCCGTTTGCTGAACCAGGACTGGAATCCCCGCCACGGTCCGCGTCAGGAATTGATTGCGAGCAGCGACCATGAACGTGAAACCGACGAAGATCCACAGCTTGCCAAAAATGTTCCGCTGCTCGGTATCGAACGTTGTCGACGATCGATAATGCTCGGCGTCCAGAAAGTGTCGGGTCATTCAGAGGTCTTTCGAAATGAGCTGCTGTGCATTTTTCTATTTAACGGAATCACTGTGTGCGTACAGCACGGTGTCGTAGTAATAGTAAGAATGATGGCGCAGGCGCAATTTATAAGTGGGTTCTATTTCCGTTAGCAGGTCGACAATGTCCAGCATGTCGTCGGCGTAGTGATAGCAGGTCACTGCCAGGCGAGGCTTGTGCCGGGACAGTAATTGTCGCGCTCCACTGAGCACTCGGGTTTCGTGACCCTCGACGTCCATCTTCAGAAACGTCGCGTAATCAACGATTTCATCGAGCGGTACAACCTGAACTTCGACGTTGCCCGAATCATCCAGACGGCTTCCCATGGTGCCGGTCTGGGAAAAGCGCAGCGTCGAGCATTCGTCGGAAACAGCGACGTTATGCGCATGAAGATTGGGCAGGCTTGCAAAGTGCCCTTTCTTGAGTTCCTGATAGTTCAGCAAATCAGGTTCAAAGGCGTGTATTGCCTTGAATGACCAGTCGGCGGCCAACAGGAATTTGTTGATAACGGTGCCCCGATGAGCGCCGATGTCGACGAACACTTCGTCGCGACCGATAGTGAAGGTGTTGTGGCTGCCAGCAGCGAAGGTCGTAAAGTATTCGTCCTCGGTACTGCACAGGACGGGCAGCAACACTTGACGGTCGAAACTTGCGCGAAGCTTCAGCATCGCCGCCAGCGTCCGGATGCTGAGTTCGTCATCGAACCGTCGCGCCAGCTGTTTGTAGTCTTCCAGACGCTTCAGCGTTTGTTCGCGCATGACGTTTGCGTGCTGGTAAATAACAGGCAGGCCCAACAGGTCGAGCACACAGATGACGTCGAGTATCCTGACGCTGGCCCGCTGGGCGGCGTGCCTGAAAAAGCCGTCGGCAAAGAGGGCGTTGACCATCGTGACAGCGAGCCCGCCAGGGTACTGTTGCGCGTCAATCACGAAGTCCTCGGTGCTCAGCACCTTGCACCCGTGATGCTCGGCATGCTCAGGCGCAAGCCGATCGTCGACCAAAAGGACGTCCACGCCCCAATCGCGCAGTGCGGGTGCGATCGAGGGGACGAAGGTTTGACCAAGCTGCGATGAGGCCCCCATCAGGTAGACACGCTTGGCGGCCTCGATTTCCCCACGACTCAGTCGGGTGGGGGGGAGACTCACGAGTTGATCAAGCTGAGCATCGAACTCACTCAACCACTGGGCACGGTTCATCTTGATAGATCCTTTTGAAAAATCACACGCGCCGGGTTGCCGAAGACGGTTGCTCCGGCGGGCACATCTTTTACAACGACAGAGCCGATCCCGATCGTCGCATCGTCGCCAATCACCACGCCCCTGGCGATCATTGCGCCACTGTTGATCGTGACGCGATGACCGACCTTGACGTAGCCGGCCAGAACGCAACGCGGGGCAATGTGCACAAAGTCGTCAATCACCGAATCATGACCGATCAAGACATCCTGATCGAAAAAGCAGTAGTCGCCGATGCTGACATCGACCCCTGTACAAGCATCGAAGCCAAACACCGTTGGCCCGTGCCGAGTCCGGGCGCCGACCATGCAACGGGTGGACAGGCTCATGAACCGGGCACCGCGCCCAGCCAGCAAGCCGACCTGGGAGGCACGGCTGGAGGTGTTGCCCACCGCGACGACAATGCGGTAGTCGGGCTTGAGCACAACGTCAGTGGGGTGTCCCAGCCACGGGAAGTCCAGCTCCTGTGCGACGACGCTGGGACCTCGCTCATCGATGAACCCTGCGATGCTGAATTCACGCAAATACGCGGGATCGACCTGAAGTTGGGCCAGAACCTGACGACCCAAGCCGCCAGCACCCAGAATAACGACCTGCTTCATTGATAAAACCTCAGCTGATGGTTAACCCACCGTCCATGATCAATGTGGTGCCGGTTACCCAGCGGCTGGCGTTGGAAAGCATGAAAATCGCAGCGTTCGCGACGTCGTCTGGACGGCCGAAGCCCAGAGGGTAGAGCTTCTTCTGCTGCTCCAGAGACCCGAGCAGTTGTTCGGTGGCTTCCAGCAGCGGCGTCTCGACCAGTGCGGGAGACAGGCAGTTGACCCGTATTCCCCGTTTCACCACCTCCATTGCCAGGCAGCGTGACATCGCCAGCAAAGCCGCCTTGCTGGCAGAGTACGCACCGACACCGGCAACGCCGATGTGCGCAGCGATAGAGGCGATGAACACAATGGAGCCGTTGGCCTGAATGCGGCCGCTGCCGAGTAACTGCTGCGTCAACAGCACGGGGGCTTCGACGTTGGTTCGCTGGACCTCTTGCAGGTGGTCGGCGCTCATCATCCGCACCGGACAGAGTCTGGAAATGCCCGCACTGTGTACCAGCCCGTCGATGTTGCCGTTCAGTTCTGCGACGAGTCGCTTGCGATCGTCGGCCTGGGTCAGATCGGCAACGATGCTGCCGTGAGGGGCATCACTGATATGCCCCAGTGCTTCCAGGGTCTGTCCCAGCCGGACTTCATCGCGACCTGTCGCGGTGACGCGCGCTCCCATGCGAGCGCACGAAAGGGCGATCGCACGCCCGATGCCGGAACTGGCACCGGTGACCAACACATGTTTATCCGCCAACGAAAACGGATTGAACGTCGAAGGCACGTCGGGTGAACTCACTTCGTTCATCAATACAGTCTCTTTCACGCGCGGATCAATTCAGGGAAACAGGCGTCACGCACATCGACCAGACAGGTGCCCCACGACAAACCGATACCGAAACCGCACATCAAAAGCCGGTGGGGTTTTTCTGCCAGTTGCTCGTGGATACGCACAGTCATCGTCAGGGGAATCGACGCGCTACTGGAGTTACCGAAGTCACGCAAGCTGCTGGGAACCTGCTCGGGAGACAGTTCCAGTTTTCTGCGAATGGTCTCGTTGATCATGCGGTTGGCCTGGTGAAACAGGAAGTAATCGACTTCCGATTTCTGCACCTGAGCATAATCGAGCAGCTGTTCCACGGCAGGCGGAACCCGCTGGGTCGAAAAGCTCAATACGGCGGTGCCGTCCAGATCCAGATCGATTGTCCGCTCGCGGCCTTCGATCAAGTGTTTGAGCGCCACAGGTTCGCGGTGCCCGCCGACCGGAAAGATGATCGCCTGGTGGCCGCTGCCGTCACTGTTCAGGTCGAAGTACATCGGCGGTGCGGCAGGGTCGAATTCGAGCGCTGTCGCGGTCCCGGCGTCGGAGAAAATCGGGTTGCCAACCTGCGCGCCACGATCACCCACCAGCAACAGGCCTTTTTTCACGCCGCCAGCGCTGATCATGGAGCCCAGCATGTGAAGTGCAAACGGGTAGCCGGAGCACCCTAGGTTGACATCGAATGCGATGGTGGTGCTGCTGAGGCCAAGGCGATCCTGAAGAATGATCGCGGTTGCCGGTGCGACATAATCGGGTGACTGAGTTACTACGATGACGGCATCGATTTCGTCACGCGACCACTCAAGTTTTTCGATCAGCACCTGCGCAGCTTCGAAGGCCAGGTCAGAAAAACACTGCCACTCGTGTGCCTTGGGGCGCAGTTCGATGCCGATGTTGCGCACAAGCCGCTCTCGCTCCGCTCGTTGCTCAGGAGGGCAGTCAGTGAGGTTCGACACGACGTTGCGCGGTACGCAACTGGTCATCCCCGCATATCGAACGTTGTGTACGGTCGCCTTGGCCATGAAATCACCCCAACAGTTTGTACAAGTCGCCCAGAGTGACGGATTTTTCCAGATCATCACCTGTCACGGTTTTCTTGTATTTCATATCAAACATGACGATGACACCCAGTGCTGCCAAGGAGTCCCATTCGGGCAAGTTGCGCAGTTCACTATCCATCGTCACTTCGACGGGTTCCCGGAAGTCGGTGGCTTCAAGGAAGTCTGCGATGAATGTTTCCTGAGTCATTTCAATATCTCTGCTAATTGATAGGTCGGGCGTCTACAGCAGTCGCCTGGTTGAAGCGGATACAGTGTTCTGGCGATGGCACTGCCAGAAACCTGCCGCTGCTACGCACTCGGATACCACTGAAGCAAGTTCCAAGCCATGCCTGACATGTGCTTCTCCGTCGCCGCGACGGGCGGTCCCGGGCGTAAAACTTCCTGTGCGTTCACTCGGCAAAACGAAGGCGCAGAGCCCCGGGCCAGAGCCCTGCGTCCGGTATTTCAACGATCCAGCAGTGCCGCCTGCCAGCGCTGCAGGTGTGCTTGATCGAGCATCCAGTCGCTCAGCACCTTGGCTTTCAGGGCCAGGCCAAGACGCCTGGCCTGATCAGGGTCGTTGATGTGCATCGCAATCGCGTCGAGCCAGGCGGCTGTCGAGTTCTGAACCCGTGTCAACGGCAGGTTGTTGCGCAAGCCCCAGACATCGCTTGCGATAACGGGATAACCGCAAGCACCCAGCTCCAGCGCCAGTCGCGTGCTCTTGTGCTCGCTGTACAGGCTGCTGTGCGCAGGCATCAAGGCTACGTCCAGGTCGAGCGAGGCGAGCACGCCGGGATACAGCTCGCCCTCTACCGCGCTTCGCCATTCCTGAACGTAGGGGCGAAGGGACTCGGGGCAGGGGCCCATGATGATCCATGTCACTTGATCGGCCAGCGCCTTGATCACGTCTTCGAGCAGGGCCAGTTCGTCGAGCTGTGTGGCGTTGCCTACCCAGCCGATTCGGGGCTTGCCGTGGGGTTGCGGATGGCTGTCGCCTTGAATGTCGCGCCAGCGCGTTTCGAGGCGTTCTTCGATGATGTGAATACGCCGATGGAATGGGCTCAGCAGGTCGGCCAGCCCGGGGCTCGAAACGATGACTGTGTCCATCAGGGCCAGCCCGGTCTTGAAGCCAAGACGGATCTGTTCGTCCGAAGGTGCGCCCGCCCGCTGTGCGGATGAGGCCGGGTAGTGGCTGAGGTCGTAGATGCGCAACGCCTTGCTCAGCGCTCGGGTGGTGTTCAGGTTGTGCAGCGTCGCGTCGGTCAGCGGATGTTGCAGGATGACAGTGTCGGGCCTGAGGCGAGCGAGCTCTGCGAGGGTCAGTAAGTCCGGTGTGATCACAGGCTCGACAGACAATTCTTCGGCCAGTTGCTTGAGCGGGCCTGACAATCGCGTGGTGGTTTTTGTGAGGTCGTAGGGGTGGGCCAGCACCACCGGCGCAGGCCGCCACGACAGCGGTCGCCAGGTCAGCTCGGTATTGGTTTCCAGCTGCAGGCCCTGGGTTCTGGAGGAGAAATTGTCGTTGTACGCCGGGTCGTGAGCGACAGCGTTCAGCCATTTTTCGTAGAACGCCAGAGCGGTTTGCGCAGGCGTCTGGACGCCTGCTTGCGCCTCATGCATCAACACCGTGTGGGGCGTCCAGACAATCAGCCGTCCCGTGTCTTTCACCCGCAGGCACAGGTCGACATCGCCAAGGTCTTCGCTGAAATCTCCTTCGTCCATTCCGCCCAGCGCCTCATACAGCGCGCTGCCGATCATCAGGCACGCATGGCTGACCGCGCTGTAGTTCTGATCGACGACCAGACGCTGCATGTAGCCGTCACTGGTCGCGCTTTGCCCGCTGAACAGATGGGTCGCCGGCGCCTCCAGTCCGAGGATGAGTCCCGCGTGCTGGATCGTGTTGTCCGGGGCCAGCAGTTTGGCACCGACCACGCCGACTTCGGGGCGCTGGGCGTGGTTGAGCAAGTGGTCCAGCCAGTTACCGTGCAGCACTGCGGTGCGAGGGCTGAGCAGCAGCAGATAATCGCCGCTGGCGTGTTGGGCTGCCAGGTTATACGTTGCCGAAGGTGTCAGATCAGCGGGGCAGCGCAGTACCCGCACCTGTTCCAGTTGCATCGCTTCAACGCCATTGAGCCACTGGACCGCGAGCGGGTCCTGGCTGTCGTTGTCGGCAATGATGATCTCGTAGCGAGGGTAAGTGGTTTTTTCCAGAATGCTTTCCACGCAGCGTTGCAGCAGCAGAATCTGGTCGCGGCTGGTGACAATGATCGTCACTTTGGGCTGCCCGGCATGGCCGTAATGGATCTGGTAGTGCCGTGGTCGTGATTCGATGACCTGACCGTTGGTATAACCGCGAGCGAGCAGGTGGCGTTGCAGGGTGCGCACTTCGTCCGGGTTGCTTTCGCGAGGCTCGGGCTGGCAGATGACCAACGGTTCGGTGACGTGCTCCAGCCCGCTCAGGCCCTCGTGCTCGATCAGCCGCAGGATCAGGTCC
>Ga0157373_10001980_pt1 | contig 15532 bp, 9 predicted proteins | sample C65metaG_FD_113460 | JGI IMG/M metagenome (GOLD analysis project Ga0157373, IMG submission 113460) | Corn rhizosphere microbial communities from Kellogg Biological Station, Michigan, USA - C6-5 metaG | ecosystem: Host-associated > Plants > Roots > Rhizosphere > Soil | place: USA: Michigan... | reverse complement strand
CCAGCACGTCGGGGTGCCAGACCTTCTGCCCCGTCACAGGGCGGTACGAGAGATCGAGCAGCCGACCCGACACGTCGAGCACGCCCTGCAAGACGCGATCGAACTCGAAGTAGGGCCGCGCGGCCTTCGCGTCGAACCGGTACTGCTCGATCTTCACCCGGTCCGAGTAGTAGCCGTAGTCCCAGGGGGCGACCTGCTTCGCGCCGGGGATGTCCCTGCGCTCGCGCGCCAGGACCCGGGCCAGCTCCTTGGCGGAGCGCCCTCCGGACGCGGTCGTGATCCGGTCGATGAACTCGTCCGCCGCGCGCCCGGTCCCGATCATCTTGTTCTCGGTCGTGTAGTCCGCCCAGTTCGCGTACCCGAGCGTCGTGGCCAGCTCGTACCGCTTCGCCATCAGGCGCGAGAGCACCTCGACGTTCGCCGGTGAGGCGCGGGTGTTGGAAGCGCGCCAGAGCTTCTCCCGTGCCTTCGAGCTGCGGGCGTAGGCCATGAACGGGTGGTAGTCCGGGTAGTCGGTGGTGAGCGCCACCTTCCCGTCCGCGCCCGGCGGATGCGCCTTCCGGAAGTCCTCGGGAACACCGGCGAGCTCTGCTGGAGCGAAGAAGACGGTCTTCGTGCCCTGACGGATGTTCCGGTCCCACTCCTGACCGATCGCGACGACCTCGTCGTTGAGGGCTCGAACCTTCTCCCGGGTGGCGTCGTCGCGATCCACACCGGTCCGCCGGAACTCGCGGAGGTCACGCTTCATCCACCACGCGGTGGAGCCATCCTGCCCCGCGAGGTCGAGGCCCGAGAGCGCGTCGTAGACCGCGCGGTCCTGATAGATGGCGGTCGCGAGCGCCTGGATCTCGCGGTCGCAGTCCTCGCCGGCCTTCCGCATGTCGCCGTCCGGGCTGGCCTGTCGCGCGAGCTCCGCCTGGAAGTCCAGGTCGTTGATCACGGCGTTCGCGTCGTCGTACCAGCCGAGGGCGGTGACCGTGTCCCGCGGTGCCGGCATCCCCTTCAGCGCATCCAGCCCGACCCGTGCCCGGGCGATCGCGTCCTTGCAGGCGGCGGTGAGCGCGGCGGCCGGCCCGGAGATGCGATCCGCGGCCCCACCGACGGGCAGCTCCTGGAGCGCCGGCGGCGCCTGGATGGAAGCGGTCGTTGGAGCGGGAGCGGGCTGGGCAGGTGCGGCGGCCGTGGGCGCCGGCGCGGGGGCGCCCGCGCAGGCCAGCACGGTCAGGGACGGAAGGACGAGGGCGAGGCGCATCGAGGCCTTTCGGGGAGAGGCAACCATTCGGCAGGGCTTGCGCAAGAACCCGGAGACTCTTGCATGCGCTGCCGCGAACGGTCGGCTCCGTGCAGGGAAGCCTCCCGGCTGCCCGCTCAGGCGCAGACCGCCAGCGCCCAGACCGGCATGAGCCGCAGGTAGATGTCGTAGTGGATCGCGCAGGTCCGGTTGAACACGCCGGTGATCGGCTGATCCGGCCAGCGACCGTCCTCACCCTGGTGCTCCTGCAGCCACGCGACCCCGCGTCGCGCCGGTCCCGAGCTTCTCCGACCGCAGGCCGCGAGGGAGAGCAGCGCCCACGACGTCTGCACCGCGTGACCGGTCTTGCCGTCCACCCAGCGCCGTTGCCGGTTGGACTCGAGCGTCTCGCTCCAGCTCCCGTCGGGCCGCTGTCGCGCCTCGAGGTAGTCAGCCGCGCGGCGAAGCGCCGGATCGTCCGGACGTGCCCCCGCCGCGATGAGGCCCGCGGTCCCGAACCACGCCCCATAGCTGAAGCACACGCCCCAGCTTCCCTCCCAGGACCCGTCCTCGCGCTGCACCTGCCGGATGAAGCGCTCGCCCCGCCGGATGGGGTCGCGCAGCCAGCCCGCGTCCTCGGGCGCGAAGGCGCTCCACGCCGCCAGCGCCTGCACGCAGGCCGAGGTGCACTCGACGTAGGAGACGTCCACCATGATGGTGGAGAACACGTCCGATGGGTTCAGCGCCTCGAGCCACCTCGGCCCGCGCTGCAGCTCGTAGGTCGCCCAGCCGCCGTCCTCGTTCTGCAGCGAGAGGATCTCCTCCACGGCCTCGCGCAGCCGCGGCCGCGGAACCTGGTTGAGGCCGACCTTCTCCAGCTGGAGGGATGCCTTGAGGCCCTCGGCCGTGCAGTCGCTGATGGGCCAGCCGTGAGCGCGGGTGGAGAACGGCCAGCCGCCGCGGCTGCGGTGCCGGTAGCCCTTCTCCATCTCGCGCACGTCCTCGAGGACCTGGTTGGACTCGATGTAGTGCGCCGCGCGCTCCAGCACCGGACGCATCCGCTCCACCTCTCCGGTGGCGAGGATGCCCTGCACCGCGAAGGCGGTGTCCCAGAGCTCGGAGGAGTTGTAGCCCTGCATCTTGAGGCCGTCGGCCGCGCGCCAGAGGTAGTCCGGCAGCCGCTTCACGTGCGCCTCCACCTCGGGTCCACCGGGGCGGGCGCTCTGCCACACCACGGTGTTCAGCACCTTGTTGATGGGCCCGATGCAGATGTGGTTCGTCGCCTCGTCCTCGCGTCGGATCTGGTCCAGCACCACGTCCAGCGCTCGCTCGCGCGTGCCCGCCGGGGCGAGCCGCTCCCAGAGCCCGAGCGCTCCGTTCGCAGCGCGGAGATACGAGGTCCTCGGCGTGTACGCATCGGTGTCCGCCACTCGCTCCCGCGCCGCCACCCAGTCCACCGTCTCGTAGGGCTCGGCGTAGATCTCCTCGCGGATGGCCGCGAGCAGCGGCGTCTCCTTCGCCCGCGCCCGCCGGGCGTAGAGCCAGCTCATCGGCAGGTACACCATCCGGCAGTGGCACCAGAGCTTCGAGGGATGCAGCGGCAGCGATTCGGGCAGCAGCCACAGCTCGGGCGGCACCGGGACCAGTCCCTCGTAGGAATAGAGCCCGAGCAGGGCGAGGATGAACTTCCCCCACGAGCCGCTGGAGAGCGGTCCGCCGTGGGGCAGGAACCAGGCCCGCGCGCGCTGCAGCTGGGCATCGTCAGCAGGGATGCCCAGCAGCCGCAGGGTCACGTAGACCAGGACCGAGGTGAAGACGTGGCTGTGCGACTCCACGTCCAGCCCCCAGCCTCCGTCCGGATTCTGGTGCCCACGCAGGAATTCGATGAAACCCTCGCGCGTCGCCGGGTCTGCGGGCCGTCCGAGCAGCTCGAGGCCGGCGACGTAGACCGGCACGAGGAACAGCGGACCTCCGTAGTCGCCCTTCCACGAGCCACCCTCGTCCTGGGTGGCGGCGAGCACCTCCAGCCCCCGCTCGATCGCGGAGGGGAGGGCGCTGCTCCGGGGAGCGGTCATGCCGTGCGACCCTCGGGGAGACCGCGCGCGCACTCGGTGTAGAGCGCCTCGAGCGCCCGGTCGTCGGTGACGCTCTCGCGGGTGAGGACCATGATCCGCATCACCGTGTCGCGGTCGATCTTCACCGGGGTGGGCTCGAAGACGGCCGGGTTGTTCGCGAGCATCGCGAGCGTCCGGAGCGCGAACAGCAGAGGCCAGAGACAGAACAGCCGCAGTCCCGGTTCCGAGCGAGGCAGGAGCAGCGAGTACTCGAAGGCCACGTCGCACTCGTTTCGCGCGACCGCCACCAGGTCGTCGAGGAGCGCCACCGCCGCGTCCCGCTTCTCGGGTGCGACGAGAGTCCCCGGCGACAGGCCGTGCTTCTCCATGTACGTCCGCGGGAGCCAGCAGAAGCCCCGGTCCAGGTCCTCGCGGACGTCCTTCAGGATGTTGGTCAGCTGGAGCGCGCGGCCGAACGCCGGGGCGCGCGGCACGAGGCCGGGACGGAGCGGGCGAACCGAGTCGAACCCGTCGACGAAGAGCCCGGTGAGCATCACGCCCACCGTTCCCGCGACGTAGTAGCAGTACTGGAGGGTGTCCCTGAGATCAGGCAGGCCCTGCGGGGCACCGCCGTCCAGCTCGGTCATCATCCGCGCCATGCCGTCGGTCATCTCGCCCACGCACGCAGCGATGTGCGGATGCGTCCACTCCGGCAGAGCGCGCATGGCCTCCAGGACGAGGGGCGTGCCCTGGACCAGCTGGACCTCGGCCGTGGGCGCCGAGGGTCGGAGCGCGGCCACCGAGCGGCGCGCGAACTCGGCGCCGCGCTGCTCCCAGCCCGGCTCGAGCTTCACCAGGCGTCCGAGCGTGTGAAACAGCTCGGCGCGCTCCGACACCTGTCCGCGTGCCTCGTCCTCGAGCGTGTCGGCGATCCGGCAGAGCAGGTAGGCGACGGTCACCACCAGGTCCAGCGGCGAGGGCAGGACGGGGATGTTCAGCGCGAAGGTGCGAGACACCTCCGGCAGAGCGCGACGGCAGAAGTCTTCGGGTCCGTTCACGAGACACCTACGACGGAGAGGCGACGGAAGATGCGCCGAGGCGCGGCCCACTCTATAAGAAGCCCTGGAAGTTGGGCCGGGGAGGACGTTCTGCCTTGATGGAAGTCGATGTGCTCGTCGCCGGCGGGGGCCCCGCGGGGTGTACCACCGCCGCGGCCATGGCCCAGCTCGGCCTCCGCACCCTCCTCGCGGACGCGGGGCAGGACCGCCGGAAGCAGCTGGCGGGCGAGCTTCTCCATCCGGTGGGGGTCGAGGAGCTGACCGCGTTCGGCTTCTCGGAGGCGCTCCACTCCGGGGGCGTGCCCATCGTCGGCTTCGCGGTGGTGGACGGAGAGAAGACCGCGCTGCTCCCCTACGGGCCGGGCAACCGCGGGCTGGGCATCGAGCACCATGCGCTGATCGAGCCCTTGCTCGACATCCTCGAGAAGCGAGGCGACGTCGAGGTGCGCCGCCGGACGCGCGTCGCGCTGGTCTCCGACGGCGTCGAGGGCGTGGAGGTCACCCTGTCCCGCGACGGGCAGTCCGAGCGAGTGCGCGCCCGGATGCTGGTCGCCGCCGACGGCCGCGCCTCGCCGCTGCGGCGTGCGCTGGGCATCGCGGAAGGGCACGACCGGCTCTCGATGATGATCGGGGTGCTGGTGGACGCCGCTGCGCTTCCCCACGCCGGTCGTGGTCACCTGTTCATCGGCGGCCCGGCGCCGGTGCTCGCCTACCCCATCTCCGCGACGCGGGCCCGGGTGATGGTGGACCTGCCGCTCGGCTCGTCGCCCGACCGCGTGCGCACCGAGCCGGAGATCCTCTCCGGCGTTCCCGAACCGCTGCGCGAGGCCGTCCTCGATGCGCTTCGCCGCGAGCCGCCGCTCGTTGCGTCCAACGACACGCGCATCATGGAGCACGTCTCCAAGGGCAACGTGGTTCTGGTCGGAGACGCTGCGGGTTGCTGCCATCCACTCAGCGCCAGCGGCATGGCCTCGGCGGTCCGCGACGCTCACGTGCTCCACGGAGCCATGGTCAGCGCGTCCGGCGACGTTCCGAGCGCGCTCGCCGCCTACGCCCGAATCCGCCGGCCGGCGAACCGCACCCGCATCGCCCTCGCCTCGGCGCTGTACGAGGCGTTCTGCAGCGACGCGGGCGAGATGGCGGCGCTGCGGAGCGGCCTCTTCCGCTACTGGGAGCACTCCCCCACCGGCACGCGCATCTCCATGTCCCTGCTCTCGACGCGCGAGACCCGCATGTCGGTCATGGCGCGCGAGTACGCGCGCGTCGTCGTCCACGGGCTCCTGGCCCTGGGCTCGGGTGGTGTCCGCGCCGTGCGTGGCCCGGGACGGGCCGTACGCGCCGGAGCCATGCTGGTCGCCTCGGCGGTGCCGCACCTGCGCACGGCGATGGCGGGCGCGGTCGAGGACCGGATACTCGCGCTTCCCGCTCACGTCCCCGCCGCCGACGACGAGCCGCTCGCTCCGAGTCGCGCCTCGGCGTCGAGGTCGTAGCTCCGGCCCCGCCAGTCCACCCGGCGGTTCAGCTTCGCCGCGATCTGCACCAGCCCGCCGATGAGCGGGATGACCGCCGGCACCCAGAGCTGGTGAAGGCGGATGCGCGGGCCGTGGTACGCACGCTGGAGCGAGGCCTGGGTGTAGACGGAGAAGCCGATGGCGAGCAGCGCAGTGCCCGCCGCCGCGCCATTCCCCGTGGCGAGCGCCGCCGCGAGAACGGCCCAGGCCACCCAGCAGGAGACGCCGCGCACCCAGTTGGGCCAGGTGAACCGGAAGGAGAGGCCGCCCTCGCTGAAGAGGATCCAGCGACGGAATGTCCGGAAGAACTGGAGGAGACCCATGCCGCCGATGAAGATCCGCAGCGGGGACTCGATGACCACGTTCTTCCAGCCGGCGTTCCACAGCGCCCGGCCGATGTACATGTCGTCGACGAAGTGGCCCTGCGCCACGCCCACGCCGCCCACCGCATCGAGCGCCTGGCGCCGGCAGACCATGAGCTGGCCCATGATGAAGTCCAGCTCGCCGCGTGGCTCGGCGGCCCAGGACACCGTCGGTCCGTACCAGGCGTTCATCAGCAGCTCGTAACCGACGTCGCCCGCGGTGGGTCGGTCCGCGGCGGCGACCACCGGGGCGAAGGTGCAGCCGCAGTCGGGGCGGGCGAGCAGCTCCGAGACCAGGCGGCCCAGGAGGTCCTTCGCCGGGCGGCTGTCCGAATCGTTGAAGGCGAGCAGCTCGCCGGTCGCCGCGGCCACTCCGGCCAGCATCGCGTTCAGCTTTCCGGTGCGGTGGGGCGGCGGCGAGCCGGAGAAGAGGAGCTCGACCCGCTGCGCCGCCGTCCGGTGCTCGGCGATGAGCCGGCGAATCGCCGGGGCGGCCGGGTCCTCCTCCGAGTCCACGACGAAGAGCAGCTCCAGCCGGCCCGGGTACTCCATGTCCAGGAACGCGCGGATGTTGTCCTCGGCCCCGGTGTCCAGTCCTTTCACCGGGCGGATGACGGTCATCGAGGGCGCGCTCTTCGGGAAGGGCGGCGGGGCGGGCCGGCGGGCGAGGACGCGCCGGAGCCGCACGTGCCCCTCGATCAGGAGGAGCAGCGAGAGGCCGGCGAGCACGACGAGGACTGTGCTCATGAGGTGCTCTTCTCTCCGTGTGCCGCGAGCGCGAGTCGCCGCAGCACCCGCGGCGCCCACCAGTTCGCGCGCCCGAAGAGGCGCATGGTGGCAGGCACGATCAGGACCCTCACCAGGGTCGCGTCGAGAGCGACCGCGATCGCCATCCCCACGCCCATCGCCTTCACGACGAGGATCTTCGCCAGGGCAAAGGCGGCGAACACGGCCACCATGATCGCCGCGGCGCTGGTGATGAGGCTGCCGGTGCGCTCGAGGCCCTGGGCGACGGCGGCGCGGTTGTCGTGGGTGCGGGTCCACTCCTCGCGCATGCGGGAGAGCATGAGGACCTGGTAGTCCATCGAGAGCCCGAAGAGCGTGCAGAAGAGGAGGACCGGTAGCGCAGGCTCGAGCGGCCCCGGCTGGAAGTGGAGGAGCCAGCGGAGGTGACCCTCCTGGAAGATCCACACCAGGGCTCCGAAGCTGGCCGCCAGGGAGAGGAAGTTCATCACCACCGCCTCGAGCGGCAGCACCACCGAGCCGAGGAGGACGAACAGCGCGACCAGGGTGACCAGGACCACCAGACCCACCGCGAGCGGCGCGCGCTCGAGGACGAACGAGCTGGAGTCCACGTCGCTCGCGCTCTGACCGCCGACCAGCGCTCGTCCGTCGCCCACGGCGCGGTCCTTGCGGAGCAGGTCCACCAGCCGCCGTGCCTCGACGCTGGAGATCGGCGCGGAGGTGAGCACCTGGACGACGGCGACGTTGCCGTGGAGGTACGCCGCCTCGGCGAGCGCGAACTCGGGCGGCCGGAACGCCGCGGGGGCGGTGGTGAGCTGGACGTACTGCTCGCGGGTGACGCTCGGGTCGAGGTCGACGATGCTCTCCACGCCGACGACGCCGGGGAGCCGGGCCCAGCGCCGGGTGGCGTCGTACAGCGCGCCGATGCGCTCGGGGTCGAAGGGCTCTCCGGGAAACTCCACCGCGACGAGGATGCGGGTCGCGCTCTGCTCGGGAAACGCCCGGGCCAGCGCGGCGGCGCCCTGTCGTGAGGCGGCGGTCTCGGGGAGCGCCGTGATGTCGGTCCCGGCGGTCTGCAGCCGGAGGAACGGCCACCCGAGGAAGGCGATGAACGCCAGGGTGGGCACGAGCACGAGGAGCGGATGGGCCATCACCCATCCCGCGAGGCGCGTCCACAGACCTCCGCGCAGGCCGAAGGGAGGAACGGGCACCTTCAGCGCATCCACCCGCCGCCCGAGCCACCCGAGGATGACGGGGAGCAGAGTGAGGGCGAAGAGGACGGAGAAGCCGACGACGATGGCGCCGCCGAGGCCCATCGCCGCGAGGAACGAGCCCCGGTAGAAGAGAAGGCCGGACAGCCCGGCAGCGACCGCGATCCCGGAGAAGGCCACCGCGCGGCCGGCGGTGTCCATGGTGCGCTCGACCGCCGACTCGACGCTCGCGCCCTCCTCCAGCTCCGCGCGGAAGCGGCTGACGATGAACAGGGAGTAGTCGATGGCCACGCCGAGGCCGATGAGGCTGACGACGTTCAACGTGTACTGGGCCATGTCGAGGTGGTGCGAGAGCGCGAGCACGGCGCCGACGCCGGCCAGCACCGCCAGGCCGCCGACGACGATGGGGAGGACGGCCGCGACCACCGTCCGGAACACCCAGAGCAGCACGACCAGCGCGAGCGGGAAGGAGATCAGCTCGGCGCGGAGCAGGTCGTGCTCCAGCTCGGTGTTGAGTTCGAAGAGGAATGCCGGCTTGCCGGTGATGGCCACCATGAACGGCCCGTCGTGGAGGACGGCGTTCACCGCGGGGAAGGCCTTCACGGCGGCCTTCTCGTCGCCCTTGAGGCGGACCAGCACCAGCGCGGTCCGTGCGTCGCGGGAGAGGAAGTGCGACCGGGCCTGCTGGGGCGCGTTGAGCATGGAGACCACGCTCTCCACCTCGGGGCGCCCGCTCACTTTCTCCAGCTGCAGGCCGAGCGCGCCCTGGAACACCGGATCCGTCGCGGCCAGCTCGCGGTGGCTGAAGAGAGCGACGAGGCTGGTGTCGGTGTCCGCGCCCGCCGCGCCGCGGACCAGCTCCGCGGCCCGCGCCGACTCGGTGCCCTCGATGGTTCCGCTCGTCAGGCTCCCGCCCCGCACGACCGACAGAACCGCGAGCGCGAGGATGGCGAGCGCGCCGCCGAGGACGGCCGGACGATGCCGGGAGACGGCCCGGGCCAGGGCGATGAACATGAGGGGGAGTGCTCTGCCCGATCCCCGGGCCCGAGGCAACCCGGGCCGCGCCCGGATCCGGCATGGCTCAGGTCACTGGTACTCTTGCACCCGGCGCTCCCAGTCCCTCTTCAGCTCTGCCATGAACTGGATGAACTCCGGCTCGCCGCGAAGGGAATCCAGGAGCGGATCGCGGAGGAACAGCAGGTAGCTGGGCAGCCCGTTTCGTGCCGCCTTCCGCAACCAGGCCACGGCTTCTCGAGGGTGACCCAGCAGGGCCTCGGTACACGCCAGCGAGTGCATCTCGTGGTGCGCTGGATTCCCCCGGAACACGGGGTAACCTCGCTCGAAGAACCCCAGGAGGAAGGCTGCCTCGTCCTTCCTTCCGGCCACCGCGAGGGTGAGCGCGGCGAGCGGGTTGGGCGGATCCGGCATCAGGTCGCCTCCAGGATCGGCGGCGTACATCAGCGCAATCGCCTCCGACACTTGCCCCACCCGGAGGAGGGCCTCGAGACGGGCGTAGCCGGCCGGATCCACCTCGAGCTCTCGGGCACGCTGGAGCGACTCCTGCCAGCGGCCGCTGTAGGTCAGCGTCTGGATGATGAGATCGCGCACGTTGTGGCTGGCAGGGTTGAGCTTCCGGGCGGCCTCGAGCTTGCGCAGCGAGAGGTCCTCGAGTCCGAGGTGGAGCGCCACCGCGGGAAGCTCGAGGGCCGCGGAGCCTGGCTCCAACTCCTCCGCGCGCCGGAACTCCCGCATGGCGCCGTCGATGTCCCATCCTCCGGGCTCGCTGAAGAGCAAGACGCCCAGGGCCAGGTGCGGCACGGCGAGCTCCGGCTCCAGCGCGAGCGCCCGCCCCGCTTCGGCCCGTCCGCGAGCGACGAGGCCGGCCTGGTCGGGGTCGACGAACACGGCCAGCCGGATCAGCTGGAGCCCGAGCTGAGCATGGGCGAGCGCGTACTCCGGATCGATGGCGATGGCGCGCTCGAAGTATTCCAACGAATCGCGGGTGAACCGACCCGTGAAGGTCTCGTCCAGCTTCGCGATTCCCCGGAGGTAGAGGTCGTACGCCTCCGGACTGCGGGTGGCGCCACGGCGGACCCGCGCGCCCTCGACGTCGGTGAGCTGGAGCGCCAGCGCCGCCACGACCTTGGACGCCACGTCTCGCTGGACATCGAGCACGTCGCGCACGTCGCGATCGTAGGTCTCGGCCCAGAGCTGCTGGTCCGTTCGTGCATCGACGAGCTGGGCGCTGATCCGCATCCGGTTGCCGGCCCGACGGACCGTCCCCTCGAGGAGCGTTGCCACCCCGAGCTCCTGGCCCACCTCCCGGGATGGGCGAGTGGTGCCCTTGAAGGTCCGCGTCGCGCCGCGCGAGGTGACGTGGAGCGCGCGCACCTGCGTGAGCTGGGTGCTGATGTCCTCGGCAAGCCCGTCGGCGAAGTATTCGTCGTCGGCGTTGCCGCCGAGATTGACCAGGGGCAGGACGGCGATCGCCCCGCGGTCGACCTTCCCGCTCGATGGCGTGCGTCGCAGGACGAGAGAAACGACTGCGGCGGCGACGAGAACCAGCGCACCGACCGCGGCCGCGCGCCCCACCCGCCGGGCGAGCGGCGACGCGGCCAGGCCGCCGACAAGCGCACGGGAATCCGCAGGCCGGCGCGTGGGGTCCGGGTCGAGGGCAGCGCGCAGCGTGGACCGCCATGACCTCGGAGCACCTGCCACGCCGTCCTGACCACCGACCATCTCGGCGGCGACCTGGGCCAGCGCGTGCACGTCGGTGCGGGTGCTCACCGCGCGCCCCTGGCGCTGCTCCGGCGCCATGTACGCCGGGCTCCCGACCACCGCGCCGGCCTCGGTCCCCTCCCAGCCGCTCGCCTCGGCGCTTCCGCCAATGGCGTGGGCGATGCCCAGGTCGGTCACCACCGCGCGAGGACCGGTGTCGTCCTTCACCAGCATCACGTTCCCGGGCTTGACGTCTCGATGGACGAGCCCGCGCGCGTGGATCGCGGCGAGGCCCTCCGCGATCTGCCGCAGCAGCGGGAGCGCCTCACGCGCGTCGAGCCGTCCCTCGCGGTGAAGTCGCTCGGCGAGCGTCTCTCCGTCGAGGAACTCCATGGTGACGAATGCCACCGGCCGTTCGTGCGGGCCCGGCCCCTCGTGGAGGTCGAAGGCCCGGCACACGTTCGGGTGAGTCACCGACCGGGCGAGCTGCACCTCCCGGCGGAGCCGCTCGAGGAGCGCCTGGGTGTCCGCCGAGTCGCGCACCATCTTGAGCGCGACCGTCGCGTGGAGGCGCAGGTCTCGTGCCTCGTAGACCTCCCCCATTCCTCCCCGGCCGACCAGGCGGACGAGCTTGAACCGCTGGAGGAGCACGTCCCCCTCGTGCAGCCCGGAGGCTGGAGCTGGCGAGCCCGGGCGCTGGACCGTTTCACCCAGCGCCTCCGTTTCGTGCTCCGGACGCTCCATCCCGCCCGTCTCCTCTCAGGGCCGGGCCCCGTGGAGGATAGGCCGATCCGTGTGCGGCCGGGCAACGGACGTCAGCGTTGCCCCGGGAGCGGCTGGGGGATGTCCGGATCCCGCGGAGCCATGCGTCTCGCAGCAGAAACGCTGAGCCGCTGGCGCACGCCGTGAGCCCGCCGCGACCGGGCGTGACGGACGGAGGTCAGGACGCCGCACCGTCGGACCGGCGCGGCGCGTCGCTCAGTCACAGCTTCCGGTCATCGCGGTGCTCCACTCGTCGATGAGCGCGAGACCGTGGGTGTTCGCGTGAGCCTCTCTGCTGACGCGCGACCTCACGGGACTCCTTTCGAGCGGTGGAAGGACGCCGCTCGTTCGTCGCCGGCGAGTCAGAGCACCTGGCTCTCCTCGCGGTCTCTCGGTGAGGCCGTGTAACCCGTGCGCCCACAGGTCCCGGACCTCGCGCGTGCCTGGTACCCTCGGCTGGCCGCGGGCACGGGCCCAACACGACCATGTCTTCTCGCGACGCAGCCGTGCCTTCTCCTGCCCTGACCTCGCCATCCCCGTCCGACGATGCCCGGCTGCCGGCGCTGCGCACCGAGAACCTGGCCATCGTCTTCACCGACATCGTCGGCTACACCGCCCGCACCTCCCGCCAGACGCGCGAGGAGAATGCGCGGCTGCTGGCGGAGCACGACCGCCTGCTCCTCCCCATCGTCCGTGCCTTCGGCGGGCGGCGGATCAAATCCATCGGCGATGCTCTGCTGCTCGCCTTCCGCTCCCCCACCGACTCCGTGCTGTGCGGGATGGCGATGCAGGACCGCCTCGCGCGCCATGCCCTCGAGTCACCCGGCGCCGAACGCCTCGTCATCCGCGTGGCGATCAACCTCGGCGAGGTGCGCCTCGAGCGGGGTGACGTCTTCGGCGAGCCGGTCAACGTCGCCGCTCGGCTCGAGCACGAGACGCCGGCCGGTGAAGTGTGGCTCACCGATTCGGTGCAGCTCTCGATGAACCGGGCCGAGGTCGAGCTGGAGGAGGTCGGTGTTCGCGAGCTGCGCGGCGTCTCGCAGCCGATCCGCATTCATCGTGTCCGCCGGACCGAGGGCCCGCTCCCGTTCGGTGGCGCGGCGCTCTCCCGGGCCGAGGCCTCCGCCCCCCTGGTGGACCGCTGGCTGGCCGGAGGCGCGGTGCTCGAGCCAGCCCTTCGCAGCGCCGCGGCGGCCCGGAGCCTGCTCGCGATCGGGCGTGGCGCCCTGGGGAGCCGGCGGGTGCGCGGTGCGCTCGTCGGCATCGCGGTCGTCCTCGCCATCCTGGGAGGCACCGCCGCGGTGCGCGCGTCGCGGCCTCTGGGCCGAGCCGAGCGAGCCCTCACCCGCGGCGACTCCGAGGCGGCGCTCGCGCTCCTCGAGCCGCTGGAGCGGTCTGCCGAGGTCCTCGCGCTCCGCGGCCGGGCGCTGGCCCTCGCGCGCCGCCCGGGCGAGGCGCTGTCCTCCTGGGAGGAGGCGGCGAAGATCGATCCCGCCCCGCTCGCGACGGGACCCATCCTGACGACCCTGGTGGACGAGCTCGGCGGGTCGCGCGGTCAGGCCGCAGGAGATCTGCTGGCGAAGCTCGGTGCTCCGGGCCGGCGGGCTCTGGTCGAGGCGACGCGGTCGGACGCGTACCGGAAGCGCTGGGCGGCGGTCGAGGCGCTGCGGCGCATCCACGCCGAGGACGCGGTCGACCTGCGAGACCTCTACCTGGCCGATCTCCGGGTGCGTGACTGCAACGTCGTGGTGCGTGCGGCCGGAAAGCTCGCCGATCTCGGCGACGACCGGGCCGTGGATCCGCTGCGTGAGATTGCCCAGCGCAAGGGCGTTCTCGGGCTCGCCGACGCCTGCGAGGCGCCAGCGGCCCGCGCGGCGCTGAAGCGTCTCGAGAAGCGCTGAGCGTCGTCGATCCTCTCGCGCGTCGATGTCCGGAACGGCGGTGCCGGGGCGTCTATCGTCCCGAACCAGGCCCGAGGGCCTCAGCGCGAGGTGACGTGACGATGAGCGAGTACGTCTTTCTGTTCCGGACCAACGAGGAGGATCGGCGCCAGGCGATGGGGACGCCGGAGCGGGCTCAGAAGGCCATCCAGGCCTGGATCACCTGGATGCGCGACCTCGAGGCGAAGGGGTTGATGAAGTCCTACGGGAAGCCGCTCGAGACGAGCGGGAAGGTCGTCCGCCGTGAGTCGGTGACCGACGGCCCATTCGCCGAGACGAAGGACATCGTTCTGGGGTTCATCGTCGTCGAGGCGAAGGACCTCGCCGAGGCGTCCCGCATCGCCCAGGGCTGTCCCTTCATCGCCGGGAAGGGGTCGGTCGAGGTCCGCCCGGTGGATCAGGCCCGCGCCGCCGAGCGCTGAGCCGCTGGCGCACGCCGTGAGACCGCCGCGACCGGGGGTCAGGACGCCGCACCGTCGGAACGGCGCGGCGCTTCACTCAGTCACAGCTTCCGGTCATCTCGGTGATCCACTCGTTGATGAGCGCGAGACCGTGGGTGTCGACCACGCTCCGGCCAATCTGCGGCATCGCGATGGCCGGCAAGGTGGCGTTCATCCGGTAGGGGATGACCGAGTCGTCGACGTTCCCCGGGGTGATGTCGTGCGACCTGCCGCCGCCCGCCGGACCTGCCGCCACCGGCCTCTTGCAGATTCCCAGCTGGACCGGCTCGGTCACCGACGTGGTCAGGTAGAGCCCGCTGATCCGGGCATTGCCGGTGGGGTTGTGGCAGAAGCCGCAGTTCGCCTCGAGGTACGCGCGCGCCCTCTGGTCGACGGTGCCCGCATCGGGGTCGGCCGCGTTGGGCTGCCGCGGCGCGCTCGCCGGGTCCGGTGCTCCGGTCAGGATGCCAATCCGTGACCAGTGCGCCAGCTGGTTCTCCGTTCCTTCGGGATACGCGTAGTCGGTGTTCAGCCAGTGAGTCTTCGGTCCGATGGGCGAGACCGCTCCGCTCTCGGCGTGGCACTGCTCGCACTGGAGCCGGGACGGGACGAGGTAGTGCGCGTCCTGGGTCGCCCCGTCGCCGTCGATGTACGAGAGGTCCACCACCTCACCGCCGGGGAGAGGCGTCGCCTCCGTCCCCGCGTCGTTCCAGCGGTAGCTCATGAAGTTCCAGGCGCCCGCCGCCTTCCACTCGACCCGGGTCTCCACCCAGTGAATGGACAGGGTCGTGTCACGGGCGTCCTGCCGGAACCCGAAGCTCTTGGTGAAGACGGTGCCGTCCGGGAACCCGAGCACTCCTGCGTCGGTGTACGTCGCGTGGGTGCCGGGCGGCACGCGGACGGTGCGGCGCTTGATTGCCCCGTCCGAGTAGAGCGGCGTCGTGAGATTGAACGGGATGACGTCGCCCGACAGGGGCGCCACCTCGCCGTTTGACAGCTGCACCTGGCACCAGTCGGCGAGCTGGCCCGGAACCGAATCGTCCGTCGGGACCCTCGGCGTGCACGGACCGTTGCTGGAGCTGGAACCACAGGCGGCCAGCGCCAGCACCGCGCCGGCCATCACCCCCCGGACGAACATCGACATCGAAGCGACCTCTCCAATCGAAGCTGGCCCGCGGGAGGACATCCCGCGGGCCGTCAGCGAGCTTTAGAACGTGGGAACGGGAACGGCGGGCAGCGCCGGCAGCGTGCAGTCGTACTTCGCCTCGTCGAAGGTCATGATCTCGCCGAGATTCGGAGCCTGGGGAGTGAACTGGTCGAGATGCAGGTCCGCGAAGTGGCCGCTCCCGTTGTTCTGGGCGCAGATCTGGAAGGGGTTCGACTGGCCGGCCGCGAGGCCGAGGATGCCGTCGTAGCTCACGTCGGAGACGTGATTGTCCGGCCAGGAGTGCGAACCCTGGAACCCGCTGGCGAGCAGCGCCGCCAGCTGAAAGCTCGGGTG